>Ga0310810_10003996_pt1 | contig 16229 bp, 12 predicted proteins | sample NCmetagenome_FD_207641 | JGI IMG/M metagenome (GOLD analysis project Ga0310810, IMG submission 207641) | Soil microbial communities from experimental microcosm in Duke University, North Carolina, United States - NC | ecosystem: Engineered > Artificial ecosystem > Soil microcosm > Unclassified ... | reverse complement strand
TCTCGAAGTCAGCGGCGAGGGCGCGATAACCGATCTCGGTAAAAATGTTCCTGGTAAGGTTGATACCGAGCACGCCCTCGACCTGCCACATCAGGTCGGCACCTACACCGAACCCGCCCACCTCACCGCGCACGGCGGTGTAAAACGTTTTATTAAAATTGTAGCGGGTATGCAAACCAAGGTAAGGATCGAACCAACCATCATCTCGCGAGATGGTTTGGCTGAGTTTGCTGTTCAGAGTGACCGCGAGCTGGTTTGCAAACTGTCTCTCGGCTGCACTGACGGCCTGACGAACGGCAGCACGACGAGCCTCTCCTCTGAGGTGAAGCGCATCTATCCTCGCCCTCAAAGCTGTTTCTTTCGCCAGCACAAAATCGTGAACGACCCGGGCGACATCTTGTTCAATGCGGCCACCCAATGGTGCGATGGGAATACGCGGTTTTCGCTGGTGGTTGCGTAACGAGTCATGTCTGTCGATCTGGCTGGTAATGTCTGACTCGATGGTGCTCTTAATCCCTTTAACAAATGCGCTGTTTGTAATGTCGTTGTTAAGCCGGGCAACCAAATCGTCACTGATGTTAGTAACGAATTGCTGGCTTGTCTGCTGAATTAGCGGCGGATCGGAATGTAGTTCGAGCTGTTCGTAAACATTTGTGTAATGCGAGCCGGCTGCTAACTCGACGAACCAACGCGGCTGGTTGATGAGCCGCCAGCTTATCCCCCAGTCGATCAGATACGGGTTGACCGTTTCATGGGTGTTGTTAATCAGTCCGCCTACCTGTGTGTCGTCCGACAGACCCACATAAAAGACTTCAGCATATACTCCGAACGGGCCTTTCCGCGCCTCCGCTCGCATCGCGAACATCATGTCAAGATGTTGCAGGATTTGATCGAGGCCGACGTCTATGTTCGCGTTGACCCCACGGACTCCGACCGTGCCGTTGATACTCGGCATTAACCCCGGGACCGCAATCGTGAATTGCCACGGCTCGCTTTGCGCAATGCTTGGCGGCGCCGTTTCCTTCGGCGCCAATTCCAGAGAGCCTGCGCGAACATGCGCGACGAGCGCAACTGCTGCACAGGCGGATAAAACCAACCGGATTTTCATGCGAGTTTTAGCGTGATGGGTTTCGATGACTAGCGCGGCGTTGCAGTAATTGCAGTCGATTCTGAAGCAACTCCTGCAATGCGTCTATAAGACTTTGGGGCCATGTCTATCGCCCCGTTGAATCAGGCCACACTTGCCTAGTTCAACATCACTTGATGTGTTTCCCTGCGACAGGTGTCGCGGATCTTCTGGGCGAAGGTGACAAGGCAGTCTTGGTATTCGTGGCCTGAAGTTTTTTGACGAAGAAATCCTTTATATCTTTAAATTTCGCTGCGCGGGAGTTGTTTGGAACAACCTTGGCCCCTGAAGCATCCACTTCGATCGTTTGTTTAAGAATTCCCGATCTGTCCGTTAGCCAGGCATTGCCTGTGGAATAAATTTCCCCCTTATCTGCTATTGTTTTGAGCGCAGAAATTACGATGCCCTTTTCCTCTGGGTTTGTGCTGACGGCAAATGCAAAATTAATACCCTCGGTCGTGCGAAACGATTTTATTTTTACTGGGAGACGATCACTGCCAAGTCCTAGTATGGCAGCCAATTCTGGGGCTATCGATTCTTCAGTGCCTTGAGAAAGCGCCCATTCTTCCACCTTGGAAAGTTCGGCTTGTGCGGAAGAAGGCGGTGTTGGAGCAAGATCCTGGGCCAACAAGGCGATGGGAATGAGCGCCAGGACTGCGATGACGGGTTTGCCATAAAGCGTTTGCATCGATAAATTTTAGCCAGCGGCAGCTGCGAGACAAAAAAAATCGGCCTCCCAACGAAGGGAGGCCGATTCGCTATAAACTGTTAGAGCGATCGCTCGCTAATTAGTGGAAGAAGAACCGGACACCGGCGCCGATCAAATGTTGACCCAAGTCGCGGCTTTGGTTGGTGTCGATTTGGGTGCTCGTATAATCGAGGTAGTGGTATTCGATAAAGGCGCTGAAGTTGGGGTTAAAGAAGTAGTCTGCACCTGCGACCACTTGCCACGCCAAGTCCGCGTGACTTGCTCCGCCGCCAGTGTTAACTGGGACACGACCGGTTACAGGATCTACGACCTCGACCCCCGCGGATTCGGCGTAGTAAACGCCGACGCCGGCGCCGGCATACGGCTGGAACCTGCAATTTTCGGGCGCAATTCGCAAAATGAAGTTAAACATAAACGCGCCTGTGTTAATCCAGGAGGTCGCGTTGCGTTGTGCTACAACGTTATCAAATGGATCCCTCAGGGTGAAATTGGCGCCGCCACGGAAACCATTATAGAAGAAATCGCCTTCCACCGTTGGACGAACTACGCCCGAGCCAAAGACATAACCGAGCTTAATGCCGCCGAAAAATCCGACGTCATTTTTTGGATTTACGTCGAGGCTGTATCCAAAGAAAGGATCATTCGGATTGTCCTGTGTAAACGTTCGGTTGTCACCGCGGTTTTGATAGACGTTTGCCCCCATGTCGATCGCACCGTAGAAGCCGAGTCCATACATTGGCGGCGGCGGCGGCGCGACCTGTTTGTATTCGGGAGTCGGCCCCGCTCGAAGAGAGGCCGCAAGAAGTCCTGTCAACGCAACAGTGGAGAATAGCAGTTTTTTCATAGTGTTCTTTCGTGTCGTCATGCTCCTCATAGCGAGAAACGATGGTAAGGTCAACCTAATTTAATGTCTAAAGTTCCAAGCTAGCGGTGGGCATTGTGCAGCAAATGCAAGATGGAGTCTATGGGACTTTAGCCGTAGGGCTTTGGAGGTAGAGAATTCGCCAGCGCATGCCTTACCAATCTAATTGAGCGAATCCGCCGTAGCCTTTACCCCGGCCAGAAATTCACTGCTTTCCACGCCTTTGATGAAAAAAGCAGAGGCGCCAGCGTTCATCGCCATTCGACGAACTGACGGATCATCTTTGGCAGTCAACATAACAACACGTGTCCCCGGCGAAACCCGCCTCAGGCGCGCTTGCACCTCCAACCCGTTCATTTCCGGCATCAGGATATCAATAATTGCGACGTCAGGACAATGCGTTGCCGCGTGCTCCAAGAATTTGGCTGGATCAGTAAAGGCGTTGGCCTCCCAACCCACCGAATCGAGAAGCCGGCTCGTGGCTCTGAGGACCGAAGGATCATCATCCAGGAGGCACACCGCAATAGTGTCTTTATCGAGCGCAACCATGTTTCTTCCCGATCAAATTGAAAATCGAATCTGGATACCAAAACGGTTTTGATTCAGAAGCGCAGAACGGAAACGCTTTTTGGGGCGCAACATCTGGCATGCGACCATGTTCGCGCATCTGACGACCGGAGCGCAATCAGACCTTAGTCCCGGTTTTGACCGGCGGGCTAACTTCAGCTTTGTGCAATATTACCATGAGCTCGGCTACCGATGTTATCTTGAGCTTCTGCATCATATGCGCACGATGAGTCTTGACCGTTTTTTCGGCCATCCCGAGTTCACCGCCTACTTGTTTGTTAAGCAGTCCCGTAGCCACTAGCTGCATTACTTCGTATTCACGCGGCGTGAGCCGTTCAAGTAGCGCGCGAGCATTGTCCCTCTCAGATGCGCTAAGGAGTTGTTCGCTCGAACGAGTGAGGGCGCGCTCAACGCTCTCCAACAATTGGCTGGGTCTGAAGGGCTTTGGGAGAAAGTCGACGGCGCCTGCCTTCATTGCCCGGGCGCACATTGGAATATCGCCGTGCGCTGTTATGAATATAAGCTGTTCCTCGCGACCCTGTTCGATCAGTGCTTCCTGGAAAGCGATTCCATTCAACCCCGGCATCTTCACATCGACAATGAGGCATGAAGGTCCTCGATAGGCTGAACGCGAGAGAAACTCGGGCGCAGAGTTAAACACCTCTGTCTTGTAGTGAGCCGCGTCTAACAACCGCCTGACACTCTTGCGCACCGATTCATCGTCGTCGATCACGAACACCGTCGCAGCTGGAGTAATCATTGTGGCATCGCCTTGGTAATTGGCAGACGAAAATGAAAACGCGCGCCGCCTCCCTGTGCATTTTCAGCCGAGATCGTTCCGCCATGCGCCTCGACGATTGAGCGCACAATGGCTAGACCCATTCCCAAGCCTTCATCCTTCGTAGTAAAGAATTGCTCGAAAAGCCGGTCTCGAGTTGCCTCGGAAATCCCAGAGCCATGATCGCGCACGGCAACGCCGACAGCGCCGTCGCCGTTATAATCCGTAGCAATTTCCACGATGCGGCGATTGGGTGGCGCATCGCACATGGCGTCAAAGGCATTGCGAACGAGATTGATCACCGCCTGTTGGATTTGGATGGGATCGCCTTCAATGGGCGGCAGATCTGCCGTGAGGGACGTTTTGATCTTGCAAAGGTGCGCAGCGGCATCCGGCTGAACCATATGCGTGGTCGCTTTCACCAAATCATTCAAATTTATCCGTCCCCGAATCGCAGCACCCTTCTTAATGGCATTTCGGACATTTTGCATGACGTCAAAGGCACGGCGTCCATCTGCCACGACATCGTTAAGAATATCCTGTAATTGTTCCGGCTTCAGCCTGCCCTGCTCGAGATATTGCATTGCTGCAGTGGCGTTGTTCACGATCGCAGCCAACGGTTGATTTAATTCGTGCGCCAGCGAAGCAGTCATCTCGCCAAGCAAGCTGACTCGGCCCAGAAGCTCGACCTGCTCCCGAATTCGCCGCGCTACTTCTTCCGCTGCCAGGCGCGCCGAAACGTCGATAACGTTCGCAAGAACGACTAGCCCATGAGGCGTTTGAACGGGGTTCACACTAACCTCGACAGGGACCTCGCTGCCATCCTTTCGTCGCGCGAATAACTGCGCGTGCGAGCCCGTCGCCTGCGGTTCGGGCGCGATGAAGAAGTTAGCGCGATCACTTTCAAGCGACGTTCCGAATCGTTCGGGTAGCAGAATCTCAACGTTTTTGCCGACGAGTTCGTCACGTGCATATCCAAACAGTTTTTCGGCATGCGTATTCACCAACACGATGCGACCTTCATGATCGATAAGGACCGTGCCGCTGGGTGAAGCCTCTGTTGCGAGGTGAAAAAGTTCTTCCGCCTGCTTGCGTTCGGTGATGTCGAAAACCACACCGCTCATCGTCAGCGGCTTGCCCGCCTCATCATAGTCAGCGCGACCGCGAGAATGAACCCAGCATATTGTGCCGTCGGTTCTTTGTGTCCGGTATTCAATCTGATATGGTAGCCGTAACTCCAGCGCCTGACGCCGGGCCCGTTTCACTCGTTCCAAGTCTTCCGGATGCACGGCTCCGTAAAATGTGTCGATTGTTATATCCGCGTCGGCCGAGACGCCGAACATGTTCCGCGCTGCCCGGTCCCAGGATATTCTCTGCGCTGCTTCGTCCCAGTGCCAAACGCCCAAGTGTGACCCTTCTGCGGCGAGACGGAACAGGTCTTGCGCTTGTTTCTGAGATGTTATGTCCACAGAAACGCAAACGAGCCGATTGCCTTTGCCGTGCTTGACGGACAGGCATCGTCCACGACCCGCTAACCAGCGCACATTTCCATCCCCTAACAAAACGCGATATTCAACGGCGTATTCACCCTCTGTCTCAATCGCGTGGTTTACGGCAGACCGCCACATCGCACGATCCTCCGGGTGCACGCGAGCTTGCAGCATCTCCTCGTCGACGGGCAACTCGGGATCAAACTGAAACAACGAGCGCGCCTTATCAGACATCCAAAGTTCGTGCGTAACGATATCCAATTCCCAAACGCCGTGGTGCGTTGCCTCCGCTGCGAGAACGACGCGTTGCTCGAACCCATGCAAAGCCTCTTCCTTCGCGAGCAGGTCAGTGACATCTACACACGAGCCGATGTAACCCGCAAACGTGCCATCAGCGTCGTGACGAGGCACGCCGTGATCGGAAATCCAACGATATTCGCCGTCATTTCGTCTAAGCCGGTATTGCATGACGAAAGGTTTGCGCGCGTCGAATGCTTCCGTGTAGATCTTCAGACACTTTTGCAGATCGTCACGGTGCACGCCCTCGACCCAGCCGTTTCCCATCTCCTGTTCGAGACCGCGTCCCGTGAATTCCAACCAGCTCTTGTTGAAAAAGGTGCACAATTTGTCCAGGCCGGACATCCAGATCAGAACCGGGGCAGCATCGGCCACGATTCGAAAACGCTGCTCGCTTTCGCGAAGGCCGGCTTCGCTGGCCTGCAACTGCCGGGTAAGCTTGGCGGCGCGGATGAGATCGTAGCTCAACTCGTAAGCCATCGCGGCCACGAAAAGTAAATAGAACACGCTTACCGTTAACGGAGTCGACAGAAGTCCCCACATCATCGCCACCGCTTGCGCGCTCCCCAGAACGACTAACAAAACAATGCTGCCGCCAACTACCAGCGCCTGTCTGTGATTGCCGCGTCGCCACACTGTGATTGTTGCGTCCACCACGAATATCGCTAGCAGGAGCAAGCTGAATTGAGCCACCAGCATCCAGGGGTTGGGCACTCCCTGCGGGATGGACACAGATTCTCCGAGGAAACGAACATGCCGCAAAGCAGTGACTTCTCGATAATTGATGTTCGGCGAGAGCGTAAAATTTAGAGTTAGCGACAACGTACGCACCGCCACGATGGTCCAGGCCAGCCATCGCCGGCCGGCATTCAAATAGATGCGTACGAACACGACGATCGACACGATCAGCACCCATGCCGGGACGTGTATCCAGCGCGTTAATCTCCCAAACTGTTCGGGCGTTTCGGCCTGCATTAACGCGAACTCCAGCGCTGCAAAAACGGCCACTGCGACCGCTCCAAATGAAAACACCAGGTTCGCGCGAGCGGTTCGATCCTTCCACCAAACGATGAACTGAAGAAATGCCAGCGTGAGGCACGCTCCGGCCCCAAGTGACCAGATGACGGTGATCCAGCTCATAATTTTTTGTCAGTCATCATCTGCGTTTATACCACCGGGCGACTGAATCGGGAAAACTCTTAACGCGATGGAAATGAGACCTTAATTCATGGATTTCGCTTCCGGTAGCCATAGGACTTTAGTCCTATTCTCTAATAATGAGGGTTTCTCGAAACTGACGATTGCCTGTCATGAAGCTGCTTTTTCAAGAGATCCGCAGGAACCCGCTGCTTTGGCTGCTGGTCTTTGTTCCCGCTGCGCTGGCAGCGGAAAAGCTCAATCACGAAGCGCACACGCTGCACTTCGTTCTTTCGGTGCTCGCGATTTTACCGCTGGCTGTTCTGCTGAGTCATGCCACAGAATCAGTCGCGGCAAAGACGGGCGACTCGGTAGGCGGTCTACTCAATGCCACGCTTGGAAATTTGACCGAGCTCGTCATAGCGATCGCCGCTTTGCAGGCTGGTCAATACACGTTGGTGAAAGCATCGGTCGCCGGCGCGATCGTCACCAATTCGTTGTTTATGCTTGGTGCGTCCTTCCTGCTCGGCGGCTTGCGGTATCACGTTCAGGAATTCAACCGTGTGGCAGCACGATTTCAGGCCGGCTTGCTTTTTCTCGCCACGATTGCGCTTCTGATTCCCTCCGCGGTGGCCGGGCACGAGACGTTAGGCAAATCGGGATTGAATCAAGAGCTGAGTCTGGCGCTCTCGTTTTTACTTTTGGTGGCATACGGTCTTGGCCTGTGGTTTTCGCTCAATACACATCGCGAATTGTTCGCCAGCGCAGCGGAGGAACATGAAGCCGCGTGGCCCGTTGGCCTCGCACTCGTGACGCTCGCAGTTGTTACGATTTTCGTGGCGCTGGTGAGCGAAGTGTTTGTTGGATCAGTTCAGTATGCTGCCACGTCGTTCGGAATGAGTCCTGCGTTCGTTGGGTTCATCGTTGTGGCGTTGGTAGGCGCAGCCGCCGAAATGGCGGCCGCGTTTTCCGCCGCGCGCAAAAATCGTCTCGATCTCAGCGTGAGCATTGCGCTGGGCAGCGCTGCGCAGATTGCGCTCTTCGTTGCCCCGGTCCTGGTGCTGCTCAGCTATTTCATAGGACCGGCGCCGATGGATCTGAACTTGTGGCCGGGTGCAGTGGCGATGATTCTCTTCGCAACGCTGACTGCGTCGCTTGTGACAACCTCCGGGCGTTCAGCCTGGTTTGTTGGAGCGATGGCAATTTTGGTTTACCTGATATTCGCCACTTCGTTGTATCTTCTGCCGCCGTCCGGCGCGCAGTGAGTGACTCCGGCGATGCGCTTGCATGCCAATCGATAGAACAAGAATTCGTGCTCTAGCGTGATGCTGGGAAGGGCAGGCTGCGTTAAAAAAGTGGGCAGTTCGCGACGCACCGAAAAAATCCCTTCTTAAACGATCGATGTCACTGCTATAATCAGCAGGGCAATCAGGTTTTCATTCTACCGATAAGGAAACGATGACTTCTTCAACTCCCTTTGTGTTCGTCATCGATGACGATGAATCCGTGCGCAGAGGCTTAAAGCGATTCTTGCGTTCAGCAAAGTATGAGAGTGAAGTTTTCAAGTCGGCATCGGATTTTTTAGCGCGTCCACCTCATCCGGGACCTGCCTGCGTCATTGTCGATGTGCAAATGCCCGGCATAAATGGGATCGATTTCCAGCAGGCTTTGATTCAGCGCCGCCGGGAAGAGCAACTTGTTTTTATTACCGGCTACGGAGACATCCCCATGTGCGCTCGAGTGATGAAGGCAGGAGCGGTCGATTTCCTTCCGAAACCATTCAAATCTCAGGAGCTTTTGAAGTGCATTGAGGATGCTTTGCATCGATCTGCCGAGCAACGACGCCACGCAGCGGAAAGGAATGCAGCTCGCCGTTTGCTTGATTTCCTGACGCCGCGCGAGTTCGAAGTGATGCAACTGGTCATTAGAGGGATGTTAAATAAGCAGGTGGGCGGTGAGCTTGGCGTGGCGGAGAAAACGGTAAAGGTCCACCGCGGACGACTAATGCAGAAGCTCGGCGTGACGTCGGTGGCTGAGCTTGTGCAACTGGTGCAAAGGGCAGAGATTCGTCCGCCCGACGGGAGTGAGACCAAAGTCTAATGTTGCTCGTGTGAGATCACGCGATAATTGAAAGCGTGTCTTACATTTCGCTAATCGAAAAGTCCGTTATCACTCATTGAGAACTAATGAAAACAAAAGAGATCATCAAAAGAGCACGTGACCTGGCGGAGCCGTTCCGTATCAGCAAAGGCAAGAATTTTCGTCTCAAGGACATTGAACCGGGCGACACGCTTGATTTCACGAAGGACGAACACAAGTCCAGGGCAAAAGAGGTGCTGGCTACGGGCGTGATGGCGCTCTCTGAATTGCAGGACAAACTCTACGCGCAGGACAAATGGGCTGTGCTGCTGATTTTTCAGGCGATGGACGCGGCGGGAAAGGACGGTGCCATCAAGCACGTGATGTCCGGTATCAACCCGCAAGGCTGCCAGGTGTACTCTTTCAAGTCCCCGTCCGCGGAGGATTTGGATCACGACTATCTCTGGCGCTGCATGAAATGCCTTCCGAATCGCGGTCACATCGGGATCTTCAATCGCAGTTATTATGAAGAAGTGCTCGTAGTCCGTGTTCATCCGGAATTTTTGGCGAAGGCGAAGCTGCCTCCAAAACTTATAGGCAAAAATATTTGGGAAGAACGCTACGAAGACATGCGCAATTTCGAGCAATACCTGGCCAGGAATGGGATCATCGTGCGCAAATTCTTCCTGAACGTTTCAAAAAAGGAACAGAAGCAACGTTTCCTCGATCGAATCGACGATCCGCAAAAGAACTGGAAGTTCTCGTCCAACGACGCCAGCGAACGCGACTATTGGGACGATTACATGGAAGCATACGAAGAAATGATTCAGGGAACGGCGACGAAAGAAGCTCCCTGGTACGTCGTGCCTGCGGACAACAAATGGTTTACGCGCGTCGTCGTCGCGTCGGCGGTCATCGAAACGCTCGACTCGCTCGATCTTGCATACCCCAAGGTCGATGAATCAAAACTCAAGGAGCTGGCCGTAGCGAAAAAGAAGTTGTTGAGCAAGTAACGTCCGGCGTGGCGCAATGGTTTTGGCCTTACGCGCAGGTGGAATCTGTTTCGAATTTGACCGCGACCCCCTTAGGTCCATGGGCGAACGACTTTGAATCTGCCCTGACCGGCAATTAGTATCTTATTCCCCGCGTAACAGCGAACCTGAAGTCGGAGGTCACGACTGCTCAGGTGACGTTGGCAAGACCGCGACTGTTTTCCAATCGAAGGCAATGGCGAGCATGCGAAAGACAAAGCAACTGCCAATCGCCAGCAATGCCGCTGTCGCTGCCGGCATCTTGAAGTACAGGACAAGCAACGTAAACAGGCTTGCTCCAATCAAGGCGGCGAGCACGTAGAGCTGTCCCGGTTTGAACAGGAGCGGTTCGTCGCTCACCAGCACATCGCGCAACAGCCCGCCGCCGCAGGCAGTCACGATGCCGATCATGATCGCGGTCAGGATCGGGAGCTGGGCGTTGAGCGCGTGCTCAACACCAACGACCGCGTAACAACCCAACCCAAGCGCATCGGCAAACAGAAAGGCAGTTTGCAAACGAGCGATGTGATTGCGAAACAAAGCCGCGGCAATACAGCCGATAATAACAACAGCAAGATAACGCCCATCGCTCATCGCAATGGGCGGTCCGTGTTGAATAAAAATGCCGTCACGAATCAAACCGCCGCCCACTCCGGTCACCAGCGCCAGCACGAACAAGCCGACTACGTCATAGTGCCGTCGAATCGCGAGCAAGGCGCCGGTCATGGCGTAGAGGCATGTCGCGGTTAGATCGATGTAAATCGGAAGTGTGAAATGGCTGCTCACAACCAGGGATCCTCCCTGCTCGAAATGGAGCTAGTGAAGGCTGTTAACATCTGGAGAATCGAAGAAGGGCGTATCACGCGGGTGCCGGTGTTGTTCGGACGAGGGATTGGATGCACAGCCAGCGAGAAGAAGCACTGAAAACATAAAGGCTAAGGTCGCTGTTCTCACGGTCCCCGAAGATTTCCTAACGCCCCACCCCATGCTGGCACGGCACGACCTACGTCATCATGGCGACCAAAACCGGCCCCCATGCCGTCAGCACGATATTGCCAATCGCGTAGGGCACGGTGTAGCCCAAAGCCGGCAGGTCACTATCCGCCTCTTCCTGAACCGCGCGAAGCGCAGCGGTGATCGTTCCTGCGCCGCAACAGGCACCCAAGACAATCACGGGGTTCATCTTCAGCACGTAGCGACCGAACAAGATAGACACCGCGTGCGGTAGAATCGCGATCACAAGGCCGACGAACACCAGGCTGACGCCCGACTTCTGGAGTCCCGAAAAAAAGCTGGGCCCTGCGGCAAGCCCCACGCACGCCATGAAGACGGTCAAACCCACCGTGTCGAAAATCCACATGGCGGACCCTGGGATCCGACCGAATGTCGGGTGAACCGCGCGCAGCCAGCCGAATACCAGACCCATGATCAGCGCGCCCCCGCTGGCGGTGAGCGTGAGCGGCAGCCCGGCAACTGTGATGGTGAGCAATCCCATGAAACCGCCGAGGACGATCCCCAAACCAACGAAGATCATGTCTGTCATCATTGTCTGGCGATCGGCGTAGCCGAGGTTCTTGGCGGCTCGCTCAACGTCGCGCGTAGCTCCGATGAGCGTCATTACATCGCCCCGCTCCACCCGCGTCGCGGGAGAGAAAGGCATCCGCTCGCCAGTCCTGGTCAGTTTTTTCAAAAAGACACCGCGCGCGAACTCCAAGGCTGCCAGATCGACAATAGTTTTGCCGACGAAGGACTTGTTGGTGACCACCACGTCGAGCACCTCGATCGGAAAACTCAGTAGTTCCTTGTCATCTACTTCGGCCCCGATCTCTGCCCCGCGGGCCGTATGCAGTTCCGAGCGCGTCAGGACCGCGATGACATCACCCTCGCGAACGACCGTGTCTGGTTCAGCCTCGATGATCTTGTCCTCCCTGCGGATCCGGGAGATGAAGACGCGAGATTGTTTGGGACGAGCCTCCAGTTCGGCCACGTTCCGATTGATCAAATCCGGGTTCGTGACCTGGTACGCGCGAACCGCCAGGGCCTGGTAGGCCGAGGGAGCCTCCGGCTCGCCACCGCTTGAGGCTGCGATCTTCGCACGCAGTTTTCGCGCCTCCTCTTTCAGGTTAACGCGCATCAGCTTCGGACCCACGTTCGGGAGAAACCAGACGATAAACGCCGTGCCGACAAGATAAGTGACGGCGTAGGCTACCGGAATGTTATTGATTAGGCTCCTTTTCTCCGCGTCCGAGAAGGTGGCCACGCGATTGATGGCATCGCTCGCGGTTCCGATGACGGTGGATTCTGTGAATGCGCCGGCAAGCATACCAGCCGCAGTGCCCACGTCGTAACCGAGGAGTTTCGCAGCGGTATACGCGGCGATCAGGCACGTGAGGCAGAGGACGAGCGTGATGGCAAGCTGCGGCAACGCATCCTTCTTTAGCGCGCGGAAGAACTGGGGTCCCACCTTGTAGCCGGTGGTGAAGAGAAAGAGATCAAAGAAGACATATTTTACGACCGCTGGAACCTCGATGTTCATTTGTCCTATCGCGACTCCCGCGAGCAGTGTGCCCACGGCCGTGCCCAGGCTGAACGTCCCAATCTTAAGGCGGCCGATGAAGAAGCCGATCGCCAGGGTTAAGAAAACCGCGAGTTCCTGATGCTCCCTAAGGGCTTGTGTGAGATAGTTCATGGTGGGACTGCCTTTCCCAGTTGTAGTTACTAATCGCTTGAGTCGTTAGGCAATAACATTCCTCCGGTCGGACAGCCTGTTAGAACTTAATCACGTAATTAAAAATCGTGCGGAAATCGGTGAGGTTGTCGACATTCCCTCCAAACTGCTGAACGACAGCATAGCGCAGACGCAGAGACAAGCCCTCGAGGACGCCTTTTTTGGGGCCCCATTGAAGATTAAAATCGAACTCGTTCTGCCGATACTGGTTCGCTAGATCGGGGTCTGTTCCAAACACGGCCAAGGCATAGGCGCTCAATCCGTCGACCCAGGGAAAGTCATAACCCGCGCGAAGAAGAAACGCGCCCTCACCCGCTCGGTTGAAGTCTTGGACCTGAACGCTGGTATAGCCGGGATAGCCGCTCCACGGGTTTTGCAGATTGGCAGTCCCCCAGGCTTGGGTGAAAGCCGCGGTAAACAACGCGTTCTTGACGGGCACGTCTAATTTGATGCCGAATTGATGGCCCGAGAAACTGTGGCCTTGGAGAAGGTTATCCCCGACACTACCTTGGTCCACATACTGGCCAGCGAACTTTAGCTTCCAGTCATCGGCAAGCGGAACTTCCAGTTTCGATTCGGCATATGCGATATTGATAACATCGGCACAATAATACTCGATCGCACCGATGGAGAATTTTCCTTTCTCGTAAAGGGCTCCGGCTGACCACACCCCGTGCTGAACATCAGCGCCCGCGTCTTGTGCCATCGAGACAAATTCGCTGTCATTTCGCTCTTCGATTGCGTAAAAATACCCGAGTCCGTACTTGATAGACGCGACGTCCTGGGCTGGGGTTGGCGTCGGGACTGCGACCTCTTTTCCATCTTTGCTCAGACCGATGCCGTCCGCGGTCACATTGTCGTCGCTGCTGCTCTCGCCAAGTTTGGTGCGGCCCTGCAAAACGATCGCCTCAAAGGTATTTGGCTTCATGCGGACGTCGTTGGTGTTGATAAAAGGCGTGTCGTAACGCTTAGCTCCGACAGTAATACCGACGTCTTTGACAATCCGCAGTTCGGTGTAGAACTCGCCCAGGTCCGTAAACCCATTCTGCCCGGGCGCTAGAAGGAGCGTTCCATCCCTGTCGTCAGGCGCATATATTGGGTTGGAAGTGAAAACCGTCGCTCCGAACGCAACATGGTCGAGGAAGTAACCGGTTTTGAATCCCAGCCATCCACCGATGGCCCACGCCTGTTTCTCTGAACGATTGAAGTCGCTGCGATCGAAATAGAAGCTGCGCAAATTGAATTCGAACTTTGTATCTTTCAGGGCTTGCCGGCGCTTTTCCAACTGCCATTCACGGAAGTCAAACGAGTCAACGAGCGGCGTTTGACCTTGCTCTGTAGATGTTAGCGCGCTGTCCGTGGGTTTGACCTGCGTCACCGTTAGGACGGGAGGGACTTGCGTCACCGCCAGCGTGAAATCAGGCGGAGTAGCCTTCCAGATGTCTATCTCCTTCTCCTGTTGGCCGAGGGTGGTCTCCGCGCCGCTCAACACGGTCAGTAGCGCCACTGCGGTGCATGCATAGTCACGAAAAGAAGTTCGTAGACTCATAATGGTTCGCCGAGGCTAACCGACACCGGAGTCTGCTAGCATTGGCTTTCTCCCGTCAAGGGTAATGTTTTTTCACCCTTCTTTCTTTTCTATTTGCGACAGTAGCATCGCGACGTAACGACCTAGCGTTTCGTTTTCGTTGGGGCTGGCGGTGCACTCTTGCCTGTAGCCGCCTCATAAGCCTGCCTGTATCCGCGCGCGATGGCGCGCACCGCCCGACCGATGTCGTCGTAGACATGATTCTCCAAGTTTGCGAAGGATATGCGCACCGACCAATCGGGAGCGGCAAAGCCGCCGCCGTTGAGCAGGACGATGCCATGGTCCTCGGCCAGCCGGAACACGATGTCGAGCGGATGCACGTTCGCCTTCATCCACTTGACGACGTCTTCGCCCAGGTGTTTGCGGGCAAAAAACTCGAAATCGATCAGGCCGTAATAGTAATCGAAGAACTCATTCGGAGCGATTGGGATGTCCAGCCCTTCGATCGTTGCGTCGACCCGCTTCTTGCAGATGCCGATGCAGGCTTTCTGATAGAGCTTCTTTTCGTCCATCAGCTCGCTGAGCGAGAACAACGTCATCATGACTTGTTGCGGAAGCGATAGCCCAGCCGTGTGATTGAGCGCGATGTCGCGACTGTCGGCCACGATGCGGTCGATGAAGGCGAACTCGCGCGGCTTGAGAGTGAGCCCTCCGTAGCGCTTATCGAGCTGTTTCTTGGTTGGCTCGGGATGCGCCGCGATCATCTTGTCGAAGATGTTGTCCTCATAAACCGCGATAGTGCCGAGCCGCCACCCGGTGCAGCCGAAGTACTTGCTGTACGAGTAAACGCCGATGGTGTTCTCCGGGAACTCTCCCATGAGCGAACGGAAGCCCGGCACGAACGTCCCATAAACGTCGTCGGTCAGCAGGATGAGATCCGGCCGCTTCTTGAGCACTTCCCCGATTTTCTTAATCGTGTCGGGAGAAAGCGCGACAGCGAACGGATTCCCAGGATTAACGATAAAGAACGCTTTGATCTTCGGGTCGAGGAGCTTTTTGATCTCTTCATCCGGGTATTGAAACTGAGCGTCCTGCTTCGCGTGGATCTCGATGTAGTGGAGGTCGTAGTCCTCCAGATGCGCCATCTCGAGGTAGGGCGTGAAGATCGGCACGCCGAGCGCTATCGTGTCGCCGGGGTTGAGAATCCGGTTGCTTTTCAGCGACTTGAAAATGTAACACATGGCCGCGGTGCCGCCTTCTACCGCGTAGATCTTGAACTTGCCTTTCGGTCGGGGGCTTCCGCACATGGCCCACTCCAGGTACTCGTGAACGATCTGTTCGTTGTGCACCAACATACGGTCTGGCACCGGATAGTGGTCGCCGATGATGGAATCCACCAACTCGTGCACGAACTTGTCGGGGTCGAAGCTGAACTTCTTCACTGCCCACGGCACCATCGCCTGCAGGACAGAGGCACCTGGCATGTCATGGTGTTTCGCGAGCCAGGTTTCAAGTCGCCCGGCAATTCCCTCTGCGCTCGGCATCCCGCCCACGCCGGGTGGCAGGTCAAGCACCCTCTTGCTCTCAGTAATTGCGAACTGTCCGAGAAGGAAGAACGCTTCGCGCGGTTCAGTAGCGACCCAGTTTGGGTTGCCACGACCGGCGTTCAGGTATGACAGGGAATTTTCCAGAGCCGTTTTCGATGCCACTTTTTGGACGAAATCCTTGATCTCGAACGGACCTAGTTTGTCGAACTCTTTCAGTTTCGCGGTATCTGATAACGCGCGACTGCGACGCTGATCTTGTCCGTTAGTTTTTGCAGCCCCAGATGGTTTGCTTTTTGTTGTCATAGTTTTCTTTGCTGTTGAATCACGTTGGAAAAATGTGTTCTCACGAG
>Ga0310810_10003995_pt1 | contig 16230 bp, 21 predicted proteins | sample NCmetagenome_FD_207641 | JGI IMG/M metagenome (GOLD analysis project Ga0310810, IMG submission 207641) | Soil microbial communities from experimental microcosm in Duke University, North Carolina, United States - NC | ecosystem: Engineered > Artificial ecosystem > Soil microcosm > Unclassified ... | reverse complement strand
GGGGCTTTCCTCGTCATGCGCTCGGAGATCGACGAACCAGATATTCCAAGCGGCATCGGGATCATGGGCACCGACGACGATGCTAAGGAATGTTCCATGTTGTACTTCGACGAGCGGGGGGTGTCGCGCCGGTACATCGTGGCGCTTCGCAGCGATCAGTGGGAGTGGTGGCGTGAGACTCCTGGCTTCTCTCAACGCTTTACTTGTCGACTTGTCGACGGCGGTAAGCGCATGGTGGGCCAGGGCGAGATGAATCGTGGTGACCGCTGGGAGCCGGACCTCCAGCTCACGTACACCAGGCTCGTGTAACGAGGGGACTTCCCGGTCCGGATGCGGCCTAACCCGCGCATGCAGCCGACAACGCGGCCTGGCCGGAACTCCGCTGATGCTCAGCTCTCCTCGAGGCGGTAAGGAACGCAGGTTTTCTCAGGTCGTTTGCAGCTGATTTGCATTGGGTTGGCCGACAACATTGGAGGTCCGATGTCACCCGGCACGCTGCTCGGTCGGCGGAGTCTGGTTGTCGTCTTCGGTCTGTTCCTCGCCAGCGGGGTGACGGTAGGCACCTACTGTCTGTGGGCCGTCGCCGACTGGATCCACCCGCAGGGCGAGAAAGGCTTGGGCCTCTACCTCATCGGCGCGTTGTCCTTCGTCCCTGTCCTTCTGGCGTGGTTGGCCGGCGGTCTTCACATGTTCATGGCGTCCAGGAATAGGGACGTACGCCTCGGAGTGGCGCTGACGACCGCCCACCTGGTGTGGTGGCTTCTTCTCGTGATTGGCGTCGAGCTGTGGCGTGACAATCCGTTGTTCGGGCGGGTCTTTAGAACCGCCACCATCGTCGAGCCAGGCCTCTATGCGGTGGGCGTCACCTTCCTGGCCGCACGCTGGTTCTGGTGGCGCCGCCGTCACGATCCCGTGCAGGTTGCGACCTAACCGCAAATGCAGCCGACAGCCCGAAGGCTATGCGCGGGCTCAAGGGCATGGCTGATTTGCATTTCGTCAGGCAGCTCCACCCGCCTCTTGTGAAGGGAGGGGCCCCATGCCCGAGCCGGTCTACACCACGGTCCTGCAGGCGCTGCACGTGGGCGGCGGGTGGCTCGCCTTTGGTCTTGCCCCGATCGCCCTCCTCGTCCAGAAGGGCAGTCGCCTCCATGTCTGGGCCGGTCGCGGTTTCTTGCTGGCGCTGACTGCCGGAATCACCGCCGGTCTCGCTCTGGCGACGATCGACCACGCCGTTGGCTTGTTCTTCTTCGGGCTCATGACGCTGTTCCTGCTTGGGACCGGGTACTTGGCTCCTCGTATCGGGCGAGGCTCGCGATCCTGCTATCGGTGGGACCGGGCCCTCACGGCGGTGGGCGCCATCGGGAGCCTCGGTCTGATCCGCACCGGCCTGACCGGGGAAACGTCGCTGTGGGAAGGTCTCAGCTTTGGCGGGCTCGGCCTGGCGATCGCGGTCGCTCATGCGCGGTGGCGGGGCCCTCGCGACCCGTCGCGCTGGCAAGTAGAGCATCTCACGAGCCTACTCGCGGCATACACTATCGGCTGGAGCTTCATCCTCGCCTTGTACGCGGGGCTGCAGAAGGCCACAGGCCTGGTGGTTCCGGTGGTCGGCGTCGCAGCCATCTGGTGGGCTCGCCGACGGTTTGCATCCCCAGCTACGGATCGCAATCGCGCCGAAGCCCTCACCGGAGCTGCCTAGCCCGCAAATGCAGCCGACAAGCGCGCCGCGGGTCAAGTTCACAGGTCCTCCGATCCGGGAAGTGCCGGACGCCGCGCACAAGCCAGATAGTAAACCGGCTTCCAGGCGTGTTTTGGCACTGTCCAGTCAGGCACGCAGAAGACTTGCGCGCCGGTGCAGGAAAGGAGCCTGAGGCAGCCGTGAAGAGATCCTGACGAGCTTCGCAGACTCTTGACCCCGACGGTTTACGGCTGTCTCGAAGCTCGTGTCGATTTTGACGGGTCTCGTTCGACGTGTTAGTAAGGCCGCGAAAGGCGCGGCAACCGGCACGAACCCGAATTCAGGAGAGAACGATGCGTTTCATCGTCATGGGCATGGCGACGAAGGAATCAGAAGCGGCCCCTCCGCCGAAGCCCGAAGAGTTTGCCGCGATGCAGAAGTACAACGAGGAGCTCGCGAAGGCAGGTATCCTCCTCGCCGCCGAGGGGCTCGCCCCGACCTCGAAGGGTGCGCGCGTGAAGTTCAGCGGCGACGAGCGCACCGTCATCGACGGTCCCTTCGCCGAGACGAAAGAGCTCGTTGCGGGCTTCACGATCATTCAGGTGAAGTCGCTGGCAGAAGCGATCGAGTGGGTGAAGCGCGCCCCGAACGTCTCCCCGAACGGCGAGGCGGAGGTCGAGATCCGCAAGCTGATGGACGTCGAGGATTTCGGTGAAGCGTTCACGCCGAACCCCGAAATCGCAAAGGTGAAGTTCAAGTAGATCGTCAGTGAATGCCGGAGCAGCTGAGTCGCGTTTCGTTTAGGCCGCATAGGTGAAGCCGCGCAACCCTCCGGTGACCGGCGGTGTCGCACCTGGGCGCCCACCCAGGAGGCTAGATGACAGCGCTACGGTTACGATCCCTTTCGTTGGCCGTGAGTCTTGGTGGCATCCTGGGGGCCCCGCCGAAGCCAGTTCTTGCGCAGGACTCCCGGACCGCGATTGAATCGCAGTACCACCACCTGGCGGAGGCGATCCGACGAAATGATGTCGACGGAGTCCTTGCCCTCCAAGCGCCGGACTTCTCCTCGAGAAACCCCAACGGCAACATCTTTGACTTCGCCGCCATGGAGCGCTACACGCGGCGACTGGCCGCTGCCGTGGACTCCGTGATCCACATCGGCAATGTTATTCAAAGCTTCGAGGAGCGCGGTGACACGTCGGTGGCTGACGTCTGTCAGGAGTTCTCGCGCCTGCAGCGGCTCGGCGACGGCCGGCGCCACCGTATCGATACCAGCGTGCTGCAGCGGGAGACCTGGGTCCACCTGGCCGACGGCTGGAAGCGTCTCAACGTGACGAACGAGCACGGCATGCGGTGGTTCGTGGATGCGGTCCGCGTCGACCCGTCTAAGCCATACGCGCCCGGCATGCCGGCGTACGCTCCTGAACCGGACCCGCCCACCGGCTGTGGCCTGCGGTGACGCCCTGATTTGCATTGGGTTCGTTACGCGGACCACATCGATGAGGAGATGCTAGGATTGCGAGCGCTCTCGGTTGGGGCCACGGTTGCGGTCACGCTGGGGATGATCGGCTTGTGGCAACAACATGCGCTGCTCGCCCGCGGCTGGCCCGCGCTGACGATTCAGGCGGCCGCGATCCTGCTCATGCTCTGGGCCCGCTGGACCTTCGGCCGGCGCAGCTTTCATGCGGCGGCCAATCCAACGGCCGGCGGTCTCGTGACCAGCGGGCCCTATCACTATCTGCGGCACCCGATCTATGCGGCGCTGCTCTATTTCGCCTGGGCCGCCGCGCTGACGCATCGCGCGCCGCTGCCGCTGGCCGCGGCGCTGGTCGTCACCGGCGGACTGGCGGTACGCATGCGGGCGGAGGAGTGCCTGGTCGAGCTGCGCTACCCCGAGTACCGGGCGTATGCGGCGCGCACGCGCCGAGTGCTCCCGGGGGTCATCTGATCAGCCCGAGAGCTTACCCCTTCCCGCCACGCCCCGGTGATAACGACTTGGCGACCCTTCGGCCCGATGTCGAACTCTCGACCGCTCGCTCGTCGTGTGGGTAGAGGGCTGCGAGAGCTTTCGATGGCGTTGGCCCTTGGGTACGTTTGCCGGTCTCGGCTCTAACCGGAAGGGAAAGCAATGACGGACCACAAAATTGGAACCCGCGCAGAGTGGAAGGCCGCGCGCGACGAACTGGCCAAGCTCGAGGCGGAGCACGCGGAACGCAACGCGGAGATCAAGCGCCGGCGCCTGGAGCTGCCCTGGGTTCCGGTCGAGAAGCCATACGAGCTCGAGACCGAGGCCGGCCGCAGGACCCTGGCGGATCTCTTCGAGGGGCGCTCCCAGCTCCTCGCCTACAACATCATGTTCGGGCCTGACTACAAGCTTGGCGCCTGCCCCGGATGCTCGAACCTGGTGGATCATCTCGACGCCGCTGCGCTGCACCTTGGACACCGGGACGTGACCCTGATCCTGTTCTCGCGCGCGCCGATCGATCGGCTCGTCGCCTACAAGCGGCGGATGGGTTGGCAGCTTCCCTACGTCTCGACCTATCAAACCGACTTCCCGTTCGATTTCGGGCTCGCGTTGACCAGGGAGCAGGCGCGGGAGACCCCGGCGATCACGGAGATACTGGACGCCCCTCCGGAGTGGCTGCAGGACTGGGGGACACAGGTCGGCGCGAAGCTCGAGGACGGCCTCCGCGAGAACCCGAGCTGGATCGCGTTCGCTCGCGAGAACGGGACGGTGTATCACACCTACACGGTGTCGGCGCCCGACCCGTTCGTTGCTCCCTACTACTCCTTCCTGCAGGAGCGGACGCCGAAGGGTGCCGACGACTCCGAGCCGCGGGCGTGGCGCAAGGACGAGTACCCGACGTGATCGCTCTTACTCATCGATTACCTCAACATTGAGCCCCTTGAGTCTTGCCAGATGACCCCTTCACGCCCTGAAGCACTTCGGGTGAGTGCCCCTGCCAATTGGTGCGCTCGCCCATGACCTGCAGCGGCGCTCGGGAGCGGTCGGATGTGGTCGATGACTCGGAAATCTCTTGTCCGTCAGATTGCCGCTGCTGATTTGCATTTCGTCAGGCGGACGCACGATCATTCACCGTCGGTGGGCTTTCCGGACGGATATGTCGGGCTGTTAACGGCTCCGCTGTCACCCGCTGCGTGCGGCGCAGCCCAGCTCTCCTGGCCGGGCACTGACCCCAGCGCTGGACACGACCACCACTTTCTCAGCGATTGGCAAGAGGAATCAGTCACAATGGCCAAGAACACGATCTGCCTGTGGTACGAACACGATGCCGAAGAGGCGGCGCGCTTCTACGCCCAAACCTTTCCGCAAAGCAGTGTCGGCGCCGTACACCGTGCGCCGGCCGACTATCCCGACGGCAACGCGGGCGATGCCCTGACCGTCGCCTTCACCGTCGTGGGCGTACCCTGTATCGGCCTCAATGGCGGGCCGCACTTCAAGCACAGTGAGGCCTTTTCCTTCCAGATCGCGACCGAGGACCAGGAAGAGACCGACCGCTACTGGAACGCCATCGTCGGCAATGGCGGACAGGAAAGCCAGTGCGGCTGGTGCAAGGACAAGTGGGGGGTTAGCTGGCAGATCACCCCGCGGGTGTTGACCGATGCGCTCGCCAAGGGCGGCAGCGCGGCTAAACGTGCGTTCGAGGCGATGATGCCGATGAAGAAGATCGACGTCGCCGCCATCGAGGCGGCGGTGCGGGGCTGAGCAATGCTGTTGCCACTCGGAGGTTCCGCCGGGATCCTCTCCTGCTTGACTGACGATGTCGAATGGGTAATCACAGGTGGTCTGCAGCTGATTTGCATTTCGTTAGGCGGAGCCCACTAAGCTTGGAGGCACAGTGACGGCTGGGCATGAGGTCATGGAGAGTTCCAGGGTACCACGGCGCGGCCCGTACTCCCAAGCGGTTCGGCTGGGCGAGCTGCTCTTCATTGCGGGTCAGGCCGGCCTCGACCCCAATAGCGGGGCACTGGCGGGCCCCACGTTTGAGCTCCAGGCGCGCCGGGCCTTTGAAAACCTGCGAGCGATCCTCGAGGACGCGGGCAGCAGTCTGGATCGGGTAGTGAAGACCACGTGCTTTCTGGCGGTCCCGGAGGCCTTTGATCAACTCAACGCGCTGTACGCTGAGTATTTCCCGGTGGCCCCGCCGGTACGCTCGACCCCGGTAGTCCAGCTGCCGCGCGGTCTGCTGTTCTCCGTCGAGGCGATTGCGGCCGTAGCTCCGCGGCCGGGCACCGCCTGACCCGCGCAGGCAGCCGACAGGGCGGAGAGGCGCCGGCTCCGCTCGGGCGCGGGGCTCCTCGAGCGCACCGTGGAACGAAGGCTTGTGCATGCAGTATTGCCAACCGCTGGGCGGCAGCACGAGCATCAGTCGCCCGCCGCGGCGCGACAAAATCCGAGGGTCCCGACGACGCCGATCAGGAGACCGCTACCGAGGCCGGCACCGAACCAGTTCGCGCGATCGGGAGGTCGGATTTGGAAGGAGTCGACTGCCGTCCGGGGTACCACGACCCACGCCGCTCGCCCCAAAGGATCCACCGCCCGGCCGCGCACGGAGTCATCCGAGATGCTCACGTCGCGGAGCACGACGCCCCGACCATGGATCCACACCTGGACCTGTGTGGTCGGGACCAGCGCGCCTGGGGCCGGGGCGGGAATCGATGCCCAGGGCACACAACTCATCAAGGCGAGGACCAACGCGGCGGCGGAGGACGGAAGCCGGGGAGGTCGAGGGGGGCAAGCAGAGTCGCGGTGCACCATGCCAACTCTCCAGGGAGGGTGCTCCAAGGTTGGGCCAACAGCGTCTTCTGGCCGTGACCTTGACGGCGAGCAGCGACGCCACGGGGATCTGCGACCAGTGAGGTGCCAGGTCACGGTCCAGGGACGCGCACGTCGCAATGATCGGCCCCTTCCACCGTGGAGAGTCCCATGGGGCATCGACGTGGCTGGCGCTATTGCGTCAGTGGGCTTGGATTAGGGCTGCTCGTCAGTTGCGGGGCTGGATGGCGCCGGTCGGCAACAGTGACTCCCGGCGAGTGGCCAGCGCGGCAGCAAGTGCAGGTATGGAGTGGGACCCGTTCGTACCAGTGGCATGCACTCGTCGTCACGGCCGACTCGTTCACGGGGATTCCCTTCCACGAACCCGTGGATTGTGCCGGCTGTCGACGCGGCGTGGCCCGCAGTGCGGTGGATTCCGTCCGCGTGGGCCGACCCGTCGCGGGCTTTTGGAAGACGTTCGGCTTGGTGATCGGGGGCGGGGTCGCCATCCTGGCCGTGTGTTGCCGGTCGCTCGGGGGCGATTGAAGCCACGACGACGACGCGCCGCCTAACCCGCGCGTGCGGCCGACAGGGCAACAATCAGAGGAGCACACGTTGGCGTACCTGGTTGGTGCATTGCTCGCTTTCGCCGTAGGGGGCGTGGGCACCGTCGTTGGCCTAGATCGCGATCGCGCGTTCTACCCCACGGTCATGGTGGTCATCGCGTCATATTACGTCCTATTCGCCGTGATGGGTGGGTCGACCCAGGCCCTCCTTCTCGAGGCTGCTGTCGCCACCGTGTTTCTGGCCGTGGCGCTTGTCGGATTCAAATATTCGCTCTGGCTCGTCGTAGGCGCCTTGGCGTCGCATGGCATCCTCGACGGGTTTCATGGGAAGCTGATCGCCAATCCGGGGGTGCCGGTATGGTGGCCGCCGTTCTGCTTCGCGTACGACGGGGTGGCGGCCGGATACCTGGCGTTTCTCCTCCTGCGCGCTGAGCGCAGTCATTGGCCATAGCGATCACAGCTCGAGTGACGATGACTCGCCTGACCCACCCCCGAGGTGGTGTCCGACCAAAGTCAGCATGAGGAGGCTCGATGAGCCCAAAGACGGATACCCAGAAGTCCGCCAAGAGGGCCGCCGTGACCCGCAAGGTGGTCAAGGGATTCACGGACGGGGAGCGAGCCGCGATGAAGGAGCGCGCCCAGGAGCTGAAGGCGGAAGCGCGCCGCGGCCCGCGCGCGAAGAAGGAGGACGGGGAAAGCGACCTGCTCGCGAAGATTGCCGAGATGCCGAAACCGGATCGCGCCATGGCCGAGCGGCTCCACGCCATCGTCAGAGCCAGCGCACCAGCCCTCTCGCCGAGAACCTGGTACGGGATGCCCGCGTATGCCAAGGACGGCGATGTCGTCTGCTTCTTCCAAAGTGCGCACAAGTTCAAGGCGAGGTACGCGACGTTCGGCTTCAGCGACAAGGCGAACCTCGACGAAGACACCGTGTGGCCGGTCGCCTTCGCGCTGAAGGAGCTGACCGCGGCCGACGAGACGAGGATCGCGGCGCTCGTGAAGAAAGCGGTGAGCTGAGGAGGTGGGAACGAGGGCTGAGCCGCCGCCGAGAGAACCCGATGCTCGGCGGCGGTTCGGTTGGCGGCCGTAGTGGGGCGCGCCGGGAAGCTAGTTCGCGCCTGCGTCTAACCCCCGCATGCAGCCGACAGGCCGAGTTGGGCCAAAGCTCCGCGCGGGCGCGACGCTCCAGGTGGCTCCTCCCTCACCCTGACGGAGTCCGATGCCCCGCCCCTGCCTGATCGTTGCCGCCGGCACCCTCGCGGCGCTCCTCGTGGCCCCTGAGGCGCTCCAGGCCCAGCGCCCGACCACCCTGGCCGGCCGCTCCACCGTGTACGCACCGAACGGCGCGGTCGCGACGAGCCAGCCGCTCGCCTCCGAGGCGGGCCTCGAGGTCCTGCGTCACGGCGGCAACGCGATCGACGCCGCGGTCACCGCGGCCGCCGTGTTGAGCGTGACCGAACCGCCCATGACCGGCATCGGCGGCGACATGTTCGCGCTCGTTTGGCTCGCCAAGGAGCAGAAGCTCGTCGCGCTGAACGCGAGCGGACGCGCCGGCTCGCGCATGACGCGCGAAACGCTCCAGGCTCGCGGCTTCCGCCCCGGATCGCAGCAGGGCGTCATGTCGGTCACCGTCCCCGGCGCGCTCGCGGGATGGGACTTGCTGGTGCGCTCCCATGGACGGCGCTCGCTCGCCCAGGCCCTCGAGCCCGCGATCGCGTACGCGCGCGACGGCTTCCCCGTCTCGCCGATCATCGCCGCGCAGTGGGCGGGCGAGACGGCCTTCCTCGAGCGCGATTCCGCGGCCGCCGCCACCTTTCTGCCCGGCGGACGCGCGCCGGAGGCGGGCGAGTGGTTCCGGAACGCCGACTATGCGCGCACGCTGCAGCAGATCGCCGAGGACGGCATCGGCACGTTCTATGGCGGCGCGCTCGGTCAGCGCATCGTGGCGCGGCTCGCGGCGCTGGACGGTTTCATCACGCTCGACGACCTCAAGCAGAATCGCCCGACCTGGGTGACCCCGATCTCGGTGCCCTTCCGCGGCTATCGGGTGTGGGAGCTGCCGCCGAACAATCAGGGGGTCGCCGCGCTCGAAATGCTGCGCATCCTCGAGCCCTACGACCTCAAGGCGCTGGGGCACAACTCGGCGCCCTACCTGCATCTCCTGATCGAGGCCAAGAAGCTCGCCTATGCGGACCTCGACCGGTTCGTCGGCGACGCGGAGCATCTCGACCTGCCCGCCCCGGCGATGCTCACCGACCAGTTCATCGCCGAGCGGCGCAGCCACCTGAACCCGCGCCACGCTCTGGCGCGAGCGGACCCGGGACCCCTGCGGACGCAGAGCGAGACGGTGTACCTCACGGCCGCCGACGCCGAGGGGAACATGGTGTCGTTCATCAACTCGAACTACGACTACTTCGGATCGGGCATCGTGGTGCCGGGCACCGGGTTCGTGCTCCATAACCGCGGCGCCGGGTTCACGCTCACCCCAGGTCTTCCGAATACCGTCGCGCCGGGCAAACGGCCGTTCCATACCCTCATCCCCGGCTTCGTCACCCGCACGGTGGGGGGACGCGACCAGGCGTACATGAGCTTCGGGCTCATGGGTGGCGGGATGCAGGCGCAGGGGCACGTGCAGCTCCTGCTCAACTACTTCGTCTTCGGCATGGACCTGCAGGCCGCCATCGACGCACCGCGGTTCCGTCATCTCGACGGGCTCAGAGTGGCGCTCGAGGCGCCGGTGGGCGACTCGGTGCGCGCGGCACTCACCGCGATGGGGCACGTGCTCGTCGACCAGCCGCCGGGCGCGTTCGGCGGGGCGCAGGCGATCGTTCGACTTCCCAGGGGATTCGCGGCGGGGAGCGACCCGCGGAAGGACGGGATGGCGGTCGGGTACTGATGGGCGAGGCCAGACGGGGGGGCGTCGTCGAAGGAGCTGGCGCCACGCCCATCACTTGCGTTCACCGTGACACGGGGGAATCGTCGAGATCGACATCCTCGCGGACCGGGAGCGGCTGGGGCCGCTACCCGGCTCGATCCCGGATGGGTAGGCTCCGCTGCCGTGCGGTCCGGGCAGGCGCGGTGCGCGGTCGTGTAGATTCCACTCGGGAGGTACGATGCAAACTCCACGAGTCATGCTGATAGTCGGCCTGCTCCTGATGCCAGCCCCCCGGCTTGCGACCGCCCAGAGTACCGCCATCCCGCCGGACTCGGCCCGCGCGCAGATCCGTTCCGTGCTCCGGGCTTTCTATCTCAACCTTGCGAGCCAGAACTGGGACGCTCTGGCCGCCTACGTCCTGTCGCCGAAGCTCCTCGAGCGGCGCGGTGCGCCCGGGGACCTCCAAGTGGTCGCGCGGGACCGTACCCGCGGCCGCGGCTCACCAGCCGCGGTTGCCGCCCCGGCGGCATGCCCATCGAGCGCTTCGCCCATGATCGACGACGCGGTCATTGGGCTCGACGGAGATTGGGCGGACGTGTCGGTGCCGCGCTGCAGTGGGCCTTCACCGGGTGTGGATCAGTTTGGCATGCTGTACTTCGAGCAACGGTGGCGGTTCATCTACACGGACCTCTTCCAGGGGCCGTCGCCGCCTGAAACGGCTGCGCGGTGAGGTGAGGGAGGTGCGGCGGCGGATCGTCGGTTTTCACCAGGACGTCGAAGGTCAGTGGGTCGCCGATCTCGAGTGCGGCCACACCCAACACATGCGCCACGAACCGCCCTGGCAGGTCCGTCCATGGGTCGTGACCGAGCCCGGCAGGGCCGGCATGGTGGGTCAGTGGCTGGAATGCGTTGCCTGCAGGGAGTGAGCGGAAGCCGTGGTCAGTCGTGCGGGCTGCCAGCGCCTGGGTGCAGTAGGCCACTGCAGACGCCCTGGAGGGTTCGCTCTCTCGGTCCCCTTCGTGGCCCTCACGCCGGTTCCGCCGTCGAGCCCGGCTCAAGTCGAGCCCGGCTCGAGTCGTGCCCGAGCGGACTCGCGCTCGGACAGAAGCCGCATCGTGGCGTGCTGCGCCTCGGCCAGGCGTCCCACCTCGACGCCCATGGCTTCGACCGCCTCGAGCAGATCGTCGAGCCGCGAGTCCAGAGGCAACGGCGCTTGGCGCAGGGCGGCGAGCTCCTGTCGGATCTCTCGGAGCTCTCGTCGCGTCCGGTACCAGATGAACACGACCACCGGGAGCACGGCGGGCGTGAGTGGCGCGAGGAAGTGAAGGAGGTCGTCGATCATATCAGCCTCCGAGGACGTAGCCTCGATGCTGCTTCGACACGAGGATCACGGAGCTTCGTACGTCGCGAAGTGCAACAAGTTTCAAGGGGGGTGCCGCAGCTGATGGGCCTTTCGTCAGGCCAGGGCGTCTAGGCTTTACCGTCATCCGCCACCGACCGGCGGAGCTGCGGTCGATCGGGGTCCGTCAGGTCAAACCAGCTCCACGGTACCAGGCGGATGCGGGGCCTGCGGCCGAGCCCCAACGCCCGCAGGGTCGGCAACTCGTGGGCGGACGCCAGCAACTGCGCCAGGCGGCTGTTCGGTCCGATCAGGATATGGGTCACCAGGTACTCGTCGCCGTGCGGCTCGGCGATCACGTCCTCGATGCGGCCGAAGGGCAGGCCGTAGGCGTCCACCACGAGCTTGCCGAGCAGCCGCTCGAGCCGTACCTCCCTCGCCGTGCTCATGCTCCCGGGATCCGACCGATGATCCGGTCTCTCACCCAGCGCTCCCAATGGGAGGCGGGACTGGCCTGGGCCTCGACGTCGACCTTGACGTCCACGCCGATCTTGAGCACCCGGTGCCATGGAATGCGGGTGACGTGACCCTCGCCGCCGAGCCTGCGCTCAACCCAGCGGGCGAGGCCGGCATGGATCCGCCACAGCAGCGTGGTCCCGCCCATGATCAGGCCCGCGACGCGGGCTGGCTCTCCCGGGCGAAGCTCGAGGATGACCCCGTCCACCTTGCCCATGGGGACGCCACGGGCATCGATCACCTGCTGGTCGAGCACCTCCCGCCCCAGCTCCATGTCAGCTCCCGAAGATCTGAAGGGGGATCGTGACCAGTGCCACCACCGCGGCGACCACGCTCACGCACAGCACGGCCGCGTTGCTCAGCCAGCCGTTGGTCCGGTCGCCCAAGTAGTCCGGGTCGTTCATCAGCACCAACAGCGGCATCACCGTGACCGGAAGCGAGAGCGCGGTCAGCGCCATGGAGAAAATGGTCAGCTTGAGGGGATCGAGCCCAGTCACGATCACCAGGCCGGCCAGGAGCAGCGCCGCGGTGTAGACCAGGGCGAACCGCGCGGCGTGGCGGGGGCGCAGGTTCTCGCCCCAGCGCCACCCGAACCCCTGCGCCACCAGGTAGGCGAGCAGCAGCGCGATCTCGAGGGCGGCACCGAAGCACGCCACCGCGAGCGACGCCGCGAACAGCCGGAATCCCCACCGCCCGAGCGGCTCCGTGAGGAGAAACGGTACCTGTTCGTAGCGGTCCACCTGGATGCCGCGCGGATGGAGCACCAGCGCGGCGCACACGAGCACCGCCACCGCGACCGCACCCCCGAACGTCATGCCCAGGCCTGCCACGACGCGATTGATTCCGAGGTAGCCTTCGTCCCAGTCGTCCTCGACTGCGCCGGCCGAGTAGAAATAGAAGAGGTACGGACTGACCGAGGCGCCGAGGATACTCACGGCCATGAACCAGTACTTCGCGGGATCGTGGGTCGGGAGGCTGGGCAGCAGGGCCGCCCCGACCTGGTGAAGCGCCGGATGCAGCTTGAGGGCTCCGACAACGAACGAGAGGGTCACGAGCCCCAGCAACGAGGCGCCCTGCTCCACCAGCCCGAAGGTGCCCTTCCAGAGAAACAGCCAGAGCGCGGCGCTGACGGGCAGCGCCCACCACCGGAACGCTACGCCGGTCGTGAACTGGAGGGCGAGGCAGACGCCTCCGATCTCGGACGCCAGCACCAGAAAGGAGACGAGAGCCACGGCCACCAGCGGCACGAGAAAAAAGCGGATGCCGAACCGCTCGCGCATCGCGTCGGGAAGCGGGTGGTGGCTGACCGCGGCCAGCCGGCCTCCCATCTCGACGAGAAAGGCGATGCAGATGGCGCCCAGCGCGATCGCCCAGATCAGCTGGTAACCGAACTCGGCTCCCGCCTGCGCCGAGGTGGCCAGCGAGCCGGCCTCGAGAAACCCGCCGATGCCTGTCACCAGGCCGAGCGCGATCTCCAGCAGCTTGCTCATGGCTCGCTCCCCCCTTCGCGCCGCGCCTGGGCCTTGCGGCGCTCCTCCTCGGCGGCCTGGCGCAACTGCCGGGCGAACTCCGCCGGGACCGCCCCGCGGGCCGCTTCCTGCTCGAGCAACCCCAGGGTCGATTCCCAGGAGTGCCGCTCGGCACGTGCCCGCTCCGCGGTCCCGGTCGCGGAGGGCCTACAGCCGGCGAACAGGAGGCAGACCGTGACCGTCACGACCGTTATTGGCACGGGCTCAGCACGAAACCCGGAATGGCCTGCGACAGGATCACGAGGGCGAACAACAGGCCGACCGCCACGCCGAGCCCGCCCATGAACCGGCCCTGGGCCGTGTGGCTCTTCGGGTCAGCTGCGGTGACGTCGGACGGCCCGCGGTTTCCCTGCGCGACCAGGATGCCCGCGACGGCAAGCAGCAGGCAGGCGAGATGAACCAGATGGAGGGGCAGCGTGTGCCCAGTCCGGCACGCCGTGGGGACGAGCGCGTACCCGAGCTCGAGGTTGATGAGGAACGCCGTCGGGGCGAGCAGCAGACCGGTCCAGAGCGCCGCGATCCGGCGCGCCCCAGCGATCGTCGTCCGGGGGTCGGTCACGGGTGCACCGACATGCCGTTACCTCAGGTACGGTGAGAGGAACACGATTGCGGCGAGCGGCAGCCAGCCCAACGTCATGAAGTACCAGTAGAGCGCGTTGTCCACCGCCGCCGAGAGGTCTCGCTGCTCCATGCTGGGGCTGAAGAGGAGCGCGGTGAACACCAGCGTCTCCGCCGTCTCCAGGAGGAGCAGGGTGCTGTGCGTGACCAGCGTGGCCCACGCCACCGATCCGTACGCGCTGCTGTCCCAGCGGACGTGGAGCGCCTGGAACTCGAACACCCGCACCGCGCACATGGCGAGCGCCAGCACGGTGCATATCAGCATCCCGGTGCGCACCGCCGGCAGATCCAGCCGCCGCGCGGCCCGGTCCACGCTCAGCATCGGCGCGTTGCTCACGAGCATGAGCGCCGCCTGCAGCGCCGCGGCCGTGAGGCCGGGCCGGAGGACGCCCCCCGGCGGCCAGGTCGCAAAGTTCTTCCGCAGGTAGAAGTAGCTGCCGGCGCAGATGAGCAGCGTCGTCCCCTCGATGAGCACGTAGCCGACGGTGCCCCACCACATCATGCTCCGATGGCCGAACGTGGTGGTCGGCAATCCGGCGACGTCGGCCACGATGCGCGTCTCCCTCACCATGCGGCGCCCTGCGGCCGGGGCTCGCGCTCGACCAGCACCTGCTCCTCATGGTCGCGTCCGCGCGGCCAGGCCCAGCCGAGAAAGGCGAGGAACAGGAGCGGCACCCCGATGACCGCGCCCCAGGGTGTGTAGATCAAGGTGACAAACGTGATCGTCGTGGCCACGGCGGCGAGCAGCGGCCAGACGGTGGGCGGCGGGTGACGGTGGCGGCTGTCGGGCTCGGCGTCGAGCAGCGTCGTCACCAGGACCTCGCGCACATCGGTGCGGAGGCCGGTCACGGCCGCGAGCGGGCCGGGCGCCTGCCAGAGCGGCGCGCGGCTTTCGACCACGGGGATGAAGGCGAAGTTGTAGGGCCGGGGCGGCGAGGTGGTCGCCCACTCGAGCGTGTCGGCGCCCCAGGGGTCATCGCCCGCCAGCGCGCCGGCCCGGAGACTGACCGCGACGTTGACGAGGAAGATCGCGACGCTCACGGCGATCAGCGCCGCGCCGCCACTCGCCAGCAGGTTGAGATCCCCCCAGCCCGTCTCGGCGAGATAGGTGTAGACCCGACGGGGCATCCCGTCGAGCCCGAGCTGGTGCATCGGGAAGAACGTCAGGTTCACGCCGAGGAAGAACAGCCAGAAGTGCCAGCGACCCAACGGCTCGCCCAGCATCCGTCCGGTGACTTTGGGAAACCAGTAGTAGAACGCGGCGAACAGGGGGAACACTGCGCCGCCGATGAGCACATAGTGGAAGTGCGCAACGACGAAGTAGGTGTCGTGCACCACCTGGTCGAGCGGGACCGAGGCCACCATGACGCCGCTGAGTCCGCCGATCACGAACACCAGGATGAACCCGATCACGAACAGGAGCGGCACCGTGAACCGCGGCCGGCCCGCCCAGATCGTCGCGATCCAGCAGAAGATCTGGATGCCGCTCGGAATGGCGATCATCATGCTCGCGGCGCTGAAGAAGCTTTCTCCCAGCGCGGGGAGCCCGGTCGCGAACATATGATGCACCCAGAGCCCGAAGCCCAGAAACGCGGTGGCGATGAGGCTGAGCACCATGGCGGGGTAGCCATAGACGGGGCGCCGGGTGAACGTCGCGACGATCGCCGACACGAAGCCGAGCGCGGGCAGCAGGATGAGATACACCTCGGGATGCCCGAAGAACCAGAACAGGTGCTGCCACAGCAGCACGTCGCCGCCCGTGGCCGGGGTGAAGAAATGGGTCTTCACCAGCCGGTCCATGGCCAGGAACTGACTCGCGGTAGCGATCCACGGCATCGCGAACAGCACCATGAACGACTGCACCAGCATGGCCCAGACGAGCAGCGGCATCCGGTGCAGCGTCATACCGGGCGCCCGGTTCTTGAACACGGTGACGATGATCTCCACCGCCGCCGCCAGCGCCGCGATCTCGGTGAACGTGATCGTCTGGGCCCAGACGTCCACCCGCTTGCTGGGCGAGAACTCCAGGCCGGCGAGCGGAACGTAGCTGAACCAGCCGGCGTCGGGTCCAGTGTTGAGGAAGAACATGAGATACAGGAAGGCCCCGCCGAAGAGATACACCCAGTAGCCGTAGGCGTTGAGCTTGGGGAACGCCACGTTGCGCGCGCCGATCATGAGCGGCACGAGATAAATGGCCATCGCGTCCATCACGGGCACGGCGAACAGGAACATCATGGTGGTGCCGTGCATGGTGAAGAACTGATTGTAGGCGTCGGGCCCGAGGACGCGGGCTTCGGGGCGCGCCAGCTGGGCCCGCATCACGGCGGCCTCGACG
>Ga0310810_10003994_pt1 | contig 16231 bp, 11 predicted proteins | sample NCmetagenome_FD_207641 | JGI IMG/M metagenome (GOLD analysis project Ga0310810, IMG submission 207641) | Soil microbial communities from experimental microcosm in Duke University, North Carolina, United States - NC | ecosystem: Engineered > Artificial ecosystem > Soil microcosm > Unclassified ... | reverse complement strand
ACCCGTTGTACATCGCGACGAGCGAGACCTCGACGAGCCGGGTCTTCCTGTCGATGACCTTCTCCATGTCGCGGAGGTCGATGCGCGAACCGTTGTCGCGCGGCATCACGATGCGGAGATCGAGCCCCCGCTCGCGCTGCAACAGCTGAAGGTTCAGAATCGACCCGTCGAAATGCAGCGCGTCCGTTACGACGTTGATTCCGCGCTTCGCCTGTTCGGCAATCTCGAGACCGTTGACGACGAGGTTCTCGCCAGTGCTCGTGTTAGGCACGAACGCGATCTCGGACGGCTTCGCGTTGATGAGCGACGCGAACGCCGCTTTCACAGCCGCGGCGAGCTCTCCACCCGTCGCGTCGTCCGTCTGGAACGACGAACGCGCATCGGCGTACCTGCGCATCGCCGCCGCGGAGACCATGGGCATCGGGTGTGTGTACGCACCGTTGATGTACGTGAGCCCCGCCGGGATCGCGAAGTCCTGCTTTCTCGGGAAGCCCGCGGGCGCGCGGCTCCGGCCTAACGTCTGATCCATTGAAGGCTCCGGTGGGAGCTGGGCCGCCAACCTGCGTGCGGCCGCCGTACCCATCGCGAGCGCAGCGCTCGCGAGCAGATCGCGTCGATTGATCGTCATGGGGTTACCCCACGGTCGGGATGCGAGATTCCGCGGTGTTCACGGTCCGGGCACCGGCGTGTGCCCACTCGGACTCCGTGATTCGGAGCGGGCCCGACGCCGCCTCGGTCGACTCGATCGGGCGACCGGCTACTCGCCACGCTCGCGTGCCGCCTGCGACTGTCGTGACGTTCTGGTAACCCTGCTGGCGCAGGAACTGGGCCGACCGCAGCGAGCGCGATCCTACCTGACAGATGGTCAGGATGGGGCGGTCGCGCGGGATCTCGTCGAGCCGCGTCGCGAGCTCCGCCTGTGGCACGTTCACCGCGCCGGGGACGTGCTCGCGGGCGAACTCCTCGGGCTCGCGCACGTCCAGCAACACCGCGTTAGGCGGTGCCGAGTCGATGGCGTCGAGTCCGACCTCGTCGACCGCGGGGGACGATGTGAGCATGGCCCAGGTCATGTCGGCGACGCCGCGGTTCGTGGCCTCGATCGCCGTCATGTTCAGCGGCCGCGCCGGGACGCCATTCGTCAACTCGGCCACGAATGGATCGCGGTCCATGTGCAGCAACGGACTGTACAGCCGCTCGAAGCCGATCGTCGTGCTCGGCCGCCCGCACATGCCCTTGCCGCACGGTCCCTCGAAATGACCGGGGAATACCGCGACCCAATCCGGAAGCCGCAACAGCTTCGAGATGCTCTCGAACTGCGCCGACGCATCGCCGCCGCCGAAATCCGGCCGACCGACGTCGCCCACGAGCAGCGAGTCGCCTGTGAGCACCATCGAGGGCTCCGGGCTTCGAGGCGGATTCACTACAAGGACCGAGATGAGCTCGGGCCGATGGCCGGGCGTGTGGAGGATCCGCAACCGCAGCGGACCGAGCGGAAGCTCCTCACCGTTCGAGAGTCCGCGGAACGGGTACGCGACCCGCGCCGACTCGTGCAGGCAGAGCTCCGCACCGTGCTGCGCCGCAAGCTTCCGTGCACCGGAGACGTGATCGGCGTGGACATGCGTGTCGATCACGTAGCGGAGCTGGAAGCCACGTTCGCGGAGCAACGGCTCGTATTGCTCGATCTCGATGGAGGGGTCGACGATCGCGGCCTCATGCGACTTGCGCGACGCGATGAGGTACGACGCGCAACCGCAGCGTTCGTCGAGGATTTGTTTGAAGTACACGGTCGGGCCCTCTATCGGGACGATGAGGATCCCTCGCCTGACGGCTCGGGATGACACCTATATGATGAGGATCCCTCGCCTGACGGCTCGGGATGACCCTATATAAAGGTAGCGCTTCAGTACAGGCGTGGTCGCGGCGACAAATTAGGCGGTGGCGCCGGCGGCACCGGAAGGCCCGGCGGAGACCAGTCGATGTCGTCTGGAACGCCCGAACGAATCGTCATCGGACCCACGAGCACCTTCGTGTTGGCCGAGTTGCCGTAGATGACCACGCGTTCGGCAGTGTCCGGGATCAGGCCGGCCTGCGAACGGCCAGCGACGACCCCGTTGATCGCTACACCACACCGGCCGTCGGGAAAGATCTGCAGGCGAACGTGAAACCAGGCGCCGGATCGAAAGGTCCGCGGCGCCGGTACGCCCACCGCCGATGACGGCCGGTCGAGCACCAAGCCGATCGTGTCACCGTAGGACGCCCCCTCGGTCGTTGGATACGCCACACTGCACGCCGGCCAATCAGTCGAGCGCCGCGGCATGTTCCCACCGCCGTGGTCCCACACCTTGAGGACGGTATCCGTCAACGCATCCTCGAGTGACACGCTCACCACCTGCCACTGCGGCAACGTTAGGTGATTCGAGATCCACGTGTCGACGGCCAGCCCGCGAGCCGTTGGGTACTTCGCCAGCGAATAGACACCGCTCGTGAACGACCCGTCGCCGTTGTTCATCAGCCCGCGAACGCCATCGGGCGCGGAGTCGATGAGCGGGCGCGGCTCCCCGAACGCGCGCCAGTTGGTGGCGAGCGCGCGTGACCAATCCTCCTGAAACAACACCGCCGTCTCTCGCGGCCGCACCACGAGCTCTCGCTGTGAGCTACGCCAGCCGCCTGCCGTGACGATCACATGCACGACGCCGGGCCGCTTCGCCACCATGAGGCCCGTACTGTCGAGCGCGACGAGCGCCGTATCGGGTGACGACCAGTGCACCGACCCGAGCGCTATCGTGTCGCCGTCTGGCGTGATGCCGCGTGCAGAAAGCTGGTGCGCCACACCAACCTGCGGATTCCCAAGTCCCGTTCCGATCGCGAGCCGATCTGCATAACGCCGGCGGCGCGGCGTCGACTCGAACGCCAGGATCCGCCGTCCCGGCTTCAACCGGCTCATGTCGACCTCGACGACGCGATTCGGATCATCGAAGGGGAACAGGAGCACCGCCGTGGCCGAGTACCCGACTCGGCGACACTGGCAGATGACCCAGCGACCGTCGTCCGAGACCCGGGCGTCGTCGCTGCGATGCAGCACGATCGTCGTGTCGAGCTTCCCGGAATTCACGTCGAGTCGCCCGAGGCCGGCCCATGGACCATTCCCCATCCACACGACGATGTGGCTCGCGTCATACCACGCGTCGCGTGGCGACAGCTCGCCGCCCGAGATGGAGAAACAGCGCTCGTTGCGGCCATCGACATCAATGATGCACGTCGAGCGTGGTCGACCATCCCAGTAGCGCCGATCGAACGCGATGCGGCTCCCGTCAGGGCTCCAGACCGGCACGGCATCCGAGTTGGAGCTCCGCGTCAGGTTGCGCACGGCGCCCGTGCGGGCCTCCATGATGGCGAGATCGTAGTGACTCGCCGCGTTCCATCGAGCCGTGTAGAACGCCAGCCAGCGTCCATCGGGGGACCAGCGTCCACCTTGATCATCGCCGGGCGTCGCCGTGAGCCGTCGCTCGCGACCGTCGTCGGTGACGTCGAACAGGTCGATGCCGCCAGAATCGGTAGCCACGCGATCGATGGTCCACGCTTTGTCATCGGGCCGGCGTGTCAGTGTCCCCGTCGTGGGATCCGTGTGAACGCGCCATGTGGGACGCCCGCCGCCGGGACTCACGATCGAGCCGACCGCCAGCTGTTTCGCGTAGACGGGCAGGCGGTACACGTTGGCCATCGAGTCTGCGCCCACCGATCCGACAGCGAGCGTGATGTCCGGCGTCGGCTGATTGCGGAGCATGCCGACGAGCAGAAGCGCAGCCGGCATCACAGCCAATGCTGCCGCAGCCGCGACTTGACGTCCCGTCGAGAACAGACCGATCCGCTCGAGAAAGGGGAGCGAGCCAACCAGCTGCGTCGCGACGCGGTCGGATGAGCGCTCGCCGAGGAAGTCGTTGGCGAGCGCGCGGTTGGGTTGTCGATCGCCTGCCGCGCGGGCCAGGTGGGCGAACCGCGCGAACGCCACGCTCAGCGACGCGGGGTCGTCGGCCCGTGCCAGCAAGCCGCCAGCTTGGCGAAGCGCGCGTGTGTCCCGAGACGTGGTGTCGAGCATCTCGCGACCGAGCGATCGGGCTGCTGCGCGAAGCGCGTCGGGCGTGGCCAGCTCGACGACCTTCGCCGCGATCTCGTCGTGCGACGGCGACCACAGCTCGCCATGCCGCGCCACCAGCCCACGCCGCTCGAGGCTGCCTAACGCCGAAGCCGTCTCATCGTCGGTGCGGCCAGAGGCAGCCGTCAACACCTCTCGCGTGAGCGGCACGCCACCCGAAGCGAGCAGTGTCAGCACCCAACGCTCCACGCGATCGAGGCGCTCCACGCGCTGATGCAGCGCGCCGCCCGTGCCCAGCGTCGCGAACAGCACGCTCGGTCGTGGCGCGCTCCAGACACCGTCAATCCGCGCAAGCATGCCGGCCTCGATCGCCGACTGCAGCGTTTCCAGCAGCAGCAGCGGCGAGCCACCGGTTGCGTCGCACAGCTCCTCCGCCAGAACTTCCGCCCAGCGTTCCGGCGGCAGAGCGGCAATGCTCGCGACGAACGCCTGGACGCCCAAGGTGTCGAGCGGCGCGAGCCGAAGCGTGAGCGAAGTCGATCCCGACGTCAACGCATCGACCGTGGGACGCGACGCCGTCACGACGAGGACGCGCGCATGATCGAGCGAACCGAGGATACTCCCGATGAGCTGCCGGGATCGCCCATCCGCCCACTGGATGTCGTCGATGAAGATCGCGATCGGCTGCTCCTCCGCCACGGCGGCAACGAGCTCGCGAACGGCGACGGATCGCCGTCGCAGCGCGTCGGCCGAGTCGCCCGCCGCGTCAGGCAGGGCGGCGGGATACGAGGCAGAGAGCGCGGGATTGAGCGAGACCAGCGCTCGCGCCGATCCAGTCGAGATGCCGCTCGCACCCGGAAACCGGGCCAGCGCCTCGGCGAGGTCGCCTGCCAGGCCGAACGGGATGTCGCGCGCACCTAACGACGCGCGGACGAACAGCGTGCGCACGCGCGTCGCGCGAAGCCGGGCGTGCACGTCCGTGAGAAGACGGGTCTTCCCGAGGCCTGCCGGCGCGAGCACGTGAACGTGCGTCGCAGTGCCGCTACGTGCCGTTTCCCACCGGTCGAGCAGGACCGAGAACTCACGCTCACGCCCGACGAGCTCGGCGAAGAGGGACAGGCGTTCTCCTGCCCTGTCCTGCTGGACGGGGATCTCGGGCGTCTGGCGAACCGCCCGCAACAACGATCTCGTCGCCGGTTCCGCATCGATCCCTTCCGCCTCGGCCAGCCGGTCGAAGGCGTCCGCCTCGAGCGATCCGCCGACTGTGTCGCCGGCGGCAATGAGCGTCTCGAACAAGAGACGCCAGCCGCCCTCGCGAAGCGGGTCGCTGTCGCGGACGCGTCGGGCGAGCGCCTGCGCGTCGCGAAGCCTTCCCGTCGTCATCCACCGCCTGACGAGCGTCTCGGCCGCGCGCCAGAAGAAGACACGCATCCGCTGACGTTCGATGTCTGCCCAACGCTCGAACTCGACACCGCCCGGCGCGGCGAACCCCGGGAAAAAATCGCCGGTGTACAGTCGAACGACGGTCTCGACGTTATTGTCGGCCACGGCCGCGAGGAACCGGTCCCGGTCGAACTCGATCGGCGCGACGATCTTGAGCGTGTCGCCACCCGCGATCAGGGGCCGATCGCCGAGCCGCTTGCGGATATACCAGAGTGTCTGGCGAAGCGCGTGCTTCGCTGCGTCGGGCCCGACGTCACCCCAGAGCAGATCGATGAGATGCTCGCGGGCGACGGTTCGATCGGGCGCACAGCAGAGGTAGGTGATGAGCGCGAGCGGCTTGCCGAGGTCGAATAGTGTGACGTTTCCGTCGGCGCGAAGCGCGGTCGTACCCAGCGTCACGAGTGTGAGCTGGTGGTTAGCAACGTCGGATGGCAGTCCGTCGGTCATCTGACGTGGGAGTGACGTCCAGGCGGTTAGGAGTACCGTAGCCACTGCGCGACGGGAGGAACGCAGCTGGTGAACGGACTACGGATCCCCGGTCACTGCTTTTCGGAAGGTCTTTCGTCGGGTGGCACCGCGAAGGTACCGACCGGTACGGCAGGTCAGCAAGGCGGTAAGAGCGCGACCGGGGGTTTGTAGGCCTGCTTGCCGTGGCGGCTGCTGGCTGCAAAGCCGCTGCTGGCTGCAAGCAGCTGCAAGCTGGTGGCCGACGGCTGCGGGCTACTGCCGCTTGCTGCAAGCTGCTGCTAATACCGCCAGTTGTCATCCCGAGCCGGATGTCGTCATCCCGAGCAAAGCGAGGGATCGCCGTCGTCCCGGCAGAGGGGCTCTCTGTCGGGACGATGAGGATCCCTCGCTTCGCTCGGGATGACAACTCTCTTTTGCCGCCGGTCGCCGGTCGCCGGTCGCCTCAGAAGGCGACCCCCGTGCTCAAGCTCAACCGGCTTGACTCACCGGTCGATCGATCGCCCTTCCGCCAGTTCGCGCCGACCGAGAACCGGCTGAACTGCGCCGTCGCACCCGTCGTCACGTAGCCGTCGAACCCACGCTGACGCGCGCCGTTCTTGTAGCCCTCCGCCTCGAAGATGTAGTACGCCAGCGTCGGCGCGACGAACGGAGTCAGGGTCATCGCGCCCATGTGCAGGTCGTATCCGAACCCGACGCTCATGGGGATCGAGCCAAAGCCGTCGGAGCTGTGCTTGCTCTCACCCGGGAAGTCCGTCGCCTGCGCGTCGAACCCGGTTCCTGCGCAGACCGACAGGTTCTCGCCGACATGTCCATCAGTCGAGATCATGCCGGCCAGGTGGAAGGCTGACGTGTCGGCCTTCATGCCGCCGACGGCACCACTGAAGCTCGCGATGACACGCTTGCTCGCGCCAAACGCGTGCGCATACCGCCCACCATATACCGGCGTCTGCCGGTCTTGTCCCGTCCAGGACTCGCGCTGATAGAAGCCGACGTAGTTCCTGCTCGTCATCGGAGTCCCAAAGCAGGCCTGGGCGTAGGCATCGGTGCTCGCGGAGACCAGCGCGGCGACAATCAAAATAGCTCGAAGCGTTTTCATAAAATCGGTCCTCAAAGGAATGCGTGAACGCCACCACGGTGGCGCGAAGGTCGTTGGAGCTTGCGAGCATTCGACGCCCGCGTTGTTTCTCGTGCCGGATGCTACAAGCGCCGGTCGGGCGCGAATATCGAGCGATGGGTGCGCGCTCTATCCTCCGATCGGTGGATAGGCCGCTCCTCCGATCGACCAGCGGCCCACCTGACCCGATGGCGCTATTCTGTCTCGAGTCAGCCGGTGGTATCCTGGCTACTTCCCGATGCGGAGATGCCGGTCATGGAGCGGCCGCTTCAGCAGCTGCCGACAGGCCACATCGCGACGGTGCTGGGACCGACTGATCACGTGTGGCGGCGGTGGGTGGAGAACCCGTACGCGTTCTACTACACACCGCTCGCGATCGCGACGGGCGTGCTGCTGTTCGTCCCGGGGCACGGCTGGCGCGAGCAGGCCACCGGATTGGTGACGGCGGTGCTGACGGCGTGGTGGTTCCATCGGTGGACCCTCCACATGCGCAGCGAGGCTGGCCGGCACGCGCTCGCGCACCGGCTCCTGTTGGCGTTCGTTGGCGTGGTCCTGACGTCGATACTCGCCGTCATTCACGACGCGTATCTCGTCAACCTGCTGATGCTGGTCATGCACTTCTTCGTCGCGTTGCCGGTCGCGTGGTCGATCTTCCTGACCATCCTGATCGCCTTCCCGACGGGGCGGATGTATGACACGCACGGGCAGATACCTAACGCGACGAGCGAGGTCATCTCCGTACTTTTCTTGAGAGTTCCGATCATGGTGATGTTTGGTATCGTCGTGCGGACCGCCGCGGCGCAGAACGAAGAGCGACGCCGGCTGCTCGACACCCTCGCGGCCGCGCAGCGTCGCGCGGGCATTCTGGAGGAGCGACAGCGACTTGCGCGTGAGATTCACGACACGCTGGCGCAGGGGTTCGCGGCGATCGTGATGCATCTCGAGCAGGCGGACGTCGCCTCGCGTGACGCGACGCCAACGCCGGCGCCGCGGGACGCAGTCCGACCCCATCTCGACTTCGCGCGCTCGATCGCGCGGGAGAATCTCGAGGAGGCGCGTCGGATGCTGACTGCCCTCCGCCCCGAAGTCCTCGATGAGGAAGGTGGACTGGGAGCCGCCATCGAGCGCGTGTGTGCCGAGTGGTCGAAGCGGAACGAGGTTCCATGTGGCGTCCACGTCACGGGCGACGTCCTTCAGCTCCATTCGGAGGTCGAGGTGCTATTCCTGCGGACGACGCAGGAGCTCCTCGCGAATGTGCGAAAGCACTCGAAGGCCGGGCACGTCACGGTGACGTTGTCGTACATATCGGACGTTGTCGCACTGGATGTGCGAGACAACGGCGTGGGCTTCGCCGAGATTTCGAGCGGCGCCGGTTTCGGCCTTCGTGGCCTCCGGGAACGTACCCAACAGTTCGGCGGCACGGTGGACATCGACAGCGCGCCTGGTGAAGGCGTGACCGTGAGCGTGACGATCCCGGCCTTCAGAACCGAGACGTACCCGGTCGTCGTGGCTGGGTCGTTAGGCACGGCGCCCGATCGAGCGACCGAGCCCGCATGACGCCGATTCGCATCGTCATCGCCGACGACCACCCGATCGTTCGCTCCGGTCTCATGGGGCTGCTCGCGTCACAGGAGGATTTCGCCGTCGTGGCGGAAGCGTCGGACGGCCGGGAGCTCGTGACGGCCGTGCAGCGAACGCGGCCCGATGTGGTGCTCACGGACCTGCGGATGCCGGAGCTCGACGGCGTGGGCGCCATACGCGAGATGTGCGCGGCGCATCCGGGACTCAAGGTGCTGGTGCTCACGACGTACGACACGGATGCGGACATCCTGCGCGCCGTGGAAGCCGGCGCGACGGGCTACCTACTCAAGGAGACGCCGCGCGAGGAGCTGTTTGGCGCGATCCGGGCGACGGCGTTAGGCAAGTCGGTGCTGTCGCCGAGCGTGGCGTCGCGCCTCGTGGGCCGCGCGCGGGACCCGGGCGAGAAGGCCCTGAGCGCCCGAGAGATCGAGGTGTTGATGCTCGTGGCAAGGGGGACGAGCAACAAGCTGATCGCGCGAGCGCTCGAGATCGGGGAGACGACGGTCAAGACACACCTGCTGCACATCTTCGCGAAGCTTGGCGTGGATGACCGGACGGCTGCCGTCACCACTGCGGTGGAGCGTGGCATCATTCGGCTCTGACGGGCGACGGGCGACGGGCGACGGGCGACGGGCGACGGGCGACGGGCGACGGGCGACGGGCGACGGACGACGGACGAAAGAGCGTGTCATCCCGAGCGCAGCGTAGCGCAGCGAGGGATCCTCATCGTCCCGAAAGAGAGCTCTCTATCGGGAGGATGAGGATCCCTCGCCTGCCGGCTCGGGATGACAACAGGGCCGCGATGACTCGCTCTTTTCGTCCGTCCCCCGTCGCCCGTCGCCAGTCGCCCGTCGCCAGTCGCCAGTCGCCAGTCGCCAGTCGCCAGTGACCCCGCCCGACACTCGATCATCGATCTCGCGACGTTCGTTCCTTCAGGTCGTCGGCGTGAGCACGGTTGGCGCTGTCGCCGCCGCGTGCGATGTTGGAGGAGTGAAGGACGCCCTGGCACGAGCGCCCGGTGGTCGTCTCACGGCACGCCCCAGCGCGCCGACGACGTCGGTCCCGCTCGGCGAACAGTCGCTGTCGCTCGGCGCGGGCGGCCGCGACGGCATCCTCTATGTGCCGTCGGGATACGTCGCGACAAACCCGGCGCCACTCGTGCTCATGCTGCATGGCGCGACAGGATCGGCGCGCGGCGCGCTGCGGCCGTTCCGCGAGCTCGCCGATGACGCAGGGCTCGTGCTCCTCGCCCCCGATTCACGGGGCGCCACGTGGGACGCGATTCGCGGCGACTACGGACCGGACATCGCGTTCATCGACCGTGCGCTCGCGTGGGTGTTCCAGCGCGTGGCCGTGGACCCGGCACGCCTAACGATCGAAGGGTTTTCCGACGGTGCCACGTACGCGATCGGCGTCGGCCTCACCAACGGTGACCTGTTCCAGCGTGTCATCGCGTTCTCGCCAGGGTTCATTCTTCCCGTCGACGCGCACGCACGCCCGCACCTGTTCATCTCCCACGGGACGCGCGATCAGATTCTTCCGATCGACCAGTGTAGCCGCCGGATCGTGCCGCTGCTCGAGCGGGAGCGGTACGACGTGGAGTACCGCGAGTTCGACGGCCCGCACGCAGTCCCACCCGACATTGCGAAGGACGCGGTAGCGTGGATGGGATCAGTATCCGCCCGAGGGTAGCCGGCCCATAACCCCAGGGCAAGAATACCTATGACCGAGAACCGATGACCCATCACCCATGACTCGATACTCGCCATGCATCACGAGATGTCATGGCGAGTTATCGGTTCGGGGCCTGCGTCATTGGTTCTCGGTCATCGGTATCTTGGAGCTGATCCCGCGGCGGTTCGATCGGGCTTCCTAGCCCGTCCCTTGCACCGAGTAGATCCATGTCTCACACGCGCATAGGCCCCGCTGCCCTCGCGGTCCTTGGCCTCGCCTTCATCGGCTTCGGCGCCGCGGTCAAAACCGGCGTCATCGAGATTCACCGCGGCGGCGGGGGCACACGAACAGCCGACACCGTCGCCGTGCGGACAGGCGCAGGCGATGTCGAAATGCCTGCCGGCCAGGCGAGCGGCAAGTCGGTGACGCCAGCGACGACGGCGCCGCCGACCCCAAAAGAACTGGCCTCGGACACGCTCGTCGCGGAAGCCGCGCCGAACGACAGCAACGCGGTGAGGCCGACGCCAAACGAGCTCGCGCAGCTCGCGTCTGACCTGATCATCCCCGTCGTTGGCGTGGAGCCCAAGGACCTGCTCGACACCTTCGACGAGGCCCGGGGGAATCGACGCCACAACGCGCTCGACATTCCAGCGCCTCGCGGGACCCCGGTCATCTCGGCCACTGCCGGCAAGGTGCTTCGCGTTTTTTCGAGTCAGGCCGGCGGTCTCATGGTCTACGCATCCGACCCCACCGATCGGTTCGTGCTCATGTACGCCCACCTCGACCGGTACGCGAACGGGCTTGCCGACGGGATGCCGCTGCAGCGCGGTGACACCATCGGGTTCGTCGGGACTACCGGCAATGCGCCGCCGAACGTACCTCATCTACATTTCGGTATCGCCCGGACGTCCAACGTCGGGCGATGGTGGACCGGCATGCCGGTCGACCCGCGCCCCCTGCTGCGGCGCTAAACTGGCGTCAGAGAAATCCCGTGTTCATCTCCGATTTTGCCATCAGGCGGCCGATCGTCACCGTCGTGACGATGCTCGCGCTCGTCGCGTTCGGCCTGGCCGCGCTCTACAAGCTGCAGGTCGACGAATTCCCGGACATCCAGGCGCCGATCGTCTTTGTCGGAGTCGGCTACCCTGGTGCGGCGCCTGACGTCGTCGAACGCGAGGTCGTGGACCGCATCGAGGACCGGCTGTCGAGCATCAGCGGGATCGACAAGATCAACTCGACGACGACCGACGGGTTCGCGCAGATCATCGTCGTGTTCGTGTTCGAGAAGCCCGTCGACCAGGCGACGCAGGACGTACGCGACGCCATCTCGGCCGTCCGGGGTCAGCTGCCACAGGAGATCCTCGAGCCGATCATCCAGCGGTTCGACCCTAACGACTTGCCGATCGTCTCGCTCGCGCTCACGTCCACGAGCCTGACAGTCCCGCAACTGACGCAGCTCGCGGACAACCAGATCGGCGGTGACCTGCGCGCGGTCGCCGGCGTGGCGCAGGTGAACGTCGTTGGCGGCGACAGCGCGACGCTCAACGTCAACATCAAGCCGCAGGCGCTCGCGAGCGCGCGCGTTGGTGTCGATCAGGTCGTCGGCGCGCTTCGCGCACAGAACCTCGCCGCACCGGTCGGCCAGGTGACGACGCCAACGACCGAACAGACGATTCGTCTCGAGGGCCGACTCGAGAATCCGCAGGATTTCTACGGGCTCGTCGTCACTCAGCGCGGCGGACGCGCGATCACACTCGGACAGTTGGCCGACGTCGAAGCCGGGAACGCCGAGCCGCGGTCGGCGGCGCTGTACAACGGGCGCGAGGCCATTGGTATCGACATCGTGAAGTCGAAGGGATACAGCACCGCGTTCGTAGCCAACGGCGTGAAGAAACAGCTGGAGGCGTCGCGCGGGACGCTGCCGGCCGGCACCCGTGTCGACATCGTCCGCGACGCCGGCGTGCGCGTCGAGAACTCGGTGCGGAACGTGGAAGAGACGCTGTTCGAGGGCGCGATCCTCACCGTCCTGGTCGTGTTCCTGTTCCTCATCTCGTGGCGGTCGACGGTCATCACCGGGCTCGCGCTACCAGTCTCGGTGCTCGCGGCATTCGTCCCACTGTGGCTGCTCGGCTTCACGCTGAACACCATGAGCTTGTTAGGCCTCTCGCTCGCCATCGGTATCCTCATCGACGACGCGATTGTCGTCCGCGAGAACATCGTCAGGCACATCGAGGCTGGTGAGGAACACTACGAGGCGTCGCGCAAAGGGACGGACGAGATCGGCCTTGCCGTCGCGGCGACGACCTTCTCGATCGTCGCCGTGTTCGTACCGGTTGGCTTCATGTCGGGCTTCGCCGGTCAGTGGTTCAAGCCGTTCGCGCTCACGATCGCGGCTGCGGTGCTCGTCTCGCTCTTCGTGTCGTTCTCGCTGGACCCCATGCTCTCGGCCTACTGGGCCGATCCGCAGCTCGAGGCGCACGAACGCCGCAATGTGGTGGCGCGGACGCTCGAGCGGTTCAACCGATGGTTCGACGCGCAGGCCGAGCGTTACAAGCATGGCATCGCGTGGGGGCTCGAGCATCGCGCGATCATGATCATCATCGCCGTCGCGTCGTTCATCGGGGCCATCGCGCTGCAGCGTGCCGTCGGCCGGTTCGATTTCGTTCCGAACAGCGACTACAGCGAGATCAACATCGCGATCGAGCTGCCACCGGGTGCGAGTCTGCAGTACACCACGCAGCAGGCGGAGCGAGTGGCCGCGCTCGCGCGGGCACACAAGGAGGTCGTGTATACGTACACGACCATCGGGAGTGCGTCGGGCGCGAGCGGCGTCGACAACGGGAACATCTACGTCAAGCTGAAGCCGAAGAAGGAACGCACGATTTCCCAGCAGGTGCTGGCGCAGCAGCTGCGCCGGGAGTTCACGGCCGTTGGCGGCGTGACCGCGTACACGTACGCGTCGGGTTTCGGCGGCAATCAGAAGCAGATCCAGCTGCAGCTCACCGGTCCGGACAACTCCGTGCTCAATCAGCTCGCCGAGCAGATCGCGGATCGCGCCAGGCGTGTTCATGGCGCGACGGACGTCGGGCTCTCGTCACGCGGTCAGAAGCCGGAGCTCCGCGTGCAGATCGACCGCGGCGTCGCCGGCCAGCTCGGCGTGAGCATCGCGTCGATCGCGCAGGCGCTCCGCCCGGCGTTCGCCGGCGTCGATGCGGGCACGTGGGTGGATCCCTCCGGCCAATCCCGTTACGTGCGGGTGCGGCTCGCGCCGGAGTCGCGCGAGAACGTCGCCGACGTCGAGCGGATTCCGCTGGTGCTGGCGACGGCCGGCACGGACGGGCCGGCGATCGTCCCGTTAGGCCAGGTGGCACGGTTCTCGAGGGGGACCGGGCCCGCCCAGATCACGCACCTGGATCGTCATCGCGTCATCACGATCGGCGCGAACATCCAGGGCGCGTCGCTGGGCGAGGTAACGCAGGGTATCGCCAAGGCCACCGCGGACATTCGCATGCCACCCGGCTATCGGATCATTCCGGGCGGTCAGGTGGAGAGTCAGCAGGAAGTGTTCGGGAACATCTTCATTGCGTTAGGCATCGCCGTGCTGCTGATGTACCTGATCCTGGTCGTGCAGTTCGGGTCGTTCCTCGACCCCCTGGCCATTCTGGTCTCGCTGCCGCTGTCGCTCATCGGGGTCGTGCTTGCGCTCATCATGACCGGTGATTCGCTCAACATCATGAGCCTGATCGGCGTGATCCTGCTCATGGGCATCGTGGCGAAGAACGCGATCCTGCTCATCGATTTCGCGAAATGGGGTACCGAGCGCGGCATGGGCCGCCACGAGGCGCTGGTGGAGGCGGGGCGAATCCGGTTGCGGCCGATCCTCATGACGACGCTGGCGCTGATCGCTGGCATGGTCCCGGTGGCGTTAGGTCACGGCGAAGGCGGTGATTTCCGTGCGCCACTGGGGCGGGCGGTGATCGGCGGCACGATCACGTCGACGCTGCTGACGTTGTTCGTGATCCCGACGGTGTACGACATCCTGGCGGGCTGGAGGGAGGCGCTCGGGCGGAGACTCGGGTTCAAGCCAGCCGTGCACGGCGGTGAGCCGGTGCCGGCTCCCGGCGACTGAAAATGGGGAACGGCTTCCACGAAACCAGCAGGTCTTCCGACGCGAACTATCTGCAAGCGTCTTGCATCCAAGATTGAGCATCCCTTGTCGAGCACCGGCCTCGAACCCAGAATGGAAGCCATGACTACTCGCCGCCGCTTCGTCGCGATGCTCCCCGTAACGCTGTTCGCCGGGATTCACCACGCGCGACGCTGCGCGCCGGGCATGATGCGCGTCTCCGATCACCCCACGCCTCGCCCCGGCATCACGTCGGCCAAGGTGCTGACGAAGGACCAGCTGGGGGAGCACAAGGACGCTGTCCCGGTGTTCGACATGGTGCGCGAGATTCCCGAAGTCGTCGACGGCATCCGCTGTCAGTGCGGCTGCTCGGCGCTCGAGGGGAAGTATTCGCTGCTCTCGTGCTATGAAGCGGACGGCATGGCCGCGCACTGTCAGATCTGCCAGGGCGAAGGACGCCTCGCCTACAGGCTCCACAAGCAGGGCAAGACGCTCGACGAGATCCGCGCGGCGATCGACGCGAAGTTCGGATGACACGTCTCCAGTCGGGAATCGCGCTCTTCCCTCGATTCCCGATTCCCTATTCCCGATTCCCTGGCCTGCTGGGATTAGCCGTCCTTCTCGCGACGCCGCACCACACGGGCGCCCAATCGATGGCCTCGGAGAAAGGCACGGTCACCCAGACCGTCGACGGCACGACGATCACGGTCGAGTACTACCGCCCGGTCGCCCGAAACCGGACCCCGTTTCCCGACGTCGTCCACTGGGGCCGGATGTGGACGCCGGGCGCCAACTGGGCGACCACCCTCGAGATCGACCAGCCGATTCGCCTGAATGGCAACCCGGTCCCGAAGGGCAAGTATTCGGTCTGGATGGTTCCCCAGCAGGACGAGTGGACCGTCATCCTGAACCGCGACGCGCGGCGTTTTCACACGCAGCCGCCGGCGTCGAGCGACGAGGAGCTGCGCCTAACGGTGAAGCCGACGACCGGCGCCCACATGGAAGCGCTGACGTTTTACTTCCCGGTCGTCACGCGCGATGGCGCGACGCTCGACATGCACTGGGGGGCGACGGTCATCCCCCTGCGGATCACCGTGTCGCCATCGCGCCCACCGGACGTGTCGGCCAGGGAGCGCGCGACGTACCTCGGCCGATATCACCTGACGCCTAACGGGACCGACGGGAGCGTACCGGAGACGACGCTCGAGGTGACGGACGCGGACGGGCAGCTCCACGGTCGCGCGACCCCCGCGCTGTGGGGCTACGACGCGACGTTCGATCTCGTCCCGATCGGGCACGATGGAGAGTTCAGGCTGAGCTTCTACCGCAGCGGAAAGCTGTTCGGCATGGAGACGGAGGGTCAGCTCGAGTTCAGCGACGACTCGTCCGGCCATGCGACGACGATCCAGCTGTGGCAGTTCAATCGGCTGCTTGCTAAAGGCTCGCGCGAAAACTGATACCCCCACCCATTTGGCACCCAGAACCAAGGGAAACGGATTCTGGATGCCTGAATCGGCAGCCGCCTTTGCTGGATTCCCGATTCCCTATTCCCGATTCCCGATCTGGACGGTCGAGCCCGGACGTTGCATGGTCATCGCGACCAAACCGGAAATCGAGGCCGTATGACTCTTAGCCGCGTGATCGTCGCAAGCTGCCTGCTCGTGTGTATCGCGTCAGTCGCCAATGCCCAGCAGGCAAACGCGGCGACGACTCGCTCGCCCGACGAGCGTGC
>Ga0310810_10003993_pt1 | contig 16232 bp, 15 predicted proteins | sample NCmetagenome_FD_207641 | JGI IMG/M metagenome (GOLD analysis project Ga0310810, IMG submission 207641) | Soil microbial communities from experimental microcosm in Duke University, North Carolina, United States - NC | ecosystem: Engineered > Artificial ecosystem > Soil microcosm > Unclassified ... | reverse complement strand
GGCGAGGCACGCAAGCGTGCCGAGCGCGAGACTAGCCGGCCGGCCGGGCCGCCGGCGAGGGATCCTGCTGTCGGGCACTGCGCGCATAGAGCCTCATTGCGTGATCACCAGCAGGTTGAGGATCCCGGCGTAGTCGCCGGCCGGCAGCTCGGCGGCGCCGGTCAGATCGATCCTCACCTGCAGATTGTCGTTCCGTCCACCCACCGCGTTGGCGTCCGAGATCGGCTGCGTGAAGAGCACCAGCGTACCACCCGCCGTACCCGCGACCGCGCTCCCCCCCGATATCGGCGCCCCGACGAACGGCGCGAAGGCCTTGGGGCCGCCCGTCGGCGCCCGTCCCAGTACCGCAGAGGAGGGAATGGCCCCGACGGCGGACGCGAGCGCGCGGGCGGGCTGCTCGAAGTAGGCGACCAGCGCTACCGACGACGTGCGCTGAGGGTCCACTTCCCACGCGGTGGTGACGGGAATGGGAGTGAAGTCGTTCGGCCCGGTGACGAGACTGCCTGGGAGGCTGGCCGAGCTGCCGCCGGGGAGCGAGACGCTCACCGAGGCGGCCTTGGTGGCCGAGAGCGCGACCGCGGTACCGGTCGACGCGAGCCCTATCTGGGCGTGGAGCGCGGGCGCCCACAGCGCCAGCGTCGTCAGCACGCCCCAACGGCTGGTCATGCCCGAACTTACGGCTGAAATCGGGCGGTCGCCACCAGGGGTTGCACGGGCCGGGCCCCTCAGGCTGGTCGGTCGGGGGACACCTCTCGGGCTAGGGTTGAGTCTCGCCCCCGGCTCCGGCTTGAGCCTGGGGAGCTTACTGCGTGACGGCTTGGATGTTGAGCGTTCCGGTGTAGGTCCCCGGGGCCAGGGTCGCGAAGCCTACCAGGTCGATCTCGAGCTCGAGGTTGTCGGTGCGGCTGGCCTTCTTGGTGGGGCCGCTGATGTTCTGGCTGAACAACCGGAGGCTGCCCCCGGCCGTGCCGATGCCGCCCACAGCGTTCTCGGTGATCGCGGTGAAGGCGACCGGCAACCCCGTCGTGACCCGGCCGAGCACGCGGCTGGACGGGATCTGGGTGGAGCCTCCAGTCAGCGCCTGCGCCGGGGTGGTGAACCACGCCATCAGGTCCACCGTGTTGGTCTGCCCCGGATTCACATCCCACGACGTCGTGATGACGGCCGGTGTCGGGAACAGGTTCACTGCGTTGTCGGTCAGGCTCGGGATGGACTGGACCGCGCCCGAGCCGATGGTGACCGTGAGCTGCGACGTCTTGGTCGCCGCGAGCGCGATCACCTGGGCCGCCGAGATGGTTCCCGCCTGTGCCTTCGCATCCGGCGCCCCGAGCATCAGCAGGACGCCCGGAGCGAGGAAGCGTAGGCCCAGCCCGGCCATTCGGCCGACCCGATAGTGCATGACGGCTTACTGAACGACGGCCGCGACGTTGAGCGTGCCGGTGTACAGGCCGGCGGTCGTGGTCGGGAAGCCCACCAGGTTCAGGCGCAGGTTGAGCTGGTCGACCCGGCTCGAGAAGTAGTTGATCGCCGCCACCCCCTGGCTGAACAGCTGCAGGGTTCCGCCGGCCACGCCCACGCCACCCACCGCCGCGCCGGTGAACGCCGTAAAGCCGCCGCCGTTGATCCCGCCTTCAACGTTGGTCGAGGGGATCAGCGCCGCGCCGTTGGCCAGCGCAGAGGCGGGCGTCCCGAACCAACCGACCAGGCGGACCGTCGTGCCGCTGGTGAGGTTCCATGACGTGGTCAGGGCGGTGTTCGAGAAGTTGTTCGCATTCGAGTTGTCGGTGATGCTGGCGAGCGTCGCGGTCGACGTCGTCGGCGTCACCGTCAACGTCGAGGTCTTCGTGGCATTGAGCGTCACGGTCGCGGTGGTCGACGTGAGGCCGACCTGGGCCTGCGCGGTACTCGCCAAGGCCAGGGCCAGGGCCGCGGCGGCCAGGGCGCGGTTCAGGGGGCGCTGCATTCTTTCTGCTCCGGGCTAGAGGTTTGGGGGCGATCTGCCGACAATGGCCCATTGGGCCTGTACGGGCTGGACGCGCGGTTTTACAAGACCTATGCCACGCGTGGCACTTTCTTCCACACCGTAGGCTTTGTTGACGGCAAGAAGGCAGTCAGTGGCCGGTGCCGACGCGGCAACCTGCGATGGGATGTGAGATTATCTGGTGGGAAAGAGGCCGCTGGGGGGCGGCAGGTTTGGCTGTCTAAGAGCACGGCACCCGGAGCAGAGCCCCGGGTGCCGTGTAGAATGTCGTCATATTGCGGTGGGTCCCGACTTTAGGCTCGGTGCCCCTCAGCGGGCCGAATCGTCGTCGTGGTCGGATCCCTTGTGGTCGCGGTCTTCTTGGTCGCGCTCCTGATTCACATGACCGGGGCGGACCAGCCGGATCGTGCCCTGAAACGACTCCAACGAGACCTGCGCGCTTCCCCCGCCAAGATTGAAGCTGAATCGCCGGCCCTTTCGCGTCTCCCTGAGCGGTACCGGGAAGTCGGACTCGAAGTCCCCGCTGAACGTGCTCACCATGACCGTGGCGTTGGTGCGCTCGGTGGCGGCCAGGGTGATGTCGCCGTTATGGGTGGAGAGCGTGTAGCGCCCACCGTTCCGGATCGGACCGTCGTAGCCGAGGTCGCCGTTCACCGTGGTGGCGTCGAGGCTGGTGGCGTCCACCTGCTCGAGCACCACGTCGCCGTTGACGGTTTCGGCGGTGATCTCGCCGCTCGCGTTCGAGACCCGCACCTCCTCGTTGACCGAATGGACGTCGATCCGGCCCTTGGCGTCCTGCAGCTTCACCGCGCCTTGGACCGAGCGCAGCGAGATGGTGCCTTCGCCGCCGGCCACGTCCACCTCGCCCTGGACCGTCTCGACCGTGATCGGCGCGCGCACGCCTGCCACCTTCACGTCGGTATAGACGCCGGAGAGGTCGAGGCCCATCCAGGCCGGCACGGTGATGGTGTAGTCCACGGTCGCCGGCGGGCCTCGGCGGCCTTCGCTCCGGACGCTCACGACCCCACCCGAGCTCGAGATCTCGACCGAGGTCCGCGAGGGGGGATCGGCCTCGACCCGCACGGCGTTCCGACCCCAGGTCTTCACGGCGATCTCGCCGCCGTAGGAGTCGACCACGAGCCGCTGGCCGGGCTGCGCCGTCACGGTCGTGTCGATCTGCTGGAGGAGCGCCAGCGCGGCGAAGGCGCCGGAAGCCAGGGTGAAGAACACGGGTCGGTCCTTTCAGCTCACGGAGGAGACGAGGGCGGCAGCCTGGCGCAGCAGCTCGAGCTTGCGCTGCCGGGTCTCGGCCAGGTGCGAGTTGAGGTAGACGTTGGCGGAGTCGGCGGCCAGCGCGCGCTGCGCCTGGGCGATCGCGCTGTCGATGGTCGCGAGGTTCCGCAGGATCACCCGCACCGTGGCCGTGTCCAGCCGGCCACGCCCCTGGTCGAGCACCCGCTCGAGATCGGCCACGGCGGACGCGTAGCGCTGCCCCGCCACGCTCGAGCGGTTGGCCACGGTCACGACCGGGGCGGCCGGGGCCTCCCGCACGGCGACCACGGTCCGCGCCGGGGGATGGAGCACCCATGCCGTGCCGCCCGACAGCGCCACCAGTCCGATGCCGGCCGCAATCAGCTGCGGGAGGGAGAAGCTCACCCGGCGCCGGACGCGGACCGCGTCGAGATCCACCACCGGTCGCTCGCCCGTGTCGAGGCCGATGCGCGCGGCGATCCCGGGCCACAGGTCCCGCTCCGGGAGCCGATCCTCCAGCCCGCGGGCGCGGGTCGCGATCCGCTTGAGATCGGCCAGGACGGCACCGCACCCCGCGCACTGCCGGAGGTGCGCCTCCAGCGCCACCCGCTCGTCGGGCGGCAGCTCGTCGTCCAGGTATTCCGACAGCCGATCGGTCCACTGGTCGCTCATGTCCCGCTCCTTACCGCTCGAGATGCCGGCGCAGCGCCATCCGCGCCCGATGCAGCTGCGACTTCGAGGTGCCCGTGGCCAGCCCCAGCATCCCGGCGATCTCCTCGTGGCGATAGCCTTCGACGTCGTGCAGCACGAACACCTGGCGCGCACCCTCGGGGAGGCGATCGATGGCCGCCTCGAAGTCCATCGAGATCTCCGGCGTGGTGCGCCGGCTCGGCACGCTCTCCAGCACGGCGTCGCCGTCCAGGTGCCGCTGGCGCCGGATGCCCAGCGTCTCGCGCCGGCCAAGAATCACGTTCACGGCCAGCCGGTGCAGCCAGGTGCCGAACGCCGATTCCCCACGAAAGGTGCCGAGCTTCTGCCACGCCCGGACGAACACGTCCTGGATGACGTCGTCGGGATCCTCGTCGCCGAGCATGCGGCGCACCAGGCTCGAGACCCGGCCCAGGTGGGCCCGGTAGAGCCGCTCGAAGGCATGCGCATCCCCGCTCGCGGCGAGGGTGGCGTCGACCGCGTCCGAATCGGTCCTGCCGGTTGCCTGGTGCTCCAGCGTCGTTACTCCCGTCCCTGGTGGGGTCATCGCGAGGGGTTGGATCGGGCGGTGGGAGAAAAGGTTGCAGAAAGGACGGAAAGACGGAAGGACGGAAAGACGGAAGGACGGAAAGACGGAAGGTGGCCCGGCGGTGAGATTTTCTCGCCGGGCCACCTTCCCTCCTTCCGTCCTTCCGTCTTTCCGTCCTACTTCATCGCGTACTTCTCCGGGAACTGCTTGGCGATGGCGCCGGCCAGGGGGTCGGCGATCATCTGCATGTGGGCCGCGGCCTCGCGGAGCTTGGCGTAGGCGGTCGGCCAGTCGCCGGCCGCTTGCGCGTCCACCACCGCCTTGAGCCCGACCGCGTGGTCGCGCACCAGTCCCGCCACGACGTCCTTGGGAAGGTTCGGGTTGGCGGAGGCCAGGAAGGCGCCGAAGTCCTCGGCGTAGCCCATGAGATCCTTGACCGCCTTGTCCTGCGCGGCCTTGTCCTTCTTCGCGACGCCGTTGGTGTAGTCCACGAAGAACCCGATGTGCTTGCGCCACAGCTCGAGGAACGCCGTCCCGGCGCCGTGGCCGTACACCGAGCCGATGGCCTGGCTCAGGGCGACACTGTTGGCGTCCAGCGCGGCGGCGGCGTCCTTGAACTCGCCGCTCCGGCCGCCCAGCGCGGCCTCGGTGGTGGCGGCGGCGAGCCACACGTGCTCGGCCAGCCCGGTGTTGAGCGCGGTGCGCAGGTCGGACGCCGCCATGGTCTGGGCGCTGGCGGGTGCGGACATCAGGGTGAGGGCGGCCGCGAGCACGGCGGCGCCGCTGCCGATGCGGGACATGAGGGACATGGTCAGGACTCTCCGTGGGTGTGAGGAACGACGCGGATCTCGCCGCGCATGAAGTGGTGGCGCTCGCAGAAGTAGCGGTACCTGCCGGGGCGATCGAACCGATGGCGGAACACGGCGCCGCTGTCGGCCAGGCGGCCGGCGAACACGCCATCGGCGCTGTCCGGCGCGCCGGAGGTGACCGTGTGCTCGATGGCGTCCCGATTGGACCACACCACCTCGGTCCCGGCCGCCACCTCAAGGCTGGGCTGGCTGAACTGGAACGTGTGCACCTCCACGGCCGCGGGCGGACCCGCCGCCTCCCACCCGGCGCACAGGGCCAGGGCCAGCCACGCCTGTTGCATCTCTCGCTCCCGGTGTGATTCGATTGGTTCAGCCCATTTACGCCGGGGGCGCGCGGCCGGATTGGTGAAGCCGGTTCCGAGGCGTAGATTTCCGGGCCATGACCACCTTGGCCCATGCCCCGATTACGGCGCCCACCGGTACCACCCTGTCCTGCAAGGGGTGGCACCAGGAAGCGGCGCTCCGCATGCTGATGAACAACCTCGACCCCGCGGTCGCCGAGCGGCCGGAGGAGCTGATCGTCTACGGCGGTGGCGGCAAGGCGGCGCGGAACTGGGAATGCTACGAGCGCATCGTGGCGACGCTCCGCCGGCTGGAGAACGACGAGACGATGCTGGTGCAGAGCGGCAAGCCGGTGGGCGTGTTCCGGACCCACGAAGAGGCGCCCCGGGTGCTGATCGCCAACGCGCACCTGGTGCCGCGCTGGGCGACGTGGGACGAATTCCGCCGGCTCGACGCGCTCGGGCTCACGATGTACGGGCAGATGACCGCCGGCTCATGGATCTACATCGGCACCCAAGGCATCCTGCAGGGCACCTACGAGACCTTCGCCGAATGCGCCCGCCAGCACTTCGGAGGCACGCTCGAGGGCCGCCTGGTGGTGACGGGCGGGCTAGGCGGCATGGGTGGGGCGCAGCCGCTCGCGGCCACGATGAACGGCGCGGCCTTCCTTGGCGTCGACGTGGACGAGAGCCGGATCCGGCGGCGGGTGGAGACCCGCTACTGCGACCGGCTGGAGCACGACCTCGACGCGGCGCTGCGGCTGGTGGAGGAGGCCCGGGCGCGGCGGCAGCCGCTCTCTGTGGGCCTGGTCGGCAACATCGCGGAGGTGCTGCCCGAGCTGGTTCGGCGCGGGATGGTTCCCGACGTGGTCACCGACCAGACCTCGGCGCACGATCTGCGGGTGGGATACATTCCGGCGGGTCTGTCCCTGGAGGCCGCGACCGCGCTACGCGAGCGGGATCCGGCGGCGTATGAGTCACGCGTGCTCGACTCGATGGTCGAGCACGTGCGGGCCATGCTGACCCTGCAGGCCAAGGGCGCCGTCACCTTCGACTACGGCAACAATCTTCGCGGCCAGGTGGCTGACTATCGCGGCATGCGGGAGGCATTCGACATCCCGGGCTTCGTGCCGGCGTTCATCCGCCCGCTGTTCTGCCGGGGCGCGGGGCCATTCCGCTGGGCGGCCCTGTCGGGTGATCCGGCGGACATCGCCGCCACCGACCGGGCGGTGCTCGAAACCTTCCCCAAGAAGGAGTCGCTGGCCCGCTGGCTCCGGCAGGCGCAGGAGCGGGTCCAGTTCCAGGGGCTGCCCGCGCGCATCTGCTGGCTCGAGTACGGCGAGCGGGCCGAGATGGGGCTGCGGTTCAACTGGCTGGTGAAGGAGGGGAAGGTCGGCGCCCCGATCGTCATCGGGCGCGACCACCTCGACACCGGCTCGGTGGCATCGCCCAACCGCGAGACCGAAGCCATGAAGGACGGCTCGGACGCGATCGCCGACTGGCCGCTGCTCAATGCGCTGCTCAACACCGCGTGCGGCGCGAGCTGGGTGTCGTTGCACCACGGCGGCGGGGTGGGCATCGGGTACTCGATTCACGCTGGGATGGTGGCCGTGGCGGACGGGACGGCGATGGCCGACCGCCGGCTCGAGCGGGTGCTCACGGCCGACCCGGGGACGGGCGTGATGCGACACGCGGACGCGGGGTACGATCTGGCGATCGAGACGGCACGCGACCGCGGCGTCGATCTGCCGATGGTCAACGGCTGACGCCGGTGACTCAAACGGTGCCGGTACCGCTTCACCACGGAAGCACGGAAGGCACGGAGGCAGCACGGAGGAAGCTGGTGGTCAACAGCTCACCAACAGCGTCCTTGCTCTTTCCGTGCATCCTCCGTGTCTTCCGTGCTTCCGTGGTGAATACGATCTCCCTTTCAGAATGAACCTCCTCGACAACATCAGCCAGCTCGCAACCTGCCGCGCCGAGGGTGGCCAGGCGGAGATTCACCCGATCGCCTCGGCGGCCCTGGTGTGGGAGGGTAGCCGCGTTCGCTGGGTCGGTCCCCGCGCTGAGCTGCCGGCCGAGTTTCGAGGGTCGGCGCGCTTCGATGCCGGCGGGGGGCTGGTGATCCCGGGGCTGGTGGACTGCCACACCCACCTGGCCTTCGGGGGATGGCGGGCCGAAGAGTTTGAGCAGCGGCTGCTGGGGCGGAGCTACCTCGAGATCGCGGCCGGGGGCGGGGGCATCGCGCGGACGATGCGGCTCACCCGGGCGGCCGGCGACGACGAGCTGGCCGCCCGCGCCCTGGGGTTCCTCGGCGAGATGCTCGCCCTTGGGGTGACGACCGTGGAGTGCAAGAGCGGCTACGGCCTCGACCGCGAGCAGGAGCTCCGCTTGCTCCGCCTCTATCAGCGCCTGGCGAAGGCCCAGCCCATTCGCCTGGTCCCGACCTTCCTCGGCGCGCACGTGGTGCCACCCGAGTTTCGGGACGACCGCGCGGCGTATGTGGCTTTGCTGATCGATGACCTGCTGCCGACCATCGCTCGCGAGGGGCTGGCCGCGTTCTGCGACGTGTTCGTGGAGCGCTCGGCCTTTTCCGTGGACGAGGCGCGCAGCCTGCTCCAGGCGGCCCGGGCCGTAGGGCTGGGCGCCAAGCTCCACGCCGATCAGTTGAGCGCAGGCGGCGGGGCGGAGCTGGCCGCGGAGGTAGGCGCCGTCTCGGCGGATCACCTCGAGTGCGCGTCGGCGGCCGGGATCGCCGCGATGGCCCGTGCCGGCGTGGTGGCGGTGAGCCTGCCGCTCGCGTCCCTGTACCTGGGCCAGGCCCCCGCGCCAGCGCGGCGATGGATTGAGGCCGGCGCAGCGGTTGCGGTAGCCACCGACTTCAATCCCGGCTCAGCGCCGAGCTACCACCTACCGTTCGCGCTCACCCTCGCCTGCACCCTGCAGCGCATGACGCCGGCCGAGGCGCTCAAGGGCGCCACCACCATCGCCGCGCGGGCGGTGGGGCTCGAGGCCGACCGCGGGTCACTCGAGCCCGGTAAGGCCGCCGACTTCGCGGTCATGGACGCGCCGGACGCCACCCATTGGCTCTATCATCTCCGTCCCAACGCGTGCCGAGCCACGGTGATCGGAGGCTCCGTAGCCTGGACCGCCCCAGGATTCCGCCTGCAACGCTGACCAGGCGCTCACCATCGCCTGTCTTGCCCATCCGGACGATTCGCTGCACTGTATTGCATCCCCAAGTAATTCCTCCTATTCCCCCGGAGGCGCCATGGCACAACGATCGTGCGCTGCCGTCGTCTCACTCCTGCTCCTCGTCCTGGGTGCCCAGGCGGGGTATGCCCAGGTGCGACAGATCACCGGCCGCATCACCAACGCCCAGACCGAACAAGGAGTGCCCGAGGCCACAGTGGCCGTGCTCGGCACCCAAATCGTGGCCCAGGCCAGCACCGACGGCCAATTCACCCTGAACGCGCCCGAAGGCCCGGCGAACCTGATGGTGCGAGCCATCGGCTTCAAGCGCCAGCAAGTCCAGCTCCCGGCCGGCCAGGAAACGCTCAACGTGGCGCTCGAGCCGGACGTGTTCAAGCTGGAAGAGATCGTGATCACCGGACAGGCCACGGGCGTGGAGCAGCGGAACCTGGCCAACGCCGTGTCCACGGTCAGTGCGGGTGAGCTCACCCGCGCGCCCACCCCGACCATCGAGAGCGCGCTCCAGGGCAAGATCCCGGGAGCGACCATCCAGGCCAACTCCGGCGCGCCGGGCGGCGGCCTTCAGGTCAACCTGCGCGGGGTCTCGACGATCATCGGCGACCTCGAACCGCTCTACGTCGTCGACGGCATCGTGGTGAGCGACGTTGCGATTCCGAACGGCGCCAACGCCGTGACGCAGGCCCAGGCGGGCGGCAACCCGCGCAACCAGGACAACGCGGTCAACCGCATCGCCGACATCAATCCGGAGGACATCGAGAAGATCGAGGTCCTCAAGGGCGGGAGCGCCGCGGCGATCTACGGCTCCAAGGCCACCAACGGCGTCATCTTCATCACGACCAAGCGGGGCCAGGTGGGGAAGCCGCAGTTCAACTTCAGCCAGAAGCTCGGCGTCTCCGAGCGGGCCAACGAGCTGGGCTCGCGGACCTTCTCCACGCTGGCCGAGGCGTTGAGCGTCTTCACGGACACCGCGGCCGTGACGGCCGCCTTTCAGCCGGGCCGCACGTTCGACGCGGAGCAGGAGCTCTACGGCCACAAGCCGCTCTCCTACGAGACCGACGCGAGCGTGAGCGGCGGCACCGAGAACACGAGGTACTACCTGAGCGCGCTGGTGAAGAACGACGGCGGCATCGCCACCAACACCGGCTACAAGAAGCAGTCGCTGCGCTCGAACCTCGACCAGGTGCTGGGGAGCGGCTTCGATCTGTCCGTCAACCTGAGCGGGACCCACAGCCTCTCGAAGCGCGGGCTGTCCAACAACGACAACTCGCAGACCAGTCCCTTCCTGGTCTTTCCGGTCACCCCGAATTTCGTCGATCTGCAGCCGGTCACGACTGGCGATTCGCTGACCATCACCGATTTTCCGGCCAACCCGTTCGCCCGCAGCAATCCGCTCCAGACCTTCGCGTTCCTGACCAACGACGAAGACGTCTGGCGGCTGCTCGGGACCTCCACGCTCAAGTGGTCCGCGTTCCGGTCGGCCAAACAGAACCTGCAGTTCAGCGGCACCGGCGGCGTGGACTATTTCCAGCAGGACAACAACTTCGTCTCGCCGCCGGAGCTCCAGTTCGAGCCCAGCGACGGGCAGCCGGGCACCGTGGTGCTCAGCAAGTCGTCCAACCGGAACCTCAACCTGACGCTGAACGCCACCCACACCTACCTGCCCGGCGATCCCGAGCGCGGTACGCAGTGGACCACCTCGGCCGGCGTGCAGTACGAGGAGCGGCGCCTGTTCGCGACCCAGATCCTGGGGCGCACCCTGCTGACCGGTCAGACCAGCCCGCAGCAGGCGGCGAGCCAGACGGTGCTTTCCCGGCTCGAGCCGGTGCGCGACCTGGGGCTGTTCGGCCAGGAAGAGGTGCTGCTGGCCAACCGCCGGCTGCTGCTCACCGCCGGCCTCCGCGCCGACCGGAGCAGCGCCAACGGCGACCCGGGCAAGTATTTCTTCTACCCCAAGTTCGCTGCTTCGTACATCTTCGAGCATCCGTTCGGCGGGGTGGACGAGCTCAAGTTCCGCGGAGCGTACGGCCAGACCGGCAACCGGGCGGCGTTCGGCGCGCTGTTCTCTCCGGATACGTCCGGCACGATCGGCGGAAACTCGGGGACGTTCATCGGAACTCGCGCCGGCGACCCCAACCTCAAGCCCGAGCGGCAGAAGGAGTTCGAAGGCGGGCTCGACGCGACGCTGGCCCAGGGACGCGCGCAGCTCACCTTGACGGTCTACCAGAAGAACATCACCGACCTCCTGCTCGAGCGCACCCTGGCGCCGTCCTCCGGCCAGACTAACCAGATCTTCAGCTCGGGCAGCACCCTGCGGAACCGGGGGCTCGAGGCCTCGCTGACGGTGCAGCCGGTGCAGAGCAAGGACGTGAACTGGGTCCTGCGGACCACGTTCTTTGCCAACAAGAGCAAGATCACCCGCCTCACGGTGCCCGCGTTCCAGACCGGCGGCTTCGCGCTGTCGCTGGGCACCTTCCAGATCCAGCAGGACAGCTCCCCCACGCAGATCTTCGGCCTGGTCGGCACGGACGCCGGGGGCAACCCGGTCGCGGGCAAGGTGGGCGACGCCAACCCCGATTACCAGATGTCGTTCTCGAGCGACGTCGACTTCCATCGCTTCACGCTCGGCATGCTGTGGGACTACAAGCAGGGTGGCGACATCATCAACCTGACCGAGTTCCTGTACGACGCCGGGTCCAACAGCAAGGACTACCTGCCGGACGGCGCGGCTCGCATCAACCGCTTCGGCCAGGGATTCACCCAGCCCTACGTGCAGAGCGGCACCTACGTGAAGCTCCGCGAGCTCAACCTGTCGTACAACCTGCCGGAGCGAATGGTCTCGGGTCTCTTCGGGCGGTCGGTGCGGACGGCGCGCCTCTCGCTCACCGGGCGCAACCTGCTCCGGTTCACGCCCTACCGCGGACTGGATCCGGAGGTGAGCAACTTCGGTCGGCAGGCAATCGTGCGAAACATCGACGTGGCCCCGTTCCCTCCCAGTCGGGACTTCTTCTTCTCGATCGACCTGGGGTTCTGACCAATGACGACCAACGCGAAGCTGTCTCATCTGGCTCTCGTCCTCGGCGTCATTGGAGCGGGGGCCTGCTCGTTCGATATCGCCAATCCCAACACGCCGGATGTGATCGGCGACAATCCCAACCGGTCCGAGGTCGCGGCGACCGCGAACGGCATTCTGATCGCGACCCGGGCGGACATGGCCGACTGGGCCCTGGACGGCGGGATCTTCGGCCGCGAGGCCTACCGGATCGATCCGTCCGACCCGCGGTTCGCCCAGGAGCTGATGCAAGGGCCGCTGGATCCCGGGAGCGTAGCCTTCGGCGGCGACCACTGGATCGAGGAGTACGCGGCAATCCGGACCGCGAACGACCTGCTCAAGGTCATCGGCACGGCGACCGCCCTCACGGCGGAGGAACAGGCCGCGGTCTCGGGCTTTGCCCGAACCTTCCAGGCCTACAACTTCCTTATCGTGCTGGACGCCCACACCCAGGACTCGATCCCGATCGACGTGGGCACGGACGTGACCGCGGCCCCGGCGCCGTTCCGGACCAACGCGGACGCGTATGCCAACGTCGAAGCGCTGCTGGACCAGGCCCTCAGCGATCTCACGGCCGCGGGCACGACCGCGTTCCCGTTCTCGCTGCCGAACGGCTTCGCCGGGTTCAACACCCCCGCCACGTTCATCAAGTTCAACCGGGCGCTCCGCGCCCGTGTGGCGGTCTACCGCGGGGATTTCGCGGGGGCGCTCACGTACCTGGCCGGGTCGTTCTACACGCCAGCGCCGCCGCTCGACCTCGGCGTGTACATGGATTTCAGCCCGGGCCCGGGGGACTTCGCCAATCCACTGGCGATCGATCCCCAGAACGGCGAGAACTTCGGCCATCCCTCGCTCCGCACCCAGGCACAGCTGCAGCCGAGCGGGGATCTGGACTTGCGGTTCCTCACCAAGCTGGTCACGCGTCCCTCGCGCTCGGGCGGCACCACGGACACCGATCCGGTGCAGCAGATCAGCTCGGACCTGGGCTGGATCCGGTACCCGAGTCCCAGCACACCGATTCCGCTCATCAAGAACGAGGAGCTGGTGCTGCTGCACGCCGAAGCGAGCATCGGGCTCAATGATCTGGCGACGGCGCTGACGGATATCAACCTCGTGCGCACCACCTCCGGCGGACTCGCGCCGCTGGCCGGATTCGCCGACCAGACGGCCGCGCTCACCGAGCTGCTGTACAACAAGCGATATTCGCTGATGTTCGAGGGTGGCCACAGCTGGATCGACTATCGGCGGTACGGACGGACGGCCGACCTCAAGAGCTTCGATCGGGTGGGGCCGCCGCCCGACGTGATCTTCGCGACCCTCCCGATTCCTACGCCCGAGGTGCAGGCGCGGCAGTAACCGTGTGACGAAGTGGCACAACGAACGAGCCTCCCCTGGCGAAGCGGAGGCTCGTTCCACATTATTGGCTTCCGCACGCAGACCAACCCGGCCAGGACGGCCGGGTCGCACGTTTCGGAGGGCCATGTCCGGCAGCGCCTCTTTCCGTCACCTCCATCTGGAGGAGTACACATGTCGCGCCGTCTGCTCACGATCCACTCCGCCCCCCTGGCCATCGCGGCCATGCTGGCGCTCTCGGCCTGCGGCGGCGAAGCATCGAAATACTCCGGCACCTGGTCCCGCGATCTCTACGGCGAAGGCGAGGTCAAAATGAACCTCGCGTCCAACGGGAACGTGCAGCTCATGCTGCCGTCGCCGCGGTGGCCGGACTCGGTGGACATGAAGGGCAAGGCCGCGTTCATGGGCGATACGCTGCTCTTCAAGGCCGATACGGCGGGCGGCGGCTGCCAGACGGCTGATGCCCGCTACGTCGTGAGCCGGACCGAGGACGAGCTGCACATTGCCGGAGTCGGCATGGATACCTGCGGCGGGCGTCGCGCGGCGCTGGTGGGGACCTGGAAGAAGTCCTGAGTCAGACTGGCCACTGCTGGGTGACGCAGTGGAAGGCGCCGAGCCCCCAGACCAGATCGGTACAGTCAATGCCGACGATGTCGCGGCCGGGGAAGACGCGCGCCAAGGTCGCCAAAGCCGCCTCGTCGCGCGGCGGGTCGTAGGTGGGCACGACGACGATGCCGTTGGCGATATAGAAGTTGGCGTAGCTAGCCGGGAGCCGCTGGCCCTCGTGGTAGAGGGCGCGCGGCATCGGCAGCGGAACTACCTGCAGGCGCTGGCCGTCCTGGTCGGTCATGCCGCGAAGCCGTTCCAGGTTCTCCTGGAGCGGCTCGTAATTTTCGTCGGCCGGATCGTCCTCGACCGCCGTGACCACCGTCCGCTCGTCCACGAATCGGGTGAGGTCGTCCACGTGGCCGTCGGTGTCGTCGCCTACGATGCCGTCGCCCAGCCAGAGGATCTTCGACACGCCGAGGAAGTCGCGCAGGTAGCGCTCGATGTCGCCGCGGCCAAGCTGGGGGTTGCGGTTGGGGTTGAGCAGGCAGGCCTCGGTCGTAAGCAGGGTGCCCCGGCCGTTCACGTCGATGGAGCCGCCCTCCATGACGATTCCGGGATGGAAGACCGGGAGTCCGAGCTCCGCGGCGACGCGGGTGGGCACGACGTCGTCGAGGTCGTAGGGCGGATATTTCCCGCCCCAGGCGTTGAAGTCCCAGTCCACGATCGCCTGCTCCCGCCCGCCTCCCCGACTCCGCTCGAGGAAGATCGGGCCGTGATCGCGGCACCAGGCGTCGTTGGTGGGATTGGCATGGAAGAACACGTTGCCGGTGTCGGCCCCCGCGTCCGCGAGGAGGGCTCGAACCGATGTCTCCACAGCGGGGCCGGCGACGTTGATATGGACCTCCTCGCGGTCCGCCAGCGCCCGCGTCAGCGAGGCGAAGATGCCGGGGACGGGCCCGAACTTGCCGGGCCAGGAGGCTTCCTTGTGGGGCCAGCTCAGCCAGGTCCCCCGGTGGGGCGCCCATTCGGCGGGCATGCGATAGCCCAGAGAAGCGGGGGTGGGGGTAGGGTGCACGTGAGGCTGAGTGAAGGTGAGAGGTGAGCGGTGAGCAATGAGAGGTGAGCGGCTATGAGGTCGCCGGACGCGCGGTCGCCGGATCGTATCCGTCGGGACTGCTCACGGCTCACCGCTCACCGCCGGCTCAGTCCAGGTAGCGCCGGGTAAGGTCCTGGTAGGCGTCGATACGGCGATCGCGCAGGAAGGGCCAGTGCGTGCGGCTCACGTCCACCTTGGCGAGATCGACCGTCGCCGTCAGCACCTCGTCTCCGGTGCCACCCTTGACGAGCACGCGTCCGCCCGGGTCGGCCACGAAGCTGCCGCCCCAGAACTCGATGCCGCCGGCCGCCTCGCCCTCGTGGCCGACCCGGTTGACCGCGCAGACGTAGACGCCGTTCGCGATGGCATGACTGCGCTGGATCGTTTCCCAGGCCGCCTGCTGCTGGGCGCCGTGCTCCGCCTTCTCCGGCGGGAGCCATCCGATCGCCGTGGGGTAGAACAGGATCTGGGCGCCGGACATGGCCGTGAGGCGGGCGGCCTCGGGATACCACTGGTCCCAGCAGACCAGCACGCCGATGCGGCCGAACCTGGTGTCCCAGCTGTGAAACCCGAGGTCACCCGGGGTGAAGTAGAATTTCTCGTAGTACTGGGGATCGTCCGGGATGTGCATCTTCCGGTACTTGCCGAGATACCGGCCGTCCGCATCGATGATCGCGGCGGTATTGTGATACAATCCTTCGGCGCGCTTCTCGAACAGCGAGGCGATGATCACCACGCCGAGCTCACCGGCGAGCGCGGTCAGCGCCTCGGTCGAGGGCCCTGGGATGGGCTCGGCGAGGTCGAAGAACTTGTGGTCCTCGACCTGGCAGAAATACTGACTCCGGAACAACTCCTGGAGGCAGACGATCTGGGCGCCGCGCGCGGCTGCCTCCCGGACACCCTGCACGGCCTGGCGCATGTTGGCGTCGGGGTCGGTGACGCAGTGGTGCTGCACCAATCCGAGGGTCACGGTGCGCGATGCGTTGCTCATGGCGTGGAAGATAAATCGGGCGGACCACGGGGGCACCGGGTGACGCGGGTCACCGGGCGATTCCCGGGCCCCCCTCATCTTGGGGAAGACCAGGGTCAGGCCGGCCACCGGCCCCCGGTCCCCCCATCTACGGAAAGGGAGGTTCCATGGCTTCGCTGCACCATCACGCCGCCGTCCTATTGACCTTCGGCCTGCTCACGGGGTGCGGTGGCGATCGCTCCCGGGCCGGGGCCGCCATGGACACGACCGGTGCGGCCGCCGTCACCCCCGACTCGTCGGCGATGCCGGCGAACGATAGCGCCTCCGCGTCGCACGATACGACGCCGGCCGCGCCCGCGGCGAGCGACACGGCCAAGCGTCCC
>Ga0310810_10003992_pt1 | contig 16233 bp, 14 predicted proteins | sample NCmetagenome_FD_207641 | JGI IMG/M metagenome (GOLD analysis project Ga0310810, IMG submission 207641) | Soil microbial communities from experimental microcosm in Duke University, North Carolina, United States - NC | ecosystem: Engineered > Artificial ecosystem > Soil microcosm > Unclassified ... | reverse complement strand
CCCGCGAGCGCATCCGGAGGCCCCGCCACGGCGAGGCCGGACCGGATCTCGTCGCCGAGGAGGAGGCCCGAGAGGTAGTCGACGCTCGCGCCAGGAGGCAGATCGCCGACCAGCGCGCGGGCGCGAACGCCGAAGAGGAGCGGCGCGAGACCGCCCGTCGTTTCCGCGTCGCGTGCCCGCCGTACCCCCTCCGTGAATGCCGCGCTGCGCTCGCTCCCCGAGGCCTCCGGCCGCTCTTCGGCGAGCCGGCCGAGCGTGGAGTGCTCGCGCAGCAGCGAGTAGAGCTCTCCGGTGAGATACGTCGTGAACCTGTCGATGCGTCCCGCCAGGACGCGGACCCACTTCGCGTGCGTGCCCGGCAGCAGGATGAGCGATCGGCCGGCGAGCTCGGGATGGCGCGCGAGCGCGCCGATGACCTGCGTCTCCTCGCCGCGCATCACGTCCGGATGCGCGCTGCGCTGCGCCACGCCCGGCACGATCCGGAGCCCCTCCACGGGCGCATCGACGAGCGCCCCCGCCACGTCGGCCGCATCGGCCGGAGCCGTCACGTACGGAGCCTCGCGCCATCCTTGCGCGCTGCCGATCATCCCGCAGGCGAGGGCCGCGACACCGGGATGCGCGCGACGCCAGTCCCCCGTGATCGCCTCGTACGCGGCGAGGAACGCGCGATCGCGCACTTGGAGGAGGCCGAAGGGCCCCGCGCGTCGCTCGAGGACCTCGGCGCCGGGCCCGAGCAGGTACGCGCGGAGCGAGGTCGTCCCCCAGTCGAGGGCGATGAGCGCGGCGGCGCGCGGTGCAGGAGCGGCGGCCATCGGCCGACAATATCACGCGTCCGAGCGCGTCGCCAGCGCGCACTGGCGTCGATTCACGAGCCATTCTATCATCGAGCGGATCACGCTCCGTTCCCGCCAACCACGTGCGATCGATGGCCTACATGCGCGCTCTATTGATCGCACGCCGCCACCCGTCACACCCCGGATGACGGCTTCGCACGACGAGCCCTCCACGCCCCCGTCCCGCCGTGGAGAGCCGGCGGCGGATCCGGCCGCGCTGTATCGACTCCTCGTCGAGAGCGTTCGCGACTACGCCATCTACGTCGTGGACGCGCGCGGCCACGTGCTCACCTGGAACGCCGGCGCCGCGAAGCTCAAGGGATACGAGGCGTCCGAGATCGTCGGAAAGCACTTCTCTACCTTCTACGAGCCGGCGGACATCGAAGCGGGGAAGCCGGCCAGGGGTCTCGACACCGCGGCACGCGAGGGGCGGTTCGAGGACGAGGCGTGGCGTGTGCGAAAGGACGGTACGCGCTTCTGGGCGAACGTCGTCATCACCGCCCTGCGCGACGACCGCGGAGCGCTCGTCGGGTTCGCGAAGGTCACGCGCGATCTCACCGAGCGGCGGGCGGCGGAGCGTCAGGCGCTGCGGCTCGCCAGCGAATCGGCGGCGCGCGAGGCCGCCGAAGAGCGCTCCCAGGAGCTCGACCGGCTCAACCACGATCTCCAGCAGCAGACGGTCGAGCTCGAGGCGCAGACCGAGGAAGCGCAGTCGCTCGCCGAGGAGCTCGAGCAGACCAACGAGCAACTGGAGGACGCGCTCGCCGACGCGGAGTCGGCCCGCCAGGCCGCCGAGCGCTCCGAGCGCTTCACCCGGGAGATCCTCGAGAGCATCGCCGACCCGTTCGTCGTGCAGGACGCGGAATGGCGGTTCCTCTACATCAACGAGAGGGCAGCCGAGGTGTTCGACCGGTCCGGCCGCGGTGGCCACGCGCTGATCGGCCGCGTGCTGTGGGAGGTCTATCCCGAGATCGTCGGCACGCCGATCGAGCGGGAGATGAAGCGCGCGGCGCGCGATCGCGTGCCGGTCACGCTCGAGACGCCGAACGTGGACCGCTCGCAGTGGTCGGCGCTCTACTGCTACCCGCTTCCCGACGGTGGCCTCGCGACCCAGTGGCGGGACATCACGCAGCGAAAACGGGCCGAGGAGGCGCAACACTTCCTCGCGCGGGCGAGCGAGGTGCTGGGCGCCTCGCTCGACTACGAGCGCACGCTCGCCGAGCTGGCGACGCTCGTCGTACCGCAGCTCGCCGACTGGTGCAGCGTCGACGTCGTGGGCGACGATGGCCAGCTCCGGCAGCTCGCGCTGGCACACGCGAACCCCGAGAAAGTCCGCTGGGCGCACGAGCTGTCGCAACGCTATCCGCCCGACCCGAATGCGCCGTCCGGTGGGCCGAACGTGCTTCGCACGGGGCGGCCGGAGCTGTACACGGACATCCCCGACGAGCTGCTCGCCGCCGGCGCGGTGGACGAGGAGCATCTTCGCATCCTGCGCGAGGTGGGCCTCCGCTCGGCGATGGTCGTGCCGCTCACGACGCACGAGAGCACGCTCGGCACCCTTACCCTCATCGCGGCCGAATCGGGGCGGCGCTACGGCGACACGGACCTCGAGCTCGCGATGGAGCTCGCGCGGCGTGCGGCACTCGCCGTCGACAACGCACTCCGACACCGCGCCGAGCAGAGCGCGCGACAGGCCGCCGAGCGCGCGAACAGAGCCAAGAGCGACTTCCTCGCCGTGATGTCGCACGAGCTGCGCACACCGCTCAACGCGATCTCCGGGCACGCGCAGATCCTCGAGATGGGGCTGCACGGGCCCATCACGGAGGGGCAGCGCGAGGCGCTCGAGCGCATCGGACGAGCGCAGCGCCACCTGCTCGGCCTCATCAACAACGTGCTCAACCTCACGCGCATCGAGACGGGACGCGTGGAGTACCGCATCCGGCCCGTGCTGGTGAGCAGCGTGCTCGCCGACCTCGCGTCGCTCGTGCAGCCGCAGTTCGCCGCCCGCGACATCGCGCTCGTCTCGCGCCTCCCCGACGAGGGCGCCGGCGCCGACCTGTACGTCTCGGCCGATCGCGAGAAGCTGATTCAGATCCTCACCAACCTGCTCGGCAACGCGGCGAAGTTCACGCCGCCGCGTGGAGAGGTGGAGCTGCGTCTCGTCGAGGGCGCCGACCCCGCGATGGCGCAGATCCACGTGCGCGACAGCGGCCCAGGCATCCCGGCGGACAAGCTCGAGCTGATCTTCGAGCCGTTCGTCCAGCTCGAGCGGTCGCTGACGACGCCGAGCGAAGGCGCGGGGCTGGGGCTCGCGATCAGCCGCGACCTCGCGCGCGGCATGGGAGGCGATCTGCACGCCGAGAGCGTGGAAGGCGAGGGGGCGACGCTCGTTCTCACGGTGCCCCGCGCCACACCCGAAAAGGAGCCCGGCAGCGGATGACCTGATCGCTCGCACGACCCGCTCTTCGAGGCCGTTGGCAGTTCACGAACGGTACGCCTCCTGCGACTACGTCCACCCCCATGCCTTCGCACGCCCCCCGCCGACCGCCGGTGCCGTCGCTCCGTTCGCCGGCGGAGCTCGGGGAGCGGTTCGCGGAGCTGCAGCAGCTGGCCGGCGCTCGCGCCCTCGCCGTCGCCATCTCGGACTTCGAGACCGACGCGCACTTCGCCTATCACGGCGACCGGTGGTTCCACGCCGCCAGCACGATCAAGCTCGCCGTCCTCGTCGGCGTCTACGGCGCGATCCATCGCGGCGACCTCCTGCCGCAGTCGCGCGTGCACGTCCGCAACCGCTTCCTGAGCGCCTACGACGGCACTCCGTACCGCATCCGCGCCGACCGCGATGCCGACGACGAGGTGCATCGCGAGATCGGCCGCACGATGCGCGTCTCGGAGCTCGCCGATCACATGATCACGTCGAGCAGCAACCTCGCCACGAACCTCCTGCTCGACCTGGTGGGGCTCGACGTCATCCAGCGAACGCTCGACGACTTTCACGTCGAGGGGATCGATCTGCGCCGCGGCGTGGAGGACGAGCGCGCGTTCCAGCACGGCATCATCAACCGCGCGACGGCACGCGGACTCGTCGCGCTCCTTCGGCTGATCGAGCAGGAGCGCGCATTCAGCGCCGAACTCTCGCGCGAGATGCTCGACATCCTCCACCGCCAGGAGTTCCGGAGCGGCATCCCCGCCGGGCTCCCGAGGGAGGCGCGCGTCGCCAACAAGACGGGCGACATCTCCACGGTCGCCCACGACGCGGGCCTCGTGTACCTCCCCGATAGAAAACCGTATGCGATCGCGGTGCTCACCGAATGGGACCCGTCGACAACGGGTCGCTCGACGACCATCGCCGCGGCGTCGTACCTCGGCTACGCCGCCCTGCTCGGAGACCGGGGCGATGCCGACTAGCGCCGATTCGTCCACCTTTCCGCTCCGCCTCGTCGACGGCCGGCGTCTCGAGCGGAAATACCGCGACGTGCTGCTCCCGGGCGGCGTGCTCTGCGACCACGACGGACGAGCACGCGTCCTCCCGCGCTACTTCTACGAAGTGGAATCGTGGGAGCAGGCCCGGGTGACGCGCCTGTCGCAGCACTTCGCCGTTTCCGAGTTCATCCATACGGACGTCCGCGAGGCGGCCCCCCTCCGCGTGTTCCCACGGTACATCCCGTGCGCCACGCTGCTCCTCGCCCTCGCCCTCGAGCAGCTTCGCGCGGCGGCCGGCACGTACGTCTTCATCGGCGCCAACGGCGGTTACTGCTCGCCCCGCCACCGCGGTACGGGCGGTGCGTCCCTGCACTGCTGGGGCACGGCGGCGAACATCTACCGGATCGGCGACACGTACCTCGACACGCCGGAGACGATCCGCCGATACGCCGCCCTCGCGCGGGAGGTGATACCCACGGTGTGGACGCGCCCGCTCGGCGACGAGCGCGAACTCACGGACGATCATCTGCATCTCGACCTCGGTTACGTGATCTCCGAGCCGCGCGAAGCGGCCGGAGAGACCTACAACCTCAAGCTCGCCGACGAGCCGCTGTGAGCGGGCCGGCGACGTCGGACCCGGTCGCTGGCGCTGGGGCCGGGAAGGAGTGGACATGGCGTTCGGCGGCCGCACGAAGCATCCAAGACGAAGCGACCGGATCGCGGCATCGCGCGATGTCCGCTCGCGCCGGATGCCGGCGATCGGACTCGAGGCCGAGTTCGCCACCGTCGTCGACGGCGTGCTCGCCCGACCGGAAGACGTGTTCGGCTCGCCGCGCCGGATCGTGCGCGGACCGATGGTGCACCGAACGGGCCGCTCGTATCACCTGCCGGCGGGCGGCGGTGCGGTCTACTTCGACACCGGGGTCATCGAGATCGCCACGCCGATGATCGAGATCGAGCGGGGGTGCGGCGCACGGGGCACACGCTCGCTCTGGGAGAGCCTCGGCTTCCTGCGCAGCGAGCTCGATGCGTGGGAGGCGTCGCAGGAGCGGAGCGTGCGCCTCGTCGGGTTCAGCACGCACTACAACGTGTCGTTCGAGCCGCCTGGCGACGCGAGCGGCACACGGACCGTGCAGCGCCTCGGCTATCTCCTCGCGCACGTCCTCGCCGCGCCGGTCATGCTGCTCGCCGCGAACCGCCGCTCTACCGGCATCGGCGTGCGGCCGCGCGAGAATCGCGTCGAGGTGACGGCCGACTTCACGCCGGACGCCGCACTGATGGCGGCGACCGCGACGCTCGTCGTCGGCATCGTGCGCGCCGTCATGGCGTGGCCGAGCTACGACCTGACGGAGCTCGAGGCGCACGGGATTCCCGTCGTCTCGGGCTACGCGCCCGTGCCCCACAGCACGCGCAAGGGATGGGTCGCGCGTCCCGGATGCTTTCCGCGCAATCCGTTCACGTCGGACGTGAACCGTGAGATGTGGGCGACGACCACCGGCGAGCGGCTCTCCCTTCGCCAGATGGCGGGGCGAACCACGCGCGCATTCTGGGCGTCGATCCGCTCGTTCGGCGATCCGCTCTCGCTCAAGCTGATCGGCGCGGTGATGCGCGGGCGCGCACCGTCGTTGCTCGAGCTCCCCGATCGTCCCGCGGCGTACGACGACGTCGGCCGCCTGTGCCGGTGGGACGACCTCTTTCCGCTCACGCTGCTTCCACGCTCGCGGTACGAGCGCGTGCTCGGCAACGCCGTCGCGGGGCGCCGCGTGCGCATGGATGGATGCTGGCACAAGCCGATCGGAGTGCGCGGCTGGACGCACGTGGTCTTTCGCCGCGAGCGCGACGGCGCGCGACGCGTGCTGTCGCTCGACGAGATGCTCGCCCACCTCGACGCGTGGGACCGCACCGCGGACCGCCGAATGTCCCAGCGCCGCATCGCGCGGGCGATCCGCGCGCTCGAGCGACGCCTGCTCGCCGACCGCCGCGCCGAGGTCGCCGCGCTCGAGGAACGCCGCCGCGTGTCACGCCTCGCATCCGGCTCGACGGAGCAGGAAGACACTCACGCCGTGGAGACGGACGATCGCTCGGCGACGCCGACGCGGAGCCCCGACGCCGAGATGCCCCTGCCGTACTCGGCCGAGCCGCATGCGTCGTCGTCCGGTCCGCTCGCCGGGCGGCCGGCGCCGATCGAGGGGCGTCGAGCGACGGACGCTCCGCGGCATGCTCATTGAACTGCGTGGCGCGCTTCGCGACGTCGGCTCACGCCTGTACAGGAGAGAGGACATGCTGGATTCGGTCATGAAACGCGACGCGAGCGGCGACACGCCGAGGTACGTCGCGCCCGAGCTCTCGTACCTGCTCGACCGGATCGTGAACGTGTGCTTCATCGGTGCGCCCGGAGCGGGAGATCGCGGCTGGACGCTGGTGGATTGTGGACTGCCCGGCTCGGCGTCGAAGATCAGGCATGCGGCCGAGCGGCTGTACGGCGAGGACGCGCGGCCGGCGGCCATCGTGCTGACGCACGGACACTTCGATCACATCGGGGCCGTGCACACGCTCGCGCGGGCGTGGGACGTCCCCGTGTACGCGCACGAGCTCGAGCTGCCGTATCTCACGGGGCAGTCGGCGTATCCGCCGCCCGATCCGCTCGTCGGCGGCGGGGCGATGAGTGCGATGTCGGTGCTCTTCCCGAAGCGCCCCATCGACCTCGGGCGCTACGTCCGCGAGCTGCCGGCCGACGGCAGCGTTCCAGGCGCGCCGGGCTGGCGCTGGATTCCGACTCCGGGTCACTCGCCGGGCCACGTATCGCTCGTGCGCGATGCGGATCGCACCGTCGTGGCCGGCGATGCGTTCACCACGACCAGACAGGAGTCATTGATCGCGGCGCTCACGCAGCGCGCGGAGCTGCACGGCCCGCCGATGTATTTCACGCCGGACTGGGACAGCGCGCGTGCGTCGCTCAAGCATCTCGCCGACTACGCGCCGACGGCCGCGATCGCGGGCCATGGTCCGCCGATGCGTGGCGAGCGACTCCAGGATGGCCTGCGCAGTCTGTCGGCGCACTTCGATCTCTGGGCGCGACCGGAGCGCGGGCGATACCGCGACCATCCGGCGGTCACCGACGGTTCGGGAGTGGTCGCGCTGCCACCGTCGCAGGTCAATCCGACCGCCGTCGTGCTCGCGGGCCTGGCGATCGGTGCCGCCATCGCGCTGGCGACGTCGATCGGCGACGAGGACGACACGCGGCGCACGGAGGAGCTCGCGCGGCTGATGCCCGTCCCGCTTGCCGACGCGCCGGCGATGGCCGAGTCCGGTAATGGCAGCGAAACCGGGACGGCCAGCGACGACGTGTCGATCCTGGCGAGCCGGCTCGCCGACACCACCTCCGAGGTGGACGCCCGCTGAAGGCGCCTCTCACTCACCTGCATGCTCTCGAGGATCCATCCATGGTACTCGCCACCACCGGTCCCAGCCGCCTCCGTCACACGACTCCGGTCGACGATGGGAGAGGATCCGATTCACGGGACGAGAGCTGGCACAACGTGGCGGATGTGGAACGGATCGGTTCGGTGGCCATCGGCGCTGCGCTGGTGGGACTCGGACTTCGCCGGCGCGACGCGGGAGGCATCGCGGCCGCGCTGATCGGGAGCTATCTGATCGGGCGTGGGGCCACGGGGCACTGTCCGGTCTATCGGGCGCTCGGCGTCAGCACCGGCTCGGCCGACGCGGTGCTCGGTGCGCCCCAGCGCGACGACGTGACCGGCCGCGCGGCGACGGTGAACGCGCGCAAGTCGGTCAAGGTGGAACACACGGTCCGCGTGGCGCGTGCTCGCGCCGAGCTGTTCGAGTACTGGCGCGACTTCGAGAACCTGCCCGGGATCATGTCGCACCTCGTGGCGGTGCGGGTGGCCTCCCCGACGCGATCGCACTGGACGGCGAAGGCGCCGGCGGGGCGAACGGTGGAGTGGGACGCGGAGATCGTGAACGAGGTGCCGGACGAGATCATCGCCTGGAAGAGCGTCGGCGACCCGGACATCCCGAACGCCGGCTCGGTGAACTTCAGGGATCTTCCGGCGGGCGGAGGGACGGAGGTGCGCGTGACGATCGACTACGAGCCCCCCGCCGGCAGAGTGGGTGCGTTGCTCTCCCAGGTGCTGGGGGAGGAGCCCGACCGGCAGATCCGGGAGGATCTGCAGCGGTTCAAGGAGCGGATGGAGGCGGGCGAAGCGAGCTGATACCGCTCCGGGCGACGGGGGCGACGGTCGAGAGCCGAGCGTTGGCGCGGCTGAGAGCTCCCATGCGCGCCATGCGCAGGCCGTTGCCGTTCTCCGCGCCCTCCGCACTCCTCCGCGCCTCCGCGCGATGCTGTCGACTCCGAGGCCACGCTGCCCCACGAGCGAGTAATGGCAGTCCGGCCGCTCGCGCTCCGATCAGGGTCGGCGTTCCGTGGTGGACGCCGACGCGCGAAGCGCCGGACGCAGCGCGCGTCCGACGACCCGGTTGACTCCCACTGAATCGCCAATAAATTCAAGGGGCTACGGGTTTTTGCGGCTCACTGCGGCCGAACTTATGGAACGCCCCGCGTCAGCGGCGGCGTGGCTCTTCAGGCCGGCGGCTTCGCGCCGCTTCCGAGAAGCAATGCAGGACAACTCGACGTCGAGCGCGGTTTTGCTCGGCGCGCCTTGGGTCCCCGCTCGCGCTGCAGAGGCGAGCACACCCTGGCGGCAGCGGATGGATACCGGCCCGAATGCGGGCGCCTGGTCCACCCGCGTTTGTATTTCCGGACTTGCGCATACCCGCTGGCGCTGACGTGTCACACGACGGCCGCCGCGAACACCTGACGGATTGATATGGCACGCACAACGCCGCTCGAACAGTATCGGAACATCGGCATCATGGCCCACATCGATGCCGGGAAGACGACGACGACCGAGCGCATCCTCTACTATACCGGCAAGCAGCACAAGATCGGCGAGGTGCACGAAGGCGCCGCGACGATGGACTGGATGGAGCAGGAGCAGGAGCGCGGCATCACGATCACGTCGGCGGCCACCACCTGCTTCTGGAAGCGTCACGGCCAGTCGTACGAGAAGGGCGAGGGGCCGGAGTACCGCATCAACATCATCGACACGCCGGGCCACGTCGACTTCACGGTCGAGGTGGAGCGGTCGCTGCGCGTGCTCGACGGTGCGGTGGCCCTGCTCGATTCGGTCGCCGGCGTCGAGCCGCAGACCGAGACGGTGTGGCGCCAGGCGGACCGGTACAAGGTTCCGCGGATGATCTTCGCCAACAAGATGGACCGCGTCGGCGCCGACTTCACGCGCTGCATGGCGATGATCAAGGACCGGCTGAGCAAGCGCGCGTTCGCGCTGCAGCTTCCGGTCGGCTCGGGCGAGCTGTTCACGGGTCACATCGACGTCATCGAGCGGAAGCAGTACATCTTCGACGAGGCGAGCCTCGGAAAGACCTTCGAAGTCGTGGACGTGCCGCCGGAGTACCGGGACGCCGTCGAGGCAGCGCGCCACGAGGCGATCGAGGCGGCGGTCGAGCACGACGACGTGCTGCTCGAGAAGTACCTCGCCGGCGAGGAGCTCACGGTCGACGAGATTCGCGGCGCGATCCGCAAGGCGACGATCGCCATGGAGTTCGTCCCCGTGCTCTGCGGCGCCTCGTTCAAGAACAAGGGGGTCCAGGCGCTGCTCGATGCGGTGATCGACTACCTGCCGTCGCCGCTCGACGTGCCCGCGATCCAGGGCCACCTGCCGCACCACGACGAGCATTTCGACACGCGCGAAGTGAGCGACGACGCGCCGTTCTCGGCGCTCGCGTTCAAGATCGCGACCGATCCGTTCGTCGGAAAGCTGACCTTCTTCCGCTGCTACTCGGGCGTGCTGAAGAGCGGCTCGTACGTGTACAACGCGACGAAGGACAAGCGCGAGCGCGTGGGGCGGCTGCTCCAGATGCACGCGAACAAGCGGGACGAGATCGAGGAAGTGCGGGCGGGGGACATCGCCGCCGCGATCGGGCTCCGGGACACGCGCACGGGCGACACCATGTGCGACGACGAGCACCCGATCATCCTCGAGGCGATGAAGTTCCCGAACCCGGTGATCGACGTCGCCATCGAGCCGAAGACCAAGGCGGATCAGGACAAGCTCGCGATCGCGCTGCAGAAGCTGTCCGAGGAGGATCCGACCTTCCGCGTGCACTCGGACCCGGAGACGTCGCAGACGATCATCTCCGGGATGGGTGAGCTGCACCTCGAGATCATCGTCGACCGCATGATGCGCGAGTTCAAGGTCGACGCGAACATCGGGCGGCCGCAGGTCGCCTATCGCGAGACGATCAAGAAGCGCGTCGAGAAGGTGGAGGGGAAGTTCATCCGGCAGTCGGGTGGCAAGGGCCAGTACGGCCACTGCGTCATCAACATGGAGCCGTCCGAGCCGGGACAGGGCTTCGTGTTCGAGGACAAGATCGTCGGCGGCGTGATCCCGCGGGAATACATCGGCCCCGTGGAGCAGGGGATCAAGGAGGCGCTGGAGAACGGCGTCCTCGCCGGCTATCCGATGGTGGACGTCAAGGTCGAGCTGATCTTCGGCTCGTACCACGACGTCGACTCGTCGGAGATGGCGTTCAAGATCGCGGGCTCGATGGCGTTCAAGGAGGCGGCGAAGAAGGCGCATCCCGTGATCCTCGAGCCGATGATGAACGTCGAGGTGGTCTGCCCGGAGTCGTACATGGGCGACGTGCTCGGCGATCTGTCGTCGCGGCGCGGAAAGATCGGCGGCATGACGCAGCGCGGCGAGGCGCAGGTGATCGCGGCGACCGTGCCGCTGTCGGAGATGTTCGGCTACTCGACCAAGCTCCGGTCGATGTCGCAGGGGCGCGCGGTGTACTCGATGGAGTTCGCGCACTACGAGGAAGTTCCGAAGAGCAAGGCCGAGGAGATCATCTCCAAGGTCGCGCCGAAGTGAGCACGTCGGCGCACAGTTTTCAGACTCTCATCGCGAGATAGGGCAATGGCCAAGGCAAAGTTCGAGCGTACGAAGCCGCACGTGAACGTGGGCACCATCGGCCACGTCGACCACGGCAAGACGACGCTGACGGCGGCGATCACGACCATCCAGGCGGCGAAGGGACTCGCCCAGCAGGTCGCGTTCGACCAGATCGACAAGGCGCCCGAGGAGAAGGCGCGAGGCATCACGATCGCGACGGCGCACGTCGAGTACGAGTCCGACAAGCGCCACTACGCGCACGTCGACTGCCCGGGCCACGCCGACTACGTGAAGAACATGATCACGGGCGCGGCACAGATGGACGGCGCGATCCTCGTCGTCTCCGCCGCCGACGGCCCGATGCCGCAGACGCGCGAGCACATCCTCCTGGCCCGCCAGGTGAACGTGCCCTACGTCGTCGTGTTCATGAACAAGGTCGACATGGTCGACGATCCGGAGCTGCTCGACCTCGTCGAGCTCGAGGTCCGCGAGCTGTTGAGCGCATACGACTTCCCCGGCGACGACACGCCGATCATCAAGGGCTCGGCCCTCAAGGCGCTCGAGTCCAAGGACCCGAACTCGGAGTACGGCAAGAAGATCGGCGAGCTGATGGACGCGCTCGACTCGTACGTGCCGGAACCGAAGCGGGAGATCGACAAGCCGTTCCTGATGCCGGTCGAGGACGTGTTCTCGATCACCGGGCGCGGCACCGTCGCCACGGGACGTATCGAGCGTGGCGAAGTGAAGGTGCAGGACGAGGTCGCGGTCGTCGGCTTCAACTCCGACAAGAAGACCGTCGTGACGGGCGTCGAGATGTTCCGCAAGCTGCTGGATTCCGGCCGGGCGGGGGACAACGTCGGGCTGCTGCTCCGCGGCATCAACAAGGAAGACATCGAGCGCGGGATGGTGCTGGCCAAGCCGGGGAGCATCACGCCCCACACGAAGTTCACGGCCGAGGTCTACGTCCTCACGAAGGAGGAGGGCGGCCGGCACACGCCGTTCTTCAAGGGTTACCGCCCGCAGTTCTACTTCCGCACGACGGACGTGACGGGGTCGGTGGAGCTGCCGGAGGGGATGGAGATGGTCATGCCGGGCGACAACGTGCAGATGACCATCGAGCTGATCACGCCGATCGCCATGGACGAAGGCCTCCGCTTCGCGATCCGCGAGGGCGGGCGCACGGTGGGGTCGGGGGTGGTGGCGAAGATTCTGAAGTAAACGCAGTTGCGCGGTTCGTCGGTCGGCGGTTGATCGGCCTGCCTCGGGACGCAGGAGTTGGCCGAGGCCGGCCGTGAACCGACGAACCGTGAACCGAAATACCTGTTTTCCCGTTTGACTCTCACTTCCAGAGATCCCCAATGGCTGGTCGCATTCGCATCCGTCTCAAGGCCTTCGATCACGCGGTGATCGATCAGGCGTCGGCCGACATCGTTCGGACGGCGGAGAAGACGGGCGCACAGGTGTCGGGACCGATCCCGCTCCCGACGAAGACGCAGCGCTGGACCGTGCTCCGGTCGCCGCACGTCGACAAGAAGTCGCGGGAGCAGTTCGAGCTGAAGACGCACAAGCGGGTGATCGACATCCTCGACAGCCGCGCCCAGACGGTGGACGCGCTGACGAAGCTGGATCTTCCGGCGGGTGTCGACGTCGAGATCAAGGTTCAGTAACGGCTGTCGACGGTTCGTCGGTTGACGGTTGTTCGGCCTGCGTCGGGAGGCAGTAGCATCCCGAGGGTGGCCGTAAACCGAGAAACCGTCAACCGAACAACCTGAAGCACCACGCCCGGCGCCGACCCAGTGGCCGCACGCCACCGTCGTCGCCCACGGTCCAACTGGAGCTCCGCTCCAGCGACTCAGCAGAGGAATTCATGATCGGCATCATCGGCAAGAAGCTGGGGATGACCCAGGTATTCAACGCGGCGGGGCAGCAGGTGCCGTGCACCGTGATCGAGGCGGAGCCCAACACGGTGCTCGCGGTCACGAACACGGACACGCTGAAGGCGCTGCAGCTCGGCACGGGCGCGCAACGCTCGCGGCGCGCGAACGCGCGCGGCGAGAAGACGCCGCGCGGCCGTCGTGCCAATGCGGCGGAGCTCGGGCACGCGAAGAAGGCGGGGCTCGACGCCGCGCCGCGCACGATCCGCAGCGTCCGGCTCGACGAGCCGGGCAATGCGAAGGCGGAGATCCCGGTGCACAACGTCGGCGACCGGATCGACGTCACGATCTTCGCGCCGGGCGAGACGGTGAAGGTCACGGGCACCACGAAGGGCCGTGGGTTCCAGGGCGTCGTCAAGCGCTGGGGCTTCGGCGGGGGGCCGAACACGCACGGCAACACGAAGCACCGTCGTCCCGGCTCGATCGGGCCCGGCACGGATCCGTCGCGCGTCATCAAGGGCAAGAAGATGCCTGGACACTACGGGGCGGAGCGGCACACCCAGATCGGCCTCCGGGTCGAGAAGGTGGACGCCGAGCGCAATCTGGTCTACGTCCGCGGCGCCGTCCCCGGCCCGACGAACGGGATCGTCGTCGTTCGCAAGCAGGGGTAAGCCATGGCTGAGACGAATCAGACTCCACAGGCGTCGGCGTACACGGCGCTCGGCACCGCGCGCCCCGACAAGGTGACGCTGCCCGAAGCGACGTTCGACGGCGTGATCAACGTGCCCGTGATGCACAAGGCGGTGACGGCGTTCCTCGCCAACCAGCGCCAGGGCAACGCGTCGACGAAGATCCGGAAGTACGTGACGGGCGGGAACCAGAAGCCCTGGAAGCAGAAGGGGACGGGCCGCGCGCGGCAGGGCTCGACGCGTGCGCCGCACTGGGTCGGCGGCGGCACGGTGTTCGGTCCGACGCCGCGCGCCTACGATCACTTCGTGCCGCGCCAGGTGCGCGCGCTCGCGAAGCGCAGCGCGCTCAACGCCCGTGCACGCGAGGGCGCGATCTTCGTCATCGACGCGTTCAACTACGAGGCGCCGCGCACCGCGGCGCTCCTCGCGCTCGTGCAGCGGCTCGGCGTCACCGAGCAGAAGGTGCTCGTGCTCACCGACGGCGTGAAGCCGAACGTGTTCCTGAGCGGCCGCAACCTGCCGAACGTGCACGTCATGCCGTACGCGGACAGCTCGACCTACCACATCCTGTGGTCGGACGTCGTGCTCGTCGAGGCGGGCGCGCTCGGGCAGACGCTCGAGCCGGTGCGCGAGGAGCACGAGCCGATCCCGGCGCGGAAGCGCCCCGAGGCCGCCGCGCCGGCAGGTGAGCGTGCCCCGGTGCGGAAGGCGGCGAAGAAGAGCGCCGCGAAGTCCGCGAAGCCCGCGAAGTCCGCGAAGCCGTCGGCGAAGGCGGCGAAGCAGTCGGCGCGGAAGGCGGCGAAGAAGCGCGCTTCGACGCGGTCGAGCGGCACGCCGGCGGCGAAGAAGTCGGCCGCGAAGAAGCCGTCCGCCAAGAAGTCCACGAAGAGGAAGGAGAAGTAGCGATGCCGACGCTTCATCGCACCATCGTGCGGCCGCTCGTGACCGAGGCGAGCTCGGTCGCCTACCAGGACCGCGGGGAGTACCACTTCGAGGTGCACCCCGACGCCAACAAGCTGGAGATTCGCCAGGCCATCGAGACGCTGTTCGGCGTCCGGGTGACCGGGGTGTGGACGTCGAACCACCGCGGCAAGCAGAAGCGGGTGGGGAAGAGCGTCGGGCGCAAGCCGCACTGGAAGCGGGCGATCGTCAAGCTCGCCGACGGCGACAAGATCGAGATCTTCGAGGGCTGACCCGATGCCGATTCGTCAATTCAAGCCGGTGACCAAGAGCACCCGGTTCCGCTCCGTCGCCGATTTCACCGAGATCACCCGGTCGACGCCGGAGAAGTCGCTGACCGAGCCGCTGAAGAAGAGCGGCGGGCGCGACAACCACGGCCACATCGCGATGCGCCGCATCGGCGGTGGGCACAAGCGGAAGTACCGGATCATCGACTTCAAGCGCAACCGGCTCGGCCAGCCGGCCACGGTGCGCGAGATCGAGTACGACCCGAACCGCTCGGCGCGCATCGCGCTCGTCGAGTACGCGGACGGGGAGAAGCGCTACATCCTGCATCCGCGCGGGCTCAAGGTCGGCGACGTCGTGTCGTCGGGCCCGGGCACCGACGTGCGGCTCGGGAACGCGCTGCCGCTCGGTGAGATCCCGCTCGGCACCGCGGTGCACAACGTCGAGCTCAAGGTCGGCAAGGGTGGACAGATGTGCCGCTCGGCGGGGATGTCGGCGCAGGTGATGGCGAAGGAGGGGGAATACGTGACCCTTCGCATGCCGAGCTCCGAGGTTCGCCTGGTGCACCAGCGCTGCCTCGCCACGATCGGCGAGGTGGGGAACGCGGAGCACGAGCTCGAGTCGTGGGGGAAGGCCGGGAAGACGCGGTGGATGGGGAAGCGGCCGAAGGTGCGCGGCGAGGTCATGAACCCGGTCGACCATCCGCACGGCGGCCGCACGCGCGGCGGACGCAACGTCGTCAGCCCGTGGGGCAAGAAGGAGGGGGTGAAGACCCGTAACAAGAAGAAGTCGTCGCAGCGGATGATCGTCCGCGGACGGAAGCGCGGTAAGGCCACGCAGTGATCCGGGACTGATATCATGGGGAGAAGCGTCAAGAAGGGCCCGTTCGTTCAGGAGGCCCTCGTGAAGAAGGTCGAGTCGCAGAACACGGCCGGCTCGAAGAAGGTGATCAAGACGTGGTCGCGCGCGAGCACGGTGCTCCCCGACTTCGTCGGACACACCTTCGCCGTGCACAACGGGAACAAGTTCATCCCGGTGTACGTGACGGAGAACATGGTGGGGCACAAGCTCGGCGAGTTCGCGCCGACGCGGCTCTTCCGTGGACACACCGGTGCGAAGCCGGCGGACAAGAAGACGTCCGCGCCGAAGCCGGGAGGGAAGTAAGCGATGCCGGCAGCCAAGAAGTCCGCGACGAAGCGCGCGAGCGCGACGAAGGCGGGTGCGAAGTCGCCCGCCA
>Ga0310810_10003991_pt1 | contig 16235 bp, 13 predicted proteins | sample NCmetagenome_FD_207641 | JGI IMG/M metagenome (GOLD analysis project Ga0310810, IMG submission 207641) | Soil microbial communities from experimental microcosm in Duke University, North Carolina, United States - NC | ecosystem: Engineered > Artificial ecosystem > Soil microcosm > Unclassified ... | reverse complement strand
TCCGGAACGTGAACGCGGTCTCTGGATGAAGCCGCTGCTGGTGGCGGCGACCGTTGTCGTGATGGTCGCTGTTGGGGTGCTGGCCGGCCGTCGGTTCGATCTTCCGGTGCCGCCACAGAACCCGCCAGCGCAAGCTGAATCGACCGCTGACTCTCCGGCCGCAGCGATCAGCGAACCGAATCGTCAACTTCAATTTCTGACACCCGGCGGGACCAGGATCATCTGGGTGTTCAATTCTGACTTCGATGTGAAAGCGACCGTGCGATGACAAACCTCTTTCGTGGGACCTGGTTGACGGTGGTGATTGGCGGGCTGTGCCCGCTGATAGCGGTGGCGCAGCAGAGCATCCCGACACCGCAAATTGCCACACCGCAGAGCCCAACACCGCAAACTGTCCCCGCGCAAGTTGCGACGCCGCAAGTTCCGCTACCACAGGGCGAAACCGTGACACCGGCGCGTGGTGGCCAGCGTGGGCGCCTCTCGCAATCAGAGCGGGCCACTATGCCGGCACCTCAGGGCTTCAGCGTCGTCCTCGTCCTCGGCGAGATGCAGGGCACCGGCGCAGCCGAAAACGTGCCGCCCGCGGCGCGGAAGGCGCTCGCCGACATGAAGGACTTCCTCCCCTACAAAACGTATCGTCTGCTCGACACGCAGTGGACGTTGTGCTGCGGCCGATCCGCAATCGCGACGCGGCTTCGCGGTGACGAACAGGACTATTACGATCTCGAGCTCGAACCGAATCGCACGGAGACGAGCGGAAAGTGGTACGTGCGGTTTTCGCTGCGGAATGCTCCTGCTGGTGGCAGCCTTGCGGCCGCGCAACCGGCAACCGATGACAACCGGATGGCGATCCTGACCCAACAACGAGCCGAGGTGGAGGCGCAGATCCGCAACCTCAAACAGCGCTACAACGACAACCATCCCGAGGTGCAGAAGGCGCGCGCGCAACTGGCGGAAATCGAACGGCAGCAGGCGCAGCTTCGCGCCGACACCACCCGGCGTCGCGCTATGGTCCGCCCCGTCAATCGAACGGTTATCGACACGAGCTTCACCATGGACATCGGCGAAACGGTTGTCGTTGGGACGTCTCGCCTGCAAGGGGACAAGGCACTGATTGCGCTGTTGACTGCCGTCGCGTCGACCAAACCGGCAAGCACGACGCGTTGACGACTGCTTTTCTTTCCTTTCGCCGCCCGTCCACCAACGATCCGCGTAGTCAACCACTCTGTGGCGATACAATCGCCAAATGGCAACGCGTGCCGCTCTGCGCAAGCCGTCGAAGACGGCCGCGGAGACGCGACGGATCATGGCGAAGCTCGAAGGTCAGCACCCCAATGCCGACACGGAGCTCCATTTCTCGACTCCGTACGAGCTGCTCGTCGCCACGATTCTGTCCGCGCAATGTACCGACGAGCGTGTGAATCAGGTCACGCCGGCGCTCTTCAAGCGATATCCGAACGCAGCCTCGCTCGCGAAGGCCACGACCGCGGAACTCGAGCCGCAGATCCAATCCACCGGTTTCTTTCGGGCGAAGTCGCGATCGCTTCTCGGTATGGCCACCGAGGTCGTAGCGCGACACCGGGGCGAGATCCCCGGGACTATGCCCGAACTCGTCGAGCTGCCGGGCGTCGGCCGCAAGACCGCCAACGTCGTGCTCGGCCACGCGCTCGGTGTTCCCGGCTTGCCCGTTGACCGTCACGTCCTCCGCGTAGCCAACCGTATCGGGATCGCACGTTCAGACGACCCCGTGGTCGTCGAGCAGCAACTGTGCGACGCCATGCCTCCCGCCGACTGGACCCGGACGTCGGACACGCTGATCCTTCATGGTCGTCGCATCTGCAAGCCGCGACCGCTCTGCGACAAGTGCGCGGTCCGCGAGGAGTGCAACTATTACCGGACAGTGATGGGTGTAGTGAAGCGTGGCGGGAAAGTTAAGAGCCCTGGGCTCAAACGCAATCTCTCACTAGGGGGATCGTTGGTGGACGGGCGCCGAGCGGCGAAGCCGCGTCGTGTGGGTGGGGCCTCACGACAAAGTAAGAAATGACTCGGCAGAGATTCGAGCAGCTCGTTGCCCAGGCGCTCGACGAGATCCCTCGACGATTCCGCGCCGAGATGAAGAACGTCGCCGTCGTGGTCGAAGACGTTCCTCCACCGCACATTCTCGAGGAGATGGAAATCGAGCCACCGGATTCGCTGTTCGGCCTCTATCAGGGCACGCCGCTTCCTCAGCGCGGTTGGGGTTACGGCAACGCACTGCCCGATCGGATTTCGATTTATCAGCAGCCGATCGAAGAAGCTTGCGACGATGACGACGAGATTCGCGAGTGCGTGGCCGAGACCGTCATCCACGAATTTGGCCACTACTTCGGCATGGACGAGGATCAGATTGAGGAAATCGAAGAGAAGTACTGGCGCGGGGAGTCGTTGGATGAGATCTAATCTTACCCGAGGAGCTTCGCCCCTCGGACTCCCCTCCACGCGCCCTCGCCGGAGCCTTGGCGGAGGCGGGCCGGTCGCGTGGCTCGCTCGCGTCGATTGTTGATTTGGCATGCATCCACGCGCGAAGAAGCGATACGGTCAGCACTTTCTCGAATCGGCCTGGGCTGACAAGCTGGTCGAGGCGATCGCTCCGGAGGCAAACGATCGGTTTGTCGAGATCGGTCCTGGTCCCGGCGCATTGACACTGCGCCTGGCGCCGCGCGTTGACCATCTGACGGCAATCGAGCTCGATGCCGAGATGGTAGGGTCGCTTGCGCCGCAGGCTCCTCCGAACGTCACCTTGATTCACGCCGACTTCCTCGAATTCGATCTCGCGTCGTTAGCCGGCGAGCGGCCGTTTCGGGTCGCTGGCAACCTGCCCTACAACGTCTCATCACCAATTCTGTTCAAGCTGCTCGACGCCCATCGCACGCGTGGCGGACTAGGTGACGCGACGCTGATGGTGCAGCGCGAAGTGGCGGATCGACTGGTGGCCAAGCCTGGGACGGGCGACTACGGCGTGCTGTCGATTCTGGTCCAGCTCCACGCGGACGTTCGCCGCGTGCTGGCGCTTCCTCCTGGAGCGTTCCGGCCAGCTCCCAGAGTCCGCTCGGCGGTTGTCAGCTTGCGGTTTCGCCCGCCGGCCGTCCCGCTGGCTGACGAGCGCGGGTTCGAAGCGATGGTGCGGATGATGTTCATGCAGCGGCGCAAGACGCTGCTGAACGCCTTGAGTGCTTACGCCACCTTTCGGCATGTCCAGCCACGGGCCGCGCTCGATGCGGCGGGCATCGATCCCGGACGGCGGCCGGAGACCTTGCAACTTACAGAGTTGGCGCGGCTTGCGGACTATTTCACTTCGGCTCGGTGAACAGCTGTGTTATAGTTCGGCCTGTTTTTTCGCCTTCGAATCAGGCGCTTTTGCCTCTTCGCAGGCGGCAGTCCCTGCCTTCCCGTCCCAGCGGGCCAGCAGGTGGGCAATCGTTCGCGGCTCCCAGCCGCTCCGCGCCGGTTTCCATCCTCCCGGATGGTTCCTCCCGCGTGGCTTGTCCTCAGACTGAACAGATCAGGTTCTACAAGGTTCCACTGGGTTCCGCATGGTTCCACTGGGTTCTTCAGGTTCTGGGGGTGATTCTCCGTCGGCAAACCTTGCGGGGAACTCGCTGAACCTGCTGGAACCTAGCGGAACCTTGTGGAACCTAGCGGAACCTAGTGGAACCTGGCGGAACCTTGTGGAACCCATAAACGCAGGAGCCTGTGCAGGCATTCGGTGATGCGCCGCCGCTCGATCTAATCCCATTGGGAGGCTTGGGCGAGTTCGGCATGAACATGATGGTAGTCGCCTGCGGCGACACCGCCATCCTGATCGACGCGGGCGTGATGTTCCCCGAACCGGAACTGCTCGGCGTGGATCTCATCATCCCGGATTTGCGACAGCTTCAGCAGTACAAGCTGTCAGCGCTCGTGCTGACGCACGGCCATGAGGATCATATCGGCGCGGTGCCGCACGTGCTGCCGTACTTTGACGGTCCCGTGTTCGGCACGGCACTGACGCTGGCGTTTGTCGAGTCGAAGTTCGAGGAGGACGATCGAGCAAGCCGGGCGCGGCTGCGACAGGTCCGCCCGCGCGAGCGAATCCAGGTCGGGTGCTTCACGCTCGAGTTCTTACGGGTGACGCACAGCATCCCCGACTGCGTGGCGGTCGCGATCGAGACGCCCCGCGGCGTGGTTATTCACACCGGCGACTTCAAGATCGATCAGACGCCGCTCGATGGCGAGCACGTCGATCTCCACCGGTTTGCCGAGCTCGGAGCCGCCGGAGTTCTGGCGCTGCTGGCCGACAGCACCAATATCGATCGACGCGGCGTCACCGGCTCAGAGGTCGACGTGACCGACGGCTTCGAAGAGATCTTCACCGGCGCCGAGGGAAAGATCGTGGTCGCGATGTTCGCCTCGAGCATTTATCGGATGCAGATCCTGGTCGATCTGGCGGCGCAGTTCGATCGCCGGGTCGCATTCGTCGGCCGCGGAGTGATCGACAACTCGGAGATCGCGCAACGGCTCGGCTACTTGCGGGTGCCTGCCGGCGTCCTGGCGCGCGACAGCGAGATTCGAAGTTTTCCGTCCCAGGACGTGGTCTGCATCTGCACCGGGTCGCAGGGTGAGCCGCAGGCGGCGCTGCCGCGGATTGCCATTGACGACCATCGCCAGGTGAAGCTCGCCCCGGGCGACGTCGTCGTATTTTCGGCTCGCGAGATTCCGGGGAACGAAAAGGCTATCGGACGGGTGATGAACCATATCGCGCGCCGCGACGCTGAGGTGATTTCCGAGGGAAGCAAGCACGTCCATGTGTCCGGCCACGGCAGCGAGGAAGAGCTCAAGCTCATGCTGTCGCTGGTCAGACCGCGCCATTTCGTGCCGATACATGGAGAGTACCGGCAGCTCGCCCGCCACGCCAGGGTGGCGGCCCGGGTCTCGCGGACGACAAAGGTCCTGCTCGCCGAAAACGGCGACGTCATCCGTTTCGATGACGACGGGGCACGGATCGCGGACAAGGTGCCGGCGGGCCGGATCCTGATTGACGGGACCCGTAGCGGAGAGGTCGGCGACGAGGTCCTGCGCGATCGCCGTCATCTGGCCGGGGATGGCCTGGTCGTCCCCGTGGTGACGATCGGAAAGCAGTCGGGGACGCTCGAGGAGACGCCAGACGTGATCACCCGCGGGTTCGTGGTCGATGCCAGGACCGAGAGTTTGCTCAAGGAGATTCCGTCGCTGCTCGCGACCACCCTGGATGGGGCGAGCGTCGAGGAGCGGACGGACCCCGGCCTCATCAAGGAGAAGATTCGCGTGGATCTTCAGCGGTTCTTTCGAAAGCGCTCCGGCCTGCGGCCGCTGGTGCTGCCCGTGGTGATGGAGATCTGAGTGGCGAAGTCGTCATTCATCTCTCGACGCGTCAGCGAATTCGTCGGCGTGGCGCTGTTTGCCCTCGCGCTGATCTGGTTGATTTCGCTCGCCAGTTACAGCCCTTCGGATCCGGTCTGGTTCTTCAACACCGGCTCGCGGCTGCCGCCGGCGAATTTTGCCGGACGCATCGGCGCGTTCATCGCGGAGCTTTCCTACCAGCTGCTCGGGTACTCAGCCTACCTGACGCCGCTCGTGCTCGTTGTCCTCGGGTGGCATTACTTCTGGTGCCGCACGCTCGACGCCGCCTACACGAAACTGATCGGAGCCGTCCTGCTCTTCGGATGCGTCTCGTCGTTCTTGTCCCTCGCGTTTGGGACATCGGAGATCTCGGGCAAGTTGTTTCGTGCCGGAGGGTACGTCGGCGATCGGCTCGCGGCGCTGCTGGCGTCGTACCTCAATCGAACCGGTTCGATCATCCTGATCCTCACCCTGCTCTTTCTCGGAATCATCCTCTCCACGCAATTCTCTTTTGGCCGGCTGTTCGCGGCAGTCGGACAGATGATCCGCGATCGCGCGTCGGCGCTGCTCGCGGCGTACCGCGCCTCGCGCGAGGAGCGTCGGCGGGAAAAACAACGTCAGGAAGTCCTTCGCAAGCACCTCGAGAAGACGCCGAAGGACGGCGATCCCGCGAGACCGAAGATTGCGGTGCGCCCGGCGGAATCCGCGACCGAGCGCGTGACCGGCGAGGCGACCGCCCGAGCGGCGAGCAGAGCCGCAGTACCTGAGGAGCCGCCCAAAAAACCGTCGCGCACTGCGGCCATGGTCGGAGCCGCTGCGGCTGCGTTGAAAGCCGCTGCGTCTCGACCCACTCCGCCGGCAACCATAAGGCGGCAGCCACCGACGGTCGCGCCTCCGCTGCCGTTGCCTGAACCCGAAAAGCTTCCGGCGGAGCGGCGAAAGGGAGACTACGCGCTTCCGCCGCTTGCGCTGCTCGACGCGCCAAAGACCGAACGAAAGATCGACGAGCGCGAACTCATGGACGGCGCCCGCCTGCTCGAAGAGAAGTGCCGCGAATTCTCCGTCGAAGGGTCAGTGGTCCAGATCCATCCGGGACCGGTGGTCACAACCTACGAGTTCAAGCCCGACGCCGGCGTGAAGTACAGCAAGATCACCGGACTCGCTGACGATTTGTGCCTGGCGATGCAGGCCGAATCGGTGTTGATCGATCGGATCCCGGGCAAATCGACCGTCGGCATTCAGATTCCCAATCCCAATCGCGAGCTGATCTCGATGCGCGAGCTGCTCGAAGCCGACACCTACAAGCGATCCGCCTCGAAGCTCACGCTCGCGCTCGGCAAGACGATCCACGGCGAACCCTTCGTCAGCGACCTGGCGACGATGCCGCACCTCCTCATCGCGGGCTCGACGGGTACCGGCAAGTCGGTCAGCGTCAACGCGATGCTTTCGAGCATCCTCTTCCGCGCGACGCCGGACGATGTGCGGCTGATCATGATCGATCCGAAGCGGCTCGAGCTCGGGATGTACGAAGAGATCCCGCACCTGCTCACGCCGGTCGTCGTCGACCCGAAGCTGGCCGCCAACGCGCTGCGCTGGGCGGTTCGGGAAATGGAGGAACGGTACAAGACGCTGGCGGCCGTCGGCGTCCGCAACATCGAGCAGTACAACCGGAACTTCAAACTGGCCCAGGCGGAGAACAAAGGGCCGGTTCTCGATCCCAAAGGCAACGAAATCCGGGCTCTTCCCTTGATCGTCGTGCTGATCGACGAGCTGGCGGACCTGATGATGGTTGCCAGCAGCGAGGTCGAGGAATCGATCTGCCGACTGGCGCAGATGGCACGCGCGGTCGGCATACACCTGATTCTGGCGACGCAGCGGCCGTCGGTCGATGTCATTACCGGTCTGATCAAGGCCAACCTGCCGGCGCGCATCTCGTTCCGCGTCTCGTCGAAGATCGACTCGCGCACGATTCTCGACGGCAACGGCGCCGAGCAACTGCTCGGCAAGGGAGACATGCTCTACCTGCCTCCGGCGTCGTCGAGATTCGTCCGCCTGCACGGTCCGTACATCTCCGAGCAGGAGAGCGCCAGGCTCGCCAGTTTCCTGCGCAAGCAAGGCAAGCCGACCTACGACAACACGATTACGGAAGACGACAAGAAGACCGCCGCGGAGCTCGAGTTCGAGAAGGACGATTTGTACGACGAGGCCGCGCGCATCGTCGTGTCGAGCGGCCAGGCCTCGGTGTCGTACCTGCAGCGGCGGCTGCGAATCGGGTTCAGCCGCGCGGCGCGGCTCGTCGACATGATGGAAGCGGAAGGACTCGTGTCGGGTATCTCGGGGGCCGCCGGCGGCAAGTCGCGCGAAGTCCTGGTCAAACCCGATTACTTCGATGAAGTGGACGCGCAACTGAGGTAGCCCATGACGTTCAGGACTCCTGCGACGTTGCTGATGCTGGCGTGCACGTTTGCCGTGCCGGCGGCCGCCAGCAGTGGCTCGGCAAAAACGATGTACGAACGGGTGCTCGAACGTGAGCAGTCGGTCCGGAATGCGGATCAGCTGCCCACCGCCGGCGAGATCCGCAGCCTGGTGAACGCGTACATCGCGATTGTCCGTCGATTCCCCGCCAGCGGGTATAGCGACAACGCCCTCTGGCAAGCGGGAAACCTTGCGGCGCTAGCGTACGAGCGTTTTGGCCAGGCCTCGGATCGAGAGGCCGCGCGGCGGTACTTCATTCGCCTGAAACAGGAATACCCGGCCAGCTCGTTACGATCGAATGTCGACCAGGCGTTGAAGGCGATCGGAGACGTCGAGGCGACCGCTGGCAGGGATCCTGTCGTAGCCGCACCACTTGCGCCGCCGGACCAGATCGACGCGAAGCCGATCGGCCTGACGGCAGGTTCGACCGGCAGCGTGCCGGACACGTCCCCAGCGCTGATCTTGATCCGGGACATCAAGCGGACGGCGATCCCGGACGGCATGCGCGTCACGATCGAGATGGCTTCCGAAACGTCGTTTCGGGCGGAGCGATTGGAGAATCCGCGACGCGTGTTCTTCGATTTGAGAGGGACACGTCCGGTTCCCTCGCTGCTCGACGCGACGCTGCGATACAGCGACGAAATCGTCCGCGAGATCCGGCTCGGCCGTCATCCCCAGTCGACCACCCGCATCGTGTTCGACATGCAGGGCGTGGACAGCTATAGCGTCTTCACGCTCTACAGTCCGTTCCGTCTGGTGATCGACTTCAAGCCACAAACGGCGGTTGCCGGCAGCACCGGCACCAAGCCGCCAGCACCGATCGCGATGGCGCCATCCCTGGCCGACACACGTCGTCCGGCAAGCCGACCGGTTCAGCCAGACCTCAAGCCGTCGGTGGATACCGATGCGCGTGCCGTGAAAGCGTTATCGAAGACGACCGGCACAGTGGCCATTCCTCCGCCCGTGCCGTCTCTGACTCTTAGTCCCCTCTCGTCATCTACGGCGGCGAAGTTGAAGTTTGAACCGCTCCCGCAGATTCCGCTGAAGCCGGCGCCTGCGAGGACAACGGCACCGGCAGCCGTCACGTCGGCGTTGCCGGCCGCCAACCTCGACGGAAAGTTCTCGCTCGCGCGACAGCTCGGGCTCGGAGTCGCTCGCGTCGTCATTGACGCCGGACATGGCGGGCACGATCCAGGCGCGCAGGGGAATGGTGTCAACGAGTCTGAGCTAACCCTGGACGTCGCGACGAGGCTGAGCAAGCTGCTGCAAAAGCAGCCCGGCGTCGAGGTCGTGATGACACGCGACACGGACGTGTTCGTGCCGCTCGAGGAACGGACCGCGATCGCCAACCGTGAAGGGGCGGATCTGTTTCTCTCGATTCACGCCAACGCAAGCCGCAACCCGAGGGCGGCGGGGGTCGAGACTTACTTCCTCAACTTCGCGTCGAACCAGGACGCTGAAGCCGTGGCGGCGCGCGAGAACTCTGGGTCCGCGCGGGCCATGCACAGTCTGCCTGACATCGTGAAGGCGATCGCGTTGAACAACAAGCTCGACGAATCGCGAGACTTTGCCGACATCGTTCAGCGCTCCATGGTGAAGCGGCTGAGCACGCGCAACAAGCAGCTGCGCGATCTCGGGGTCAAGCAAGCTCCGTTCGTCGTGTTGATCGGCGCGTCGATGCCCAGCGTGCTCGCCGAAATCTCCTTCGTCACCCATCGTCAGGAAGGCCAGCTGCTGAAGAGCACTGCGTACCGCCAGCAGATCGCGGAGGCGCTGTACGACGCGGTTGTGAAGTATCAGGAATCGCTCAAGACGCCGCGGGCCGGGGTGGTGGGAATGGGCGCGAGGTAAGTTCCCAGTTTGCAGTCTCCAGTTTCCAGTTTTCAGTTTTCTTCACTGGGAACTGGCAACTGGCAACTGGGAACTTCATCTAGAATAGATGAATAATCTCTGACTGTTCCTCTGCCTCGACGTTCAGGCGTCGGCGAAGAATCTTGAATCCGATCAGCGCGCCTCCGAAGACTCCACCGAGCAGTATTGCCACCAGCACCAGCACCCCGGTCAGCCCGATCGCGCCGATCAACACGTCGGCCACCGTCGTCGATTCAATCGGCGGCTGAACGACCTGCACGATGATTGGCGCCTGTTGAATCATCATTTCCATTTTGCGCTGGTGAACGCGAGTTCCGCCAGTCCTCGAACGGCGACGCCGCTGGCGCCCTTTGCCAACCACGGCTTCGGATCGTCTGACCAGGCCGTGCCGGCCACGTCAAGGTGGGCCCACGGCAGGCCACCGGCGAACTCTTTCAGGAACATCGCCGCGGTGCACGCGCCGGCCGGCCGGCCTCCCGTATTGAGCATATCGGCGACCTCGCTCTTCAGCTGTTCCGCGTACTCGTCGTAGAGCGGCATCGGCCAGCAGCGATCGCCTGCGTCCTCGGCGGCCTGACGGACGATGTCCACCCAGGTTTCGGGCTGGCCGAAAATCGCCGAGGTCACTTTTCCGAGCGCCACGACTGCGGCGCCTGTCAACGTGGCGACGTCAACCAGATGCGTCGCCCCCAGCTGCTGCGCGTACCACAAGCCGTCGCCGAGGATCAGTCGCCCCTCTGCATCGGTGTTGATGACCTCGACGGTCTTGCCGGACGCCGAGGTTAGCACGTCGCCGGGCTTGAGTGCGCGTCCTCCCGGCATGTTTTCCGTCGTGGGCACGATACCAATGACGTTAATGGGGGCATTGAGTAAACCAATGGCGCGCATCGCGCAGACGACCGCGGCGCCGCCGGCCATGTCGTCCTTCATGCGTTCCATGCCGTCGGCCGGCTTGATGGAGATGCCGCCGGTATCGAACGTAATCCCCTTCCCCACCAGGCCGAGCACCGGGGACGCAGGCGCGCCGGCCGGCCGGTGGCGCATCACGATGACGCGCGGCGGTTCGGCGCTGCCGCGCGCGACCCCGAGAAGAAGGCCCATCCCGAGGTTCGCGATGGCGTCCTCGTCCAGGATCTCAATCGAGATGCCGGCCGGCTCGCAAATCTCCATCGCGCGTTCCGCGAAGACTGTCGGCGTGAGAACGTTCGACGGCTCGTTGCTCAGCTCGCGCGCGATGTTTGACGATTCGCCGAGGACGCGGCCGCGTTCGATGGCCGCTTCGACCTCCGATGGACGGTCGACCGAGTCGGCCACGATCAGGACCTGATCGATTGGCGGGGCGCCGCGCTCGCCGCTCTTGTAGCGGTCCGGGCTGAATGCGGAAAGCGCGATGCCTTCGGTGGCGGCCTGCACTGCGGCAAGAAGCGGAATGTCACCGCGATTGAACCAGGCGAACCGTTGAATTCGTCGCTGGCGAGCGCCAAGCGCCGCCGCCGCTGCCACTCGCCGCAAACGTTCGGTGGTGAATTCCGACCGCCGGCCTGCGCCGATGAACGCGACGCGCCCCAGCCGCCAGTCGTTCGTCACCGGCGTAATCAGGAGCTCGTAGAGCTGACCGCGAAGCTCTTGGGACTCCTGGGCGCGCATGAGGGCGCCCCCGGTCGCTCCGTCAAGCGCGCGAAGGTCGGCAGGCGTGTCGTCACCTTCGAAAACCGGGACCGCAAGCAGATCCGTATCGATGTCGGCAGGCGACGCGGCGCTCAGGGCGATGGCTGGAAGGGACACGGTCGTCGGCATCTCCTAATTATAAAGGCGATTACTGATTTGTCCGTCGATGGGCGGAAGGCTGCATGGTAGGATCAAGCCAACGCGGGCAGGCACGTCGCACGCGCTCGGCCGCCGTCTACAGGCATCAGCTTCGAAGCTCACCGCAACGCCCGGAGGTTGTCATGCACGTGTGGGCCCTTCGCCGAATGGTTCCGGCAATACTTTGTGCATCGGCTCTCGCCGTTCCCGTCAGCGTTGGCGCCCAGGACAAGAACGCCAAGAAGGCCCCCAAGCCGAGCGTGACGGTCAAGATCAATCCTCCCGTCGGATTCTCGCCGGCTCAAATGGTGCTGACCGCCGATCTCAAGGGGGGCCCAGACGATTCCGAGGAGCTGTACTGCGCCACGGTTGAATGGGATTGGGGCGACGATACCCGGTCGGAGTCGAAAACCGATTGTGAGCCGTACGAAGCCGGCAAGAGCGAAATCAAACGGCACTTCACCATCGACCACACGTTCAACTTCGCCGGCGACTATCGAGTCGAATTCCGCCTCAAGCAGAAGAATAAGGTCGTCGCTCGCGGATCGACGGATGTGAAAATCCGGCCTGGCGTGCGTGACGGCGGAATCGATCGCTAGACCACGTCGAGTCGGACCGGCTCGAGGCGTCCGCCTTCCCGACGGTAAGCCCGGATGTCAGATCGCTCGCTGCCCAGCGAGACGATGACGTAGAGGAAACCATTTCCGTAGTAGGCCTCCGCGACATCGGTCGCGGAGGGCACCGCCCTCGTCCTCGGATGCGAGTGGTAGGCACCGAGAATGCGGCGGCCTCGAGCACGAGCCGCCTTCATCGCCGCGATGTGCTCGACTGGATCCACTTGATACGCGACCGCGCTGTTCCTGAGGTTGCGTGTCGCGATGTGCTCGTCAATCAGGTCGTCTTTTCCCGCCAGGAGACCGCAGCACTCGATCGGCGCCTCGCGGCGCGCGTGATTCGCAAGCTCAGTCAGTATCTCAGACGTTATCTTCACGGCTCGGCATGTGGCTAGAGGACTTGACCGATCCTAAACTGAGATTCTGAGTCAGTCTTCATCGGTCCGCGCGTCAGCGCGGCGTTATCAAAGGTTATGGCCTAGCGAAGCCTCGACGGTCTGAGGCGCAGCCTGGCTAGGACTGCAGCTCCGCCCGGTTCCTGAATTGTTCGAGCGCGTCGGGGTTGGCCAGGGCTTCCTGATTGCGGATCTCGCGTCCGTGGACGACCTCGCGCACCGCCAGCTCGACGATCTTTCCGCTCTTGGTTCGCGGGATCTCCGTGACCTGCAGGATGCGCGCAGGCACGTGACGCGGCGAGGCGTTCTCGCGGATGCGGCGCCGAATTCGGTCTTCGATTGCCGGCGTGAGCGTCAGCCCGTCCTTGAGGCGCACGAACAGGACGACGCGTTCGTCGCGATCCCAATGCTGACCGATGACCAGGCTTTCGACGATTTCTTCCATCTGTTCGACTTGGCGGTAGATCTCGGCCGTGCCGATTCGTACGCCGCCAGGATTCAACACCGCATCAGAGCGGCCGTAAATGATGACGCCCCCATGTTCGGTCAGGGCCGCGTAGTCGCCGTGCCGCCAGACGCCCGCGAATTTGTCGAAGTAGGCGCTGTGGTATTTCCGGTTGTCAGGATCGTTCCAAAAGCCGATTGGCATCGACGGAAACGGCCTGGTGCAGACCAGCTCTCCTTTCTCGCCAACGGACAGCGACCGCCCCTGGTCGTCGAAGACGTCAACGCTCATGCCGAGTCCGCGCCCCTGAATTTCTCCTCGCCAGACCGGTGCGGTCGCTACGCCCAGCACGAAGCAGCTGACGATATCGGTGCCGCCTGAGATGGAGGCAAGATGAACGTCGCGCTTGATGTGCTGGTAGACGAAGTCGAAGCTCTCTGGCACCAGCGGCGACCCTGTCGACGCCATCGTGCGAACCGTCGTCAGGCGATGCGTGTCGATCGGGGACAAGCCGGCCTTGCTGACGGCATCGATGAACCTCGCTGACGTGCCGAACAGCGTCATGCCGGTCTCGTCGGCAAAGTCGAACAGGACGTTGCCGTCTGGATGAAACGGAGATCCGTCATACAAAAGCACCGTCGCTTCGGAGGCGAGCGTCGTCACCAGCCAGTTCCACATCATCCAGCCGCATGTCGTGAAGTAGAACACTCTGTCGCCCGGCTGGATGTCGGAGTGCAGCTGGTGCTCCTTGAGATGCTGGATCAGCGTGCCTCCGGCACCGTGCACGATGCATTTCGGCACACCGGTTGTTCCCGACGAATACAGGATGTAGAGCGGGTGGTTGAATGGCAGCGGCTCGAAGACGAGATCCGCGTCACGGTTCGCGATCCAGTCCGGCCATGAAACCGACCGCGGAACATCTGGCGTATTCGCAGCGGTGCCGGCATACGGAACGATGACCGTTTGTTCGACCGACGGCATGGCCCGGACAATCTGATCGAGTCGAGGCATGACGTCGTAGCACTTGCCGCCAAAGAAATAGCCGTCGGCGGCAACGAGCACGCGCGGTTCGATTTGTCCAAATCGATCGAGGACGCCCTGGACGCCGAAGTCCGGTGAGCAGGATGACCACACCGCGCCGACCGCTGCGGCTCCGAGCGCGGCGATGATCGTTTCCGGCAGGTTCGGCATGTACCCGGCGACACGCTCGCCCGGACGAATCCCCTGATCGCGAAGCGCCGACGCAACCCGTCCAACGTTCTCTGCCAGCTCGCGGTGGGTCATCTCGCGGCGGCGACCTTCGCCATTGAAGACGATCGCGGGCGTGTTGTCGCGCCGACGTAGCACGTTCTCCGCGAAGTTCAGGCGGGCATCGGGGAAGAATCGCGCACCAGGCATCCTCTCCAGGCCGTCAACGATGCGCGAGCCCATGTCGCCGCGTATTTCGAAGAACGTCCAGGCTTCTCGCCAGAAGTCAGGCGAGCGCTCGATCGAGAAGCGATAGAGATCGTCGTAGGTGGACAACGTCCGGCCGGATACTGTCTCGAGCTGTTTGGTGAATGCGGTCAACCTCGCGCGCGCGATCCGGTCGGGAGATGGTTCCCAGAGAGGGGCCATGTCCGAAGTATAGCGGCGATGCTGACGTGTCGAGCGGCACGAGCCCACGGCGACGTCGAAGATCCGAAGATCCGAAGATCCGAAGATCCGAACGAAGCCAAGACGGAAGGCTGGCCGGAGGGCGGCCTTTGGAGACGACGAAGGTAACGAAGTTCACAACGAAGAAACGAAGCGAACGGAGCTCTAACGAAGAGAAGATGCGCGGAATCAGTGATCCCTCGGACCGATTTGGATGGCCTGACGCATCTTGACTTCGTTCGTCTTCGTTGTACTCCGTTCCTTCGTTGTGAACTCCGCTATCTCCGTCCTCTCACGTGTGTCAGACCTCGACTAAATACTCCTCGGTCTTGAACACCTTGAACCCACGCTTCAAGTAGTTCGGCAAGGCGGCGGGATGATCGAGCGTGTTGGTGTGGACCCAGACGCGTTTCGCGTCGCATTCCCAGGCGCGCTGAACGGCGTAAGTCAACAAGTGTCCGCCGAGGCCTCGACCGTGAAAGTGCCGAAGCAGGCCGAAGTACACGAGCTCGACATCGTCTCCCTCATGGCGAAGCTCGAAGTAGCCGGCTGGAGACGACCATACTGAAAGGAGCCACACCGAAACGGCCGGCTCGTTGATGTAGGCCTGGATCTCTTCGATCGACCACGGCAAGCGATCGACCCAGTGATAATCGCGTCCGACCTCCGCGTAGAGAAATCGCCAGAATTCCGGGGCGCAATCGCGCATCCGTTCAACCCGCCATTCGGCGTCCGGCAAGGACGCGTGGACCAGATCTGACGGCGCTCGCATCTCGAGATAGGTGCGGGTGGACACCACCGGCCGACCGCTCATGCCTTCGCCCGCGTCGCTTCCAGGACCTGTTTCCAGCGCGCCGCGGATTCGAAGGTCTCGCCGAGCGTGTCGCCCCCCTTTTTCATCTGAAGCAGGATATCCACGAGCTCGTCGATCGCCTGGGCGATGTGATCGTGGTTCGTCGAGGCGATGTCGCGCCAGATGTCCGCCGGACTGGCTGCCAACCGCGTCGTGTCCTGCAATCCTCGTCCGGCGAGGGCCAGGCCGTCGACGCCGGTGCGTTCGCCGACGAGATGCATCAACGCCGTCGCCGTGAGCTGTGGCAGATGGCTCAGGTACGCGACCACCGCATCATGGGCGTCAGGAGTCATCACTCGTACTTTGGCGCCGAGACCATCGATGAACGTCGAAAGTCTCTGCACGGTTCCTTCGCCGTCGTCGATCGGTGTGAGGATCCACGCACGACCCGTGAACAAGTCCGATCGCGCCGCCTCGAGTCCACCGGTCGCCGCGCCGGCGAGCGGATGTCCGCCGACGAACGCCAGTCGTCGCGGCAACTGACTGCCGGCCGCCGCGACTTGCCGTTTGGTGCTGCCGACATCGGTCACAACGGCGTTGCCCGAAACGTGGCTCGGCAACTCCGACAGGATCTTGATGTTGGTCTGCACAGGGGCCGCGAGGATGACCAGGTCGGCGTCTTCGCAGAGCGAGAGATCGCCGCCGCCGACATCGGCGGCGTGCGTGCGCATGGCCGACTGGATGACATCCGGCCGGTCGACGGCAATCAGCTCTGCCCCGGGCCATCGCCGCCGTGCGGCCAG
>Ga0310810_10003988_pt1 | contig 16238 bp, 12 predicted proteins | sample NCmetagenome_FD_207641 | JGI IMG/M metagenome (GOLD analysis project Ga0310810, IMG submission 207641) | Soil microbial communities from experimental microcosm in Duke University, North Carolina, United States - NC | ecosystem: Engineered > Artificial ecosystem > Soil microcosm > Unclassified ... | reverse complement strand
AGATGACTCCAGGAGTAGGCGTGCGCGAGCTCGAGCCGGCTGTTGACCCCGAGCTGGATCGACAATTTGCCCAGCATGTTTCCCGCGGGAACCCGAAGCGGGTGAGGGCCGATCCCGCCGGGATCGACGTGGTAGGTGTCCCGGAGGATGTCGCGAAAGCGGAGGGCTTCGGCCAGCGTGACGCCACTGACCAGACTATCGGGGTCACGGCCAAAGACGGGATAGTTCTCCGGAAAGACATGGTTCTGCAGCCCGGCATCGAGGAAGAACGCGGCCCGGTCGTGCACGATGGGTCCGCCGAGCGTCATCGTGAGCTCCCTATCCACGAAATCGTTTACCCGGTTCCCCAGTGGGTCCCTCCCGACTAGCCCCCGCTCGCTGTAGTAGCCGCTGAGCGAGCCCTCCCAACGATTGCTTCCGGACTTGGTCACCGCGTTGATGAGCCCCGCGGCGAAGTTGCCGTAGCGCACGTCGAACGGCGCCGGGGTAATCTGCAGCTCCTGAATCGCCTCGATCGACAGTGTGCGGGCCCCGAGGACCTCGATGCCCCCCAATCCGGAGCTGCCCAGCAGGTCCTGGTTGGTCGCCCCGTCGATCTGGATCGCGTTGAGACGGTCGGGCTGGCCCGCGATCGAGAGGCCGCCGTTGGGCCTCCGCAGGACTCGCGGCGAGAGCGCCGCCAACTGGAGGAAGTCGCGATCGAACACCGGCACCCGGGCGACGGTGGACTCCGGGACGCTGTAGGACGGCCCGGTACGTCCCGGATTCATCAGGGGGTCGGGCTCGGCCGTCACCGTGATCCCGGTCAGCTCGTACGCGACCGGGCTGAGGGTGAAATCGGCGGTGACCCGCTGACCCAGCCCCAGCACGACGCCGCCTCGCGTCGCGGGCGCGTAGCCGACCGCCCGCACCTCCACCACGTAGGGCCCGCCGATCGAGAGCTGCTCCAGGGAGTAGCGCCCCTTCGCGTGACTCACGGTCTGCCAGCGCTCGCCGTTGCTCGTATGGGTGACTTGAATTGTCGCGTCTTCGATGCCGCTACTGTCGGGCTGGAGCACGCGCCCCTGGAGCGCTGCGGTGGTCGTTCCCTGGGCGTTGAGCGCGCGGGTGGCGAGGGCGAGGACGACACAGACGAGCGGGAGCACGCGGTCGTGCGTCCGGGCACGGTCGCGAACGGGTGAGATAGCGAGCGGAGCTGCCATCGCGGGCCCCCGCGGTGAGCCGGCTCAGCCTTGCGGCCGGTAGAGCTCCTGGTATGCCGAGTCGCCGCGCAGCGGCTCGAAATCCGGATCGATGTGGTCGGGCTCTCGCCGGCCTTCGTCGTACGCCCGGCGGAGTAGCCGGATGGCGGCGTCACGGTCGCCCCGAAGCAGCGCCAGCCTGGCTCGGGCGAGGCTCGCGGCGCCGCGCGCGGGCTGCCCGGCGAGCCACTGGTCCATCCGTACCGCCTCCGCAGGATCGCCGAGCCGGATGGCCACGGCCCCGAGGGCGGCGCGAGTCATCAGATCCTCACCGCCGTTGCCGTGCTGAGCCAACCGCAGCCGGTAGCCGTTCCGCACCCGGACCCAGTCGCCGAGATAGTAGGCCGGACTGAAGTGCTCCCAGAGACAAGGGATCTGGTCGTGGAACCCGGTCTGGTCGATATCGCGGCTGGTGAACCACTGGTCCGCCGCGGCCATCAGCCGCCCGGCCGGTTCCGGATGCCCGTGAGCCCGGAGCTCCAGCGCCAGGCACTCGACCTGCTGTCCGGGAAAGGCGTGGTCCCCCGGCGGGCGAGCCAGCCAGCCCCGGGCCAGGCTGTCCGTCGCCACCGTGTCGCCGAGCGCCGCCAGCGCCCAGGCCTCGTCGTTCTCGAGATGCATATAGCCGGGTACCTCCCGCAGTCCCTCGCGCGCCACCGCCAGCGCGGACCGGTAATCGCCCAGCGTGTGATGGGCTTCGGCCAGCCAATCCATGTACACCCCGAGCCGCCTACCGGTGAGCTGGAGCTTCCGGGGGTCGAATTGTTGGAGAATCTCGAGGCTGGCCCGGGGGCGATTCGTATGAGTCGCGGCAGTGGCCGCCAGGATGGTGGATCCGAGCGAGCGGGGCGAGGCCGCAAGCGCCGACCGGCTGGCCTGGTACTCCGCCTCGATGTCACCATCACAGTTGGCCCGAGCCCAGTCGAGCTGGGCGCGCTGGAGCGCCGAGAGAGAGGTCCGATGCCCGTCGAAGCCGTGCTCGAGGGTGCGGACCTCGTCGCACGCCCCGGCGAGCGCGAGCGCGACCACCAGTCCCGTGCGGGCCCCGACGTAGCTCGTGTCGATCTCCGCCGCGCGGCGGAGATGCTCGGCCGCGACGCCGAACTCGAACGTCCAGCCCGCCTCGTCGGCCGCCAGCATCTCCCGGTAGGCGTCGTACGTCGGCGGGACGCTGGGGTCCTGCCAGGGCACGAACGCCGGGCTCACCGCCACGGCGAGCCCCGCCATGACCCGTTGACGGAGGAGCTCGACCACCCGGGTCTCCTCCACCCGCGGACCGGCGACGGGCGCGAGCTGCAGCAGCATGCGCCCGCTGGCCGCGTCGACCAGTTGAACCTCGAAGTGCAAGCTGTCCTGCCGCAGGTAGTAGCTGCCCCAGAGGACCAGTCCCACGCCCAGGCGTCGGGCGAGCTGGCGCGCGGGCCCGGGTCCCGGTCGAGGCTCGCCGCCGGCCTCGAGCGCGGCGGCGCGGCTGTCGTACACGTCGTGCAGCACGCCGGTGGCAGCGACGCCGCGGGCGATGTAGTCGCTGGCGATGTCGCCGACCGCATCGAGCGCCGGGTCGCTGGTCCGATTCTCGAAGCCCGCGACGACGACGCCCTTCGGATCCGGCGCGGCCGCCGGACGAGACCACCGGCGGGCCACCAGCATACCGGCGGTCGCCACCAGGGCCACGCCCACCAGCCCGACCAGCAGCGTCCGCCGGCCGATTCTGGACGGCATCCGGGCGGAAGCGGCTTGCGACGAAAGCGCTCGCGCCAACTCGGCCCCGTCCGCGAACCGGTCGGCCGGACGGGGGGCCAGCGCGCGAGCCAACGCCGTGTCGACCGTGGCGGGCACCTCGGGCCGCAGCCGCCGGATCGGCGGCGGGGATTCGGTGAACCGGCGCTCCAGCGGACCGCTCGACGAGGCTTCTTCCGTGCCCATCGGCAGCAGCATCCGATAGAGCACGCACCCGAGGCTGTACACGTCGCTCCGGGGATCCACCTCCCGGCTGCCGGCCGCCTGCTCGGGGCTGGCGTAGGCCACGGTCCCGATGGCGAGGCCGCTGTCGGTGACGCCCCGTTCCCCGACGCGCTTGGCCACGCCGAAGTCTCCCAGCAGCGCGTGACCCTGGTGGAGGAAGATATTGTCCGGCTTCACGTCCCGATGCACGATGCCATGCCCATGCGCGTAGGCCAGTGCGTCGGCCACCTCGCGGGCGATCGTGATCGCCTCGGGAACGGAGAGCGGCGGCGAGCGTGCCAAACGACGGCCCAGCGTCTCGCCTTCCAGGTACGGCATCACGTAGTACGGGACGCCGGCGACCTGTCCGGAGTCATGCAGCGGCATGATGTGGGGGTGGGTGAGCGTGGCCGCGATGGCGATTTCCCGGCGGAAGCGCTCCGGGCCGATCGCGGCGGCAAGGTCGCGCGGCAGCACCTTGATCGCGACCAGGCGCCCGTGTTTCCGGTCCCGCGCGAGATAAACCGTCCCCATGCCGCCCCGGCCGAGCTCGCGCTCGACGGTGTAGCGGCCGGCCAGGGCGGCCGAGAGCTGGACCAGGAGGTCTGTCGTTGCGGCCATCCGACGAACGCGGATGGCTGGAAACATGGGGTCCGGCCGGAGACCCCGCCAGACGGCTCAAGGCAGGCACAGGACCCCGAAGGAGACCGTGGAGACCGAACCCCCCGTCACTTTCACGGACACCGGGTTCGGGCCCGGGAAGAAGCCTCCCACCGCGCAGTACGCCGGCGCCCCGGACAGTCCTACCGAGTGCCACCCCGCGGTAAGGCGCTCGAAGCTGACCGCATCGTTTGCCCCCACGTTTCTCGACGTGGTGCCGTCGAGGGTAATGGTGTAGCCGCTCGGCGTGGGGGTGTTGATGACCTGCGTGCTGACGAACACCTGAATGGTGCCGTAGGCCGGCGGCGGCGGAGCGCAGTGGACAGCGAACCTCACCTGGGCGGTGTCGCGGGCCGCCAGGGTGGCCCGTCGGGTACTCCCGTCAGGGACGGTGCACGTGGCGGCCAGATCGGTCAGCTCGAGGGTCAGGACGCCGGGGGGGAGCCCCGCGATAGTGATGGTTTCGTTCGCCCCGATGGGGCGGGTGCCCCGCCCCGGCAGGACCAGCTGATAGCCGTCGGGATCGGCGGGTGTACCCTCGCTGGTCGTCACCACCCGCAGCGCGGCGGTAGCGCCGCACGTGACCTCGAACCCCACGGTGGCGACCGTCCCGGCGGTCACCGACGCGCTTCGCAGATCGGCGCCCTGGACGGCGCAGTTCCCGGCCAGATCGAGCAGCGCGATGGCGTGCGTGCCCGGCTCGAGCCCCTGGAAGAGCGTGCTGTCCGTGAGGCCGAGCCGGCGGTTGCCTTGTCCGTCCAGGCTCACCCGATAGCCGTTCGGGTCCGGCTCCGGCCCCGTCGTGGCGACGGTCACCCGGATCTCGCCGCTGTCCGGGAGCCCCGCCGAATTTTCGCACCCGGTGACCACGTCGAGGCAGACGGCCAGCAGGAGGCCGCGCCAGCTCGGCGATAGTCTCATTTCCATGAGGTCGGCCTGTCGCTGCTCGTGCCACCGACTAGGACCGCGGCTGCGCCGCCAGCCGCCGGCATGATCATGGCCTCCACGCCCGCGTCGGTCTGCTCCGCAAAGGCGATCGCCGACCCGTCAGGAGACCAAACGGGCCGCCCGACGTCGCCACGGTGGAGTAGGGTGGAAGGACCGCCCTCAGCTGCGATGGTGGTCAGGCCGCTCCCGTCTACGCCCGGAAAGCAGCACGACCGGGCGTAGGCGATGCGGGTTCCGTCCGGTGACCAGGCCGGCGCGGCAGCCCAGTCGAACAGGCTGGAGTTGGTGAGCTGCCGCACGCCGGAGCCGTCTGCCGCCATGACGTAGAGGTTGCCCCCGCAGATGTCGGCAACGCAGTGACTGCGGGCGAAGGCGATATGTTGCCCATCGGGAGACCAGGTCGGCTGGCCCCCTTCCGCCAGCACCGTCAGACCGCTCCCATCCGCGCTCATCACGGACACGCCGCCGCTGGAGACGAAAGCGATCTTCGATCCGTCGGGTGACCAGACCGGCGTCCGGCCGGCCGCGAGGCGCACCGGGTGGGACCCGTCGGCCATCATCGAGTAGACCGCGCCGTCCCCGTCACGGGTGCTCGCGAACACGATCCGGGACCGATCGGGCGACCAATCTCCGTCCCTGGCCTCGGCGCCGCGCGAGAGGTCGGTAAGCCCGCTGCCGTCCGGCGCCATCCGATAGACGTGGTCCTCGCCGGTGCGATCACTGGTCAGCAGGAGGACGCCCGAGCTAGTGGTGTGACAGGCGACGCCGAAGGTGACCTCAGTGGCCGATCCCGTGAGCACGGCGACGGCCCTGGGGTTTGTGCCCTGCACAGTGCAGTTCGCGGCGACGCCGCTGAGGAGCAGGGAGTGGGGTCCGGCGGGCAGCCGGGAAAGCGTCACCAGCGAATTCATGCCGATCGGCGCACCGGTACCGCCATCGAGAGCCACGGTGTACCCGTCGAGGTCCGGGTTCGCCCCGGCGGTCCGGGTTCTGAGCGCGATGCTCCCGATGGCGGCGAGACAGCTGATCTGCAGGGTGACGCGCCCGCGGATGCCGCTCTCGACGGTCACCGGCCGAGGGTTGGACCCCGCAATCGCGCACTCGGCGGCCAGGCCCTGCAGCTCGAGCTCGTGCTCGCCAGGGGCCAGGTCGCTCAGCATCAGGGTCGCGTTGCTGCCGATCGGTTTGCCATCGCCATCCAGGGCCACCACGTAGCCATCCGGGTCCACCCGGTCGCCGGTCGTCACCGTGGTGATCTCGAGGGTGCCGGTGGCGGGTCCGGTCGGGGCGTCGCCGCAGGCCCCCAGGGCGGCGAGCCAGAAGGTGAGGTGTACTCGGCGCATCGAACCTCTCGTCGATCGGGATGGGTCGGCTTGCCCGGCCTCGGGCACGGGCGTATATGGTAGGGACCGCCGGTCAATTGCCGGTCAGCTTCCGATCAACCGGGCCCATGCTGCGTCTCACCACCTTCGGTGGCCTCACCCTCGCGCGCGGCGCCGAGGACCTGACTGGCGCGGCGACCCAGCGGCGCCGGCTCGCCCTGCTCGCGCTCCTGGCGGTTGCCGGCTCCGCGGGCATGAGCCGGGACAAGCTGCTGGCCTACCTCTGGCCCGAGAGCGATCTCGAGCGGGCCCGCCACGTCCTCAACCAGCTGTTATACGCCCAGCGCCAGCAGGTCGGCGACGATCTGTTCCACGGGCGGAAGACGTTGCGGCTCAACCCCGCGCTCATCGCAACCGACGTGGGGGCGTTCGAGCAGGCGCTCGCCGCGGGTGACCTTCCGACCGCCGCCGATCAGTACGCGGGGCCGTTTCTGGACGGCTTTTTCGTGAAGGAAGCGCCCGAGTTCGAGCGCTGGGTGGAGGGGCAGCGCACCCGCCTGGCCCAGCGCGCGTTGGAGACCATGCGAGCGCTCGCCGAGTCCGCCGAGGGTGCGGAGGACCGGGGAGCCGCCGTCACCTGGTGGCGCAGGGCCGCAGCGATCGACCCGTTCGACGCGCGGGTGGCGCTCCGGCTGGTAGCCGCGCTGGGCGCCGCCGGTGACCGGCCCGGCGCGTTACGAGAGGCGAGTCGCTACGAGGCGGGCCTGCGGCAGGAGCTGGGCGTGGCGCCGGACGCGGCCTTCACCGACGCAGTCGCGCGCCTCCGGGGCGATCGGCCGACCTGACCGCCTGCCTCACCCGGCCGGACCGGCGGAATGCAGCCGGCATCGTTGCGTCGGGCCAAGGATTGTGGGGCCGGTTCACACGAAGGACACATGCCTTTCTGCGTGTCCTTCGTGCCGTCGTGGTGAATGCCGAACAATGCCGGCCCGACGAGGCCATGCCGGCGCTAACCCCGAGTGATCGGGATGTTCACGCCGGCGTCCCGACTTGACCGCCTCCCGATCCGCACGTAATTACAGCGATCCTCCCCGCAGACCGGAGTCCCGGATGCGCATTGCCGTACCACAGGAAACCGCCCCCGGCGAGCGGCGGGTCGCGCTGGTGCCCGAATCCTGCAAGAAGCTGGTGCAGGCGGGCTACGAGGTGTCGGTCGAGGCCGACGCCGGCCGCGACGCCGGCTACTCCGACGCCGCCTATCGCGAGGCGGGCGCCACCATCGAGACCGACCGCGCCGCGCTGGTGAGCGACGCCGACATCCTGCTCAAGGTCGGGCCCCCGGCACGGGACGAGGCCGGCTGGCTCCGGGCCGGCGCGATCTATCTCGGCTCACTCATGCCGCTCCGGCATCTGGCGGCGGTCCGCGCGCTGGCCGCGCGGCAGGTCACCGCCTTCGCCACCGACGCGATTCCCCGGACCACCCGGGCCCAGTCGATGGACACCCTGAGCTCGATGGCCAACATCGCCGGCTACAAGGGCGTCCTGCTCGCCGCGGTCGAGCTCAACAAGTACTTCCCCATGTTCATGACCGCGGCCGGCATGGTGCCCCCGGCCAAGGTGTTCGTGATCGGCGCCGGGGTGGCGGGGCTCCAGGCCATCGCCACCGCCAAGCGACTCGGCGCGCACGTGACCGCGACCGACGTGCGCCCCGAGGTGAAGGAGCAGATCGAGAGCGTCGGCGGGAAGTACGTCGGGATCGAGCTCAGCGAGAGCGCGGCCGCCGGCGGCGGCTACGCCAAGGAGCTCTCGGAGGCGGACAAGGCGCGGCAACGGGAGATCCTGGCCGCCCAGGTCGCCCAGTCCGACGTGGTGGTGACCACGGCCCTCATCGGCGGGGTGTTCGCGCCCCGGCTCATCACCGCGGAGATGGTGCGGGCGATGCGGCCGGGCGCGGTGATCGTGGACCTGGCCGCCGACGGCGGCGGAAACTGCGAGCTGGCCCGGCCGGGGGAGACGGTGGAGGAAGGCGGGGTCACCATTCTGGCCCCGCTCAACCTCCCGGCCTCGCTGCCCCTGCACGCGAGCCTCCTCTTCTCCCGTAACCTCACCGCGTTCCTGCTCGCCTTCACCAAGGACAAGGCGTTCCAGGTGGACCTGAACGACGACATCCAGCAGGGCGCGCTCATCACCCACGCCGGCGAAGTGCGGCATGCCCGCACCCGCGAGGCGCTGGCCAAGGAGGGATCATGACGCCGGTGGAGACGGCCGCGCCCGCGGCCGATTTCTGGAGCCAGCTCTTCGTCTTCGTGCTGGCGTCGTTCATCGGACTGGGCGTGATCCGGCGGGTGAGCCGGCTGCTGCACACCCCGCTCATGTCCATCACCAACGCCATCTCGGCCATCGCGGTCGTCGGCTCGATCATCGTGACCGGCGCCGACTACCCGCGGGGCATCCGCCTGCTCGGCGCCGTCGCGCTGTTCGCCTCGATGACCAACATCGTGAGCGGCTTCCTGATCACCGACCGGATGCTCAAGATGTTCAAGACCGACAAGCCCGGCGCGGGCGGCCACTCATGATCCACGGCGTCGTCCAGCTCGCCTACATCATCGCGACCGGGCTCTTCGTCTTCGCGCTGCACTGGATGAACACGCCGGCTACCGCCCGGCGCGGCGTGTATGCGGGCGTGGCCGGCATGGTGCTGGCGGTCGTGGCCACGTGGGCTCAGCCCGAGGTGGTGCACCACGGCTGGATCGTGATCGCGATCGTGGCCGGGTTCGCGGTGGGCGTGCCGCTCTCCATGGTCCCGCTCACCGCGGTGCCCCAGCGGACCGCCCTGTCGCATGCCTTCGGCGGACTGGCCGCCGGGCTGGTCGGCGCGGCCAAGTACTACCTGTGGCTGGGTGAGGGACCGGAGAACCTGACCCCGTTCCGGATGATCGCCATCATCGTGGAGATCCTCCTCGGGTTCCTGACCTTCACCGGCAGCCTCATGGCCGCGGGCAAGCTGCAGGAGGTGAAGTGGATTCCCCAGCGGCCGGTCACCTATCCGGGGCAAAACATCACGAACCTGGCGCTTCTGGGCGTGGCGGTGGTCGCCGGGGTCGGCCTGGTGCTCCATCCGACCGCGCCCTGGGCGGCGATCGCGTTTCCCACCATCATCGCGCTGGCGCTGGTCTTCGGGGTGCTGCTCATCATCCCGATCGGCGGGGCGGATATGCCCACGGTGATCGCGATCCTCAACAGCTACGCCGGGCTCTCGGCGGTGGCGATGGGGTTCGTGCTGGACAACAAGCTGCTCATCACCGCGGGCGCGCTCGACGGCTCGAGCGGCCTGATCCTGGCCATCATCATGTGCAAGGCGATGAACCGCTCGTTCACCAACGTGCTGTTCGGCGCCTTCGGCCAGGTGCAGCAGGTCAAGGCCGGCGGCGAGGAGAAGGTCTACAAGGCCGAGACGATCGAGGGTGCGGCACAGGTGCTGGAGCAGGCCAACCTGGTGGTCATCATCCCCGGTTACGGGATGGCCGTGGCGCAGGCCCAGCACAAGGTGCGGGAACTTTACGACCAGCTCAAGAAGCGGGGCATCACCGTCAAGTTCGCGATCCACCCGGTGGCCGGGCGGATGCCCGGGCACATGAACGTGCTGCTGGCCGAGGCGGACATTCCGTACACCGACCTGGTGGAGATGGACGAGATCAACCCCGACATGCCCCAGGCCGACGTCGCGCTGGTGGTCGGCGCCAACGACGTGGTGAATCCGGCGGCCCGCACCGAGAAGGCCAGCCCGATCTACGGCATGCCGATCATCGACGCCGACCGGGCCCGCACCGTGTTCGCCATCAAGCGCAGCAAGAACCCCGGATTTGCCGGGATCGACAACGAGTTGTATTTCTCGGACAAGACCTGGATGCTCTTCGGCGATGCCAAGAACGTGATCGGCGAGCTGGTCAAGCAGCTCTCCGGCGGAAGCGGAATGCATTGAGCCACACCGACAACCGAGGTAGGGGTATGCGCACGCTCGTCCCATGCGGAATCGTGCTGGCGCTGCTGCCGGCGACGGCCGCGGCACAGAACGACTGCCTGAAGGACTTCAAGATGCCCGCGGTGGGCTCCTGGGCAGAGTACAAGGGCACGTACCGCACCAACGAGCCCACCACCTGGCGGTATGCCGTCATCGGCAGCGAGACGCGGGAGGGCAAGGACCTGAAGTGGCTGGAGTTCAAGACCACGGGCGACAAGCCCGACAAGAACATGGTGTACCAGATGCTGACGCCGGGCACTCCTGCGGAGTTCGGCCAGGTAGAGGATGCCGTCTTCAAGTCGGGTGACAAGCCGGCGATGAAGATGAACTCGATGATGCTCGGCATGGCCCGCGGCCAGATGCAGAAGAACTCCGTGCTCAGCAACATTTGCGAGGGGGTCGAGCCGGCGGGTGAGGAGACCGTGGAGGTGCCGGCGGGGTCGTTCAAGACCACTCGGATGCACAATACCAAGTACGAGTCCGATGCCTGGGTGTCGGCCAAGGTCCCCTTTTACATGGTCAAGATGAAGGGCAAGGATTACGACATGGCGTTGGCGGCGGTAGGTGATGGGGCCAAATCATCGATCACGGAGACCCCGCAGGAAATGGAAATGCCGGGGATGGGAGAGCCGAAGAAGAAATCTCAATAGGGGATCCCCCTATCAACGTCCCGCCCGACTGACGTTTCGGAACGGGGCGTCCTGCCAAAACTGCAGCCGACCTGCGCCTCAGATCACATACCTGCTGTGGGCCGGGTCGGGGTGACGCAAACCGCCATCCCGTCACATTTTACCTAAGGTGTTGATTTTCCGCATCTTAGGGTGTATATTCGCGCGTCTCGACCTGGGCAATGCCCGGGTCCCGTTGCAGGTATACTGTGCGGGGGACGAGAGTCCTAGGGGAGGCAACCAGCGTGACGATGAAGGCACGTGGCAAGCGTCGCCCGGTGCGACCGGCGCAGATCGCTCGTGCAATCGATGAAGGCCGTGAAAGTCTGGACCTGTATCTCGACGAGATCAGCCGGGTTCCCCTCCTCAACCGCGAAGAGGAGATGGAGCTGGCCCGGAAGGCGTTCAAAGGCAGCGTGGTGGCCCAGGAGAAGCTGGCCCGGCACAATGTCCGCTTCGTGGTCTCGGTCGCCAAGAAGTTCCAGAATCGGGGCGTGCCCCTGGTCGATCTGATCGGCGAGGGCAACCTGGGGCTGATGACCGCGGCCCGGAAGTTCGATCCGGACCGGGGGGTCAAGTTCATCTCCTATGCGGTCTGGTGGATCCGCCAGGCGGTCCAGGCCGCCATTGCCCGGCACGGCCGGCCCGTCCGGGTGCCCCTGAACCGTACCGCCGACCTGAGCCGGCTGGGTCGCACCACCACCCTGCTCAAGGATAAGCTGGGCCGTATGCCGACGACCGAGGAGCTGGCTCGCGCCACCGGCCTCACCGTCGAAGCGGTCCGGTCGCTCAGCGCGCTCAACTCCGAGGCGGTCCGGCTCGACCACCCGACCAGAGACGGGGAGGGGAACGAGCGGATCGAGCGCTTCACCAGCGGCGAGCAGGAAAGCACCGACATGACCACCATGGCGAACAGCCAGACCCGCGACATCGAGGCGGCGCTCGCCGCCCTGCCGCCGCGGGACGCCAAGGTGCTCCGGCTCTACTTCGGGCTGGATGACGGCAACAGCCGCACGCTGGAGGAGATCGGCCGGATGATGGGTGTCACCCGGGAGCGGATCCGCCAGCTCCGGGACCGGGCGCTGCTCCGGCTTCGCGAAGGCGAGACCGGCGATCGGCTGCGGGATCTCGTGGCCTGATCGCTGGCCCGGCTTGATAGGAACGGCCCCCGGATGCAGTACCGGGGGCCGCTTCGTTTTCCGCACGATCTCCTCCCGCTAGGCCAGGCCTTCGCGAAGGAACTGCCGAAGTACCCGCTGCAGGATCCCCCCGTGCCGGTAGTAATCCAGCTCGACCGCCGAGTTGAGCCGGACGATGGCCGGGAACGTGGTCGCCTTGCCGGACTCGTCCCGGGCCGTCACGCTCACCCGACCGCCAGGCGTGAGCCCCGACGCGATCCCCGTGACGCTGAAGCTCTCTCTGCCGGTGAGCCCCAGCGACGCCCGGTCGGTGCCGGGCTCGTAGGCCAGGGGCAGGACGCCCATGCCCACCAGGTTGCTGCGGTGGATCCGCTCGTAGCTCTCCGCGATCACCGCCTTGACCCCGAGCAGGGCCGGGCCCTTGGCGGCCCAGTCCCGGCTGGAGCCGGTCCCGTACTCCTTGCCGGTCAGGATGACGAGCGGCGTGCCCGCCTCCTGGTATCGCATCGCCGCGTCGTAGATCGAGATCACCTCGCCGGTCGGGAAGTGGAGGGTCCAGTTGCCCTCCTTGTCCGGGACCAGCGCGTTGCTGATGCGCACGTTTCCGAAGGTGCCGCGCATCATGACCTCGTGATTACCCCGCCGTGAGCCGAAGGTGTTCCAGTCCACCTGCTCCACGCCGTGCTCGCGGAGGTAGCGCGCGGCCGGGCCGTTCTTGGGAATCGAGCCCGCGGGCGAGATGTGATCGGTGGTGACCGAGTCGCCCAGGACGGCCAGGACCCGCGCCCCGGTGATGTCCCGGAGCGCGGGTGGCTCGGCGGGCAGATCGACGAAGAAGGGCGGCTCCTGCACGTAGGTCGAGGCCGAGTTCCAGGCGTAGCGGCTGCCCTCCGGCACCCGCAGTGCCTGCCAGGTCGTGTCGCCCTCGAACACCGAGCCGTAGCGCCGCTCGAAGAGCGCCGGGCTGAGCGCGGAGCGCATCGCATCCTGGACTTCCTGGGGGGAGGGCCAGATCTCGTGCAGGAAGACCGGCCGGCCGTCCCGTCCGGTGCCGAGCGGCTCGTGCTCGAGGTCGATGTCCACCCGCCCGGCCAGGGCGAAGGCGACCACGAGCACCGGCGAGGCCAGGTAGTTGGCCCGCACCTGGGGGTGGACCCGGGCCTCGAAGTTCCGGTTGCCGCTCAGCACCGCCGCGGTCACCAGGGAGTGCTCGTCGATCATCTGGCCGACCACCTCGGGCAGCGGTCCGCTGTTGCCGATGCAGGTGGTGCAGCCGTAGCCCACCACGTTGAAGCGCAGTTGCTCGAGATAGGGCAGGAGGCCGGAGCCCGCCAGGTAGTCCGTCACCACCCGGGATCCCGGGGCCAGGCTGCTCTTGACCCAGGGTCGGGTGGTGAGGCCCCGCTCTACCGCCTTCTTGGCCAGGAGCCCGGCCCCGATCATCACCGACGGATTGCTGGTATTGGTGCAGCTGGTGATGGCGGCGATGACCACGGCCCCGTCGTGCAGCGAGATGTCGGCGCCGTCGAGCACGCCGTTCACCAGCGGAGGCGCATCCAGGTCGACCACCGCGGTGTGGGCCTCGGCGCCGTGCTCTCCGATGGTCACGTTCGCCCCGCCCTCGTTCATCCAGCGGGAATAGGCGCTCTGGGCCAGCTCGCGCCGCGCGGCGGGCACCGCCGGACTCATGAGCTGCGGCAGGTTCACCATGAAATTCCGCTTGAGCTGATTGAGCGGCACCCGGTCCTGCGGGCGCTTGGGGCCCGCGAGGCTGGGCACGATGCTCGAGAGATCGAGCTCGAGGGTGGCGCTGAACACCGGGTCCGGCGTGGCGTCGGTGCGGAACAGCTCCTGCTCCTTGCAGTAGCGCTCGACCCGCTGGACCACATCGGCGCCTCGGCCGGTCCGCTCCAGATAGCGGAGCGTCTCGTCGTCCACCGGGAAGAAGCCCATCGTGGCCCCGTACTCCGGGGCCATGTTGGCGATGGTGGCTCGGTCGGCCAGGCCCAGCGACGAGAGCCCCGGACCGAAGAACTCTACGAACTTGTCCACCACCCCTTTCTTCCGCAGTATCTCGGTCGCGGTGAGCACCAGATCGGTCGCCGTCGTCCCGATCGGGAGCGCGCCGGTGAGCTTCATCCCCACGACTTCGGGGATCAGCATGAAGTAGGGTTGGCCCAGCATCACCGCCTCGGCCTCGATCCCGCCCACACCCCAGCCCAGCACGCCGAGTCCGTTGATCATGGTGGTGTGGGAATCGGTGCCGACCAGCGTGTCGGGGTAGGCGATCAGCTCCCCGAACTGCTCCCGGAGCTGCACCACGGGCGCCAGGTACTCGAGGTTCACCTGGTGCACGATCCCGGTGCCGGGCGGGACCACCCGGAAGTTGCGGAAGGCCCGCTGGGCGAACTTGAGCAGCTGATAGCGCTCGACATTCCGCTCCATCTCCAGCTCCACGTTGAGCTGGAACGCCTTCTGCGAACCGAAGTAGTCCACCTGGACCGAGTGGTCGATCACCAGGTCGCAAGGGACCACCGGGTTGATCCGGTCGGGATCCCCTCCCATGCGCCCCATGGCATCGCGCATGGCGGCGAGATCGACCACGCAGGGCACCCCGGTGAAGTCCTGCAGCACCACCCGGGCGGGCATGAAGGGGATCTCGCTTCGGGCCGCGCCGGGCCGGTGCCAGCTCCCGAGCTGGCGGACGTGCTCCTCGGTCACGAGGCCCCGGCCGGCGAACCGGAGCGCATTTTCCAGGAGGACCCGGATGCTGAACGGCAGGCGGTCGAGCTCCGCCACGCGCTGTCGGGCGAGCTCCGCCAGGCGATAAATGGTGGCCTTCTCCCTGCCCACCTGGAGCGTGCCGCGGGAGCCGAATGGGTTTGGTGCGTGAGCGGACATATGCCGGCGTCGATTGAGTTGGTCGCAATATGGGTGGGTGCCGGGGGAGGCGGGAGGGCAAACCGACCGTGCTATCATCCTCCCATGCCGATTCCAGTGCCGTACGCCATTACCAGGAGGGACGACGGGCTCCTCATCGAGTGGGATGAGACCGGGCATCGGGCGCTCTATCCCGCCCGGGCCCTGCGTCTGGCCTGTCCCTGCGCCGCCTGCGTGGAGGAAATGACCGGGCGCCAACTTCTCGATCCGGCTGCCGTGCCGCCGGGGGTCCGGCCGGTGTCCGTGGCGCTGGTCGGAGGATATGGGCTCCAGGTCCAATGGAGCGATGGGCACGCCACAGGCATCTATACCTTTGAGCGGCTCCGGCGCGCCTGCCCCTGCGACGCCTGCCGGGCCGACCGGGAGGGCGACCCTTCCGGGTGACAGTGGACACAGCCCCGCGACGCCGCGGCGGGCTACGCTCCGGGACCGTTGTGAGCGCCCTCGGCGCCCCGGGGGCCGGGCGATCCAACCCGGCCGACTTGCGCCGCCGGCCGTTGGCCCACACTGTGGAAGAGTGCCCCGGCGGCCCTCGCGGATCCGAGCGCGGCCCCGGTCGGCGGGGCCGTCACGTGGAGGCTTCCCTATGGCGGAACGGTCTCACTCTATCGGCACCGAAGGGCTGGACGTCGGCATCATCGGCGGGCTCGCGGTGGCCGTGTGGTTCCTCATCCTCGACATCATCCGCGGCCACCCGCTGCAGACGCCTAGCCTGCTGGGCCAGGTCGTGTTGTTCGGCGACTCGACACCCGAGACCAGCTTCGTCTTCGGGGCCTTCCTGTTGTACACCGCCTTTCACTTCCTGATCTTCGCGCTCGTCGGCATGGGCCTGGTGGCGCTGGTTCACTGGAGTGTGAACAACTCCATCGTCCGGTACGCGATGCTGCCGCTCTTCCTCGCGTTCGAGGTCATCTTCTACGGGCTGCTGGAGCTGCTGTCGGAGCGGACCAACGAGCTCTTCCCCTTCTGGGCCGTGCTCGGGGCCAACACCCTTGCCGCGGTCTGTATGGGGGTCTATCTCTGGCGGCGGCATCCCGCGCTCAGGCGCTCGATTCAGGAGACCCCGCTGGGGGCGGCGCCGTTGCATTAGGGGCGCGGGGGGGGCGCAGGGAAGGCTAGCTGTCATCCCAAGCGCAGGGAGGGACCTGCTGAGCCGGACTTCGACGCCGGCTAAGCGGTCCCTCTCTGCTTGCGCGCCTGGGGATAACTGGGGTTCCCTCCTGCGTCCCTGCGCCCCTGCGCCCCTGCGCCCCTGCGCCCTTGCGCCCCTGCGCCTTCTGCGCCCCTGCGACTCTGCGCCCCCCGCGCCCCCGCGCCCCTTCCCGTATAGCTTTCCCCCTCACCAACACGGCCAA
>Ga0310810_10003987_pt1 | contig 16241 bp, 10 predicted proteins | sample NCmetagenome_FD_207641 | JGI IMG/M metagenome (GOLD analysis project Ga0310810, IMG submission 207641) | Soil microbial communities from experimental microcosm in Duke University, North Carolina, United States - NC | ecosystem: Engineered > Artificial ecosystem > Soil microcosm > Unclassified ... | reverse complement strand
GCTGACTCTCTGTCGGGCAGTCGATGATGTCCTCGGGGGCGCCGAGGTATTCGCGGATGAGCGCCGATTCGTGCTTGTAGAAGGTGCGCTCGAGGTGAGACGTGAGGAAGCCGTCCATCACGTTCATCCCGGGCGTCAGGCTGAGCTCCGTCACGCGGCGCAGAATCAGCGCCTGGTCGGCTGCTTGTTGAGCGTCCTTGCCAAAAACGATGATCCAACCGGTGTCGAGCGCGCCATAGACGTCATCGTGGCCGCAGTGCACGTTGAGCGCGTGTTTGGTCAGCGCCCGCGCCGCCACTTCCAGCACCATGGTCGAACACTTGCCAGGAGCGTGGTAATACTGCTCGACGCCGTACACGACGCCCTGCCCCGACGTGTAGTTGACGACGCGCTTCCCGCAAACCGAGTGCGCGATGGCCCCGCCTTGCGCAGCATGCTCGCCTTCGGCTTCGATGGCGATGGTGTTGCGCCCGAAGGCGTTGAGTTTGCCCTCGGCGAAGGCCTGCTGGTAGAGCTCCCCTCCTTCGGTCGAAGGGGTGATGGGGTAGAAGACGCCGGCGTCGGCGATGCGGGTTTCCGTGTGGTAGGAGACGAGCTGGTTGCCGTTGGCGGTAATACGAACGCCGGGGTACCGAGGCCTAGACTTCATCACACGACCTCCCCGTGATCGACCGACGAATTGTGCGGACCTGCGCTAACCGATCGAATTCTAGTCCAAAAGAATTCTGGACGCTCAGGGTGCCGCCGTGCTATGAAACCGCCGCAAGCCCGCGTCCATTCCAGGTTGAAAGGGGGCGGTCGTGGCTCTACTTCCGTGTCTCGTCGAGGTCCTGAAACGGGAACGAGTGCCGTATCTCACGCTGAGGCATCCAGCCGCCTTCACGGCGCCGGAGCTGTCTGCCGTCGCCCACATTCCGGGGCGGCGCTCAGCCAAGGTCGTGATCTGCATTGCCGACAACCACCCGGTGCAGGCTGTAGTGCCAGCTCACTACACCATTGATTTCGACGCGCTCCGGAAACTGGTTGGGAGCGAGTCGCTGCGCCTCGCGCAGGAGCACGAGGTCGCCGCGCTGTACCCGGAGTTCGAGGTGGGAGCGATGCCTCCATTCGGCATGATGCACGGGCACCGCGTCTACGTTGAACGGTGTTTCGTGGGCGAGCCGGAGCTGGTTTTCAACGCCGGCACGCACACCGACTCGCTCTGCATGCACTTCAGCGACTTCGCTGACATCGTCCGTCCAATCGTCGGCAGCTTCGGTGTGGCACCTCGCAAGCGCCACGGCGTGACGTTTCAACGGGAGTAATTTCGCCCGCGCATCTTAATCGCGTTGATTACTGGATCCTGGAGGGCTCTATGAGCGTCGTCTGGCGGCTCGGGTTCGCGATATGTCTGCTTCTAGTGGGCGCAACAACTGGCTGGGCACAGGACAGTGTGATTACCGGTCGCATCACCGATCCGTCAGGTGCGACTTTGCCTGGCGTTGACGTGTCTCTGACGAGCCCGGCGTTGCAGGGAGGGAGATCGACGGTCAGTGACGAGCAGGGTACCTACCGATTCGCTCTGCTCCCCATCGGTGTGTACACCGTCAGGTTCCAGCTGCAAGGCTTCGGGACCATTGTTCGAGAAGGGGTCACGCTGACTCCCGGGTTCACGTCCTCTCTCAACATCGTGCTGGAGGTCGCGACGGTGGCCGAAACCGTGACGGTGGTGGGGGAATCCCCAATCATCGACGTCACCAACGCCGTAGTCGCTACGAACTTCTCAAAGGAGTTGACTGCGGTACTGCCGACCGGCCACGACGTGTTCTCGGCGCTGGCGATCACGCCAGGTGTGCAGGTGACGGCGCCGGATGTTGGCGGTAGCCGCGCCGGTCTGCGCGCCCAGTTCCGGGTGTTCGGCAGTACGTCGCAGTGGAACGTCATCGAAGGCGCGATCATGGCGTCGTTGCAGTACGAGGACCCGGACGTCTATGAGGAAGTCCAGGTCGCGGGTGCGAGCAAGGGTGCTGATGCGCCGGTGGGAGGCTCGTTCAACAACTTCATCGTCAAGAGCGGCAGCAACGACCTTCATGGGCTGTTCTTCTACGACCGCGAGCCGCTCGATCTCCAGAGCTCCAATCTCTCGCCCGAGCTCGAGGCGCAGGGAGTCACCAACACCAGCTCCGTTGCCCGGTACCAGTCGGTTCACGGCGACATCGGCGGGCCCCTCATGCGCGACAAACTCTGGTGGTTCTATGCCTTCCGCAAGCTGAACTCCGACAACTGGACTCCGGGCTATTACAACACCTACACCGGCGAACCGGAGCCTGTGTACACCACGCTCCAGAATCATGCGACCAAGCTGAATTTCCGTCTCAATTCGAATCACACGGTCTCGTATTCGGCGCAGTACAACAGCAAGTCACTGCCGAATTCCGGAGCGTCAGCATTCCAGGATTCCGCGTCGACCTCACTCACCGACTTTCCATACTGGATTCAGGGGGTGACCACGACCTCGATCCTGAGCAACCGTTCCACGCTCGAGGTGAAGTGGGGCGAGTTCGGCTGGAAATGGTGGACCAGACCGGGCGCAGACGAGATCTCGCGCATGGATCTCGATACCCAGCTGATTCGAGGGGGGCGTAATGCTCCGTTCATCGACCGAAGCCACCACATGAACATCTCCGGCGTTTACTCACTGCTCACATCCGGTGGGGGCCGCGGTGACCACAACATCCGGGTCGGCTACGGATACCTGTATGAAGGGGCGCCCTACGAATTCATTGCGCCGAAGGACAGCGTCCGTACTTTCTACCGCGGGGGCTTTGCGGTGCCTGCGGAAATCGAAACGTACGACACGCCGTTCTCGTTCGAGAACGACGTGACGCACCAGTGGGCGTTCATCAACGATACATGGACGTTCGGCCGGTTTTCGTTCAACGGCGGCGTCCGGCTGGATTCGTTCAAGCCGTACTACGACGAGCAGGGCAAGAACGGCTCAGGGCCGTATCAGGACGTGGTGACCTATCCCGGCTTCGAGTTCCACAGGCTGAACGGCTTCGTGCCTCGCATATCGGGCGTTTACGACCTCTTCGGCACGGGTAAAACGGCGATCAAGCTCGCGTACGGGCGCTACTCCTACAACGCCGGCACGATGACGAATGCGAACTCGATGATGGCGGGATTCGTGAACCCGATGGCGCGCACGGTCAAACGATACCGGTGGGATGGAACACTGCCGTACGTGCCGAACCCCGCCAATCTCCTGTCGACGCAGGGCGGCGCGAATCGCACTCTGGATCCCAATCTCGAGTTGCCCTATACCGACGAGTTCGTCGCCGGCCTCGATCAGCAGTTGATGGCGGCTACGACTCTGCGCTTCAACTACGTGCGCAAGCTCGAGCGCAATCGTATGAAGCTCCAGAACACGGCGATTCCATTCGAGGCCTACAACATTCCAGTGGCGTTCACCGATCGTGGCCGCGACCTCACTTCAGCGGCCGATGACCGCGTGCTCACGCTCTACAGCCTGGACCGGGCGTACCTCGGGAAACGAGCCGACGTCCTCATGAACGATCCGCAGTTCACAGCCGACTACGAGACGTACAACATGGAGGTCGTCAAGCGTCTCTCCGGAAAGTCGCAGGTGCTGACCGGGTTCGATATCAGCCACTACGACACATGGGGCTTCGCGTCGGCGATCTCGCAGGACATCGCCACCGACACGAGCAACTTCGGCGTGCCGCAGGATCCGAACCGACTGACCTACAACAACAGGCAGGATTACTGGCACTGGCAGTACAAGTTCCTCGGGAGCTATGAGCTGCCATGGAGCATCATGTCGTCGGCGTCCCTCCGGCTGACGAAGGGCGAGCCCTATGGACGGACGCTGAACACGACCGGCCTGACGCAGGGGACCGTCAACCTGACAGTCGAGCCGATCGGCACGTTCTTCTACGACACGGTGCGGCTCCTCGACCTGCGATTCTCCAAAGGTATTGTGCTGTCGGGCACCAAGCTCGAAGGTCTGCTCGACCTCTTCAATGTCACCAACTCGCCGGCCGTCCTCAGCGTCAATACGCAGACGGGCGCAAGTTTCGGCAACGTGCTGACGACCGTGAACCCGAGGATCGTCCGCCTCGGCGTGCGTTGGAGTTTCTGACGGTCCGGCCGGGTCTAAAGAACAAGACCCGGCCTCTGTTGCTTATCGTCTCGTCGCCTGCGCCAGCCCCTCGCGCGCCGGCATCGAATTCGGATCGAGCGACAGCGCTTCAGCAAACAGGTTGGCCGCGACGGGTCCTTGCCCGGCATTCAATTCCAGCTGTGCCAGGTTGATGTAGGTGACGACGTCACGCGGGTCGAGCCGGAGGCTGGTACGAAATGCATCGCGACCGGCAGCGATGTCACCTGCCGTCGCCTGAATCGCACCGAGCAGGTTGTAGGCGTCGGCGTAACCGGCGTCCAAGTCGATCGCGCGACGCACGAGTGGCAGCGCCGTGGCGACATCCCCTTTCAGGAAGCTCTCGCTGGCGGCGAAGTACCAACTCGCAGCGCGCATAGGGAACTCGCGACGAAGCACCTCCACTACCGGATGGAGACGAACGACATCGCCAGCGTCGGCATGAAGTGATGCCAGCTCTTCCCAGGTCGTCGGGTCCATCGGCGTGAGCGTCGTCGCGTCGGTCGCCATCGCCGCAGCTTCGTTGAAGCGGCCGCGCATTCCGAGGAGCCTGGCAAGCGCCACCCGCGGCGCCGGCTGGGACGCGCCAGCGAGAACGATCGCCCGTAACCGACGCTCGGCATCCTCCTGCTGATGCGAGGCGGCGGCAGCACGCACCAGACCGTCCAGCGCGGCCTGGTCTCCCGCGGTCAGCTCGAGCGCGGTTGCGTACGCACGATACGCAGACTCAACGTCCTCGGCCTTCATGAGCATGGCACCGCGATCGCGCCACTGCGAGGCGGTTGCTGTGGAGAAGGCATGCGAGAGAATCGATGGCGTGCGCGCGCGTTCGAGAAGTGCGCGAATCGCAGCGGCATGATTGGCTTCGACGCCGCTGAAGATGGCGAAGGGGCCGGAGAACTCGAGCGCCATCCGATCATCGTGCTGGACTGCCGCTCCTTCACCGTAGTGCGATATCTGTCCGGGCCCGCCGGCAAACAGCGAGAGAAGCGCGAACGGTTCCTGTACTCCTATCGAGCGAAGATCGTCGCCCACGCCTGGCCGCCGCCACGTCGTCGCAATATTTTCCAGGCGTGGCTCGATCGCCTCGGTCGACCCGACCAGCAGCAGATCGCCTTCTCCGACGAGCCACATCGTGGCATCGGGAAACACCGCGTGAAACGTCGCGACGATCGAGCGGAGATCAGCCTCGCTCACGTCGTATGTGTGCGCCCACTGACAGAAGATGCCACCGGATGCGAGCCGCCCACGAACATTCGTGAAGAACTCCTGCGTGAAGAGCGCAGCCACACCCGCCATCCAGGGGTTCGAAGGCTCCGAGATGATGACATCGTAGCGCCGTGACGTCAGCGAGAAATGAGTCCGCCCATCGCCCCGCACCAGGCGCGTGCGGGCGTCGTCGAGCGCATGCCGGTTCACGTCTGTAAAGTGAGCTGACGCCTCCACGACCTCGGGCGAGATCTCGACGACATCAACTGATGCAACGGGATGCACGAGCGCTGACGCAACAGTGACTCCGCTGCCGAGTCCCACGACGCCAACCTGTCGTGGATTCGGATGGAGGAGCAGAGGCAGGTGCGCAAGCAGCTTCTGTGTCAGCATGTCGCGCCCGGTCGAGGCGTCAACCTTGCCGTCGATTGAAAGCGATCGTTCTCCGGTCAGCGCCTTGACCGCGACCGAACCCGTGGCGCCCTCGCGGTAGTACTCCAGCGTTCCAGCCGTCAGCGCCGCGCGACGGTCGATGCCGGGAGGTACGAAGCGCGTGTACAAGTAGCCGCCCGATGCCAGCCACTCACGGTCCCACCCTGGGCTGGTCGCCATCCAAACGACGAGGGCAGTGAGAGGCAGGAGCACGACGAGGCGAGAGCGACCTGAGAAGCTGCCTCGGATGATCAGTGTCGTTGCGCCGATCAGAAGACTCGTCGTTGCGATCAGCAATGACGTGCGCAGGCCCCAGGTGGGTATGGCGATGAAGCCGGCCACCAGAGCCCCGACCACCGACGCCGTGGTATTGATGGCGTAGAGAACGCCCAATCGTGCCGGGATCGCGTCGCGGCTGCCGGCGAGCTCGAGCGACAGCGGGAACGCGATGCCGAGTCCCACCGCGATCGGCAACGTGAGACCGAACGCGACTGCAAGATGTGGGAGCGCCACTCCCACAAGGCCAGCCGTGTGCTTCGATGCCGCGGGTGCAATCTCGAGCAGCGGGCTGCCGACGATTGCGAGGCTGACGCACGATGCAGCCGCCGTCGCAATCAGCGTGATCGCGAGCGCGACAGTCGGACGACGGCTTCGCTCCGCCAGCGAGGCACCCACGAAGGAACCGACCGCCAGGCTGGTAATGAACGACGTAAGCATGGCGGCGAAGGCGTAGATCGAAGGGCCAACCACCATTGCCAGCACGCGCGTCCAGACGACTTCGTAAACGAACGTTGCGAAGCCGGTCAGTGCCAACACGGCAGCCGCGAGCTGGTACCCTCGTGGCTCCGTGTCCCGGCGATCGGCTTTTTCAGTGATGGTGGTGGATTTTTTTGCGCGACTCGGCCGGGTATCGCGACCCTTGATACGAGTCGGTAGGGGTGTCGCCTCCGGTGCGGCGTCGACGTCGTACCGGGCGATCGAGAGTGCGAGCGCGATGCTCATCGCGCTTGCCGCCATGCCGGTCAGCGTCGTGCCAGTGAGTCCGAGCTGGGGGACGAAGAAGAAACCTGCCGCGAGTGACCCGATGGCAGCGCCAGACGTGTTGGCGCCGTACAGCCTGCCCGTCGGGCCACCTGGACGCGTGGGGGATACGTCGGCGACGCGAACGGCCATCGGGAACGTGGCACCGAGAGCGATACACGGCAACAGCAGCACCACGAACGTGGACGTCATTCGTACCGTCGTGAAGACGAGCGAGGCGCCGTCCTCTCCATACGCCCACGAGAACACGGGCGTCAGCAGCGCCAGGCTTCCCGCAATCGAAAGCGACGTAAGCGCGATCGCCAGTTCCAGCAGCGCATACGTCCAGAGGGCACGACGACGATTCATCCTCGACGCAATGCGTCCGCCGAATGCGCTGCCAAGGCCGAGGCCACCCATGAACGCCGCGGTGACCGTGCTGACCGCGGCCGTCGTGTGTCCGAGATGAAGTGTGAGAAGCCGCGTCCAGGCGATTTCGTAGACGAGCGCGGCAAAACCTGAACAGGCAAACGCCGCCAGCAGTCGCCGCTCGATATTCACCGCGCGAAGTGTAGAACAGGCCCTCGGTGTCGTGTCCGGCTTTGGCCGGACCACAATGCATCTGGCCGAGCTGTCCGAGGACGGTCTGGACCCCGAATGGGCGCGGAGTCGAGAGGCGGAATGAATGCGGAATACATGGCGCACCCGGTGTAGACTCTCCGCGCAAGCGAATTTCTGCTAACCACACATCATGGAGAGGAACATGGGCAAAGTGGTGGGTGCTCCAATTGCGATCGCAGTCGTGATCTTCGGGGTGTCGATCATGGCGCAGCAGCCGGCCGCGCCTGCTCCGACAGGCCCCATTCCTGCAGGCCTCCCGGACTGGGCGTACGCACCGCCGCCAGCGGGAGGGGCGCCACCTCCGGTCTCCGCGCTGCCGACCGACGACAACGCCGTGGTCTCGATTCCGGGAACTACGACGACCTTTACGCGTGGGCAACTTCGGGCGGCAAAGGAAACGATGGATTGGCATCCCGAGGATCGTCGCGGGACGCTGCCCGACGTCGCCCGGTACGGAAAGCAAGGCGTACGTCAGTGCACGTTATGTCATCTCCCGGATGGTTCCGGGCGGCCGGAGAACGCTCCGATCAGCTCCTATAACCCGACCTATTTTCTGCAGCAGATGCAGGACTTCAGGGACGGACTGCGTAAGAGCGCCGATCCGCGGAAGGCGAACACCAACAACATGATCGGCTTCGCCAAGGCGACAACCCGCGAGGAGGATCTGGCCATCGCGCAGTATTTCGCGCAGCAGCCGTATCCGCGCCGCGTCAAGGTCGTCGAGTCGAAGACGGCGCCGAAAGTACGGCTGCAGGGCGGGATGCACATGGCCATTCCGGCGAACGAGGGCGGCGGGATGGTGCCAATTCCTGCCGACGAGATCATCGAGGTTCCGGAGGACAACCTGCGAGCCGAGGCGCGTGATACGCACATGTCCTGGACGGTGTACGTGCCGCCCGGCACGCTGAATCGCGGCAAGCAGGTGGCAGCGAAGCATCAGTGCGCGACATGCCACGGCGCGAACTTCGAGGGGATCGGCCCGGTACCTCCGTTGGCGGGGCGCTCGGTGAGCTACATGATGCGGCAGCTCTTCGACATGAAGACTGGCGCGCGGCGCGGCCCGTGGGCCGAGCTGATGAAGTCGGCAGTCACCAGCATGTCGGTGCAGGACATGGCGGCAGTCGCCGCGCTCGCCGCCTCGACGCAGCCGCCTGCACCTCCGACCACGACCTCTACGCGCTGACAGTTTCGGCGCGCCAAGCGCGCCGCGATGCTCGGCAACTCACCGAGGGGCTCCGGATCCAACGAACGGAGTCCCTTGGTCCAAACGTTCCGGCACCAGGAGGCTGTGATGTCACGGAAACTGTCGGCGGCAGTGCTGGCCGCGAGCGTTGCGCTACTGTTTGCGGCCAATCCCCTTCGCGCCCATCACTCCGAGGCGGCCGAGTACGACGCCACCAAACCGGTGAGGGTGAGCGGCGTGGTGAAGAAGGTCGAATGGACCAATCCCCACATCTGGTTCTACGTCGAGGGCAAGGACGAAGTCTCCGGTCTCCAGGCGGTATGGGGCTTTTCCGGCGCAGCTCCCAACGGGCTCAGGCGACGAGGCATCACCAAGGACACGCTGAAGGTGGGTGACACCGTGAAGGTGCAGGGCATCCGTGCGAAGGATGGCTCACCGAATGCCGCCAGCCGAGGGGTGACCTTTTCCGATGGCCGGCAGGTATTCACGGCGTCCGAGCAGACTCCAGCTCCCAAGTAGCTTCGTCGCGGAAGGAAGATGACCATGAAGCGCATTCTTCTTGTGAGCACTCTCGTGGTGTTGGCATCAGCCCTGGCCGGCGCCCAGACGTCAAAGCCCGCGCCGCGACTGGCGAATGGCAAGCCCGATTTCACCGGCGTCTGGGATCATCCTCGCGTCGGCGATATCTCGAAGGCCGTGGACGGCGCCTGCGCCGCCGGTGGCAGCGGCTGCAAGAGTGTGGTGACGGGAGACCTGTTGTTCACGCCCGCCGGGAAGAGCGAGTGGGACAAGAACAACAAGCCGACGACATACGACTACGGATCGCACTGCCAGCCGTGGGGATTCGTGCGCGCGTACAACACGCCGTATCCACATGCGTACGTGCATCATCCCGATCGACTGGTGATTCTCTGGGAGCAGGACAATCGCTTCCAGATGGTGCCGACCGACGGCCGTGAACTGCCCAAGGACCTCGAGCCGACATGGATGGGTACGTCGGTTGGCCGCTGGGACGGCGACACGCTCGTCATCACGACCGCTGGTTTCAACGGACGAACCTGGCTCGATACGGCGCAGCATCCGCATAGCGACGCCCTGAAGTTGACGATCCGGATGACGCGGCCCGACTTCAATCACATCAACTGGGACGTGACGATCGAGGATCCCAAGTACTACCAGAAGCCGATCAGGAACACGCGTACGTTCGTGTTGATGGAGAAGGGCACGGAACTCTACGAGTACTCGTGCGCCGAGAACAACCGTTGCGAGGGCGGCAAATGCGTCGCGGCTGACGTGCAGAAATGAGCCCTCCGCGCCACCTAAAAGATGTTCGGCGCCCTCAGGGCTTCCTGACGTACTTCTTGACCGCGCGCGGGCCAACTTCCGCTCCGTAGACGTTGCCTTGGGCGTCCACCGCGACGCCCTCCGCGGCGCTCGTCCCGGTCGCCTTCTCGACGGGATCGGGAATGAAGTACAGAACCTTGCCGTCTTTCGCACTTCCGATTCTGATCCCGCGCTTCCAGCCGTCGTGGTTACGCGACACCGATTCGGATTCCGAGTCCGCGACGTAGAGCATGTCCTGTTTGTCTATGTACAGGCCGCTCGGCCGGCTGAACTGCGTCCATGTATCGAGCAACTTGCCGCTCTGGTCGTAGATCTGAATCCGGTTGTTCGCGCGATCGCCCACGAACAATCGTCCGCGCGAATCCATGGCGAGGGCGTGCGGCTGGTCCATCTCGGTCGGCCCCGATCCCTTGCTGCCGAAAGACATGATGAACTTCCCGTCGCGAGAGAACTTCAGCACGCGCGAGTTCGCGCCGCCATGTCCCTCAGAGACGAAGATGTCGCCGTCGGGCGCGATCAGTACATCGTCAGGTTGGTAGAAGAAGTCGGGCGCCGCTGCGCCGCCGGCTTTACCGAGCGTCATCAGGAGCTTGCCCTCGGGGCTGAACTTGAAGACCTGATGACCGCGTGTCGATCCCGGGAGTGGACCGGAGCGAGTCGCCGCCGCGCCCGCCGCAGCCTGTGCCGGCTGTGGCGCCGCCGGCGGCGCCGGCGCATTGTCCTGGCCATCGGTGACCCAGAGGTTGCCGTCACGGTCGACGTAGATCCCGTGCGGAAAAACGAGCAGCCCCTGGCCGAAGCTCGCGACCAATTTTCCCGATGCGTCAAACTTCAAAATCGAGGGCAGGTTCGACATCTGCCCGGTCGCCCGATCGAGGCAGCTATTGGCACCGCATCGTTCAGCCACCCAGATGCTTCGTCCGTCTTTATCGATCTCTACCGCGCTCGTGGATCCCCACGTTCGACCGTCGGGCATCTGGAAGAAGTGCTCGACCGTCGTGTATGGATTGGGCGCCGAGTTTGTCGGGGCACTCGTCGTTGGGGCCTGAGCGCTGACGCCGACGAAGCACGCGCCGATGAGGCCGACGCCGAGTATGGCGGCTGCTCGATTCATACAACGCTCCTTGGCGCATAATCCGATCACGGTCCGCCTACAGGCGGACACTACGGGCTGACCACGACTTTCACGTAGGCGTTGGTCCAGCAGCACTGGAAGCCGCCACCGCCTTCACCGGTCGCGTCATTCGCCTGCACGCGCAGGACGTATTCACCAGCGCTCGCGAACGTCGCATTGGTTGTCGCGGCGCCGGTTTTCTCGTCGATGACGGGCTGTGCCTTGTCGAATGTCACGGCTCCGGGACCGCGAAATTTGCTCCACGTGATCGAAGGGGTCTTTTGCCGCTCTCGCGCCTCCGGTGGGCGAACGCCATCGTCGTCTACCCATATTGAGATCGCCAAAGGGCGAGATGTCGTGGTCGTGTAGGAGCGGCTCATTGTCTCGGGCGGGCCCTGGTGCCGTTCGCCTTCTGCTTCAAACCGGATACTGGGCGGCGTGTTCCCGAGCGCCACGTCCTTGTACGGAGCCACGATCCAGAGTGGATCGAGATTCAACGGGATGACGGTGGTCTGACCGTTCGCGACGAGCGTCCAGGTGAGCGTGTTCTTTCCGAAGTCTTTCGGGACCTTGATGACAAACACACCCCATTGGCGACGTGGCAGGAAGTACGTCGGCTGACCCATATCCGGGCCGCCAGGCTCGATGCGATTGTTCGGCCCGACAGGGATGTCGAACGTCTCTTTCTGATTGCGATTGAAGTAGCCGACGAGGAGGCTGTAGCTGCCGTCGGCGTTTTGGTACCAACCCTCGTAAGCGCCCGTCACGCTCTGACCCGTGTCACGAACCGGATCGAGCGGTAGTTGCGCTGGTACCTGACTCGAAAGCGTCGCCATCGACAATGCGGCATAGACGCTCGCGATCAGGAACGCTGGTGTCCGACCATGTGTCGACATCACCGCGTGATGGTCCTACTGCGCAGCTGATTCCGAACTGGTGGGAGCGGGAGCCTTTCTCTTCTCAACTTCGGCCTGATACTCCTCGTCGGTCATGTAGGTGATGTTCACCCACGCGTGACCCATTTCGTCGACTGTCCGATCGCCGAAGCCAACCCACTGATTCGGATTGGGATTGTTCTTGTTGGCCGAGGTGTTGTCGTACCACGACGTGATCTTCAGGATCGTTCCCTTCGGCAAGAGCGGCGCGGCATCGTCGGCGTAGACGTAGTTGTTGTGCCAGTTGAAATTGAAATTGTTGACGTGGCTCAGCATCTGCGTCGTGCCGTTCGGCAGGATCGCTTCCATCGACATCGCTTTGCCTCGCAGGTGCATGTGCGGCTGGAAGTTCTCGACGCGACCCGCCTGTTTCATCACATGGAAGTTCTGGCTGACGAACGTTCCGTTCGGAGGAATGTCGATGTTGCGCGCGCCTCCGGCGACGCTGCTCAATGACGCCAGCACCTGCCGATACTTCGGCTCCTGACCTTTCGGGTAGAAGTAGATCCCAAGCTCGACCTGATCGGTGATCTCCTCGCCCACGGCGTGGTAGTGCACCTCGAAGATGATGCGCGAGCCGGGCAGCATCAGCTTTCCGCTGTTCGGACGCATGATCTCGCCCTGCTTGCCGACCGCCCATTCCATGAACAGGCCGGCGCCCACTCCATCGTCGGATGGATTCGCGTCGGCGTCTCCCTGCTGCAGCCGCGCCAACGCGTGATGCGTGATCCGCCGCCCTTTGACGGTCGAGGGTCGAATCTCGATGGCCCGCACCCACCGTGCCTCGGTGAGACCGGTCTCGACCACAGGCTTGTACCACTGGTCGATCGCCTGCGCGGGCATGGTGTATTTCGGTGACTTGACGATCAGATCCGGCGGGCCCCCGAACTGCTGCGCGAACCCCCATACGTCATCGTTCGCGAATTGTTTGGGCGGCGGCATGTCTCGCGGATCGCCTTGCGGCGCTCCCGCGTCAACCCATTGGACAATCGTATCGATCTGCTCCGCGGTCAGCGACCTGTCGTTCTTGAAATGCTGAATTCCGACAGTCGGGTCGATATGCCACGGCGGCATCTGGCGAGCCGCGACGCGCGCCTTGATCGAGCGAGCCCACGGCCGCGTTTCTTCGAAGGTCACGAGCGACATCGGCGCGATGTAGCCGGGCCTGTGACAGGCCTGACATTTCTCCTGGAGGATCGGCGCGACATCTTTCGTGAAGGTAGGTGTCCTGGCCGGCTCTTCCGCGCTCGCGATTGGAACCGCCGTCAGGATTCCGGCGGCTGCTATCACTCCCGCCCCGAGGGTTCGACGCAACATTGATCGGCGTCTGTCCGCCATCGCGTGCTCCTTTGCGGTGGGCCTGAGCAACCCACCATTCCACACGGATTCCCCGAGAGCGTGCCCAACCTCGGATTGTGCGCCTGTGCCGACTCCTCGTCAACGAACCGCCAGACCGACGGCAATACCTTGGAATGCCTGAGCCGAAATTTGACCGTTTTTTGCCCGCCTGGGGGCGTTATAGTGCTGCCGGCTGTACCCTTCGAGGGACGTGCCTTCTCCAGGCTGTTTACACTGCGGCTCGCTTGTGTTGGGTGGCTTCGGCAACAACTAGCCGACAAGACGGCCGGTCCCACAAAGGATGAGCGTCGGCAACATCACCAACACAAGCGAGTTCCCAGTGTAGAGGAGTGTGAATCATGTGGCGACCAATGCAGCGTACCGCGCTCGTGGTAACGGCCCTCGGCACTCTGTGGCTTTCGGTGGGAACCTCGGGTCAGTCGACGCCCGCGCCGTCCACGAGCAACGGTGAGTGGCCGCACTACACCGCAGACCTTCGCGGCACGAAATACTCACCCCTCGATCAGATCAACGCGAGCAACTTCAACAAGCTCGAGATCGCCTGGCGGTTCAAGACCGACAGTCTCGGGACCCGGCCTGAATACAAACTCGAAGGCACGCCTCTCATGGTCGGCGGTGTGCTCTACGCCACGGGTGGCACACGCAGATCCGTTGTCGCCCTCGATGCGCAGAGTGGCGAGCTGCTGTGGGTCCATCGCTATCCAGAAGGCGTGCGCGGGGCGAACGCGCCGCGACAGCTCTCCGGGCGGGGCGTCGCGTATTGGACCGATGGTCGCGGAGACAACCGCGTGCTCTATGTCACGCCGGGCTATCGGCTGATCGCGCTGAACGCAAAGACGGGAGTGCCGGTCAAGTCTTTTGGCAAGGACGGCGTTGTGGACTTGAAGGTGGGGGTAGTTTTCGGAACGGGTCAGCAGATCGATCTCGAAACCGGCGAGATCGGGTTGCACTCCACCCCGACCGTCGTCAGGGACACGATCATCGTCGGATCGTCGATGAAAGAAGGAATGACGATCACGACGCACAACAACACCAAGGGACTCGTGCGTGCGTTCGACGCGCGGACGGGCAAGCTGCAGTGGACGTTCAACACGATTCCCCGTCCCGGTGAGCTCGGCAACGACACGTGGCTGAACGGCTCGTGGGCCGTGAACGGCAACGCCGGCGTCTGGACGCAGATCACGGTGGATGAGGAACTGGGACTTGTCTATCTTCCAGTCGAGTCACCATCGTCGGACTACTACGGCGGCAAGCGGCCAGGGAACAATCTGTTCGGCGAGAGCCTGGTCTGCGTCGACCTGAAGACGGGCCAGCGGAAGTGGCATTTTCAGCTCGTGCACCATCCGATCTGGGATCACGACATCTCGTCGGCGCCGATCCTCCTCGATGTCACCCTCGACGGAAAGCCGCGCAAGCTGGTCGCGCAGCCAACGAAGCAGAGTTTCCTGTACGTGTTCGATCGCGTGACGGGCGAGCCGGTCTGGCCGATCGTGGAAACGAAGGTTCCCCCTGGAGACGTCCCTGGTGAGTGGTACTCACCGACCCAACCTATTCCCAGCAAGCCTCCTGCGTACGGTCGCCCGGGTTTGAGGATCCCTGACGAGTTGATCGACTTCACACCTGACATGCGCACGCAGGCGGTCGAGAACATGAAGCGATACAAGTGGGGCGGTGACTACCCGTACAGCGGAACACTCTACAACCCGCCGATTGTCGGCGATATCAAGGGACTGCTCGGCGCGTTGAATCTGGGGAACGCAAGCGGCGGAACCAACTGGCCAGGAGCGGGCGCGGATCCGGAGAGCGGAATCGTGTACGCACAGGCGAACCTGTCAGCCTTCTCACCGGAGTCGGTCGCTCCGCCACCACAGGGATTTTCGGACATCCCATACCAGGCTGGCGTCATCGGGCAACCGTTCCGCGTTCGTCTCGCCGCGGGAACCGGAACGTATGCCGATGTGAATCAGACGCAACGTGCAGCTGTTGAAGAGGCGACACCGCCTGCGGCACCTCCGGGTGCGCAGCCGGCGCGAGCGTCCAATGCGGTAGAAGGATTGTCGATGGTCAAGCCGCCATATGGCGTGATGTCGGCGATCGATCTGCGTAAAGGCGAGCTGAAGTGGCAGGTGCCGCACGGCGACACACCAGACAACGTGCGAAACCATCCGAAGCTGAAAGGACTGAACATTCCAAAAACTGGACAGGGCGGCAGCGTTGGAGTGCTCGTCACCAAGACGCTCGTCATCGCGGGCGACCCGCTCGTGACCACGACTCCAAATCATCCGCGCGGCGCGATGATGCGTGCGTACAACAAGGAGACCGGCCAGGAAGTCGGCGCGGTCTGGATGCCCGCGCAGGTGAGCGGTTCACCGATGACCTACCGCATCGGCGGCCGGCAATTCATCGTCATCGCGGTGAGCGGAGGGAATTACTCCGGCGAGTACATCGCGTTCGCATTGCCGGGGTCGGATCTTCGCGACACGGGCGGCGGCGGGACGCAGCAGTGAGAGACGTAGGGCGGGTCCTGTTCTTCGGACCCGCCGCATGCGCGCTATTGGCGGCCGTAACGTTCGCTCAATCCGCATCATCCGTTTGGGACGGCGTGTTCACCGAGGATCAAGTCAAACGCGGCGCAGCCGCGTACCAGCGAGACTGCTCCAACTGCCACGGCGCCGCGCTCGAGGGCGGAGACATGACGCCTCCGCTTGTCGGTGGCGCCTTCACGTCCAATTGGAACGATCTGACGCTTGGCGACTTGTTCGATCGGATCCGTCAGACGATGCCGCTCGACAGTCCCGGGAAGTTGTCACGCCAGCAGAACGCCGACGTCATTGCGTTCATTCTGAAGACCAACGCCTGGCCGTC
>Ga0310810_10003986_pt1 | contig 16242 bp, 16 predicted proteins | sample NCmetagenome_FD_207641 | JGI IMG/M metagenome (GOLD analysis project Ga0310810, IMG submission 207641) | Soil microbial communities from experimental microcosm in Duke University, North Carolina, United States - NC | ecosystem: Engineered > Artificial ecosystem > Soil microcosm > Unclassified ... | reverse complement strand
TACCCCTGAGAGGAGTCAGAGGTCAGCGCGATGGTGCGCCCGCCACCGACCTGGCGGACGAAAATCTGCATTCGTGTAGGCGGACCCGCAGCGTACGCGACCAGACTGCCGTCGGGTGAGAGCGCGGGATCGACCTCCAGCCCCGGATCGCGCGTGACCTGCACGGTCTGGCCAATGGTGAGTGCGGAATCGCCGTGGCCGACGCGCAGGCTGAGGAGCACGGCCGCCGCGATGGCGCCGAGGATTGCGAGGCCGGCGATCATCATCCGCCGCCGCGGCGAACCCTTCGGAGTCGCGGCAGGCGGGAGTGGCTGTTGCGCCGACAGCGCCTCGGCGAACTGGCCGACCGGGTTGAAGCGATCGGCAGGGTTCTTGGCCAGCGCCCGGTCGAGGGCTGCTGCGACCATGCCCGGCACCGCCGGCCGGAGCTGGGTGATCGGAGGCGGGGTCGCGGTCAGATGCTGATGGGCGATGCTCTGAACTGTGGGGCCGGAGAATGGCGGCTGACCCGCCAGCATCTCGTAGAGGACGCAGCCGAGGGAATAGAGATCGGTTCGCCCGTCTACGTCCCTGTCTCCCGCAGCCTGCTCCGGGCTCATGTACGCCGGCGTCCCGAGCGCGAGTCCCGTGTCGGTGAGTCTGTCGGCTCCGGCGGTGCGTACTGCTCGCGCGATCCCGAAGTCCGCCACCAGCGCGTGGCCGCTCTCGAGCAGGATGTTCTCCGGTTTGATATCGCGATGGATCACCCCGTGTGCGTGCGCGTAGCTCAGGGCGTCCGCTACCTCGCGCGCGATGCGTAGCGCGTCGTCGAGGGGAAGCTGCTTCTCGCGCTTCAGCCGGTCGCGCAGCGATTCCCCTTCTACGAAAGGCATGACGTAATAAAGGAGAGCGCCGGAAGGTTCCGCCGTACGCCCCGAGTCATACAACGGCAGGACATGAGGATGGTGCAGGTTGGCGGTGGTCGCGATCTCGCGCAGAAAGCGCTCGGGCCCGAGGGCGTGGACCAGCTCGGGACGGAGGACCTTTATGGCTACCTTGCGATCATGCTTGAGGTCGTGCGCGAGATAGACCGTAGCCATCCCGCCCGCGCCAAGCTCGCGGTCGAGGCTGTAGCGATCGGCCAGGGCGTCCTGAAGTCGGGCTTGGAGGTCGGACAAGTTGGTCGCCAGAGGGAGAGTGCCCAAAAATGATTTGGCGGGGACCTGGTCGCCAGTCGGGCAGCCCTGAAGGGATCTCTTGGAAGGGACTCCGGCAAACTCCGGCATGTGAGCGAGCAAGGCCCGGCAAAGTCCGGCATCCAAGCCGGCAAACTCTGGCAGCGGGTGGCACGAACTCGCGTAAATGGTGGCAAGTTGCGGGAGTTTAGGCGGTTACAGCGGTTCCTCTGGATCAGGAGAGCGTGGTTCCGGCCCAGGAGGGGCAATGAAGCCCGGCAACGACTTAGGTCGTGCCGGGCTTCGCCTGTTTCCGGCGTGTGGGAGTCATCGTGCGAGCAACGCCCTCCGTCCCCGGCCGGGGTACCGCCCCGTTCCCGCTCACGGGCGCTCAGTTTCAGCTGGACTTCGATCTCGCAAATGGGCCGGACCAATGCACAGCGGATGGGGCCATGCAGTTCACCCAATCGGGCGCCCAACTAACCGGCACCTTGACGGCTGCGCGGCACTGCAACGGCGAGGACACCGACCTCAGCGGTCCACTTACGGCCGAGACGCTCGACGGCACCCACTTCAGCTTCACGGGCGAGACCGAGCTGGCCGAGTGCACCTTTACAGGCGATGAAAGCCGAGACGGCACGAACGAGGAGCTACGAGGCACGGTAGAGTGCCGTTATGGGGAGGAGCCGTGGACGGGACTCTTCGTCGCGTTTCGGACTTCGGGGAGCTGACTCGTCGGAAGCACCGACTGAGCTTTACTGCATTTCCGGCGGCTGATCACTCACAGGGGCATGGCGGCAACCTCCGACATCCGAGCGAGTAGGGTCCGGCAAGGTCCTTCAGCCGGCGCTCGCGTACTTAGAAGCTGTCCGGGAATTGGGTACGCGCAGGCCGATGGTTAACCCCGCATCGCCGCAGCTATGACGCCCGGTACCTTCGCCCAACTCGCCCGCTCATCGAGGTAGGTGAGCCGCCGATTGACGACGTGAGCAGTTCGGTGACTCGGGAACGTAGCCGGCTTGGGCACCATGGTGAGCGGATGCCGAAGGACTGCTTTCTCGATCCCCTCGAGCATTGCCGTATTGTGCACCCAGCCGGTCCCGCTCTGGATGTCCGATGATGTCGCGCCCGGGTACGCTCCCCAAGGCGGGGTGCCATACACGAAAGCGAAGCCGCTCCACGCGTTCAGCGTGACCACTCCGTAGCGGAGTCGCGCGACCGCCCGCTCGACTGCCTCGGCGATTCGCGGGTCCTTGAGCGACACGGGGTGGACCACGAGGTCGGCGCTCAGTGTCCCCCACAGCCGGTTGTTCGCGAACTCCACAGCGCGCTCCAGAAACTCCAGCGGATCGTCGCTGCCGACTTCAGTCTCCGCGAACACGGGACAGAACGGCTCCTCGGTGAACGCGGTCTCCCCCGGGTCGGTAGCGTCCAGCCCGGGGAGTAGGGCCCATGGAAGCCGGCCGGATCCGGCCTGTCCGACCAACCTAGTGCCTGCCCGCCCCCGGCTGAGCCGGCGCCAGCGGTCCTCCGCGCCGGGATAGTACGCAGCGCGCGTCGGTGCGGCACCCAATGCCCGCTCGACTCCGTCGAGGACGCTCGCCCGGGCAGCCCATCCCCTCGGCGTGATCAATACTCTGGGTGTGTTGCAGTTGAAGCCCACGTTGTGAGCCAGCCCGCCCGCGATGCTCTCCGCCTGGAAGGCCAGCTCCCGATCCTTGTACGGACCAGGCACGATGAGCACGGGCGACACGTTTCCGAGCTCCGCCGTTACCGGCTTCGTCAGAAGCGGTGTCCCGCGCGCCTTGCGCGACTCCCGCTCCGGCCCTGGCGGGCCCCATACGAGCGCGTCATAGGTGGCGCTGGAGCCCGTCAGATGCACCTCGTCGACCGCGGGGTGGTGCGCCAGATACCCACCTTCATTTGCCCCGCCGTATGCCACCGCGAGATAGCCACGCTGGATCGCCTCGGCGAACGCCGCCTCGACCCAGGGGCCGGCATAGGCGTTGATCGGGCTCATTTTGAGCAGGCAGACCTTGCCCTCGTTGAACAGCTTGGTGACGACGTCCATGACGGGGATGCAGGTGAGGTTGCCCGCACCCAGGATGAGCACCGTCCGCCCGTCGTGCCGGCTCCCGCGGTAGAAGGGGGCGCGGGTGGCGTGCATCTTCGCTTCGGTGACGCCGGCCTGCATCCGCACGTCCACTGTAATCCCTGCGAACAGAACGCCATCGATCGTATTCGCGGGGAAGACGCGGACAATGAGCTGGTCGTCCGCCGATCGGCCGACCAGGCCGATCGGCGTGTTGCCGGTACGCTGGAGCGCCGCGAGGGAATCCGCGACCAAGCGGAGCTGACGGATCACGGGCCAAGGCCCGGTCGCCCACTCTTCGCCTTCGGTCGGTGTGCCGGCGGGGATGCCCTTCGCAACGCAGGCGGCACGGACGATCTGGTCCGCCACTCGGACGTACCCGGCTTGCATGGAACGGGCAAGGGCGATACGGTCCGGAATCGGGAGCCGCGCGAAGGTGGGCGCGGCTTCGCGGAGCCGGGCAACTGCCTCATCGAGCTGGCGTTGCGTCGTGGGGTGCACGGTGGCGGCGGCCTCTGATGTCATGCTCGGTTACCAGGAGGCGGTCGGTGGAGTGTTGATCTCGCCGTTCCACTCGACCGTGTAATCGGTCGGCGAGGTCATCCTTCCCCTATAGCTGCCGGCGCCGGTCACCCCTTCGTACTGGCCGGTGCCCTTGAGCTTGGACCAAGTCCCTTCGAATCGCGTGATGGGCTTCTGGTCGGGGCCGAGGGTGGTGGTCACCTTGCCCTGCCAGCGGGTCACCGTCGTATCCGCTCCCAGGATCTCAGTAATGTATCCCTGGTGCGGCCCGTTGCCCTGCGTAAGGTCGGCGATCTCGCGACTGATGACCTCGGCGCCGCCCATGTACGCCGACTTGCCCGTGCTGCGGTTGCTGCCGGACGCCTGGGTGAGGAGTAAGACGGGATCGCCCGGGGTCGCTACCTGCAGGGCCTGCTGCTGAACTACCTTCATCGTGAAGATGCCCGAGATCTGAAGCCGCTCCCCAGTAGGACTGGTGCCGAGAGTGGCGGCTGTGATTGCGGGCACTGCGAGCGCAACGAGCGCGTAAGCGAGACTGGACTTGGACATGGCGGAATCTCCTCCGGTGAGGGTCGGCGGCGGCGTTGGCGGAGTCTGCTTGCTGCCGGTCCGTACAGGGCCTACAATAGCCTTGGAGCATCAGCCGGAAATCAGATGGACCTCAGCCGGCGCTTTCCCTTCCCGCGCGGCGCCTCACGATCGGATTCTCAGCGTACCGCAGTCACCGCGAACGGTGGCGCGAGCGGCGGTTCCAGGAGGCTGCAGCCCATGGGACAAGGGCCCAGCTTTGAGAGGGCATCCTGGCAAGCGAGCCCTTGACCCGCTGATTGGCCGGGGTCCAGCTAGACAGAGGATCAGCCGTGCCACGGCCAGTGCGGTCGCTGCGAATCTGTTCACGGAGATTGTGGCATCTTCCCCAGGATAGACCGGCCGCCGCCAGATGCCTGCACGGGTATGCGACCCAACGTATGTGCGGGTCAGATGAAGATCAGACCAGCAGTCGCCTCATGAGCCATCCATCAAGGCGCGCAGGGCAACGACTGGTGTAATCAGCGCGGCCAACGCCGCGCCGAACGCGGCTTTGAAGCCCACGAAATGCCAGAAACCCATCGCCCGGATCCCGAGGGCCTGCAGTCCCCATATGACCAGCGGGGCTATCGTGACGGCGGCAAGCAGGCCGAGGGCGAGTCCACGCAGGAGAAGGCGACGCGGCAGAAATCGCGAGATGACTCCCGCGGGTTCAGCCGGTTCAACCGCCCCGCCGCGGACCTCCGCGCGAACCAATGGGGTAGCGATCAGGCAGACGAGCAACGGCAGCAGGAAGGCCGTGCCGACCAAGTCGCCTGACACACTTGGTGACCCGGAGACGGGAATGCGGTCGTGCGAGCGGAAAACCACCCACCCGATTGCTCCGTTGAGGATGAGATTCACGGCCGCCCCGACGAGGGCCTGAGAGATGAGATACGTCCGGTGATCCTGTGGCACGGCCAGCCCCCGGTGAGCCTCTTACCAACCAGTCCCCTGCTACCTACAATATGAGGTTGGGTCAGCTTCAAATCAGACGGGGCGAAGGCGCCGGTCCAGCGCTCCGGCGATTCCCCCCGGCTTCTCCGGCGGTCTGACGATGCTGCGTGTGAGGCTCCTGGGCGCCGCGGTCGTCGAAGGGGAGAACGGTCCCCTCGGCGGAGCTGCAGGCCAGCGGAAATCGCTTGCGGTGCTCGGCCTGCTGGGGGCAGCCGGCGATCGCGGCATGAGCCGCGACCGGATCCTGGCCTACATCTGGCCCGAAGTCGGCCTGGAAAAGGGCTCCCACCGGTTGACCCAGGTTCTCTACGCACTGCGCCGGGAGCTCGACGCGGACGATCTCTGTCTGGGATCGTGCGAGCTTCGCCTCAATCCCGAGCGGGTATGGAGTGACCTGCGGGAATTCGAGACCGCGCGCCAGGCGGGTGATCTGGAGCGCGCGGTCGAGCTGTACGGTGGTCCCTTCCTCGACGGCTTCTTCCTGACCGATGCGCCCGAGTTCGAGCGCTGGGTGGAGAACGAGCGGGCCGGCTACGCGCAGCAGGTCGTCGAGGCGCTGGAGACCCTGGCCGCAAAGTCCGCTGCTGCCGGCGACCACCGACGCGCGGCCTGGTGGTGGCAGCGCCTCGCCGAGCATGACCCGCTGAGCTCACGGATTACGATCCACCTCATGTCAGCGCTAGCTGCAGCGGGGAGCCGCGCCGAGGCGCTCATGCGGGCCCGGGAGTATCAGGGCTTGCTCGATCAGGAGCTGCAGGCGGCTCCCAATCCCGCCGTCATGGCACTCGCCGACCAATTACGGCGCGAACCTTCGGCCGGCCTGGTCGTCGCGGGTGCGACGGTACCGCGTACCCTCTTGATCGGCGTGCTCCCCTTCTCGAATCTGAGCACGATTCCGGCGAACGACTGCTTCACCGAGGGGCTGACCGAGGAGCTCAGAAGCGGCCTGGCCGGGATCGAAGGCGTGAAGGTAGCCGCTCGCCTCTCGGTAACCGTCCTCCGTGAAGCCGGACTCGACGCCGGCGCGATCGGGCGACGGTTGATGCTGCACGGGTTGGTCGAAGGCAGCGTGCGCCAGGCTGGCACCCGGATACGGCTGAGCGTGCGGCTCATCGATCCAACGGACGGGTGCCACCTCTGGTCGGCGACCTACGAGCGGACGGTGGCGGATGCCTTCGCCGTGCAGGATGAGCTGACCGGGCTCATCGTGGCCGGCCTGCGAGAGAAGCTTCGTGCCTAGTCTCCTCGAGCTCGTGTCCGGGGTTCTGGCGCACCGCTATCCCATCGAGCGCGAGCTGGGTCGCGGCGGGATGGCGACGGTCTATCTCGCGCGAGACCCGAAGCACGGGCGCCTGGTCGCGCTCAAGGTGCTGCGTCCGGATTTGGTCGCGACTCTCGGCTCCGCGCGCTTCCTCCGGGAGATCGAGGTCGCTGCCCGGCTGACTCACCCGCATATCCTGCCGCTCCATGACTCCGGCGAGGCCGAGGGTCTCCTGTATTACGTGATGCCCTACATCGATGGCGAATCGGTACGGGATCGGCTCAACCGGGAGACTCGCCTGCCGGCAGCCGAGGCGGTGAAGATCGGCCGGGAGGTAGCCGACGCTCTGGATTACGCGCACAGCCGTGGCGTGGTTCACCGCGATATCAAGCCGGAGAATATCCTGCTCGGCGCTGGCCATGCCATCGTGGCGGATTTCGGCATCGCGCGCGCCCTGAGTGTGGCCGGCCCGGCGACCGTGACCGCCGAAGGGAGTCCCATCGGTACCGCGGCGTACATGAGCCCGGAGCAGGCCAGCGTGGACTCGGAGGTAGACGGCCGGAGCGACATCTACAGTTTGGGCAGTGTTGTATTCGAGCTGCTCGCCGGTACGGTGCCATTCGTCGCCCGCACTCCCTTGGCGACCCTGGTCCGGCGAATGACCGAAGCCGCGCCGCGGCTCCGCACGCTCGACCCCGGAATCTCATCCGCCCTCGAGGCGGTCGTGGCGAAGGCGCTGTCCGCCAGTCCGGCGGACCGCTTCGCCACGGCGGCCGAGATGTCGGGCGCCCTGGAGCGGGCGGAGCATCTGGGCCAGGCTGCCGGCCAGTTCACCGAGTCGTCGGACGCTCATCGCCTGGTCGACGCCTCGATCGCCGTGCTGCCGTTCACCAACCTGAGCCCCGACCCGGATGCCGAGTACTTCAGCGACGGGATGACCGAAGAGATCATCATGGCCCTGAGCCGGGTGCGGGGGCTTCGTGTGGCGGCGCGCAGCTCGTCGTTCAGCTTCAAGGGCCGGGAGGTCGATGCCCGCGCGATCGGAGAGCAGCTCCGGGTGCGGACGCTGCTGGAGGGAAGCGTCCGCCGGTCGGGCAACCGGGTCCGTCTCACCGCGCAGCTCATCAGCGTCGCCGATGGCTACTCGCTGTGGTCTCAGACCTACGAGCGTACCCTGGCCGACGTGTTCGCGGTGCAGGACGAGCTGGCCCGCGCCATCGCCGCCAACCTGACCCAGAGGGTTGCCGGCACATCGAGCGGCCCGCTGGTGGAGCCGCCCACGGAGAACCTGGACGCCTATACCCTGTACCTGCGCGGTCGCCACGCCATGGCCCTCGGATCGGTCGAGGGCTTTCGAGACGCTGTCGACTCCTTTGCCCGGGCTATTGCCGTCGATCCGGGCTATGCGCAGGGTCACGCGTGGCTGGCGTACGCCTACGCTGTGGTCGGATTCGACGAGTTCGGGTTGCTCCCGCCGGCGGAGGTCATGCCCAAGGCCCGTGCGGCCGCGGCGCGGGCCGTCGAGCTGGACGCCTCGCTCGGCGAGGCTCACCTGGCCCGAGCCCTGAGTGCGTTCCTGTACGAGTGGAACTGGGCGCTCGCTCGGGAGGAATTCGATCGCGTCATCACCGCCGGCCCCATGCCGGCGTATGCGCAGCACTGGTACGCCATCTTCCTGTGCGCGTGCGGCCATCCCGACGAGGGACTGCAGGTGGCCCGCAGGGCGCAGACGCTCGACCCGCTCTCGCTTACCGTGGAGGTGACGGTGGCGCGCTGTCTCTATTACGGGCGGCGCTTCGACGACGCCATCGGCATCTTGCGGTCTCATCTGGAGCGCAATCCCGGGTCTATTCAAGGGTACGTGACCCTGTACCGCGCCCTCCGGATGGGCGGGATGCTTCCCGAAGCGCTGCTCGAGCTTGAGCGCGGCATCAGCCTCCTCGGACGGGTCCCGATCCTGCTCAGCTGGGCCGGGAATGTCCACGCCAGGCTGGGGCGGCGCGAGCAGGCGTTGGCCCTGCTGGAAGAGCTCCGTCAGCTGGGAACGCAGCGGCACATTCCCCCAACATATCTGGCCGAGATCCTGTTCGGGCTGGGCGATCTGGATGAGGCTTTCGCGCTGTGGAATCTCGCTGCCGAGCAGCGTTCGGGATGGATGGCGTTCCTGTGGTGCGATCCTGGCTGGGATCCGTTGCGCTCGGACCCGCGGCATGCCGCGCTGACTCGGCGGCTGGGAGTTGAGCCATGAGGGCACTGTTCCGCTGTCTTACCTTCCGAACTGAGCGCGCTCTTGTGCGCCAGGGGATCCAGGCCTCTGAATGCCGGCGCTCGGTACCTTGAGCGGTTCCAGAATATGTCTGCCGCGCACCGCCGCCAGGGAGCCGATCAGGCCGCGGGCTTAAACACCATTAGGTAGAGGATGAAGACCACGACTAGGCCCAGCCCTGCGCCCAGGGCACGTCCCACGAGTGACGCTCGTTGATACGAGCGGGAACCAGGCCCTTCGGTTTCGAGCATACGCAGTTGCCTTCTGAGTGAGATGCGTACGGTGCAAGCAAACTCTACCATTTCAGCGAGCAACGTACGACACAGTCCAGCATGAAAGCCAGCAAACGCGAGCTCCTGTGCGGTCGGCTTGAGGTCGAGGCGAGGTCGCGCCGACACTTCCTCGCCGGTCGCTGAAAGGTGACACCACGGGACCTCCAGCTCGGCGGGCCAACATGACCCTGCCTGCGAGCGTCCCTAAAGGAAGTTTCACCATTGGTTCAGGCCTCTTTCACCGGAGCGGACTGAAGCTTATTGAGGCCTTTGCGTGGGAGTACGTGATGCGTTACTCAACTGCGGGCATGGCGCTCGCGTTCGTGTTCGCGACGTCAGCGTGCAGCGACAGCACGTCACCCTCGACGACAGGCGCCTCCTTGGACGCGGTCAGCCCTACTCCGGGTGCCACGGGCGTCGACCCTGCCACTGTCATGACGATGCACTTCAGTGCCGCGATGCAGACCTCGATGATGCAGTACGTAGATCTTCATCAGGGCACGATCGTCGCCTCCGTCGTACCGATGACCTGCTCCTGGTCGAGCGACGCGATGACGCTCACCTGCCAGCCCAATCAGCCGCTGCAGCCCGGCACCTCCTACGTCCTCCACATGGGCGGCGGGATGATGGATGCCAACGGCCATTCGGTGGATGTCGAGCACCACGGGATGACGAACGGCGGGCAGCCGGTCAGCGGAGGACTGATGGGTGGGATGCACGGTGGCCAGGGAACCGGGATGATGGGAGGCGGCTGGATGGATCCTGACGGCCACTACGGGATGGAGTTCACGTTTACCACCGCCTGAAAGCGGCCCGGCAGCGGGACACGTCATTGCCGGGTTGTCTGGCAGAGCGCCTCGGGGCGGAGGGACCATGACTGCGTTTGGCGGAACTGCCGGCCTGCGGTACCTGTGCCTGGACCCGACGGGAGCCACGCATCTCGTGGCCAACCCGGGAACAGGCGAGGAACAGCGAATCGCTTTCTGCCGGGTGCTTGAGATCGACCGGGATAATGGCCGCGAGGCCATGCCGGGACTGTTGCTCGTGCAGGATCCCCTGGTGTCACGGCGTCACTGCGTTCTTACCCGGTCCCCGGACGGACGGTGCTACGTCCGGGATGTGAGTCTCAATGGCACTCACCTCTCTGGGCGTCAGCTTGTGCCCAATGTCGAGACCGAGATCCACCCCGGTGAGGTCCTCACAATTGCTGGCGGCCATCGCTTCGTGCTCGATGCGGCCCCCCGCGAAGGGAAGCTAGCAGAGGCCGGCGCGGGCAGAGCGAGCGCGAAGCTCGCCGGCGTATCGGACCGGCACTCAAGGGGATCGGCAAACTCCGACATTTGAGTGACTAAAGTACGGCAAAGTCCGGCATGAAAGCCGGCAAATTCCAGCATCGGGTGGCACGAACTCGCGTAAATGGCGAAGTTGCCGGAACTGGGGTGGTTACAGCGGCCCCTCCTGGTTCGAGCACAGGAGGGGCAACTGGAAGGCCCAGCACCACCGAAGTGGCGTTGGGCCTTCCGCTTCTTTCGCCCTGCCGTGGTTTCGCCGCAGTAGCACAGCTGGAATTTCCCAGGCGCTGGCCGCTCAGGCTGCCACCACGCCGAACAACTTGCCGATGGCCGCCGTCAGGCCCATCGCCAGAGCGCCCCAGAACACGACCCGCAAGGTCCCGACCCAGCGCCGTGACCCACCGACCCCGGCCGCCACCGCACCCAGCAGGCCGAGGCAGACCAGCGAGGCGCCCCCTACCAGGGTCACGAGCCAGTGACTCGGGCTGAGGCTTGCCACGAGCAGGGGCAGGGCCGCTCCCACGGCGAAGGTCAGCGCCGAGGTCAGCGCGGCCTGTATCGGCCGCGCCTGCAGCGCCGCCGAGATGCCCAGCTCGTCGCGCGCATGGGCACCGAGCGCATCGTGGGCCATCAGCTGTGCCGCCACCTCGGCCGCGAGGGTGGGCGTGAGACCGCGGTGCTCGTAGATCGTGGCCAACTCCGCGTGCTCCGCTACGGGACTTCCGGCCAACTCGCGTCGCTCGCGCGCCAGATCCGCCTGCTCGGTATCGGCCTGGGAGCTCACCGAGACGTACTCACCCGCCGCCATCGACATCGCGCCCGCCACGAGCCCGGCCAGCCCCGCGACAAGCACGGCCGAACGCGAGGCCTCGGCGGTCGCGACCCCGAGCACCAGGCTCGCGGTCGAGACGAGGCCGTCGTTGGCTCCCAGGACGGCCGCCCGCAGCCAGCCGATGCGCTCCGTACGATGCAACTCCGGATGGATGGTCCGCATGCAAGCTCGCTCCGAAGTGGGACACGCGGATCGCGGTCCCGGTGCCTGACCGACGGCCGACGAGGTCGGCTTCTAGGTACTTGTCGAGTTCGGCGGCGCCGCCATTCCGGCTGTCGGGCGGATCTCGTCATGCCGGATCTGACCGCCGTCGAGTGCGGCGAGCGCAAAGAACGTTGCGCTCACTACCAGGCCGACCAGCACGGCGATGCTGACGTCCCTTCGGTACGGCCGCCCGCCGCGTGCAAGCCACAGCCCCACGAGAGCGGCCGCACCGGTCACCAGCACCGCGATCAGTCCGGCCTCGGCACGCTCCTCATGCGCCTCGACGCGCCGCTCATCGAACCACGGCTGGTCCTCCACTTGCTCTTCGGCCGGCTCGCCGGTGAGGTAGATGGGAATTGTCGTTGCCGCGAGCAGCACCGCCAGCAGCAGACCGATCTGCGTGACGTCACGTGAGCGGCGGAGGAGGCCCCAGACCAGAAGCAACGGCGCGAAGAGCATGGTCCCGAGCACGGGGATGTGGTTCAGGACGAGGTGCAGATGAGCGGGACTGAGGTCCATACGGCCCTCCGAAAGTGCTGGGCGTGAGGCGATGCTACCCACGTCCAAACATTGTGCGAGACCACGCGTACGCCAAGACCCTCGTGGGAATGCCTTCAGGGTGGGGCGGCAGTGGGCGCGGAGGCCTGCAGGATTGGTTTATCCGCCTTACCGGAAGCGTCGGACTGAAGAACGCTGAAACAGAGATGAAGGATCGGTACGAGGAGGCGCTTCGCGCGGGCAACACCGTAATAGCCATCCTCGCGCCAAGGGATGATCGCAAGGAGCGCGCCGCGCAGATCCTCAACGAATGCGGCGGTCGCATCATCAACTGGTTCGGTAGACTAGATGTGGAGCGGATTGCCCGCTGACTTCCGGCCCGCGACTCTCGATCACAAGGTCGTGGGGTTCCAGTCCCACCGCCCTTACTTATCCTGTCTGCCCCGGCCCTGCCACGTTCATCGAGAGTCGTGGTGAGCCGACGACCACCCCGAGGCCGGGGGAGCGATCAGCACGCTTCCCCGCGCGTGCTGGAACACAGCCGTGGCGACCTGTCCCTCCGCTTCCGACGCCGCGCGGGACGTGGTGCCGAGCGCGACGAGATCGAATTGCGGGACCCACTCGGCCAGCACGCTCAGGGGTGCGCCTTCAAGCGTCGCGATCTGGACGGTGACATTCCCGACCTCCCCGAGGTCGTCCGCGAGCCATCGGAGCACGTTGGCGGCCGGTTTGGCCGCCGTCACTCCGGGTGCCTCGGACGAGGGCGGGTGCAGCGCGGGGACCACGTGCGCCAGGGTCAGGCTCCCGCCGTCGGCCAGGAGGGGGAGTGCCGCCCGCGCCGCGCGGATGCTCGCTTCGCCGAAGTCCGTGACCACAAGCGCGGAGTCGGGTAGCTGCTCCACGTCGGGCGTGCACGCCAGCACGGGCACGGCGGCTTCCATCGCCAGCTGCGAGGCCGCGGCTGCGGTGGTCTTCCGGGCGGCGGTATCCGCTGGGGCGAGCCCCACCAGGAGGTAAGCCGCCGATCGCGCCCGAGCGTGTGCAGCGAGGGTGGCACCGACGGGACCAGTTTCGGCGCTGGTGCTGAAGAAGGATGATAGGCCGACCGCCTGGTGGACCTGTCGTTGGGTGCGAACGCGAGCCTTGTCGCGCAGGCACTCATCCAGCTCGCGGGGCTCGAGATCCGCGTCGATCGATGCCAGCGCGGACAGCGACCCTGACAGCGGGGGGACCACGGCCAGCACGTGCGCATCCACCCGGCCCCGCCGCGCCAGCGCCTCAGCAAGGCGCAACGCCCCCGCCAGGGGATGGTCGCGCACAGCCGCGATCAGGAGCGGGCCCACGAGAGGGGGGCCGAGCGGGGTGATTGTACGCGCGCCCCGGGAAGCCTTCCCCGGTTTCCTCCCGCCGCTGACAGGACGTGAAGTCTTGGCCTTTTTCATAGTTGATCTCATCCGTCAAGTGCCCAACGCCCATCATGAACGTTAGCCGGAATTGTGTCAACAAGAATCCGGGATCCCGAGCTGAGCCTCCCCATGGACCTGCCCGGGGACGCTGCCGGCCAGCGGCGTCTCAGCCGGCGGAGCCGTTGGCGAGAGCCGTTAACTGGGCCTGGGCCGGGCAACCAGCACCGGCAGATCTCCCCTGCGCACGAGCTTGTCCGCGACGCTTCCCAGCAACATGCGACGCAGTCCCCCCCGGCCGCGCGTTGCCAGGGCCACCATCCCCGGTCCCCGCTCTTGAGCGGTGGTCAGGATCGTCTCGAAGACAGCACGGCCAAGCACCGCTGCACCGCTTGCCCGGGCGCCGACACCTCTCAACTGCTCCACCAGCCTGTCGAGATACGCCTGCGCCCGCCGCTGTTCGATGGCTGTCAATTCGGTGTCGATCCCGGCAGGAAACGAGGCCGGCGGGCTGGTCATCAGCGCGACGGGGAGGACCACTCGCCGCAACGCGAGCGAGGCGTCGAAGAGCGAGGCCATCGCGAGCGCGACCGGCAGGACGGCCTCGGCCTGGCGCGACCCATCGAGCGGCACCAGGATCCGCTCCAGCAGAGCCGCCGAGGCTTCCCTTTCCCCGGGGCGAATGACCAGCATCGGGATCCCCAGGGTTCTCATCAACTCATCCGCAACGCTTCCCAACCAGGCTCGCTCGAGTCCGCCGCGGCCATGGGTGGTCATGACGACCAGGTCGGCACCCGTTTCCCTCGCGTAGCCGGCGAGGGCGGGCGCCGGCTCGCCCTCGAGTATCGCGGTCGCGACCTGGATCGCTGCCTCGGCCTTGACGCGCCCCGCGGTGGCGTGGAGATAATTCCGCTGTGATTTCCTGACGGCGAGCTCCACCTTGGTATAGAGTCCCACGGTGTCCGCGAGCGGCGGCAGCAGGGTGAGCCGATGGACCATCGCAAGTCGGAGGCGGGCGCGAGCCTTCCGGGCAATGGCGATTGCCCATGGCAGAGCCTGTTCGGCCAAGGGTGAGCCATCCAGCGGCACCATGACAGAACGAATCCTGAGCGGCTCCGGCGCCTCCGAGCGTTTCTTCATACGGCTCCAGACCCGGTGACGGACTCTCGGGCCAATCCCCGGATGATCTTACTGGTCGCGATGACCTGCCCGGTGTGCCGCCGGGTATGCTCGGCCGCGTGGAACAGCAAACCCAGGACATTGCTCGGGAGCCTGGCGCGGCCAACGGCACGAGGCGCGAGAAGCTCCTGTTCCGGGATCTCTCTGAGCCGGCGCACGCCATCATCCATGGCCGCGTCAACCAGGGCAAGCAGCTCTTCTGCCCTGGCCGGCGGAGAACCGGGATTCCCCTCCCGACGCAGCGCGATCAGCTGCTCGTCCCTGGCAGGATGTCCCTCGGCGTAAGTGAACAGTCGGTCGAGGCTGCCGCAGATGTGCCGGAGGTGAAATCCCACGGATGCCGCCCCGCCGGGCCGCTCCCACAACTCAGTGGTCGATAAGCCGCCTGCAGCGTCACGCAGATCTTCGCGTGACTGCAACAGCGCGTGCGCGACGGGCACAAGCATCGGAACCATCCCTTCGACCGCCCCTCGGAGCCAGACCTCGGGCGGAGTGGCCAACTTATGCTCGCTCAACCGGCACCTCCGTCAGCTTCGAGGATTTAAGCAGGATCTCGACGCCCGACAAGGCCTTCGAGACCGGGCAGTTCTCCTTGGCCGTGGGCGACGCGAGCCCGCTCGTCCGGAGCGCGGCCCAGATGAGACGCGCGCGAGCCAGCGCGAAGATCCGCGGGGCTTCATTCGCCCGCAGTGCCAGCTCGAACCCCCAGCCCATTTCTCCGCTGACAGGGTCCGGCGGCAGCAACCGGGCCAGCACGCCGCTCCGAGCGATCACGAACTGTCCTTCGTCGGTATGGCCGAACAGGTACTCGTCCGCGGGGCTTCCGGGCGTGCCGGAGCGCCGGCGGGCGAGGGCCCGATGCGCGATGCACGCGGCCTCCGCGGCCTCGTCGGCGGTGGCGAAGCCCAGGAAGCCCACGAGGTCGTCACGGAGGTAACCGACATTCTGGTCCTTCACGTACAGCAACACGTCGTCATTGGACTCTACCGCTCGTATTCGCACTGACGCCTCCCGAGAGCTGCCGCCTCCCCTCGGCCAATGCTCTCCTTGTCGTTTTGATTTCAGCCCTGAAGTGCCAGCTCCCGGCGCCGGCTGCACCGGGCGCACACCGTCGTCTCGGGAATGGCGGCGAGCCGCTCGTACGCGATGGGCGACCGGCAACCGACGCACACGCCGAAGCCCTCGCTGTCCATCCGGCGCAGGACGCCGACGATTGTCAGCGCGCGGGCGCGCGACGATGGAAGCAAGTCGTGGAGCTTCCCCTCACCGGCCGTTTCTCCGGGTAGCAGACGGCGCAGCTCCGCCTCCAGGTCGGCCCGCAGCTCCGCGTACTGTCTCGTGCTCAGGGGCGATGCAAGCGACTTCCGCTGTTTGACTGCTGCATGCATGACCTTCTCCTTGCTGTCATTGCGCTTCCGGCGCACGCCGGGAGGGCTTGCGGACCAGGGGCGCGTCCGGCACGGGAGTCGCGTTTGCCGGTACCGTGACACGCTGGTCCTGATCCGCCGTGCCGCCCACAAAACACTTCGCCCCACCGTCGACGGAGCGCAGGTGGGGCGAAGTCGTGCTCGCCTGGTGGCCGGGCAGGCTCAGCCCGGGGACACGGGCAGCCTCATGGCCGGATGCGCTCCGCAGATCGAATCGGGTGGCGCTGGGGCGGCAACCCCGCAGCGCGCACCCAGACGCCCCGCACTTCGGACATCCGGGTTCGGTGCACCCCTCTGGGCAGGATTCGCTGGGCGT
>Ga0310810_10003985_pt1 | contig 16244 bp, 20 predicted proteins | sample NCmetagenome_FD_207641 | JGI IMG/M metagenome (GOLD analysis project Ga0310810, IMG submission 207641) | Soil microbial communities from experimental microcosm in Duke University, North Carolina, United States - NC | ecosystem: Engineered > Artificial ecosystem > Soil microcosm > Unclassified ... | reverse complement strand
CGTGAGATACGGGTTCGCGCGCGCGAACTTCTCGAACGCGAATCGCGGACACTTCACGACGACGTAGTCGAGCACCGGCTCGAACGACGCCGGTGTCGTCTTCGTGATGTCGTTCGGGATCTCGTCGAGCCGGTATCCGACCGCCAGCTTGGCGCCAATCCGCGCGATCGGGAAACCCGTGGCTTTCGAGGCCAGCGCCGACGATCGCGATACGCGCGGATTCATCTCGATGACGACCATCTCGCCATCGTTCGGATTGATCGCGAACTGGATGTTGCACCCGCCGGCATCGACACCGATCTCCCGGATCACCGCGACGGCCGCGTCGCGCATGACCTGATACTCGCGATCGGTGAGCGTCATCGCCGGCGCGACGGTGATCGAGTCGCCCGTGTGGACGCCCATCGGATCGATGTTCTCGATCGAGCACACGATCACCACGTTGTCCGCGTGATCGCGCATGACCTCGAGCTCGAATTCCTTCCAGCCTAACAAGCTCCGCTCGATGAGCACCTGACTCGTCGGCGACTCGGCGAGGCCGCGCCGGACGATCGATTCGTACTCCTCGCGATTGTACGCGATGCCACCGCCGGACCCGCCTAACGTGAACGACGGCCGGATGATCGCCGGGAAGCCGACGAAGTCGCTGATCGCGAGCGCGTCGTCCCACGTATACGCAATCCGCCCCTGCGGCACCTGGAGCCCGATCCGCTGCATCGCCTGCGCGAATTCCGCGCGGTCCTCCGCCACCTTGATCGCGCGTGCCTTCGCGCCGATCAGCTCGACGTTGTGGCGCTGCAGAACGCCGCGCTCGACCAGTTTCATCGCCACGTTCAGCGCCGTCTGCCCGCCCATCGTCGGCAGGAGCGCGTCCGGCTTCTCCCGCTCGATCACCAACTCGACGAAGTCCGGCGTCACCGGTTCGATGTACGTGCGATCCGCAATCTCCGGGTCCGTCATGATCGTCGCCGGATTCGAGTTCACGAGGATCACCTCGTATCCCTCTTCCCTGAGCGCGCGCGCCGCCTGCGTGCCGGAGTAGTCGAACTCCGCGGCCTGCCCGATGACGATCGGCCCCGAGCCGATCACGAGAATGCGATGTATGTCTGTGCGACGTGGCATGCGTGAACTCGCTTTATCGCGCTTCGGCCCGGTACCGCGCCAAATCGGCTTCCACCATCATCTCGACCAACTGTTCGAACGTGACGCGTGGCGACCATCCGAGCACGCGCTGCGCTTTCGTCGGGTCTGCGACGAGCAGATCGACTTCAGCCGGCCGGAAGAACTTCTCGTCCTGAACCACGTGATCGTTGTAGTCTAGCCCGGCCGCGCGGAACGCCACGTCGCAGAGCTCGCGAACCGATCGCGTCACGCCCATGCCGACAACGTAGTCGTCCGGCGAAGGCTGTTGCAGCATCAGCCACATCGCCTCGACGTAATCACCGGCAAATCCCCAGTCGCGGCGCGCATCGAGATTCCCGAGCCGCAGCTCCGACTGCAGCCCGAACTTGATGCGCGCGACACCGTCCGTGATCTTCCGCGTCACGAACTCGAGTCCACGCCGTGGACTCTCGTGATTGAACAGAATACCGGACACGGCGTACATCCCGAAGCTTTCGCGATAGTTCACCGTGATCCAGTGCCCGTACACCTTGGCGACGCCATACGGGCTGCGCGGATAGAACGGCGTCGACTCGCGCTGCGGCGTCTCGACCACCTTGCCGAACATCTCGCTCGAGCTGGCCTGATAGAATCGCGCATTCGGCGCAGCCTTCTTCGCCGCTTCGAGCATGCGCGTCACACCCAGCCCAGTGAATTCGCCGGTCAGCACAGGCTGCGTCCACGACGTCCCAACGAAGCTCTGCGCCGCGAGATTGTAGATCTCATCGGGCTGATGCTCGCGCACCGCGTCGACCAGCGAATGCTGATCGAGCAGGTCCGCGGACACGAACTCGACGCGATCGACGATGTGAGCGACCCGTTCGAACGCCGTCGTCGAGCTGCGTCGCACCATTCCGACGACGCGGTACCCTTTTGCGAGCAGAAGCTCCGCGAGGTACGAGCCGTCCTGTCCTGTGATTCCGGTGATTAGAGCAGTTGGCACGAACGGCGAGACAAGCGCGGGTGGTTAGAAAAAAGGGAGCCCCGAGAGGAGCTCCCTTTTTCTCTCATCGGAGAAGCCGTGTCACGCAACGACGGGCCCACGAGGCGCTCGCTGCACCTTACCCGCGTGCAGACAACGGGCGCACACCTTGACGCGTTGGGTTCGGCCGTCGATCACGACACGAGCAACCTGCAGGTTCGGCTTCCACGTGCGACGCGTCTTGTTGTTCGCGTGCGAGACGTTGTTGCCGAACGCTACTCCGCGGTTGCACGAGTAGCATCGATTTCGATTGATTGGCATCGTCGTCAGCCCTCGATGAGCTCGATGCGCGCCATATCTGCACCGTCACCCTTTCGGTGACCGGTCTTGAGAATGCGCGTGTAGCCACCCGTTCGCTTCGCAAAGCGCGGCCCGATCTCCTGAAACAGCTTATCGGCAGCCTCGCGCTTCTGCACGTGGCGACCGGCCAGGCGACGTGAATGCAGCGTGCCGGTACGCGCCTTCGTGATCAACTTTTCGACGAACGGTCGAAGCTCCTTCGCCTTCGCCTCGGTCGTCTCGATCGCGCCGTTCTCGATGAGCGACGTCGCGAGGTTGCGCATGAGCGCGAGCTTCTGTTCGCTGGTGCGGCGTAGCGCACGACCAGCCTTGCGGTGACGCATCGGTCTTACTCCTCTTCGTCGTCAGGCGCGTTCGCAGCGGCGCGGCTCGGCGGCGTTCCCCAATCGGTGATCCGGACGCCATCGCCGTTCTCGTCCCAACGCATCCCAAAGTTCAAGCCTTCGCGCTCGAGCAGATCGGCGATCTCCTGAAGCGACTTCTTCCCAAAATTCTTCACTTGCAGAATCTGGCTCTCGGTCTGGCGAACCAGGTCGCCGAGCGAGCGGATATTCGAGTTCTTGAGCGAGTTGACCGAGCGCACGGAGAGCTCGAGATCATCAATCGGCGTCCGGAACAGCTCCGCGAGCCGATGCGCATCACCGCTTGACTGCTCGCCGCCGCCACCAACAGGGGCCGACGCGTGCGAGCCAAAGCCCGCGAAGTACTGGAAGTGCGTCTGCGCCAGCGCCGCTGCGTAGCTGACGGCTTCTTCCGGCGTGATCGTACCGTTCGTCTCGACTGTCAGCATCAGTCGATCGTAGTCGGTGCGCTGGCCGACGCGAGTCTCCGCCACCGAGAAGTTGACGCGGCGAACCGGATTGTAGATCGAGTCGATGCGAACGAGATCGATCGGCAACCCGCGATCGATCACGTGCTGGTCTGCCTCGACGTAGCCGCGGCCCTTGTTCACGTACAGCTCGACGTTGATGTCGCGGTCGTCCTGCAGCGTGAACAGGTGGTGTCGCTGATCGATCACGCGCCAGCCTCGGACTTCGAGATGCGCAGAATCGCTTCGTCGAGATCGTCGGCGAGCGAGAGCGTGAGCGTCTTGAGGTTCGCGATGATCTGGTGCACGTCCTCGACCACCCCGGGGATGGTCTGGTGCTCGTGAACCACACCGTCGATCCGGAAACCCCAGACCGCGGAGCCGCGCAGCGACGAGAGCAGCATGCGCCGCATCGCGTTGCCGAGCGTGTGGCCGAAGCCGCGCTCGAGCGGCTGCAGGCGGAATTCTGCGACGTTGGCGTTGTCGTCGCGCTTGGTCGCTTCAACCAGCTGCGGACGAACGAGCCCAGTGAGATCGATGACTTGTGCCATTTCTTCGCTATCGTAGACGGTCTTACCGAGACATCGCCTCGGCAACGCCCCACCCCGCCCCTGATGCGCGGTGAGCTCGTAACGGGACCAGGGCCCGGACCTAACTCAAACTGATAACCGGTAACTGGTTATTGCGGGTGACGACCTCGGGACGCTCTCGCGTCCCGAGGTCGTGTTTCAACCAGCAACCAGAGACCACTAACCAGTTTCTGGACCTACTGCCGCGATCGGAATGCTGGTCCGCTGCGGGCGCTCGAGCATGCGACCGCTGAACGTGTCGCGGTCGACCGCGATCCACGAGAGCGGCGCGCCGCGCGTGGACTGATCCATGGCGGACATGATCGACGCCATTTCACGCGACTTCATGCGTACACGTACTTCCTCGCCCGGATCGACGAGGTAGCTCGGCACATCGACTGTCTTCTGATTGATCTCGACGTGGCGGTGGCGAATGAGCTGACGCGCTGCCTTACGGCTCGCCGCGAAGCCCATGCGGTACACGACGTTGTCCAACCGACTCTCCAGTGCCGCGAGAAGGTTGTGGCCCGTGATGCCCGGCAGCGTGGCGACGCGCTCGAACGTGTTACGGAACTGACGCTCGCTCACACCGTAAATGCGTTTGATCTTCTGCTTCTCGCGAAGCTGCTTCGAGTACTCCGACGACTTGCGACGACGCGCCGTATTCTGGCCGTGCTGGCCTGGCGCATACGGCCGACGCTCGACGGGGCACTTCTCCGTGAAGCACTTGGTGCCCTTGAGGAACAGCTTCGTGCCTTCGCGGCGGCACTGACGGCAGCTCGGACCGGTGTAACGTGCCATCGGTCAGACCCTCCGCCGCTTGGGAGGACGGCAGCCGTTGTGCGGAATCGGCGTGACGTCCTTGATCGACTTCACCTGAAGGCCAGCAGCAGCCAACGCCTGAATCGCCGACTCGCGACCAGACCCGGGCCCCTGAACTCGCACGTGCACGCGACGTACACCGAGCGACATTGCCTCACGAGCAGCCTGCTCGGCGGCGACGGTGGCGGCGAACGGCGTCGACTTCTTCGAACCCTTGAAGCCAGCCTTACCAGACGAGCCCCACGACACCGCATTGCCATGCGTGTCCGTGATGGTGATCGTCGTGTTATTGAACGTAGCGCTGATATGGGCGACGCCCTCCGCCTCGATGACGCGCTTACTCTTTTTCGCGGTTGCCATAGAGACTACTTGGTGACCTTCTTCTTGCCGGCGATCGCGCGGCGTGGACCCTTCTTCGTGCGTGCGTTCGTGTGCGTCCGCTGGCCGCGAACCGGAAGGCCGCGACGATGGCGGATCCCGCGATAGGATCCAATGTCCATCAGTCGCTTGATGTTCATCGCGACCTCAGTGCGGAGCGCGCCCTCGACGCGATAATCCCGCTCGATAGCCTGTCGCAGCCGATTCACATCGGCGTCATTGAGATCGCGTACGCGCAAGTCAGGGCTCACGCCAGTCGTCTGCAGAATCTTGCGCGCCGTGGGGCGGCCGATTCCGAAGATGTACGTGAGACCCACTTCGACCTTCTTATCACGCGGGAGGTCAACGCCAGCAATTCGAGCCATAGTCTAGCCTTGCCGCTGCTTATGCTTGGGATTCCGCTTGCAAATGATCCGCGTGACACCGGCCCGTTTCACCACTCGACAGTGCTCACAGATCGGCTTAACGCTGCTGCGAACTTTCACAGGGGCGCTCCACTCATACAAAAGGTAATTTCGGCCAAGACACTCAGACTAACGGGCTTAGACCCGTTATGCAAGGGAGCCGGGTCGCTGCACCGCGGTGGAGCGCCACCGCCAGTGCCGAACGCAGCCCGTCAGACGGAGACTGACTCGAGGTCCCTCACTACCGCGTCCATTGCCGCGGGCGGGTCCGCCGCAGCTGTGACAGCGCGACCGACGACGATATACCGGGCTCCAGCAGCCGCAGCCTCTCCCGGAGTGACGACCCTCCGCTGATCATGCACGGCCCCGCCGCTCAGACGAATGCCGGGCACCAGGATGGCAAGCTGATCGCCGAATGTGTCGCGCACCGCGCCCGCTTCGGCCCCCGAGCAGACGATGCCATGGGCACGAGCTTCCGCCGCGATTCGCGCGAGTCGAATCACTTCTGTCGCCACCTCAATGCCCGGGCGCCCGGTCGCACCGGCCAGCGCCGCATCGTCAAACGACGTCAGCACGGTGACCGCGAGAATTTCCAGACGCTCGCCCGCCCCGTCGACGGCGGCTTCCACCATCGCCCGTCCGCCAACGGCGTGCACGGTCAACAACCGCACCCCTAACGACGCCGCCGATCGGGCGGCACCGCGAACGGTGTTGGGAATGTCGTGCAATTTGAGATCGAGAAAGACGTCGCACCCCGCGTCCCGGACGCGCGTGACCGCGCTCGGACCTGCGGCGGTGAAGAGCTCAGTGCCGATCTTGTAAAACCGGCAGCGATCTCCGAGTCGCTCGACGATGCGCATGGCATCGTCGACGGTTTGCACATCGAGCGCGACGATCGGAGTGGTGGTCATGATGGCCATTCGAGAGTACCGGTCAGCTCGGAGAGCGAGCGGACGTCGTGCCTCACGCACCAGGCGTCGAGTTCGCGCACGAGCTGTTGCGGAAGCCGTGGGTTCCTCAGCGCCGCCGTGCCCATTGCGACGAGTGACGCCCCGGCGATGAGATACTGCAGGATCGCGTTCACGGAGCTGATGCCACCGATCCCCACGATGGGCACGGTCGTCGCGTTTCGAACTTTCCACGTCGCAAGCACACCGACCGGCAGCAGCCCGGGTCCACTCACGCCGCCGGTACCGTACCCGAGCGCCGGACGTCGGCGCTCGACGTCGATGGAGAGTCCGGGAATGGTGTTGACCACACTGATCGCGTCAGCGCCCGCATCGGCGGCGGTTCGCGCGGCACCGCCGATGTCCGTCAACGTGGGGGCAAGCTTCACGATGAGGGGGCGCGACGTGACGGCGCGGGCGCCAGCGACGACCTCGCGCAGAGCGCACGGATCGGCGCCGAATTCGACGCCACCAGCCTTTGTATTCGGACAGCTCACGTTCAGCTCGAACCCTTGCACCGGAGCATCGTCGCCCAGCTCTTCGATCACACGACGGAATTCGTCGGTCTGGAATCCGATGACGTTGACGATAATGCGCGCGTTAGGCAGCGAGCGGCCGAGCCATGGCAGGTGACGCTCGCGGACATCCGCCACTCCGGGGTTCGCCAAGCCGACGGCGTTGATCATCCCACCGTCGAACTCCGCGACACGAGGCGCGGGCGCGCCGGCTCTCGGCTCGAGGCTGACGGCCTTGGTGATGATCCCACCGAGACGGTCGAGCTCCATCACCTCGTCCAGCTCTTCGCCATACGCCGCGGTGCCCGCCGCCAGCAGCACCGGATTCTGAAACGAGATACCGCAGAAGTCGACGGCAAGGCGGCCCGAATGACGAGGTCCGGCCGCAACCTGCGTCACTGGTTCGCGGCGGTCGACCGCCGCTGGTAGGCCTTGAGATAGTCCATCGTCGCATCGGCGATCGACGCGGCAATCTCGCGCTGGCGGCGTGGGTCGCGAAGATATCGCGCTTCCGCCGCGTTCGTGCCGAACCCGATCTCGACCAGCACCGCCGGCATGAAGGCGGTGACGAGCACGCGAAAGCCAGCTTGCTTCACCCCGCGATCGGGGCCGGGATGCATCTTCGCCAATGACCGCTGCACGGTGGAAGCGAGCTCGCTCGATTCGCGCAGGTGTTGGTTCTGTTCCATGTCGTGCACGACGAAGCTGAGCGGATCGTTGGCCGACACGTCGTTCGCGATCTCGTACTTCACGACCTCGTTCTCCATGGCCTCCACCCGTCGCGCATCCTCAGTACGGGCCTCGGAGAGAAAATAGGTCTCGAATCCGCGCGCGGCACCGGGATGCTTCCAGTTTGGATTTGCCGCGTTCACATGAATCGAAACAAACACATCGCCCTTCTTCGCGTTCGCGATGCGCCCGCGGTCGCTCAAGGCGATCAACGTGTCTGTCGATCGGGTCATGATGACCCCGACGCCACGCTCGGTGAGCGCAGTACGAAGCGCAAGCGCAACGTCGAGCGTGATGTCCTTCTCACGAATTTCCCAGTCCGCACCGATCGGCCCGTGCATGCCGCGATCGGGACCGCCATGCCCAGCGTCGACGACGACGGTGAACGGATGGGGCTTCGCGACGACGGCTGGCGTGGCCACCACGACGCGCTGCAACACGGCTCGGCGAGCATCGAACGTTACGCCCTTTGCTGCACGCGGCAGGAAATCGCTGACGAACGAATACGGCAAATAGAGCTTTCCGCCACGGAGGACCGGTTCACCAGCCAGCGTGAGCGTCTGGTCGCCTGCCCGCACGAAGGGCACTCCCGCTGTGACGCCGAGACGCAGTCCCGCGAGTGACACAGCGTATTCGTCTCGCGCGCGAAGCTCGATCGATCCGCCGAGCGCATCCGCGAGTGCATCCGCAGCGATGACCGGCCCACGGTCGATCAGCAGGACCGGGACGGTCGTGGTCTTTTCACCACTCCGCACCGTGATCGTCGACAGCGATTGTCCCGGCGTTTGCTGCAGCGCGAGCGCGAACGCAACGACGACGATCATCGCACCCGGGCGACACGCGCCATTTCACGCTCGTCCGTGCGCTTCCGATCGTCGGCGCGCTTGTCGTGCAGTTTCTTGCCCTTGCCTAACGCGAGGTTGACCTTCGCGACGCCGCCGCGGAAATACAGCTCGAGCGGGATCAGCGTGAGCCCCTGGCGTTCGACGGCACCGATGAGCTTTCGGATCTCCTTGCGGTGAAGCAGCAACTTCCGTGTGCGCGTGGGCTCGTGATTGAACTGATTGCCCTTTTCGTACGGCGAGATGTGGAGGTTGAGCAGGAAGACCTCGCCGTCCTTCACCACTGCGTATGCGTCCGCCATCGTCGCCTTTCCCTCACGCAACGACTTCACCTCGGTGCCGGTCAGAACGAGCCCGGCCTCCCAACTATCGAGGCTGTGATAGTCGTGGCGAGCGCGCTTGTTCCGCGCGACAATGTCCCGGTCATCCGGCTTCTTGTCCTGGGCCATCAGCTCCGATCGGTACGGCGGGCCGTCCGGCCCGCGACGTGGCGCCAACCGCGACGCGCACGTTCAAAGAATAGGAGCGACGAAAGCACCGGCAAAGTGCCGTGTCGCACAGTGTCGCAGCGTTGCCTTTCCCCAGAGGCGCCGATACGTTTCGGCTCCCTTGCCGAAGTGGTGGAACTGGTAGACGCGCTGCATTCAGGGTGCAGTGGGCGATAGCCCGTGGGGGTTCGAGTCCCCCCTTCGGCATCCTCGAGCGATGATGAGCGGCGCAGACGGCCAGGACGTCTGCGCCGCTCTCGTTTCTCGCGACGGCGTCAGCGTCGAGGTGGCGAGTCCGAGCTTCCCGGCTGCAGTGCGGATGGCGGTACGTTCTCCGGCAACGACGCCGTGCCGAACGCTTTTCTCAACGCTTCGTTTGCCTGCTCGAGATATCGCGAGACCAGCGCTCCGGCGCGATCGATATCCTCTTTCGACGGAAAGCTCGACCCCGCCGCGGTGAGCAGCGCCTTTCCCAATCGCGTCCCGGTCGGCTCCGGCGACGACCTCGCGTTCAGCGCCTGGCCGAGCCCTCGCAGCCGCACGTTGAATTGCTGTTCCGCCGCGCGTCGCATCTCGGCCGCGATGTTTCGATCCTTCGACCAACTCTCGCCGAGCTCCCTCGCGACGGCGGACGCGGTCCGGTCATCGAGCGCATCGCGCTCCGCGGAGAGAAGCCCGACAGCACGGCGCGCGTAGCGCAACTCCCATCGGGCCCGATCGGCGTCACCACGAGTCGCGCAGTCCGCGAGCCACCTAACGTCGTCGACATCCGGCTCGGCGTGGAGCGCGAGGACATATGATACCGCATTGCGCCGAAGACGACGCTGTTCCCGCCACGATGTGAGGAACGGTGGGGCCACGAGAGCCGCCCGAGTCTCAGACGGTGAGAACGGGCAGGCCGACTCGCTGTCGCACGGTGCGTTCGTCCACGAGAAGGTCTCCGAGGTGCACGCTGTCGAGAACCGCGTCGATCTTCTGCTGCAGCATCACCCAGACCGGACGAATGCTGCAGCTCTGCGACTCAGCGCATCGCTCCTCGCCGACCGGGTGGGAGACGCAGTGCAGGTCGAACGTTCCGAGCTCTGATGCCGCGATGACTTCGCGCACCGAGATCTCATCCGGCGGCTTGGCGAGCGAGTAACCTCCGCGAGCGCCTCGCGTGCTGTTGACGAGTCCCGCGCGGCGCAGACGAAGGAGAATCTGCTCGACGTAATCGGCGGGCAACCGCTCGCCGGCCGCGATCTCGCGGCCGGTGATCGGACCTTCGCCCGCTCGCCTGGCGAGATGCAGGGCGCAGATCAGCCCGTACTCAGCCCACGTCGTGATGCGCACGTCGTAAACCTACAGTCGACGCACGCCACGTGTGAAGCCAGCAGCGCCGCGTCAGCCGCCGGCGCTCACGGCGTGAGCCCCGCCGGGCACGCCGATCTCGGTCATCTTCCTGAGATCGAGCACATCGTCGATCTGTTCGTCGGAGAGCACATGCTCTCGCTTCACCAGATCGCGAATGAGCACGCCTTCCTTGACCGACTGCTTACTGATCTCGGCCGCGCGAGCATACCCGATGTGCGGCATGAGCGCGGTAGCCAATGCCGCCGAGCGCTCGACCCAATACGAGCACATTGCCTCGTTCGCCTTGATGCCACTCACCGTCTTGTCGGCGAGGACGCGCGCCGCGTTCGTGAGAATCATCATGGCCAGGAGGACATTGTGTGCGATCACCGGCATCATCACGTTCAGCTCGAGCTGGCCGTGCTCGGCCGCAATCGCCACCGTCGTGTCGCACCCGATCACCTGGAAGCAGACCTGGTTGACCATCTCGGGAATCGACGGGTTGATCTTGCCCGGCATGATCGATGATCCCGGCTGCACGGCGGGGAGCGTGATCTCATCGATCCCGGTTCGCGGACCCATCACCATCAGCCGGAGGTCGCTCGCGATCTTGCTGAGGTCCACCGCGAGTCCGCGGAGAGTCGCGCTGAACGCCGCAGCATCTCCCATGCTCTGCATCAGCTGGATGCGATCCTGACCAACTCGCAGATCGAGCCCGCTGATCGCCTTGAGGTTCTTGTTCATGAGGCCGGGGTATTCCTTCTCGACCGTCACGCCGGTGCCGACCGCGCTGCCCCCGATGCCGAGGTCCTTGAGGTATTCCGCTGCCTCACGTGTCCGGCGCAGCGCACGGTCGATGGAGCCGGCGTACGCCGTAAACTCCTGTCCGAGGCGAATCGGCATCGCGTCCTGCAGGTGCGTCCGTCCCGCCTTCACGATGTGATCGAACTCGCGTCCTCTCGCCGCGAGCTCGTCGCGCAGCGTCTCGAACGACGCAATGAGCCCCGGCAGCTCCGCCAACACGGATAGCCGGATGTTGGTGGGGATCGTGTCGTTGGTCGACTGGGCCATGTTCACATGATCGTTCGGATGCACGGGCTTGTAGTCGCCGCGCTTCCCGCCGAGGATCTCGTTGGCCCGGTTGGCCAGCACCTCGTTGACGTTCATGTTGTGCGACGTTCCCGCACCGGCCTGATACGGATCGACGACGAACTGCGCGTCGTGCCTGCGCGCGAGCACCTCGTCGGCCGCCTGCACGATGGCGTCCGCCGCGCGGGCGTCGAGACGCCCTGTCTCGCGGTGCGTCAGCGCGGCCGCTTTTTTGATCCAGACCTGTGAGCGCACGAACGGCCAGAGCGGCTTGAGACCGCTGATCGGAAAGTTCTGCATGGCGCGAACGGTCTGGACGCCGTAGAGCGCGTCGTTAGGCACCGGCAGTGGGCCGAGGGGATCCTTTTCCGTTCGCGTGTCGGTCGTCATTGCGGGAATCCTCTGAAGTCGCCTCGAGGGCGTCGATGATCAGCGCTGCGGCACGAGCGACGGCTGCGATACCGACGCCGTTCGCGCCTGCGGCGCGAGTGAGATGAGGACGAGCACCGTCGTCGCCGAAAGCATCGCGAGCGCGAGCCAGCCAACGCTCACGGCATGCAGGCGACCGAACGCCGCGCGGCGCGGATCACCCGGCGGCAGCTGCTCGATGGGACCGCCGATGTCGCGGCGGATGCGTTCGATTCTCGGTGTGACGGCGAACTGTGCCGCCGCGCAGGCGACGACGACGGCGACCAAGAGCCACCGCCTAACGCCGAACCAGCGGCCGACGTCACCGCGATCGATAACGAGGGCCAGCAATGCGATCGCGATGCCGGCGAGGAAGACGACGGGCAGCACCCGTCCGACCAGTGCTCCCGCAAGCGTTCGCGATGGGAGCACGGCAAACGCGGCAGGTGCCACGACGGCCGCGAACAAGATACCCGCGCCTAACCAGGCGGACAGCATCAGACCGACCGGTGACATTCGCATCATGCGCCGACGATGCGAGCAACGCCGGTGAGAAACGGATTCGATCGCATCTCACGACCGATCGTCGTGGCGGGTCCGTGCCCCGGATACACCACCGTTTCTTCCGGCAGCGTCACGATGCGTTCGAGCGGGAGGTCCGTGCGCCCGATGGATCCGGCAAACAGACAGTCGCCGACGAACGCGAGCCCGTGGCCGTGAATCACGATGTGCCCCGGGGCGTGCCCCGGCGCATGCATGACGGTGAAGCGAAAGCGACCGAGCTCCAGCACGTCTCCATCGCCTAACGAGCGGTCCGCCGCGGGCGGCTGCTCCATCGACAGGCCGTAGGCCGCCGCCTGCCGCGATGCCGCGGCGTAGAGCGGCTGGTCGAGCGGGTGCAGGTGGATCGGCAACTTCCAGCGTCGCGCGAGACCGGCGATGGCGCCCACGTGATCGAGGTGACCGTGCGTGACCCAGATCGCCTGCGGCTCTGCGCCGGTGTCCTCGACGGCGGCGATCAATCGGTCGGGCTCGGAACCCGGGTCGATGAGAACGCAGACGCCGGCGCGGTCGTCCGTCAGGAGATAACAGTTCTCCTGAAAGGCGCCGACGGTCTCCATTGAGACCACCGGTCGCTCCACCTTCACATCTTGTTCAGTCGCCACCGGCCCGCACCGGCGCCTCGGCCGTCTCGAGCACCGGCGATTCGCCGAGCCCGTGATGTGCGAGCCACCGCTCGGCTTCGAGCGCGGCCATGCAGCCGGTACCCGCTGCCGTGATGGCTTGACGGTAATAGTCATCCATCACGTCGCCCGCTGCGAAGACACCGTCGACGCTCGTCGCGGTGCGCCACGCTTTCGGTGTGCGGATGTAGCCGTGGGGCGTCAGCTCGACCTGTCCGCCAAGGAATGCGGTGTTCGGTGTATGGCCGATCGCCACGAACAACCCGCCCACGTCCATGTCCGAGGTCTCATTCGTCGCGGTGTTCTGCAGGCGAAGGCCCGTAATGGCGTCGTATCCCAGCACCTCGACAACGCGCGTGTTCCAGACCGGCTTGATCTTGGGATGGTTGAGCACGCGATCGGCCATGATCTTCGACGCACGCAACTCATCGCGCCGGTGAATGAGGCGCACCTCGCGCGCGAACTTCGTGAGGTACAGACTCTCCTCCATCGCCGAATCGCCTCCACCCACGACGGCGAGCACCTTGTCCCGGAACGCCGGCAGCGCGCCATCGCACACGGCGCAGGCCGACACGCCGCCGCCCATCTGCGCGAGCCGCTCTTCGTTAGGCACGCCAAGCCAGTTCGCGCGTGCCCCGGTCGCAACGATGACGGCGAGGGCTTCGAGCTCGTCCGAGTACGACGGCTTGAGTCTGAATGGATGCACCGACAGATCGACCGACGCGATGTTCTCCTGCTCGACGCGCGTGCCGAAGCGAATCGCCTGCTCGCGCAGCTTCTCCATGAGCTCCGGCCCGGTCACGCCGCCGACGAACCCCGGATAGTTCTCGACCTCGGACGTGTACATGAGCTGCCCGCCGGGAATCATCTCACGCGACGGCTCGCCTTCGTACACGATCGGGCGGAGATTCGCGCGTGCGGCGTAGATCGCGGCAGTCCAGGCCGACGGCCCGGAGCCGATGATGACGAGAGTCTCTGGATTGCGACTAGCCACGGATGTCATGAGTTCAGGTTGCCAGGAATTCTACCATCGCCGTCGAGAAGCGGGGTTAGCGGCGAACGTGTCTGCCGCCATCGACGACGATCGTCTCGCCCGTCACATAGTCCGCCTCCAACAGATAAATCACTGCACCCACGACATCGTTCACGGATCCGAGCCGTTTGAGTGGCGTCGTCTTCCGCAGCCGCTCCCCGGTATCTGCTTGCCAGCCATCCGGAAGGAGAATCACGCCGGGCGCGACGGCGTTGACTCGCACGGCAGGCGCGAGCGTCCGGGCGAGCGATCGCGTCATCTGCACCACGACGGTCTTCGAGAGGCCATGTGGAATGTAGGCGGGCCAGGTCTCGAGGCCGGCGAGGTCGGCGATGTTCACGATGGCGCCGGCACGAGCCGCCAGATGCTCGCGCGCCGCGAGTGAGAGGAAGAACGGCGCACGCGCGTTGAGCGCGAAGATTTCATCCCAATCGGCGGGCGTCACGGATTCGAGCGGCGTTCGCTTCATCATCGCCGCCGAGTTCACCAGCACGTCGAGGCCACCGAGTGATTGCACGATGTCGCGGACAAGTGCCGGTGCCGTTTCTGATTTGCTCAGGTCCGCTCGAAACAGCGCTGCTTCGCCGCCGGCGGCTTCGACGTCAGCGGCACACGCTCGGGCGCCATCAGCCGAGCCGTTGTAATGAACCGCGACGCGCATGCGCCGCGCTCCGAGCGCCGTCGCGATCGCGCGGCCAACGCGCCGACCGGCGCCGGTAACGAGGGCGACGCGACCAGCGAGGTCCATCAGGCCATCTGTGCCGCGCGTCTAGCGTCGACGCGTTCATCCTGACGCTCCAGCCACGCGGCTGGTACGCGCATCGCACCGAGCACGCGCGGCCCCTCCGATGCTCCATGCCAATCCGATCCGCCGCTCGGAACGAGCCCGAGAAACGCGGCCAGCGCGCCGAGTCGATGCACATCGTCCGCGGTGTGCCCAGGGTGTCGCACTTCGACGCCGTCGAGTCCGAGACTGACGAAGCGCTCGAGCATCTCTCGCCTGCCATCGGTACCCGGGTGCGCGAGGACGGCCAGGCCGCCGCCTGCATGCACGAGCGCGATCGCGTCGGAAACCGACAGTCGGTGTTTCGCGACGTAGGCCGGCCGACCGGCCCCGAGATAGCGGTCGAACGCATCGCGAGAATCGCGGGCCCATCCGCCCTCGATCAGCACACGCGCGATATGCGGTCTCCCGATGGCCGCGTCGCCCGCACGCGCCAACACCTCGGCGAACGAGATCGTCACGCCGAGGGTGTTCAACTTGTCCACGATCTGTTGGGCGCGCGTTTCGCGCGTCTGGCGAAACGTTCGCAGTGCGTCATCCAGGACGGCCGGCCGTTGAATGTGCAGACCGAGGAGATGGATCTCGCGCTCGTCATCGATCGCGCTGAGCTCGACGCCGGCAACGATTCGCACGCCGGCCTGCTGACCCGCAACCGTGGCCTCGGCGACACCAGCCATCGTATCGTGATCGGTCAGCGCGATAGCGGCGAGGCCGGCGGCTTTCGCGGCAGCAACGAGCGCCGTCGGGGACTGTGAACCGTCCGACGCCGTCGAGTGCGAATGGAGATCGACGAACGGTCCTCCGGGCCCGTCTGGTGGGGCCGGTACCGCCGTCACTTCGTGTAGCCGGCTTCGGGCGATGTGAAGCTGGGCTGCGACTCGCCTAACAAGCGCAACAGCTCCGCATCGGGCAGCTCGGCGAGCGACTGTTCTCGCGATCGCGCGCCCTGCGGGGAGTAGCGGGTCACGCGGACTTCGCGGCTGTCGCCAGTCCCGGCGATGAACAGGATGCCGAACTCGTCGTGCTCGTACTGCGTGACGTAGCCTGAGGGAAAGACTCGCCACTCCTTGCCGTCGGCGCTGATGGTCCGCGTTGGCATGATCAGGAAAGCTCCACTTCGGTCAGAATCGGGGCGCTCGCGTCGGACTCGAACACCGCAATTCTTGCGGCGGCGAGTGTGTCGACGTCACGCGCTTCGGTGAACTCGACGAAGAGCCCGGGCTCGCCCGGGTCCTCGTATACCCAGAAGTTGCACGCGGCCGCGCGCAGACGATCGCGCCGCTCGCGCAGCCCTGCGAAATATGCGTCGCGCTCGTGGCGAGACACTTTCGATCGCTCGATCGTGAGCGCGCGCGCCATCGTCAGGCGGCGGTATCGGGATAGGACTCGAGCGTGCGCTTGACGCCCGCGAGGAACTGGTCGGCGACGGCGCCATCGATGACGCGGTGGTCGAACGACAGCGAGAAGTA
>Ga0310810_10003984_pt1 | contig 16244 bp, 17 predicted proteins | sample NCmetagenome_FD_207641 | JGI IMG/M metagenome (GOLD analysis project Ga0310810, IMG submission 207641) | Soil microbial communities from experimental microcosm in Duke University, North Carolina, United States - NC | ecosystem: Engineered > Artificial ecosystem > Soil microcosm > Unclassified ... | reverse complement strand
GTCCGAGACGTGATGACTGCCTCCGAGCACCAGACGTTCGAGCTCAACTGCGACAGCCATCCGGTCGACGCCGATCGCTGCAGCCCCGCGGCAACCTGCAGCATCCGGCCGGTCTGGCACGCGCTCCAGCGCCGGGTCGACGACCTCCTCGCGGGGATCTCGGTGGCCGATCTCATGAAGGAGGAGTCCCACGTGCAGGAGCTGGTCACGATCACCTCGGCGGGGTAACCGGGCAGCAATCAGCTGGAACCGCCCGACCCGCCGGGTCGGGCTTTTGCTTGTGAGGGTGTGATGACCGAAGGCGAGAACCTGCCGGACCTTTCCCAGGACGAGCTGCTTCGCTACTCCCGGCACCTCCTGCTGCCCGAGGTCGGAGTCGAGGGGCAGCGCCGCCTCCGCGCGGCCAGTGTGCTGCTCATCGGCGCGGGCGGACTTGGCTCACCGGCGGCACTCTACCTCGCGGCGGCCGGGGTCGGCACTCTGGGCCTCGTGGATTTCGATCGCGTCGATCTCACCAATCTTCAGCGGCAGATCCTGCACGGCACGTCGTCCGTCGGCCGGCCGAAGCTCGAGTCCGCCGCCGAGCGGATCGGCGATCTCAATCCCGGCGTGCGGGTAGTCACCCACGCGGGCAGAATCTCCCGCGAGAATGCGCTCGAGATCATCGGCGGATACGACATCGTCGTGGACGGCTCGGACAATTTCCCGACGCGGTATCTGGTCAACGACGCGTGTGTCATGCTGCGCCGGCCCTATGTCTACGGCAGCATCTTCCGCTTCGAGGGGCAGGCGTCCGTGTTCGCCCTGGCAAATGCGCCCTGCTACCGGTGTCTCTACCCCGAGCCCCCGCCGCCGGGTCTCGTCCCCACCTGCGCGGAAGGCGGCGTGCTCGGCGTGCTGCCCGGCGTCATTGGCAGCATCCAGGCGCTGGAAGCGATCAAGCTGATTCTGGGTGCTGGCGAGTCCCTCGTGGGGCGCCTCCTCCTGTTCGACGCGCTCCGGCTCCGCTTCCGGGAGCTCCGGTTGCGGCGCGATCCGACCTGTCCCATCTGCGGCGATGCGCCGACGATTCACGCGCTCATCGACTACGAAGCGTTCTGCGGGCTGGGACCCGTGGATGGCGACGGTGAGGTGAGCGCGGATGCGCTGCGGGCGGAGCAGGCAGGCGGGCGGAGGATGACGCTGCTGGATGTCCGGGAGCCGCACGAATGGGCCGCCCGGCGGCTCGATGGCGCCACCCACATTCCGCTCGGTGAGCTGCCGGGCCGGCTTCGCGAGCTCGACACGCGGCTGCCGGTGGTAGCATACTGCGCCCGCGGGACCAGGTCGCGGCGCGCGGCGGACCTGCTCAGGGCGGCCGGCTTCGGCGACGTCCGCAGTCTGACGGGGGGCATCGAAGGCTGGGAGGGGTGAGAAGTGCCGAAGGCGGGACTCGAACCCGCACGGGCTTGCGCCCACTGCGCCCTGAACGCAGCGCGTCTACCAGTTCCACCACTTCGGCGAGCCGGCAATTCTACCAGATGAGGTGTGCGCCCGTCAAGCCGAACCGTTGATTCCCGTCCGTCCGTGGCCTATCATTTGCCGAGACCATCCTGTGCCCCAGAACGAGCCCCCCGCAGCCGAGCGGAAGACGTCCGTCGCCCGCAACCCGAAGGCGACGCATGACTACCACGTCCTCGAGACGTGGGAGACGGGCATCGTGCTGACCGGCACCGAGGTGAAATCGCTCCGCAACGGGAAGGCGTCCATCAAGGAGGCCTACGCGCGTCTCCGCAACGGCGAGGTCTTTCTCGAAGGGATGAACATCACGCCGTATGAGCAGGGCAACCGGTACAACCACGATCCGGTGCGCACCCGGAAGCTGCTCCTGCATCGCCGCGAAATCGCCCGCATGATTGGCGCGGTGGAGCAGCAGGGACTCACGCTGGTGCCGCTGGAGCTCTATTTCCGGAACGGCCGCGCCAAGGTGGCCCTGGCGCTCGGTCGAGGGAAGAAACAGCACGACAAGCGCGAGACCCTGAAGCGGCGCATGGCCGAGCGCGAAGCGGATCGCGCCATGGCGGCGCGGAGGCGCGCATGATCGGCTCGCTCCTGCTCGGGGTCCTGATGCTGCAGGCGCCTCCGGGGATCACCGTCGCCACCGCGCGGGGCCGAACCGTCCTCGACGTGAGGACCGATGCCCGTGGTGCGCCGCTGCTGTCGGCCTCGGCGCTCGTGTCGGCGCTCGGGGGCAACGTGCGCATCTCCGGCTCGTGGGCCGAGGTCTCGGTCGCGCGCCAGCCGTTCCGGTTCCTGCTCGGCGCACCGTTCCTTGCGTGGAACAACCGGGTGCAGCCGCTGACGGCGTCCGCGGCCCTGATCCGCGACACCCTGTACCTGCCCCTCCAGTTCGCGGCCGAAGTGCTCCCCCGTCTGTTTGCCGATCGCTACCGCTACGACGCGTCCGCAGCCCGGCTCAGCGAAGCGGGAGCGCCGGCTGTCGCGGCGGTTGATCCCGACGTCAGTCCGGCGACGGCGGCCGCTGCGCCGCCGGACAACGCCCCGCGCCTCCCGTCGGGAATCCGGGCCGGGCATCTCGTCACGATCGATCCAGGGCACGGCGGCGTCGATCCGGGAAATCCGGGCATGTTCTTCCCGCGGGGCGTCCGTGAGAAGGACGTCACTCTGCAGATCGGTCTCCTGGTCCGCGATGCGCTCAAGCGCCGCGGCGTCGCCGTCCGGATGACCCGGACGACCGATACCCTCATCGCCCTCGGCGACCGGGGCGGGTACTGCAGCGACAACTGCGATCTCTTCCTGAGCATCCACATCAACTCGCTTCCGCGCCGGCCGGGTTACACCACCGCGCGTGGCTTCGAGACCTACTTCCTCGCCGAGGCCAAGACCGAGGATGCCCGGCGGGTGGCGCGGATGGAGAATGAGGCGGTCCGCTTCGAGACCGAGACGGTAGCGTCACATCCGGCGGGCGGGCTCGACTTCATCCTGAAGGATCTCCAGCTGAACGAGCACCTGCGCGAATCGGCGCTGCTTGCCGAGCGGGTACAGGACAACCTCGACCGCGTCCACAGCGGCACCAATCGCGGCGTCAAGCAGGCCGGGTTCATGGTGCTCACCACTGCCCGCCGACCGGCCATCCTGGCTGAGCTCGGCTACAGCACCAACCCCGAGGACGGACGATTCCTCACCAGCTCGGCCGGCCAGCGGCAGCTCGCCGATGCCCTGGCCGACGCGGTGGTGGCGTATCTCCACGAGTATGAGCGGCGGAGCGGAGCGGCCGGCGCGGGAACCGGTCCGTGACGCGTTTCCCGGTCAGCGGGGCGGTTCTGGCGGCGCTGCTTCTTACCGGCTGCGTCTACTACAACGGCGTCTACAACGCGAAGCGTCTCTCTCACGCGGCCGAGCGCGCGGAGCGGGAAGGCCGGACCATCGATGCCCGCGATCTCTGGGCCCAGGTGGTGGTCAAGGCCGATTCGGTAATCGCGCGTCATCCCGCGAGCGGCTACATCCCCCAGGTTCAGCTGCTCCGCGCCCGCGCGCTCGGCCGCACCGACCAGTGCACCGCGGCCGCGCCAGCGCTTCGCCAGGCGCTGCCCGCTGCGCTGGATTCCGTCGCGATCCAGGCCGGCACCTTCGAGCTGGCCCGCTGTCTGGCGGTCCTGGGGGACGTCGGCGGCGCGGCCGAGGCGTATGGCCGGCTCCGGGACGTGACCGATCCGGCGATGCGGCGTGAGTCGCGGTTCCAGTACGTTCGCTCCCTCACGCTTGCCGGGCAGTACGATGCCGCGCTCAGCGCCGCCGACAGCCTCGACGACTCCCGGCTGCCGGCGGTGCGGATGGTTGCCCTCGCGGGGGCGGGGAGAACCGCCGGTGCGCTCGCCCTCGCCGACAGCGCGATCGCGCGCGCGGATACCACGGCGCCGTGGGACTCGCTCCTGAGCGCTGGCGGCCGGAGGGACCCGGCTACGATGTCGGCGCTCCTCGACCGTCTGATCGCGATGCCTTCCGCCACCGCCACCATGAAATCGCGCTGGCTGCTCGAGGACGGGCTTCGCCTGATGGCAGTCGATTCGGCTCAAGGCGACCGGCGCCTGGCCCAGGCCGCCGCCGCCGGTGGAAACACGGAGTTCGCCGGCCGCGCGCGACTGGCACGCGCCGAGCTGGCACTGGGACGGGCCCGGTCGTCAGCGGACCTGGCCCTCGTGGTGGATTCGTTGCAGGCACTCGAGGAAGTCACGGGCGCGCGCGGCCAGGCCGCCGTGCTGGTCGATGCGGTGACGCGGGTGCGGGCCGCCACCGATTCGGCTGCCGGCAGCGCCCCCCACGCCGATCTGGCGCTGTTCCTCGCGGCTGAGACCGCGCGCGATGCGCTGGCCACGCCGGCGCTGGCGGAGGCGCTGTTCCGGCGGATCGTCGATGAACGCCCCGACTCTCCCTACGCGCCCAAGGCGCTCCTGGCACTCCACCATCTGGATCCCGCCGCGGTGCCGGCATTCGACAGCCTCATCGGCCAGCGCTACGGGGCAAGTCCGTACGTCGCCGCGCTGCGCGGTCAGGCGGGGCCGGAGCTCCGGTCGCTGGAGGACTCGCTCGACGCCTTTGCCGAGCGGTTCGGCGCGGCGTCGGCCACGTCGCCGGATGGTGCGCCGGGCCGGACCACCTCGCCGCCGGGCGGCCGCCGGCCGGTCGAACCGCAGTAGTGGCCACCGACCTGGCCCGGTCCGCATTCGGAGCCCGGTGGCGGAACCCGGTGCTGCTCGCCGCGGGGACCGCGGGTTTCGGCCGCGAGCTCAGCCAGGTCGTGAAGCTCGATCGCCTGGGCGGGATCATCAGCAAGGCCGTGTCACTCGAGCCCCGCGCCGGGAATCCCGCGCCCCGCGTCGCGGAGTTTGCGGGCGGCATGCTGAACTCGGTCGGGCTCGCCAATCCGGGACTGGAGCACGTCCGCGCGCATGAGCTGCCGTGGCTCGCCGCGCACCTGGGCCAGACCCGCCTCATCGTGAACGTCGTCGGCTTCACAGCCGAGGAATATCCCGAGGTGATAGCAGGACTCGCCGACTTCGACTGCATCACAGCATTCGAGCTCAATCTGTCGTGTCCCAACACTCATGCCGGTGGCATCGAGTTCGGCGCCGATCCCGCGTGCGTCCGCCGCGTCGTTGCCGCGTGCCGCGCCGTGACCACTCGACCGCTCATCGCGAAGCTCTCTCCCGCGCTGCCCGATATTCCGGCCACCGCACTGACCGCGCGGGATGCGGGAGCCGACGGCATCGCCGTCGTGAACACCATGCCGGGCGTGCTCCGAAGCCAGGGTGGACGGGGCGCGCCGAGGCTGGGGCAGGGCAGCGGTGGGGTGAGCGGGCCGGGCCTGCTGCCGGTGGGCGTGCTCGCGACGTCTCGCGTGGTCGAACGCACCGGCCTGCCGGTGATCGGGGTCGGCGGTGTCCGGTCGGCGGACGACGTGCGGCAGTATCTCGCGGCGGGCGCGTCGCTGGTGGCGATCGGCACGGCGGCCCTGGCGGATCCCCGGCTGCCGGAACGGGTGGTTGCGGAGCTGGAGCAGGAGGCATGACGGAGATCATCGTCGCCCTCGACGTGCCGAGCGCGCGGGACGCCCTCGCGCTGCTGGACCGGCTGCCCGAGGCCCGCTGGGTCAAGGTCGGCTCCATCCTGTTCACCCGCGAGGGACCCGCGCTCATCGAGGTGCTGCGCCGTCGCGGACTCGAGGTGTTTCTCGATCTCAAGTGGCACGATATCCCGAACACGGTTGCCGGGTCGGTCACCGTCGCGCGGAGCCTGGGCGTGGCGATGGCCACGGTGCACACGCTCGGGGGTGCGGCGATGATGCAGGCGGCCCAGGAGGCTGCGGGAAACGAGGTCGCCCTCGTCGGCGTGACGGTGCTGACGTCGCATGACGATGCATCCCTGGCCGCGGCGCTCGGCCGGCCGGCGGCGGTCGCGGCAGACGAGGTGGCGCGGCTTGCCGGCGGTGCAAGGGAGGCGGGGCTGGCCGGCGTGGTGTGCTCCCCGCACGAAGTATCGCGGGTCCGTGAGGTGCTCGCGGCGGGCTCCCGGGTCGTGGTCCCCGGCATCCGGGCTGCCGCCGCGCCGCCGGATGACCAGCGCCGGACCGCTTCCGCCGGCGACGCCGTTAGCGCCGGGGCCACCCACCTGGTGGTTGGCCGTCCGATCCTTGCCGCCCAGGACCCCGGGGCCGCGTTTCGCCAGCTGCTGAGGGAGGCGGAGGCCCCGCCCGGCTGACCGAGGTGGACCGGCGCGAGCCGGGACGTCCGGTTATGCTTCGGACGGAGGTTCCTGCCGATTCTTGCCATTCCCGGACGTCTTCCGGGTCCAAGGCTCGCAGTGAATTCCGGCGAACATGGTATCCTCCACATCGTCGTTGCCGACGAGGATCGGACCGCCGTAGACCGGATCGTGGCGATCCTTCGATCGGATGGCCACGCCGTCTTCCACGCCTATGATGCGCTGGCCGCAACGCAGCTGGCGATGAACCTGAAGGTCTGCGACCTCGTCATCAGCAACACGAAAATGGCCGGGCTGGAAACGGGGGTCGAGCTGATCCTGCAACTGCGACAGCTCCGGCCGATCGTGCCGGTGATCTCTCTCGCCAACGCCGGCCGATCCAGCCCCGAAGTCGAGCGCAAGCTTCCGCCTGACGTGCTGATCATCCGGGAGCCGTTTACCCCGAGAACCTGCGGGCGGCCGTGGCGGCGACGCTGGACGGGCGCTAGCGCCAAGGCAGGGCTGCCGGACAGGCTGCAACCGGCTTCCCTTGCGTCACTTCCGGGCCCACTCTATATTGGCATGCTAGCCCTTAATTTGGCCCGGGAGACTACGTGTGAAGGTACGGTCGAGTGTGAAGCCGATCTGTGAGCACTGCAAGGTCGTCAAGCGTCAGGGTGTCACGCGCATCATCTGCAAGCGCAACCCGAAGCACAAGCAGCGGCAGGGCTGATCATGGCACGTATTGCAGGAGTGGATCTTCCGCGCGAGAAGCGCGTCGAAGTGGCCCTCACGTACATCTACGGCATCGGCCGGCCCACCAGCGCCCGCATCCTCAGTGAGACCGGCGTCAACATCGACACCCGGGTCCGCGATCTGTCGGACGCCGAGGTGGCGCGGCTGCGCCAGATCATCGAGCGGTCGGTCAAGGTGGAAGGCGCGCTTCGCACCGAAGTCGCCATGAACATCAAGCGCCTGATGGACATCGGCAGCTACCGCGGCATCCGTCACCGCCGCGGGCTCCCGGTCCGCGGGCAGCGCACGCACACGAACGCGCGCACCAAGAAGGGGCCGCGCCGTGCCATCGCCGGCAAGAAGAAAGTGACCAAGAAGTAAATGACCAGTCCGACTCCAGCCGCGCCGGCGCCGAAGCCCGCGGGCAAGCGTTCCAAGAAGGTGGTCGAGTCCGAGGGGATTGCGCACATCAGCGCGACCTTCAACAACGTGCTCATCACCATCACCGACCTGCGCGGCAACGCGCTCGCGTGGGGCACCGCGGGCAAGGCGGGCTTCAAGGGCTCGAAGAAGTCCACGCCCTTCGCCGCCACCGTCGCCGCCGAGAACTGCGGCCGCGAGGCGATGAACCTGGGTCTCCGCCGGGTGCACGTCCGGGTCCAGGGCCCGGGCAGCGGCCGCGAGTCGGCCATCCAGGCGCTCGCGTCGGTCGGTCTTCGTGTCGTGTCCATCCGGGATGTCACCCCGATTCCTCACAACGGGTGCCGTCCCCCGAAGAAGCGGCGGGTCTGATCCATGTCACGCTACATCGGTCCCAGCTGCCGTCAGTGCCGCCGCGAAGGCACCAAGCTCTTCCTCAAGGGCACCAAGTGCCTCACCGAGAAGTGCCCGGTCGAGCGCCGTCCGTATCCCGCCGGCCAGCACGGCCAGAGCGGCGGCGGGCGCCCCCGGAAGACGTCGGAGTACGCCAAGCAGCTGCGTGAGAAACAGAAGGTCAAGCGGATGTATGGCCTCACCGAGCGCCAGTTCCGCAACACCTTCGAAACCGCGTCGCTCGAGCCGGGCGTCAAGGGCACCAACCTGCTGGTGGCGCTCGAGACCCGTCTCGACAACATCGTCTATCGCATGGGCTTCGCGCCCAGCCGCAAGGCCGGCCGCCAGCTGATCCGCCATGGCCACGTCGAGGTCAACGGCCGGCGGGTGGATGTGCCGTCGTTCCACGTCACGCCGGGCCACGAGGTCCGCGTCACCGAATCGAGCCGGGAGCTGGTCTCGGTCAAGGCCGCGCAGGAGCAGGCGTCGCGCGGCGCGCCGGTTGGCTGGCTGTCCGTCGACACCGACAAGGTCTCCGGTCGTCTGGTCGAGCGTCCGACCCGCGAGGCGATTCCCGTCAACGCCCAGGAGCAGCTCATCGTCGAGCTGTACTCGAAGTGACCATGAGCATCGATCTGACCGGTCTGGTCCGCCCGCACCTCGTCGAGGTGATGAAGCGGGACGACAATCCGAACGTCGCCGAGTTCCGCCTCCAGCCGCTGGAGCGGGGCTTCGGCTACACGCTGGGCAACTCGCTGCGCCGCCTGCTGCTCTCCTCGCTCCGCGGGTCCGCGGTCTGGGGCTTCCGCCTCGACGGCGTGGTCCACGAGCATCAGACGGTGCAGGGCGTGCTCGAGGACGTGCACCAGATCGTGCAGCGCCTCAAGGCGCTCACGCTCGTGCTCGATCCCGAGGTGGACGAGGCCGTGCTGCACATCAAGCGCGACGGTGCGGGCCCGGTCTACGCGCGCGACATCCAGGAGCATGGCTCGGTTCGGGTCATCAACCCCGACCACCTGCTGTTCACGCTCCAGGACGATCGCGACGTCAACATGGAGCTGTACGTCAACAAGGGCCGTGGCTACGTCGAGTCCGAGCTGCACCCGGCCGATCGCTCGCTGCCGATCGATCTGGTCCGGATCGACGCCATCTACAACCCGGTCCGCCGAGCCAACTTCACCGTCGCGGAAACCCGCGTCGGCCAGCGCACCGACTATGACCGGCTCACGGTCTCGATCGAGACCAACGGCACGATCACGCCGGAAGACGCCATCGCCTACGCGGCGGCACTGGCCCAGACCCACTTCCAGTATTTCGTGGACTTCGGCCGCGTCCCGACATTCCGCGATCAGACGGATACGTCGGACGTGGGCGGCGGCAACCTGCGCGCCCGCCTCTCCCGGCTGATCGACGACCTCCAGCCGCCCCTCTCGGTGCGGTCGCTCAACTCGCTCAAGAACTCCAACATCCGGACCCTCAAGGATCTGGTGGAGTTCAGCGCGGAAGACCTGCTCAAGGTCAAGAACGTGGGCGAGAAGGCGCTGCAGGAGATCGCCGACCTGCTCAAGCGTGAGGAGCTCAACTTCGGCATGGGCTTCGAAGAGGCGGACGGCGATCTCCGCATTGCCCGGCCGGGCCAGCCGCCCGCCGTGCCGGCGGTGGTGATGAACGGGGAGAACGCGTAAATGCGCCATCGCGCCAAGGGCCGCCAGCTGTCCCGCACGTCCAGCCACAAGCGGGCAATGCTCAACAACATGGCCACCAGTCTCTTCGCGCACGGGCGCGTGGTCACCACCGAGGCCAAGGCCAAGGAGCTCCGGCCGTTCGCCGAGAAGCTCATCACGCTGGCCCGCCGGGGGGATCTGCACGCTCGCCGGCTCGCGTCGCAGAAGATTCAGGACCGCGCCGCGCTCGCCAAGCTCTTCGCGGAGATCGGCCCGCGCTTTGCCGGCCGCCCGGGCGGTTACACCCGCATCCTCAAGCTGGGCCATCGGCCCGGCGATGGCGCCGATGTGGCGCGCATCGAGCTCCTGGCCGAGTGACCCGCGCCCCGGTCGGGTCGGCGCTTCCGGATACGACAAAGGGGACCTTCGGGTCCCCTTTTTTTCGGTCCTGGCGCCCGCGTGCCGGGCTGCCGCTCGCGTCAGCTCGCCTTGGCGACCTTGTTACTCTTGAGGCACTGGGTGCACACCCGGACCCGCTTGGGCGCGCCGTCCACCAGCACCCGCACGGTCTGGAGGTTCGGATACCACCGGCGCCTGGTGCGATTGTTGGCGTGGCTCACGTTGTGGCCGGTGATCGGCCCCTTGGCGCACACGGAACAGACCCGTGCCATAAATTCCATCCTTGGAAAGTTCGTCCGAAAGTTCGGCCCGACCAGCGTGGCGGCGGACGCGTACCAGAGCAAGCCTCGAAACCTAATCGCGGAACGGTCATGACACAACTGGCGGGCGCTCCCCATGCCTAAGGCCATGATCACCGGGATCACCGGCCAGGATGGCTCCTACCTGGCCGAGCTGCTCCTCGGCAAAGGCTATGAGGTCGTCGGGGTGGTCCGGCGCACCAGCCACCACAGCTACGAGCGCATCGAGCATCTGCTCGACCGGATCACCATCGTCCCGGCCGACCTGCTCGACCAGCACTCGCTCACCATGGTGATCCAGGACGCAAAGCCGGACGAGGTCTACAATCTGGCGGCGCAGTCGTACGTGCCGACGTCATGGAGCCAGCCGGTACTCACCGGGGAGTTCACGGCGCTGGGCGTGACCCGGATCCTCGAGGCGGTCCGGCTGGCGCATCCCAGCGCCCGCTTCTACCAGGCGAGCTCGTCGGAGATGTACGGCCGGGTGACCGAGACCCCGCAGCGGGAGACCACGTCGTTCTATCCGCGCTCACCCTACGGCGTTGCCAAGGCGTACGGACACTGGATCACCGTCAATTACCGCGAATCCTACGGGCTGTACGCGGTGAGCGGCATTCTGTTCAATCACGAGTCGCCCCGGCGCGGGATCGAGTTCGTGACCCGGAAGGTCACCGACGGCGTGGCCCGGATCAAGCTGGGCCTGACCCGGGAGCTCCGGCTGGGCAACCTCGACGCCCGGCGTGACTGGGGCTACGCGGGCGACTATGTGGACGCGATGTGGCGCATGCTGCAACAGCCCGCCCCGCAGGATTTCGTGATCGGGACCGGTGTCTGTCACACGGTGCGGGACCTGGTCGAGACTGCGTTCGGGCACGTCGGCCTCGACTGGCAGCAGCACGTGGTGACCGATCCCCGCTTCATCCGTCCGGCCGAAGTCGATCTGCTGGTGGCGGACCCGGCAAAGGCAAAGGCGGAGCTCGGCTGGACTCCCACCATGGACTTCCGCGGGCTGATTGCCACCATGGTCGATGCCGACCTCGAAAGGCTTGGCGCCCGGGCATGAAGGTGCTGGTGACGGGGGCCGACGGATTCGTGGGGCGGCACCTGGTCCGCGAGCTTCTCGAGCGCGGCTATCAGGTCCGGGCTGCGATCCGGTCCGGGAGCGAGCCGGTGAGCTTCCCTGAGGGCGTGGACACGGTGCCGCTCGAGCTCGAGGACGGCGCCTCGGTCATCGCCGCGCTCACGGCGCCCTGTGATGCGATCGTGCATCTGGCGGCCCTCGCATCGAGCGCGGAAGCACGCCGCGACCCGGCGGCCGCGTGGATCGTGAACGCCGCCGGCACCGCCCGCGTGGCCGAGGCGGCGGCGCGGCTCCGCGACGGCGGGGCCGCCGAGCTCCGGCTGCTGGTGGTTTCGACCGGCGAGGTGTACGGTGAGGCGGAGCGGCCGTTCACCGAAGCGGACGAGCCGCGGCCCCAGTCGCCCTATGCGGCGAGCAAGGTGGGAGCGGAGGTGGCAGCACTCGAAGTGGGGCGCCGCAGCGGACTCCCCGTGATCGTGGCTCGGCCGTTCACGCACACGGGGCCCGGCCAGCGCACGGCGTTCTTCGTGCCGGCTCTGCTCGAGCGGCTCCGGGAGGCGCGGCGGAGCGGGCGGCGTGCGGTACGCGTCGGCAACCTGGCGCCGGTGCGGGACCTCACCGACGTGCGCGATGTGGTCCGTGCGTACGCGATGCTCCTCACGGACGGCGAGGCGGGTGCCGCGTACAATGTGTCGCGCGGCGAGGGCGTGGCCCTGTCGGATCTGTTCGCGCGCATGGCGGCGGCCGTGGGCGTCGACGCGGTGCCCGAGCCCGACCCGGAGCTGATGCGTCGGGCCGACCTGCCGTTCCTCGTTGGCGACTCGACCAAGCTCCAGCGGGCGACCGGGTGGGCGCCCACCATCTCAATCGACCAGACCCTGGCGGACATGCTGGATGCCGAAGCGCACTGACCTCAAGACCATCCTCCTGATCGGCTCGGGCCCCATCGTGATCGGGCAGGGCGCCGAGTTCGACTACTCGGGCACCCAGGCTGTGCGGGCACTCCGCGAGGAGGGCTACCGGGTGGTGCTGGTCAATTCCAATCCGGCCACGATCATGACCGATCCCGAGCTGGCCGACCGCACCTACATCGAGCCAGTCACGCCGGAATGGGTGGCGCGGGTGATCGAGCGAGAGCGCCCCGATGCGCTCCTGCCCACCATGGGGGGGCAGACGGCGCTCAATGTGGCGATGGCGCTCCACCGCGACGGGACGCTGGAGCGCTTCGGCGTCGAGCTCATAGGCGCGAACGAACGCGCCATCCGGATCGGCGAGGACCGCGAGGAATTCGCCCGCGCAATGCGGCGGATCGGGCTCGCGACGCCCGAGGGACGGACGGTGACCAGTCTGGCCGAGGCGCTCGAAGCGGTGGAGGTGACGGGGTACCCGGCCATTCTCCGGCCGTCCTTCACGCTGGGCGGAAGCGGCGGCGGCATTGCCTACAACCGCGAGGAGTTCGAGACGCTGATCCGGCGCGGACTGGAGCTGTCGCCGGTCGGCTCCGTGCTCGTCGAGCGGAGCATCATCGGGTGGAAGGAATTCGAGCTCGAGCTGATGCGCGACGGCGCCGACAACGTGGTCATCGTCTGCTCGATCGAGAACCTCGACCCCATGGGCGTGCACACGGGCGACTCGATCACCGTCGCCCCCGTCATGACGCTCACTGACCGCGAGTACCAGCGGATGCGCGACGCGGCCATCGCCATCATCCGCGAGGTGGGTGTGGCTGCCGGCGGGTGCAACATCCAGTTTGCCGTGAACCCCGAGACCGGCGAGCAGCTGGTCATCGAGATGAACCCGCGGGTGTCACGCTCCTCCGCCCTCGCCTCCAAGGCCACCGGGTTTCCCATTGCCCGGATTGGCGCCAAGGTGGCGGTGGGGTACCGGCTCGACGAGCTGCCCAACGACATCACGAAGACGACGCCCGCCTCCTTCGAGCCGGTGCTCGACTACGTAGTCGTAAAGGTTCCGCGATTCGCCTTCGAGAAGTTCCCCGCGGCCGACCCGACGCTCACCACGCAGATGAAGTCGGTCGGCGAGGTGATGGCCATCGGCCGGACCTTCAAGGAGGCGTTCCAGAAGGCGCTCCGCGGGCTCGAGACCGACCGGTCCGGCTGGACTGCGGCGGCCGATCCGGGCGACGACCGCCTGCCGGACGGCAGCCGCGAGGCGGTGGTGGCCGCGCTCAGGACGCCCACGCCCGAGCGGATCTTCCAAGTCCGGCGCGCGCTCGAGGCCGGCGTGTCCGTGGCCGACGTTCACGAGCGGAGCGGCATCGACCCCTGGTTCCTCTATCAGCTCACCGAGCTGCTGGAAGCCGAGCGGCGGTGGGCGGCGAGCTGCGCCACCGGAGACGATGCAGAGCTGGCCGGCGAGATCCGCGCCATGAAGCGGCTCGGCTTCTCCGACCGCCAGCTGGCCGAGCTTCGCGGCGTGACCGAGCCGGAGATGCGGGCGCTCCGCCACCGGCTGGGTGTCCGTCCGGCGTACAAGACCGTCGACACCTGTGCCGGCGAATTTCCCTCGTCCACGCCCTACCTCTACTCGTCCTACGACGAGGAGAATGAGGCCGCGGCCGCTGGCCGCGACACGGTGGTGATCCTCGGGAGCGGACCCAACCGCATCGGACAGGGCGTCGAGTTCGACTATTGCTGCGTGCGGGCCGCGCTGGCCTTCCGTGAGATGGGCTACCGCACCGTGATGGTGAATTCCAATCCGGAGACGGTCTCCACCGATTTCGACATCTCGGATGCGCTCTACTTCGAGCCGCTCACGCTGGAGGACGTGCTCGAGATCGTGAACCTGGAGCAGCCGATCGGCGTGGTGGTGCAGCTGGGCGGTCAGACGCCGCTTCGGCTGGCACACGGCCTGGAGCGCGAGGGGGTCCGCATCCTGGGCACCTCGCCCGAAGCGATCGACCTGGCGGAAGACCGCGGCCGGTTCGAGGCGCTCGCGCGCGAGCTGGGCGTGCGCCAGCCCCCGAGCGGGATCGCGTTCTCCGTGGAGGAGGCGGTCGGTGTCGCGAGCCGGGTCGACTACCCGGTGCTGGTGCGCCCATCGTACGTGCTGGGCGGCCGGGCCATGGAGATCGTCTACGACGAATCGTCACTCCGGTCGTACTTTGCCCGCGCAGCGAGAATTGCACCGGAACATCCGGTCCTGATCGACCGCTTCCTCGAGGATGCCTTCGAGGCGGACGTGGACGCGATCTCCGATGGTCGGCGCTGCGTCATCGGCGGCGTCATGCAGCACATCGAGGACGCCGGGATTCACTCGGGCGACTCGGCCTGCGTGCTCCCGCCGTACCTCATCACCGAAGAGCAGGTGGCCCAGATGCGGGAGCACACCCGCGCCTTTGCCCTGAAGCTCGGCGTGGTGGGCCTCCTCAACGTGCAGTACGCCATCCGGGATGGGGTCGTCTACGTGCTGGAGGTGAACCCCCGGGCGTCGCGCACCGTGCCGTTCGTCTCGAAGACGACTGGCGTGCCGCTGGCCTCGCTCGCGGCCGCGGTGGCGGTGGGACGCACCCTCGACGAGCTGGGGCTCGAGGACGACGTGCTGCAGCCGTATGTGGCCGTCAAGGAGGCGGTGTTTCCGTTCAGCAAGTTCCAGGGAGTGGACCTGGTTCTTGGGCCCGAGATGCGCTCCACCGGGGAGGTCATGGGCATCGCCGACTCGTTCGGCATGGCCTTCGCCAAGGCGCAGGCCTCGGCCGATGGCGCGCTGCCGCTCGAGGGCGCCGTGTTCATCACGGTGAATGATCACGACAAGACGAATGTCGTGCCCATTGCCCGCCGGTTTCAGGAGCTGGGCTTCCGCCTGCTCGCCACCGAAGGCACGGCCCGGCACCTGCGCGCGCGCGGGATTCCGGCCGGCCGGGTGCTCAAGGTGCACGAGGGGAGGCCCAACGCGATCGACCTCCTGGTGTCCGGCGGGATCCAGCTGCTGGTGAACACGCCGCTGGGCAAGCTGACGCAGCAGGACGACTATGCCATCCGGCGCGCGGCGCTCCAGCAGCGCGTGCCCTACACCACGACGCTGTCGGCCGCGTCGGCGGCGACCGACGCGATCATTGCCCTCCGGAGCCGCGCCGGCGAAGTGCGGTCGCTGCAGGAGTGGCACGCCCTGGCGCGCGAGATGAGCGCGGAATGGAGCGGCTGACGTGAGCGACAGCACCTACTTTGCCCACGAGTCGGCCTTCATCGACGACGGCGCCGTCATCGGTGCGGGGACGAAGATCTGGCACTTCTGCCACGTCATGCCCGGCGCGGTCATCGGTGAGCGCAGCAGCCTGGGGCAGAACGTGGTCGTGATGCCGGGGACTCGGATCGGCAACAACGTGAAGATCCAGAACAACGTCTCGATCTACGAGGGCGTGGTGCTGGAGGACGACACCTTCTGCGGACCGAGCTGCGTGTTCACGAACGTCGTGAATCCGCGAAGCCACGTCTCGCGGAAGGCGGAGTACCGGCAGACGCTGGTGCGTCGCGGCAGCTCCATCGGGGCCAACGCCACGATCGTCTGCGGCGTAACCCTGGGACAGTTCAGCTTCATCGGTGCGGGAGCGGTCGTCACGAGCGACGTGCCGGATTTTGCGCTGATGGTCGGCGTGCCGGCCCGGCGGGTGGGATGGATGTGCCAGTGCGGTGAGCGGCTGCAGCTCGGGGGCGGGCGCGCGGTCTGCGGCGCCTGCGGTGCCGGCTACGAGGAGGGCCCGGGCCGGCTGACCATGATTGACCCACCCAGACGGGACGGATAGCTTTCCCGGCTTTCTGGATACCGCGTGGTTCGAGCGCGCCCGGGCCTCTGGCCGTCTCCGGCCGAGGCGCGGGCGCTTTGCCAGAGTTTTGCCAAGGATGTGGGCGTGAACGTTCCGTTGCTCGACCTGGTGGCACAGCACGAGACGATCCGGGATGCGGTCCTCCCGGCCGTCCTCGGCGTGATCGAGCGCCAGACGTTCATCATGGGGCCGGAGGTCGGCGTGCTGGAGGAGCGGCTCGCGGAGCTCTCCTG
>Ga0310810_10003981_pt1 | contig 16257 bp, 13 predicted proteins | sample NCmetagenome_FD_207641 | JGI IMG/M metagenome (GOLD analysis project Ga0310810, IMG submission 207641) | Soil microbial communities from experimental microcosm in Duke University, North Carolina, United States - NC | ecosystem: Engineered > Artificial ecosystem > Soil microcosm > Unclassified ... | reverse complement strand
GGTCAGCCGCCTGGAGGATGGCGTTTCCGCTTACCGAAAAGCAATCGCGCTCAAACCCACATTGGGCGAAGCCTGGTGGAGCCTTGCCAACCTCAAAACGGTCAAGTTCGACGAGGGCGATCTTACTGCGATGAAGGAGGCGCGCCGGGAACCCGACCTTAGCGACGAAGATCGTTTTCATCTCGATTTCGCGCTCGGCAAGGCATTCCACGATGCCGGGCGGGCCGACGAAGCTTTCGCGCATTATGCGAGCGCGAATGCGCTTCGGTTGAAGCGTCATCCTTATGACTCCGAGAAGATCCATCAGACAGTCGATCGGTGCATCGGGACTTTCACGGCGGACGTGTTTGCTCAGCACCAAGGCGGCTGTGATGCGCCAGACCCGATTTTCATCGTCGGCATGCCGCGTGCAGGGTCCACGCTTATCGAGCAGATCTTGTCATCCCACAGTCTGGTCGAAGGGACATCGGAGCTGCCGGACATTCCCGTGCTCGCCAGGAAATACGGCAAATACCCTTCCAGCCTGCTCATGCTCTCGGCGAACCAGCGGCGCGAGCTCGGCGAAGAATATCTGCGGCGCTCGGCGGTCCAACGCCGCACCGACCGTCCTTTCTTTATCGACAAGCTACCGAACAACTGGCTGTTCGTGCCCTTCATTCGGTTGATCCTCCCGAATGCAAAGATCATTGACGCTCGGCGTCATCCGCTCGGCTGCTGCTTCTCGAACTTCCGCCAGCACTTCGCGCGCGGGCAGGACTTCACCTACGATCTCGCGGATCTAGGGAAATATTATGCCGATTATGTGCAGCTGATGGCGCATATCGACGCAGTGCTTCCCGGACGAGTTCACCGCGTCATTTACGAGCGGATGGTCGAAGATACTGAAGCCGAGATCAGGCGCCTGCTCGAATATTGCGGACTGGAGTTCGAACCGGCCTGTCTGGAGTTTTACAGGACCGAGCGCGCGGTCCGTACGCCGAGCTCGGAGCAGGTACGCCAGCCGATCTACCGCGACGCGACCGAGGAGTGGCGAGCCTATGAGCGGCATCTGGGGCCGCTCAAGGCGGCGCTCGGGCCCGTTCTCGATGCTTATCCCACCGTTCCTGCGACCTGAAAGCAACGCCCCTGTAACAATCGTGTCAGAAGCCTTCCACGGCTGTTGACTTTGCTCAAGCCGTCTGTCGCAATTCCGACGTAGGCCGAATGGGGGCATTCGCATGACTGATCGAACTTTCCGCGGAATCACGCTGGCGCTTCTTGCGTCCACTGCGCTTGCGACGCCGGCTCTTGCTCAAAATACTCAGCCGCAGACGACCGTACGGCCGACGGCTCCCGGCACGAATGCGACGGACGTCACCACGCCGCCGCCCCCTGTTCAGCAGAGGCAGGCAGCTGCGGGCGTGCCGGACCAAAGCGAGATCATCATCACCGCCACGAAGCGCGAAGAGAATCTGCAGAACGTGCCGATTAGCGTCCAGGTGCTCGGCACTCGCAAGCTCGATCAGCTCAACATCTCCAACTTCGAACAATATACGAAGCAGCTCCCGTCGGTGAGCTACAACTTCTCCCAGGCAGGCGGCACCGTCGTGTACATGCGCGGCATTGCGACCGGCGGCGACGGCAACCACTCCGGCGCATTGCCTTCGGTCGGTGTCTATCTAGACGAGCAGCCCGTCACGACGATCGGCGGATCGCTCGACGTCCATATTTATGACATCGCTCGCATCGAAAGCCTTGCCGGTCCTCAGGGAACGCTCTTCGGCGCCTCGAGCGAAGCGGGCACGATCCGCATCATCACCAACAAGCCCGAGATTGGCGTCCTCACCGGACGGGTCGATACGGAACTCAACGCAGTCGATCACGGCGACATCGGCGGCAAGGCCGAAGGCATGGTCAATTTTCCGCTCGGTCCCCACATGGCATTGCGCCTCGTCGGCTTCTACGAACATGACGCCGGCTATATCGACAACGTCTTCGGCTCGCGCACGTATCGGGCGCCGAGCATAAGTGAGGGCTTTGCGCCCCAAGACATCAGCTTCGACAACAAGCAGTTTGTGAAGAACAATTTCAATGGGGTGGATGTCTACGGCGGCCGGGCTGCATTGAAGATTGATCTCGATGACAATTGGACCGTGCTGCCGCAGCTCATGTACCAAAACAAGATCGAGCATGGCGTCTTCTTCGAAGATGCCGACCAAGCGCCCTTGCAAACTGTTCGATTCCAGAACGAGTTCGCTCGCGACCACTTCACCCAGGCGGCGCTGACGATCGAGGGCAAGATCGCAAACTTCGATTTAACCTATGCCGGCGCGTACATGGACCGTCCTCGGCACACGTCGAACGACTACACCGATTACACCGATGCATATGACGCTTATTACCAATACTTAGGTTACACAGGCATCCTCGATGCTCTCAACTATCGCGACAACAGCGGGAACCTGATCAACCCGCGTCAGCATATCGATGGCACGGAGCACTTCACGAAGCTGAGCCAAGAGCTACGAATTGCCACTCCCGTCAATCAGCCGATTCGCGCTCTCGTGGGCGCATTCTACCAGCGGCAAACGAACGACATTCTTCAGGATTATCTGGTCGACAATCTGGCGACGAGCCTGTCCGTCCCGGGATGGGCAAACACGATTTGGCTAACGAAACAATATCGTGTTGATCGGGACTACGCTTTGTTCGGTGAAGCGAACTGGGACGTCACGCCGCAGATTACGCTGACGGCCGGCGGTCGCTACTACAAGTTCGACAATACCCTGATCGGCTTCAACGGCTTCGGGCCTAACAACCCCGATTATTCTACGCTGGGCTACAATCGCTGTTTGACCGTGAACGGCCTTCAGCTGCGCGACGATCCCGGAAGCGCTCTGATCTCCGGCGGGGTTTCCGGAACGCCGTGCACGAACGTTGGACAGGTGGTCAACGGCAAGCTCGAGCCGAAGCGCAGCAAGGACACGGGCTTCATTCATCGCCTCAACGCTCAATGGAAGCCGGCGCGGGGACTAATGTTCTATGCGACCTGGTCGCGCGGGTTTCGACCCGGCGGCATCAACCGGCAGCCGACGGCGCCGGCATATGGTGCGGACTTCCTCACCAATTATGAGGCCGGATGGAAAACAACCTTCGCCGGGAACCGTGTGCGCTGGAACGGTGCGATCTACCACCAGATATGGAACAAGTTGCAATTCAGCTTCCTCGGCGCGAACAGCCTGACCGTCATCCAGAATGGCCGCCAGGCCAAGATCAACGGCGTCGAGAGCGATCTGAACTACATCAGTGGCGGTTTATCGCTGACGCTAACCGGCGCCTACACTGACGCAAAGACGAGCGGAGCGATCTGCCATTCGTCGGTCGATCCGACCGCCGATTGCACGGCAGCGGGCGATTGGATCATCACACCCTCTGGAACGCGATTGCCGATCACCCCCAAGTTCAAGGGGAGCGCCACCGCGCGTTACCAATGGCCACTGGGTGCCGGCAAAGCGCACGTCCAGGGCGTCGTCAGCTACCAGGGTTCGGCGAGCGCTGACATTCGGCAGAATATCGACGGCTCTGGGACCAATCCCAATGATTTCCTGGGACGGATCCATTCCTCGACTGTCGTCGACCTTTTCACGGGCTGGGACTGGCACAATTACAGCATCGAATTGTTCGCGTCGAACGTGTTCGATGAGCGCAACGAGCTTTCCCGCTTTGTCCCTTGCAGCATCTGTACGCAGACGAAGATCGTGATTGGGCGTCCGAGGACTATCGGTCTCCGCCTGGGCGCGAAATTCTAAACGCTGGCTCCGCGCGACAGATAGCAACGCTGCCGCCGTTTCGCCGTTGAGCGGCTGATGACTGTCGAGCCGCGCCCGCTGCACTGGCGCTTCATTGTGACGATTCTGGCGCTCGCTGGCCTGTGGCTGGCGATGCTCCTCCTTGGCCGCGGGCCGCTCGACCGAAGCATCTACGAAGCGCTTTATGCCGGGCATCGGCCGGCGCTTGTCGTCGTTGCGCGGATCTTCACTTTTCTTGGGGAGCCGACGGTGCTGATTGCGGCCGGATTTCTGTTTGCCGGCTGGCTCTGGCGAGAAGGCCGCGGCCGCTTCGGCCTGGCGCTGCTCCTTGTAATCATGATCGGCCGCGGCCTCAGCGAAGTTCAGAAATATTGGATTGCACGCGCGCGGCCCGATCTCGAGCCGCACCTCGTGATCGTGAAAACTTCGTCGTTCCCGAGTGGCCACGCGACAAGCTCGATGATTTTCTACCTGACGCTTGCGCTCGCTCTCACGGCCGGCACACTCCGGCAACGGCCCGCTGCCGTGGCGGCGGTCCTGCTTTCGATCTGCATCGGATTGAGCCGGGTGATGCTTGGCGTGCATTGGCCGAGCGACGTGGTCGGCGGCTGGTCGTTCGGCCTGCTCTGGGTCCTGGTGACTCTCAGGCCTGCGGAGCGCCTGTTGCGCGCGAATTCCGGTGGGGCGGAAAAACAGCTATAAGGCCGCGCTCGCGGTACAAGGGGAGGGCGAAATGGCCAAACCATTCACGACGATTGCGGCGCTGATCTTTTTCTGCATGGCGCTGCTCCATCTCTATCGGATTTTCACGCATTTCCAGATCATCATCGGAAGCCACACCATTCCGATGTGGTGCAGCTATTTCGGCTTGGTCATTCCGGCTTTGCTCGGAATCCTGCTGCTTCGGGAGAGCCGCAGTTGACCGTCAGACGTTGAAGCGGAACAGCATGACGTCACCGTCCTGCACGACATAATCCTTGCCTTCGGAGCGTAGCTTGCCCGCGTCGCGCGCACCGGCTTCGCCGCCACAGGCAATGTAGTCGTCGTAGCCGATCGTTTCGGCGCGGATGAACCCGCGCTCGAAATCCGTGTGGATTTCGCCGGCCGCCTCGGGGGCTCTGGCTCCCTTGTGTACTGTCCAGGCGCGCGATTCCTTGGGGCCAGCGGTGTAGAAAGTGATGAGACCGAGCAGCGCATAGGCTGCGTGGATCATCCGGTTGAGGCCTGTCTCGTGGAGGCCGAGGTCGGACAGGAAAACGTCTCGCTCGTCCGCCGCCAGGGTGGCGATCTCGGCTTCGATCGCTGCTGAGATGACGACGGCCTGGGCGCCTTCCGTGGCAGCCTTGTCAAAGACGCGTTGCGATAAGGCATTGCCGTTGGCCGCGTCGCCTTCATCGACATTGCAGACGTACAGCACCGGCTTTGCGGTGAGCAGCTGCGCGCGCTGCAGCGCCTTGGCTTCTTCAGCGTCCTTCGGGTGCACGAGGCGCGCCGGCTTCGATGCTCGGAGCAGGTCCAGCGCCTGGCCAAGCACCGACGCTTCGATCTTGGCTTCCTTGTCGCCCTGCTGCGCCTTCTTGACGAGGTTGGGCACCCGGCGATCGAGCGATTCCAGGTCAGCGAGCATCAGCTCGGTCTCGACCGTCTCCGCGTCGGCGATAGGATCAACGCGACCTTCGACGTGGGTGACGTCGCCGCCTTCAAAGCAGCGCAGCACGTGGACGATCGCGTCCACTTCGCGGATGTTCGCAAGAAATTGGTTGCCGAGCCCTTCGCCCTTGCTGGCGCCGCGCACGAGTCCGGCGATGTCGACGAACTCGATCTGCGTCTCGATCTCCTGAGCCGACTTTGCGATCTGCCTGATCTTGTCGAGGCGGGGGTCCGGCACAGCCACGCGGCCGACGTTCGGCTCGATCGTGCAGAACGGATAGTTGGCCGCCTGTGCGGCAGCAGTCTCGGTCAAAGCATTGAAAAGCGTCGATTTACCAACGTTCGGCAGGCCGACGATGCCGCAGCGGAAGCCCATGTTTGTCTCAAGTTGGATGAGGGGAGTTGCGCCCTTTAGGCGAAGTTGAACGAAATGCTCAACCGCTCGCCTCGGCCAGTGCCCGCGACCACTTCATGGCGGAGCCAGCTTTCCCACATGAGCAGCAGTCCAGAGTGGGGCTCTACGCTCACGAAGGCATCCTTTCTGGCCGGCGCGGCCATCATCAGGGGAAGGCGCGGGTCCTCGAACCTGATCGGCCCGGACCCGCTCGGCACCTCAACGTAGATCGTGCCAGAGATGATGCTGTGCGGGTGGATGTGTCCACTGTGCTGCCCGCCGGATCTCAACAGATTGACCCACAGGCTGTCGAGCCGTGGCTTGCGGTCCAGGTCGAACGTATCGCGCGCGAATGCCGCGGCGTGGCGGTTCAAGATCTTTGAGAGTTGTTGGAAGGCAGGGTCGCGCTTCGGCAGGTCGTTAAGCGAGGCATAGCTCGTATAGCCGGCGTAGCGATGTTGCTTCGACCAGCGGCGGCCGGCTTCCTCATCTCGCGCGAGGGCGCGGATCGAATGGGCGAGGGCGCCCAGCAATCCATCGTCGCCGACTTCGGCTTCATAAAGTCTGGTGACGAACAGCTCGCGCATGGTTCTCTCCTAAAGCGCTTCGCCGTTTGCAGATACATCGAAGCGCAACCGCGTCTTGCAGAAAGCGGCATTCGCCAGAACTTCCTGAAGCCCATGTCGGCACGGACTTGAGTGACAGGGGAATACCGATGAGTTCGCGGCCGCTTGTTCTTGGAATTGCGGCAGCGGCAATCGCCTCCGTGCCGAGCGTTGCGTTCAGCCAATCCCGCTCGGACGAGAACGCGGTCACCCAGGCCGAGGACGCGTTCGGCTTCAGCGTCGGCCGCGAAAGCCTCGGGATCTACAATGCCGGGAACGTCCGCGGCTTTTCGCCGATCGCAGCGGGCAATCTCAGGATCAACGGCCTCTATTTCGACCAGGAGTACAACCTCGCCGGGACGCTCGTGGACTCGACGAGCATCAAGGTCGGGCTGTCGGCGCAGGGCTATCCGTTCACGGCTCCGAGCGGAATCTACGACCAGACGCTTCGCCGCCCGAGCGACAAGCCCGGCGCTTCAATGGTTGGCAATTTCGACAGCTTCGGCTCGGCCGGCGTGGAAATCGACGGTTCGCAGCCGGTCAGTTCAACGCTGAGCATCGGCTATGGTCTCAATGTCGCGCGGGTCGCGTTCCCGGACGGAACCGATAATTTCAATCATACCGTCAGCCTGATCGGCCTGTGGAAGCCTGCTGCAGGCATCGAGGTCATGCCGTTCTGGTCGGTGACTGACGATTTCAATGATGAGGGCGGGACGTTCTACATCCCCGCCGGCCATTTCCTACCCAAGCTGCCGCGTCCGCATCACAACGAAAGTCCCGGCTGGGCGGACTATCGTTACACAGGCCTCGACACCGGCCTGCTGGCGTCGGCCCGGCTCAGTCAGAACTGGGTCATTCGGCTTGGCGCTTTCCATTCCGACAATGACTTGAAGCACAGCTTCACCAATCTGCTCGACGAAGAGCAGCCCGATGGCAGCGGCGAGCGGCTGCTGTTCGCCGATCCCCGGGAAAAATCCGTTTCCGACAGTGGTGAGTTGAGACTGACCCACAGCATTCCGGATGGACCGCGTCTGCATGTGTTCCATTTGAGCCTTCGCGAGCGCGATGCGCGTCGTCAGTTTGGCGGCTCCGATTTCATCGACTTCGGACCAGGCCGGATCGGTCAGGACGTTCTGGCGCCTGAGCCTCAATCCTTCAATTTCAGCGACAAGAGCCACGACCAAGTGACCCAGACGACGCTCGGCCTCGCCTATGACGGGCGCTGGAAGAATGTCGGCGAGATCAGCTTCAGCATCTCGAAGGCACGCTTCCGTAAGGAAACGATTGTCCCCGGCGTGCCCGATGCCGTGACCCGATCGAGCCCCTGGCTCTACAATGCGACGGCAGCCGCGAACATCACGCACTCCATCGCGGTGTACGCCGGTTACGCGCGCGGACTGGAGGAGAGCGGAACCGCGCCACCCAATGCCACAAACCGCAACGAGCCGCTGCCCGCGATCCTGACTCAGCAGAAGGACGCGGGCATTCGAGTCAGTGTGACGAAGGGCATCAGGGCAGTGGCGGGCGTTTTCGACTTGACCAAGCCCTACTTCGGTTTCGATTCCGCGAACGTCTATCGGCAGGTCGGAACGGTCGAGAGCCGGGGCGCCGAGTTCTCGGTGTCGGGGAGCGTGACCCCGCGCCTCGACGTCGTCACGGGCGGAATGTTCCTCAATCCGCGAGTCACCGCATCGGGCGCTGTCGGAAACATCGGCTCAAAGCCGGTCGGTCTTCCGACGCATCTGCTGATCGCCAACGCGAACTGGAAGTCGCCCTTGAAAGGCTTGGAGCTTGATGCGGCCTTCAGCCACCGCGGCAGCACGCCGGCGACGACCGACAATCTCGTTTTCCTGCCGCCGCGTGCGCGGGTGGATCTGGGCGGCCATTATCGGTTCAAGATCGCGAAGAAGAACGCGACATTCCGGCTGCAGATGGTCAACTTGTTCAACAACCCGGGCTGGGGCCTCGCCGGGTCGGGCGTCTACACGTCCAACGCCAGCCGCTACGTTCAGGGTTATCTAACGGTTGATTTCTAGTCGGATTGTTGAAGCCGCAGCGCGACCTCGCTCATGAAGCGGGCATCGTCGCCGTCCGCGAGCCATTCCGCTTCGGAGGCGATCGCTCCCAGGACATCCGAGAGCGGTTCCATCTCGGCCTTCGCGTAATTGCCCAGGACATGCTTGGTGACGAGGTCCTTGCGGCCGGGTCCGGGATGGCCAATGCCGATCCGGACGCGCCGGAAGTCGGGGCCTAGCGCAGCATCGATCGACCTCAACCCGTTGTGGCCCGCGGTCCCGCCGCCGACCTTCACCTTCACCTTGAACGGAGCGAGGTCGAGTTCGTCGTGGAAGATGGTGAGATCGTCCAAGTCGAGCTTGTAAAAGCGCAGCGCCTGCTGAACGGCGTCTCCGCTGTCGTTCATAAAGGTCTGCGGTTTCAATAGCAGCACTCGATTCCGGCCGATCCGTCCTTCCGCGATCAGGCTCCGGAATTTCTTCGACCAGGGGCCGAATTCATGCGTCTCGCCAAGGATGTCGACGGCCATGAAGCCGACATTGTGCCGCTGCAGCGCATATTTCGCACCGGGATTGCCGAGGCCGACCCACAATTGCATGCGCTCACCTAGCGTGAGCATCGCACAAAAAGAAACCGCCCAGCTTTTCGGCTGAGCGGCTCCTTTTTTCGAATGGAAGGGAAGGGGCTTACTCGCCGCCTTCTTCCGCCGCAGGGGCTTCGCCTTCGGCTGCGCCCTCTTCGCCTTCGACGGTCGGGACTTCGCCAGCCGGCGCAGCCTCTTCCTCTTCGGCCTTCATCGCCGATGGCGCGACGATGGTGGCGACGGTGAAGTCCTCGTCCTTGTTCGACGGTTCAACGCCGTCGGGCAGCTTCACCTGGCTGATGTGGATCGAATCGCCGATCTCGAGGCCGTCGAGCGGCACATGGATCTCGTTCGGGATGCTCGCCGCATCGCAGACGATCTCGAGCTCGTGAACGACGACGTTGAGAACGCCGCCCTTCTTGAGACCGGGCGATTCCTCTTCGTTGTCGAAACGCATGGGAACGCCGACGTGCACCTTGGTGTGCTCGCCGATCCGCAGGAAATCGACATGGATGGGACGGCTCGTCACCGGGTGGAAATCCACCGCCTTCGGCAGCGTCCGCTGCGGCTTACCCTTGAAGTCGATCATGACGACCGAGTTCATGAAATGGCCGGTAGAAAGCATTTTCGACAGAAGCTTCTCCTCGACGTGAATCGAGAGGGCTTCCTTCTTTTCGCCGTACACCACGGCGGGAACCCGGCCTTCGCGACGCAATGCACGGGAGGCTCCCTTGCCAGCCCGGTCGCGCGCTTCGGCGGGCAGCGTCAGCTGATCGCTCATTTGCTATGCTCCGTTTAAGTGACCCGCCACGCCTCCAGGGATGACCATGGCTGGGAGCGCGCCCCCTAGGGGAGCGGGCTTAGAAAAGCAAGTTGAGCGTCAATAGACGCGCTGCGAGGGGATTCCGCGCTCAGCAAGGCGGACGAGCAGGCTGTCGCTGCCGGCGAGATGGCCTGCTCCCACGGCAACGAATACCGTTCCGGGCGTCTGCATGCGCGCCTTGATCCAATCGGCCCAGCGGGCATTCCGCTCAGTGAACATCATTCGGTACGTATCGGGGGAAGCGCTCTTGAGCTGGCCAAGCATGCTGATGAAGACGCTTTGGTCGCCCCGCTTCCAGGCCGACTGCATATCGGCCATGGCCTTGGACAGGCTCTCCATTTGATTGGATATGATGGGTTGCCCAGGTTTCCGGACCGTCGTTCCAGCAGAGCTCGAAGGCATGTGGTTGAACATGTCGATCTGGAACTGGAGCGTTTCCAGGCCCTCGACGGGCTTGCCTTCGGCCTCCGCCTGATGCCGCAGAACCATGTCGGCGCCATTATCGACCTGCATCCCCTGCGCCTGGCCGGCATTGATTGCCATGCGCGTCGTCGCAAGGAACGACGCCGACGGGGTCACCGATGGTGGCCGAAAGCCGGGTCCGAAACTTACCGGCTGCGACGGGCGTTCAGGAACCAGAGTCTCGAGAACCAGTTCGTCCGACTTCTCGAAGGCGTCTTTGACGTCCCGGTCGAACCATTGCGTCTTGCCGTCGAGGGCGTGGAAAGTCCCAAATATGTAGATTGTCGTATCCGCGTCGTGGACGACAAACATTGCTGGGCTGCCGGCGCCGGCTTGCGGCGGAGATGCAGCCGGGGTTGCGGCGGCAAGCGCTGCAGCGACGAGCAAGTTCACCATCCATCACCCTCCCGAGGCGAATGGCGCTGGATTGAAAGATCCGCGAGCGTTTACGACAGTCATTGCTGTCGTGACCGGGTCAGCCCCCTGACCACCCTGGCAACTCACGCATCAGACCCCCCAGCCCGATACCAAGGATGATGGTCACTAATGCGTTAAGAAAAGTCTAGCGAAATCCGGAGAAGCGTGAAGATTTATCGGTGGATAGACCGTTGATTTCATTGCGTATCCGTAATCACTGCAGCCGTCGGACCCTGTATCCGTCGCGCTTCAGCAGCTCGAGCACCGAGTAGTGGCCGGCGAGGTGTCCCGCGCCGACGGCAATCATGATGGTGCCGGGCTCGGCCATCCTTTGCTCGATCCACTTGCTCCAGTTCGCGTTGCGCTGCTTGATCAGTTCCTGCTGAAGCGCCGGCGAGTCAGAGAGCTCGCGATCGAACGTCTGCGCGATGCCTTTCACGTCGCCCCGCGCCCAGGCGTCAAGCATGCCGCTGAATTCGGTATTGGTTGCCTTCTGATCCTCGATCGCGCCCTCGAGCAAAGCGAGCTGCGCCGATTCGGGCAGGCGGTCGAAGAAGCTCAGCTGCTCGACGTTCGTCTCCAGTTCGCCGATCGTCTTGCCTTCGCCGGTGAAGCTCGTCTTGAGTACTTTTTCGGCGCCGCCCGACAGGCCGAGCGCCTTGAACTGGTCGCCGAGCAGCAGGAAGGCGGCCATCCACGTCTTCATTCCATTGTACGCCATTTCCGGAACGCCGCTTTTCTTGATCGCGGCGGCAAGCGCCGGTCGCTGGGCAGCCGGAACTCGCGCCATGATCGGCGGAAGTCCCTTCGCAAGCCCAAGGCTCGCCATCGCGGACATGAGCTTGGTCGGATTCTTTTCATCGACGATCGTCTCGACGACGAGCTCCTGCGAACTTGCCATGGCATCGTCGAGCTTTGGCGTACGCCATTGAAGATCATCGGGAAGCAGATGGATCGTTCCGAATAGATAGATGGTCGTGTCGGGGTCCGTGACCTCCCACAGCGCCGGGTGAGCAATCTTTGGAGTGCGCGCCTCGGCCGGAACGGAGCCGAGCAGCAGCGGGATTCCAAGTGCGGCGATCACCCGCCGCAGAAGCGATTTCAGCGTCAATTCAAACCCTTTCGACCAATCGTTCGTAGCTGCCTAGCCATAGGAAACTTAACGTCCACTTGCCCCGTACAAACGCATCGGCCAAAGCCGCAGCGCTATGAGCCTGAGCTTCCAGGACCTGATCCTCACGCTCCACCGCTACTGGGGCGCGCAAGGCTGCGTGATCCTTCAGCCCTACGACATGGAGATGGGGGCGGGGACATTCCACCCCGCGACGGTGCTTCGATCGCTCGGCCCGGATCCGTGGCGCGCGGCCTATGTGCAGCCGTGCCGGAGGCCGACCGACGGCCGCTATGGCGAGAACCCCAATCGCCTGGGACACTATTACCAATATCAGGTGGTGCTGAAGCCGAGCCCGAACGACCTGCAACAGCTCTATCTCGGCAGCCTCGCAGAGATCGGCATCGATCCGCTGAAGCACGATATCCGCTTCGTCGAGGACGATTGGGAGAGCCCGACGCTCGGCGCCTGGGGTCTCGGCTGGGAAGTGTGGTGCGACGGAATGGAAGTGACCCAGTTCACCTATTTCCAGCAGGTGGGCGGCTTCGAATGCAAGCCGGTGACGGGCGAACTCACCTACGGCCTCGAGCGGCTCGCCATGTACATCCAGGGCGTCGATAACGTCTTCGACCTCAAGTTCAACGACGCGGGCGTCAGCTACGGCGATGTTTTCCTCGAGAACGAACGCCAGATGTCGGCGTACAATTTCGAGGTCGCGGATACGCAAACTCTGTTCGACCTATTCCGCAAGGCGGCGTCCGAATGCGAGCGGTGCCTCGAGGCCAAGCTGCCGATCCCCGCTTACGAACAGGCCATCAAGGCCAGTCACGTGTTCAACACACTGCAGGCGCGAGGCGTGATCAGCGTGGCCGAGCGGCAAGCCTATATCGGCCGGGTCCGCGACCTTGCGAAGGCGGCCTGTGGGGCATGGCTGGAGCGTGCCGCCTGATGGCCGACTTCCTGCTCGAGCTGAGGTCGGAAGAAATCCCAGCGCGGATGCAGGCGAAGGCGCGCAACGATCTGGCGCGGCTGTTCGCGGAGTGCACCGCCGAGGCGGGGCTCGCTACCGGTCCAATGGAGACGTTCTCAAGCCCGCGCCGCCTGGTGTTGATCGCCCGTGACGTGGCCGACGCAACGCAAGTGAGCCGAGAAGAAGTGAAGGGCCCGCGCACGTCGGCGCCGCCGCAGGCGCTCGAGGGATTCCTGCGCAAAACCGGCCTGGCCAAGGACCAGCTCGAGGACCGAGACGGCGTCTATTTTGCAGTGATCGAGCGGGCAGGGCGACCCGCCGCTGAAATCCTGGGCGATATCGTCAAACGGATCGTCGTCGACTTCCCGTGGCCGAAGTCGATGCGCTGGGGTTCGGGCGATTTGCGCTGGGTGCGCCCCCTGCACGGCATCGTCGCCATGCTGGGCGAGGAAATCGTGCCGGTCGAGATAGACGGGATCGCGAGCGGGGCAATGACTGTCGGTCACCGCTTCCACCACCCGGGCGCGATCACCGTCGGCGGCGCGAGCGATTACGCGCAGAAACTTCGAGCCTGTCACGTCATTGTCGATCAGGAGGAGCGAGAAAGGATCATCCGCGAAGGCGCTGCGGCCGCTGCCAATTCGGCCGGGCTGCAGCTGCTCGAAGACGAAGGACTGGTCGTCGAGAATGCCGGCCTCACCGAATGGCCTGTGCCCCTGCCCGGCCGCTTCGACGACGATTATCTCGATGTTCCGCGTGAGGTGATCGTCCTCACCATGCGCACCAACCAGAAATATTTCGCCTGCACCAACGATCAGGGGCTGCTCGCGCCGGCGTTCGTCTGCGTCGCCAATGTGGCGGCGAAGGACGAAGGCGCGGCGATCGTCGAGGGCAATAAAAGGGTGCTGGCGGCGCGGCTCGCGGACGCGCGCTTCTTCTGGGAGCAGGACCTCAAGGTTCCACTGGAGGAGCAAGCAAAGAAGCTCTCGGGCATCGTCTTCCACGAAAAGCTCGGAACCGTCGCGGACAAGGTCGAACGCGTGGCGAAGCTGGCGCGATGGCTGGTGGAGAGCGGAGTCGTGCAGGCCGACGCGGATCAGGTCGAGCGCGCCGCGCGTCTCGCGAAGGCGGATCTCGTCACCGGCATGGTCGGCGAGTTCCCCGAGCTTCAGGGAGTCATCGGCGGCTATCTCGCCGCGGCGCAGGGCGAGCCGCAAGGGGTCGCGGATGCCATTCGCGACCATTATGGAACGCCGAGTGCGCCGATCTCGGTAGCGGTTTCTCTAGCTGACAAGCTCGACACGATTTGCGCGTTTTTTGGCATCGATCTGAAGCCCACCGGATCGAAGGACCCATTCGCGCTGCGGCGGGCGGCGATTGGCTCTATCGAGACTATCATCACCAACGGACTTCGGCTGGGGCTCACCGAAGCAGTCCGTGGCAGCTTAGCAATTCGCGCCGGCCAGGTGAGCGAAGCGACCGCCGCACATCGCCTCGACAGCACTGCAGATGAACTGCTCGCGTTCTTCGCCGACCGGCTGAAAGTGCAGCAGCGCGAGGCAGGCGTTCGGCACGATCTCATCGACGCCGTCTTTGCACTGGGCGGGGAGGATGACCTGGTACGCCTGCTTGCCCGCGTTAACGCGCTCCAGCAATTCATTCGTACGGAGGACGGCGCCGACCTGCTGACGGCCTACAAGCGCGCCGCGAATATCCTCAAAAAAGAGAAGTGGGTCGGCCCGCAGGTCATGAGCTCGGCGGATGAGCATGGCATTCCACAGACCGGTGAGGAAGATCCGCTGGTTCTTGTCGACGATCCGATCGTCGGTCAGGCGGTTGCGGAAATGGCGTCAGGCGAGGTGGGAGCTGAGCTGCCCGAGGAAAAAGCGCTTATCGCTGCGCTCGACGCAGCCGAATCCAAAGCCGTTGCCGCGGTCGAGGCAGAGGACTTCACCGGCGCAATGGCGGCGCTGGCAAACCTCAGGCGCCCCATCGACGATTTCTTCGACCATGTGACGGTCAATGATCCCGATGCCGCCAAACGTGAGCATCGGCTGAACCTGCTGATGCGGTTCCGCGACGCCGTGAACCAGGTGGCGGATTTTTCGAAGATCGAGGGTTAGACTCCGCGAATCTCCCCGTCGCCGGGCTCGGTTGGATCCCGGATCGCAGCGGCGCGCAGCGAATCTCGTTCGCGCCATTCCTTCTCGCGTTCGGCATGCGTCTTTTCGAGCTCTCTGCGGCGCTCGACCTCGCTATTGTAGCGCGTCTTCCATTTCTTGCGGCCGCCGGCGGTCAGGAACACGCCGATGAGCAAGCCGAGAACGAAAACGAGTGCGCAAATCGCCCATAGGTTGGGATCGGTAGTGATATTCATGTCGGCTCCCCGACGGCAATGGAACTGCAGCGACTACGCCTGAGCGAGCCGCTGCGTTCCCTGTAGCCGCCCCGCTGTCGCGGGCCGACCCCCTTAATTGCCGTGCAGGAAGTTGTCGTGGATCGAGCAGCTTGCCGGACCGAGAATGACCACGAACAGGGTCGGCAAGATGAACAGGATCAGCGGCACGGTCATGATCGCCGGAAGCCGCGCAGCCTTCTCCTCCGCCCGCATCATGCGCTGGTGGCGGAATTCGGCCGAGAGCACGCGGAGCGCGCTGGCAAGCGGCGTGCCGTATTTCTCCGTCTGGATCATGGTCGTGACCACGCCGCGCACCGCTTCGAGATCCACGCGGTTGGCGAGGTTCTCGAACGCCTGGCGGCGCTCGTTGAGGAAGCCGAGCTCGATCGCCGTCAGGCCGAACTCGTCTCCGAGCTCCGGATAGGCCTTGCCGAGTTCTCGCGAGACGCGGCCGAATGCGGCGTCCACGGTCAAACCGGCTTCGGCGCAGATCACGAGCAGGTCGAGCGCGTCGGGCAGGCCCTTGCGGATCGCGTGGCTGCGCTTGTTGACCTTGTTCTTGAGCCAGATGTCGGGCGCCTTGTAGCTGCCGATCAGCACGCCGGCGACGGTCGCGTAGCGGCGGAACCAACCCCAGTCGGGCCAGTGGTTGAGCACGTAGATCATCACCACGGCCGCGATGCCGAGAACGACCGGAAGCACGAACCGGGCGAAGATGATGAAGAAGGCGAGGTCTTTCGTGCGGATGCCGGCTTGCATCAAGCGCAGCTGCGTCTTCTTCAGCTGGTCGTCCTGGACCATCTTGAACTGGGTCAGGATTCCGCGCACGCGGTCCGCCGCCTGGTTGCGGTTGGTCAGCCGCTTGCGCTTGTTGGTCGAGGCGACGATGCCCGCCTTCAATTGTTCGCGGCGTTCGTTAAGCGCCTTCACCCGGCGCGACATCGGATCCTTGACGGTCGTCGCCGCGTAAATCGCGAGCATGACGGCGAAGGTCGCGACGGCGCTGAGCATCGTCGCAATCCAGATTACGTCAAAACCCA
>Ga0310810_10003980_pt1:7500-16257 | contig 16257 bp, 9 predicted proteins | sample NCmetagenome_FD_207641 | JGI IMG/M metagenome (GOLD analysis project Ga0310810, IMG submission 207641) | Soil microbial communities from experimental microcosm in Duke University, North Carolina, United States - NC | ecosystem: Engineered > Artificial ecosystem > Soil microcosm >... | reverse complement strand
ACGATTATATAAAGGATTACGTATGGGAAATGTTGAAACTGTTTTATCTAGTAGTATTGCTGCTGTATTTTTTGCTGCTTTTGTTGTTGCTGGAACTATGTGGTATGGTTCTGCTGCAACTCCAGTAGAATTATTTGGCCCTACTCGTTATCAATGGGATCAAGGTTTTTTTCAACAAGAAATCGATCGTCGAATTCGTGCTAGTAAAAGCGAAAATTTAAGTTTGTCAGAAGCTTGGTCTAAAATTCCAGAAAAATTAGCTTTTTATGATTACATTGGTAATAATCCAGCTAAAGGTGGATTATTTAGAGCGGGTGCTATGGATAATGGAGATGGGATAGCTGTTGGATGGTTAGGTCATGCTGTTTTTAAAGATAGAGAAGGGCATGAACTTTTTGTTCGTCGTATGCCTACTTTCTTTGAAACTTTTCCAGTGGTTTTAGTAGATGAAGAAGGAATTGTTAGAGCTGACGTTCCATTTAGAAGAGCGGAATCTAAATATAGTGTTGAACAAGTTGGTGTAACTGTTGAATTTTACGGTGGTGAACTTAACGGAGTAACTTTTAGTGATCCAGCTACAGTAAAAAAATATGCTAGACGTGCTCAACTAGGTGAAATTTTTGAATTTGATCGCGCTACTTTAAAATCAGATGGTGTTTTCCGTAGTAGTCCAAGAGGTTGGTTTACTTTTGGTCATGCCACGTTTGCTCTTCTTTTCTTCTTTGGTCATATTTGGCACGGTGCTAGAACTCTATTTAGAGACGTTTTTGCTGGTATTGATCCAGATCTAGACGCACAAGTAGAATTTGGAGCATTCCAGAAGTTAGGAGACCCTACTACTAAGAGACAAATAGTTTAGATTGATTTAATAAAGAGTTTTCTCTTTTTTTGTTATAAAAAAAAATAATATATATATATAAATAAATATAAAAATTATTTTTCTAAACTTTTTTAAATAAAATTTGTTTTCAATTAGTACGAAAGCTATCTCCATACTTCTCACTATAATAAAATCTATGGAAGCATTGGTTTATACATTTTTATTGGTAGGTACTTTAGGAATAATCTTTTTTGCTATTTTTTTTCGTGAACCACCTAAACTTCAAACTAAAGAAAAAAAATAATTTTTTATTTTGATAAAAAATTACGAACCTTCCCTTTTTATTTTAGGGAAGGTTTTTAATAATTAATTTAATCTTCATGCTCTTCAAAAGGATCTCTAAGTTCTTTAGAGGGTTGCCCAAAAGCTGTATAAAGAGCATAGCCAGTAAAACTTACGAGTGAACACGATATAAATATAGCGACTAATGTTGCAGTTTCCATTTTTAAGCAGTTCCAAAAGAATGGTTTATTTTTAATTAATATAATAGTACACAAAGTTAACAAATCTCAACTAATGCAATAAAATTTTATGGCTACACAAATTATTGATGATACTCCTAAAACAAAAGGAAAAAGAAGTGGTTTAGGAGATATATTAAAACCACTTAATTCAGAATATGGTAAAGTTGCTCCTGGATGGGGTACAACACCTTTAATGGGTGTTGCAATGGGATTATTTGCTGTTTTTTTAGTTATTATTCTTGAACTTTATAATTCTTCGGTATTATTAGATGGAGTTCCTGTAAGTTGGTAATAACTTAAAAAGGTTCAATAAAAAAACTTTAAAGTTTTTTTATTGAACCTTTTTAAGTTATTACCAACTTTATTTATTTACTAAAGGTAGTTTAATCGTGTAATCAATTAATTAAAGGATTTATGGATTATGGGTGTGCGATTTGGTTAGATAAATGAAATTGAAAAATACAAAATAATTTGTTAATCTTAAAAAAAAGATTATTTTATTTTATTAAATGTTAGTAAATTTAATATTTAAAGCATAAATTTCGATTAAAATATTAGCAAATATTTTTTTTACTCTTTAAAAGTTTATAATGATTTTAAAAATTATTTACCTATTATAATTTTTTTTTTTAGTCATCGGAACATAGTAAAAATCTAAAGTTTAATTATTTTTAATAAATTTTAAACAAGAAAATCTTTAAAAAAAAAATTATTCATTTTAAAGAAGAAGATCGCTCAAAAAAGCAATTAATATAAAAAGCTAACTTGAGATAAAATATAAAAAATATATAAAAATTTCGATTTCTATATATATACTTTTTTTTTATTTTTAAGCCGTATGAAAAAAAAATTATCATTTACGGTTTATAGAGAGGAAATACATAAAAGTTTGTCTATCTCAATAGAGTATACGATTGGTTTGAAGAACGTCTTGAAATTCAAGCAATTGCAGATGATATTACTAGTAAATATGTTCCACCACATGTAAATATATTTTATTGTTTAGGAGGCATCACCTTAACTTGTTTTTTAGTTCAAGTAGCAACTGGGTTTGCTATGACTTTTTATTATCGTCCAACTGTTACTGAAGCTTTTGCATCTGTTCAATATATCATGACTGAAGTTAATTTTGGTTGGTTAATTAGATCAGTTCATAGATGGTCCGCGAGTATGATGGTTTTAATGATGATTTTACACATATTTCGTGTCTATCTTACAGGGGGTTTTAAAAAACCTCGTGAATTAACTTGGGTTACTGGTGTTATTTTAGCAGTATTAACAGTTTCATTCGGTGTAACTGGATATTCTTTACCTTGGGATCAAATTGGTTATTGGGCTGTTAAAATTGTAACAGGTGTACCTGAAGCTATTCCTGTTATAGGCTCACCTTTAGTAGAAATATTAAGAGGAAGTGTTAGTGTAGGTCAATCTACATTAACTCGATTTTACAGTTTACATACTTTTGTATTACCACTTCTTACTGCAGTGTTTATGTTAATGCACTTTTTAATGATTCGTAAACAAGGTATTTCAGGTCCTCTATAAATTATTAGAATATAATTTTTACTAAATTTTGCTGACATAATAAAAATTTAATAGTAAATTTTTACTATTAAATTTTTATTATGAACTAAATTTATTTATTGTCATAAATTACTTTTAATTTAACGCTTAAAAAAAATTTATGGATTTTATGTATTTTATTTAAACATTTAAATAAAATATATCTTTATTTAAAAAAAAAAATTTTAATTATGGGAGTGTGTGACTTGAATTAATTATTGACTATGTAGATTTTTTATTTAGTCTACCACATTAATTATAAAATTTAAATGTGTTGTTATCCTAAATTATTTTAATAAAAATAAAAAAACTTAGGTAAATTTTTTTAAACAAATTGTTTCTATGATTTATTTTCTAAATAGGCTTCATAAAATTTAATAAATAATTAATATATGTATAGTATATTTATATTATTTCTATATAATATATGTATGTTAAAATAATGTGATAAAAAACATTATTCATTTCCGTTGGGTTTTTTAATATAAAAGTCATAGGAGTAAAAAAAAATCTAAGGAAAAAAAAAGTTAATATACTAACAAGTTAAGTTTAAATAAGTACAAAATTTTATAGATAATAAAAAAACTTATAAAAACTAAGACTATCCAAAATGCATATTATAATAAAAAAATTTAAAAAAAGCATACTTGGATTTTGAACTTTTTTAAATAAATAAAATTTAAATAAAAATAGTTTGAGTTGGATGAATAAAAAATTCATGTCCAATTCTTTAAGGGGAATATTTTTTTAAATATCCTATCTTAATAACAAAAAAACCTGATTTAAGTGACCCTGTTTTACGAGCTAAATTAGCTAAAGGTATGGGTCATAACTATTATGGAGAACCTGCTTGGCCTAATGATCTTTTATATATTTTTCCAGTTGTTATTTTAGGTACTATTGCATGTACTGTAGGTTTAGCTGTTTTAGAGCCTTCTATGATTGGTGAGCCAGCAAATCCTTTTGCAACTCCTTTAGAAATTTTACCTGAATGGTACTTTTTTCCAGTTTTTCAAATACTTCGCACAGTTCCTAATAAATTATTAGGTGTTCTTTTAATGGCTTCAGTGCCTGCAGGCTTATTAACAGTACCTTTTTTGGAAAATGTAAATAAGTTTCAAAATCCTTTCCGTCGTCCAGTAGCAACAACTGTTTTTTTAATTGGTACTGTAGTATCTATTTGGTTAGGTATTGGAGCAGCTTTACCTATTGATACATCATTAACTTTAGGACTTTTTTAATATTAGACTAATTTAATAGATTCTTTTTTTTAGTAATTAATTAGAGTATTTACTTTAAAGTAAATACTCTAATTAATTACTAAAAAATTAAATTAAAAAAACTTAATTTAGTTATTTTTTTTTTATTTATTAAAAAAAAATAGAAAAAGACTTGATTAAAAATTTTTTAAGTAATATAATTATAAGGTGATTATATTAGTTTGTTTTAACTAATAGAAATTTATTAAATATTAAGTTTTTTTTCATTTTTTTAAACAAAAAACGGCGACATGGCCAAGTGGTAAGGCAGAGGATTGCAAATCCTTTACCCCCAGTTCGAATCTGGGTGTCGCCTAAAAAAGGAAATTTATTAAAAAGAATTGGATTAACTACTATGTCATGTTTTAAATAAAACTGTATTGCTCTAGAATTTGCTTTAGCCTAGTACTTTTTTTTTATTTAAACGCATTATTAATAGATAATCCTAACATTAAGAATAAATCAAATAAATAAAAAAAGCAAGTCTTTTAATATTTATATACTAACTCTTTATCTATATTTCTTATAATAAAAGAATATGATATATATATGTATGTATAGTCTTTTTTTTGTTATAAATACAAAAATATTATAAAAAAATAATTTTTTATTTATTTTTCTTATAAGTATTATTTATAATTAATTTTTATTTTAACATTTATAAAAAATATATGGATATAGTTAATATTGCTTGGGGTGCTTTAATGGTAATGTTTACATTTTCTCTTTCACTTGTGGTTTGGGGAAGAAGCGGATTATAAAAATTAGATTTAAAATTTAATGTTTTTTTTATTTTTATATTTTTTTTTATTAAATATAAAAATAAAAAAAAGCATTAAACTAATTAGATTATGTTTTTACTATTTAATAAATTAATTTGTATAAGAAATAAAAAAAGTATAATCAATTTTTTCCCATCCTTTATAAATTTTTTTTTTTAATTTTCTTTTTTGATAATTTTTATTTTTCTTTAAGTCTTTTTTTTGTGAAAGAAAATAATTGTTATTTTTTTTAGAAAAAATAGTAAAATTTAATTTATTATTTCGTAAATATAAACTTTCCACTATAAAAAAAATGGCAGTTCCGCTTAAAAGTATTTGTGATAATAAAAGAATTGGATCTAATCGCCAACCTTGAAAAATAAGAATTCCTCCACATAATAATCCAATTGATGAAAAAAATGAATCATAATATTAAGATAGGTTAATGTTTTTATTTATAGACATGACCCTCTTAAAAACCATACATGATATTTTAATTTCTTTATGGCTTAAACATTAAAATAAAAAAAAACTTTATAAAATTTAAATGTTCTAAATCCAAGTAAGTTTAAAAAGAATTTTGAAAAAAAACTTTTTGGATTGTCTTTTCTTGTTTTATTTTATTTTTACAACAAGTTTATTTTATTTATACTTAAATTTATTTAACATTATCCTTAGGCTCATTTTACATTTCATGGATTTAATTATTTTTATTTCTAAAGATATAAAAATGAAATTAAATAAAAAAAAAATAAATTATTTTTAGTTGTTATTTAATTAAAGCTCCAATTTTCTTTAATTTAAAATTTAAGCATGTTTTCGAAATAATGTTCTAATTATGTTCAATTTTTAGCCATAGATTTTTTGATATAATTTTAAATTTTATTTCAAGTTTTCTATTTATTATTTATTCTTACTATTAAATAGATTAAAAATTTTTTACTTTATTTAAGTACAGGATAAATCACACCTCTAGATACATTAGGTTCCCTTATTCGAAGGGCATATAAAAGTATACCTACTATAATAAGCCCTATTCCTACTATTGTACTAGGGCCTAATTCTATATGAATCATATAATTAAAATAATAAAAATATATTTAAGTTAAAAAACTAAAAAAATTATATATAATTTTTTTAGTTTTTTAACTTAAATTTTAATATTGTAAAAAACTAAATATTTTATTAAAAATACAATATTATTTAATAAATCCAAAATAAGTAATAATCTAAACTAAATTTTATTATTAACTACCCTGACTAGCTGTTTGTACATAAAGAATTAGCAAAAAAGCTGTGGGGATTAAAATGAACAATGCAGTAGCAATAAATGCAAGAATATTTACTTCCATATGTTTATTATATTAATGTTTAGTTTACAATACTAAAAAATATCATCTGATTTTATTTATAATTTATTAATGTTTATGTTTTATTATCAGTTTAATTATAAAATTAAGCAGTTTAATCAAAATATTTGAAATCAAAAAAATATGATTTTCTTTTTTTGAGTTTAACTAAATCATTGATATCAACTAAATAGTATAACATAAGATTATTTTTTTCCTACTTAAAAAAGCATTGCCTTGAAGAGGATTCGAACCTCCATGCTTTAAAGCATAAAATTTTGAGTCTTACGTGTCTACCATTTCACCACCAAGGCATATCAGAAAGTTATTATATAAAAAGAAATATAAAAAATCTATTTTTAATTTACTTTTTTAGTTAGATAAAATTCTAACTAAAAAAGTAAATTAAACTTTTAATTAATAAATTAATAAATAATATTTTAAATTTATAACAATTAATAATTAATAAAGTATATTAATTATTTAGCTATTATAATTGGAAGTATTTATAATTTTTTATTTAAATATTTGTAAAAGTATTTAAATGTAAATTAGTTTGAAGGATGCTAATAATTGGATTCATAAATATTCCTAAAAATATAGAAGCAATTACACATATAAATATACTAACTTCAATTGAGTTTTTTGAGAGAAGCGAAAAAGAAGAAACGGTGTAAGATTGTATATAAGAAGTAACTTCTTTATTTTCTGCAGTAATTAATAATTTAATTATTTTTAAATAATAATATATAGAAATAACGCTTGTAAAAAGACCAATAAAAACTAAAAAATATAAACCAGCTTTCCAAGCACACCAAAATAAATAAAGTTTTCCAAAAAAACCAGATAAAGGGGGAATACCCCCTAAAGATAATAAGCATAAAGCAAGAGAAAAAGCTAATAACGGATCTTTTAAAATTAATCCGCTGTAATCACGAATATTATCTGTTCCTGTACGTAATCCAAATAGTATAATACAAGCAAAAGTTCCTAAATTCATAAATATATAAAATAGTAAATAAACTATCATACTTGTATATCCGTCAAAATTTCCTGTAACTAATCCAATCATTAAATATCCAATTTGACTTATTGAGGAATATGCAAGCATACGCTTCATACTTGTTTGAGTAATAGCTACTAAATTACCCAATATCATACTACAAATAGCTGATATTTCTAAAAGTGAATGCCATTGATTAGGAAGAAAAGGAAAAACAATATTAAAAAGACGAACTAACAAAGCTAAACCCGCTATTTTTGAAGCAACTGAAAGAAAAGCAACGACTGGGGTAGGGGAGTTAGAATCGAAAAGAAGATTACTCATTCTTTTCTCTCATTCAAAACTGTGCGTGAAACTTTAATTTCACACAGCTCCTAAGTAATAATATAAAATTTTATTACTCTCCTCGTGTGTGTATCAAAAATGAAAAATAAAATTTTATTGAAATTAAACTTTACGAGGAATCCTATTTTAGTGGTTTTTTTTTAAGTAAAAAAACCATCTAATTTTTTTCGTTTTTAGTAGTCATGAATTTTTATTATTTTAGGTTTAAAAAAAAAAATACTTGTAATACACTTATAATTTTAGAAGGATAGAAAATTACTAATTAGTATTTTTTGAAATCTTTAAATTATATAATTTTATTTCATTAGATTATTTTTTTTATTAAATTATCCTTAATAATTAATTTAGAATTTTTTTTTTATTTTAACTTTGCTTTATCTTAAATTTTATTAATTTTTTTATTTTTAATTTGATAAAAGTTATATTTTATTTTTAAGTGAAAACAATAATTTATTTTTATTTTGCATGTCTATAAAATATTTAAAAATATAATAAAATAATAAATAATATTATTTTTTTATATTTAAAATAAAAAAAACGAATCACACTCCTTCATAGACATCAGGAGTCCATTGATGAAAAGGTACTAAAGAAAGTTTAAATCCAATTCCTACAATAATAAATACTAATGTAAGCAAACTTCCGGAAGAATTATACATTTCTGTATTAACAAGCCCATCTGCAATTTTTTGAAGTTGAAATTCTCCTCCAGATAAACCGTAAAGCCACGAAAAACCATAAGCTAAAATAGATGAACTTGTTCCACCTATAAGTAAATATTTCATAACCGCTTCGTTAGATCGCACATCTTTTTTAGTATAACCGGATAATAAATAAGAACATAAACTTAAGCATTCTAAAGATACAAAAATAGTAATCAAATCATTAGCACCACACAAAAACATTCCTCCGATAGTTGCAGTTAATAAAAAAATAAGAAATTCTGTTATTGCTAATTTTGTACATTTAATAAAATCAATAGATAAAGGAATACATAATATTGAACATAATGCTATAAAAATTCGAAATATTTTGTTAAAATTATCAGCTTGAAAATTGCCTAAAAAACTAATAATGGGTTCTTCTTTTAATTGAAATATTAAAATAAAAATACTTAATGATAAACTTACTAA
>Ga0310810_10003979_pt1 | contig 16259 bp, 11 predicted proteins | sample NCmetagenome_FD_207641 | JGI IMG/M metagenome (GOLD analysis project Ga0310810, IMG submission 207641) | Soil microbial communities from experimental microcosm in Duke University, North Carolina, United States - NC | ecosystem: Engineered > Artificial ecosystem > Soil microcosm > Unclassified ... | reverse complement strand
TTCAGCGTCTGGCGACCCAGGATCCAGGGAACCGCTCCCTCCAGGGAGATTTGGCCTGGGGCAAGGAGACCCAGGCTGAGTTGCGGCGCGCCCGCAAGGCCTACGGCGACGCGTTGCTGCTCACGGATGAGGCAGTGAAAATCAGACGCGCGTTGATTGTTGACGAGAAGGACATCGACGAGCGCTCGAGCCTCACCTCTCTGCTGATTTCAAAGGCGCAGCTGCTCGCCGAAAGTGGCAAGCGCGAGGAGGCACTGTCGATGATCGACGAATCGACGGCCGCCGCGGGCCAATTGCCCGAGAGCGTCTGGCGCACGTACCGTCTCGGTGATGCCGCGGCGATGAAGTCTGACATCCTGAAGATGCTCGCGCGCGCCAGGGAAGCCGACATATTCGAGAAACAGAGCAAGGCCTTCTACAAACAGGCGGATGTCGTCAGGGACGCGCGAAAAGACAGGTCGATCGCTGCCAACAAAGAGGGCAACAGCGAGTACACCAAAGCGACGACTCTAAAGGGGGCCGACCGAAGCGAAGGATTCGAACGCGCCATGGAGAAGTACCAGGAATCGGTGCGCGACGATTTCATGGACCCGATCGTGTGGAGCAACCTTCGCCGCGCGTGCTCGAGGCTCGCGACCGAGGAAGCCGGAGCGATCGAAGCGGACAAAATCGCGGAGAACGCGTCCGCGCCCGGGCCTCACCAGAAGAAGCAAGAGGCTGCCCTCCGCTGCGCGGTCGAAAGCGCATGGATGGCGTGGGTGCTGAGTGACGATGTTGACGACTCGAAAGCTGGTGCCGACCAGCTCAAGACGCTGTACGAGGATCGCCGCGCTTTGGCGCTCGTGCTGCGAAACGATCCAACGCGGGTGCGCGAGGCGCTTCGGCTGAGCGAGCAGGGCGTTCGCGAGGCGCGAGAACTCGTCGAGCAGAATCCTTCTGCCGGCTCGCTTTTCCTGCTCGCCGATGCGTACTACGGCCTCGGCCTCATGCGCGAAGAATCGAACGGCGAGGGTTGGGAGGATGCCATCCGCGCGGCGATCGGCCAGGGAGAGAAACTCCGCGATCAGGAACCGCGTGATGCCAGCCATTGGCTGTGGATCGGGCAGGTGCACAGCGAACTCGCCAACCGCCTCGAGAGCAGAAGTCGATCGGGCGCCGCACAGGAACGTGCCCTGGCGCAATCGACCTGCCAGGCTGCTCTTCGCCTCGCAACGGCACCAGACGATCGAGAGTCTGCGCAGACTTGCCTGAACGACTCGCGGAAATGATCAGCGCAGCCCTGCGACCACCCGTTCAGGTGAGTCATCACGGGATGGTCGTCTTCGTTTCGACCACATTACTCCACGGGCTGTCGTCCAGGTAAGGCGCCCCCTTGGCTTTGACGCGAAGGTAGGTCCGGCCAGGAGTCAGCCCGAGCTCCTCGATCTCAGGAAGGTACGAGAACGTCAAACCGTCGGACGGAGAGATGTAACCTGGGTTCGACTTTGGGGGCGGCGGTGAATAGCGCTCGTCCGGGCCGTCGTACACGGTACGTGCATTCGCGAACAGACGATTCGAGCTGGCTTCCAGCACATAGCCAGAGGCACCGAAGACCATCGTCCACTTCCAGCCCGCGCCGTCGGGTTCGAGCCGTGGGGCGGTGAGTGTCATCGTCTTGAAGAGGGACGACATCTTCGCGTCGTCCTGACTCACCTTCGAAGGCGGGTTCAACCGCCCCTCGACCTTGACGACGTTGCTCCAGGGACTGTCGCTGAACGCAAACCCGCCTTTCGCCTTCACACGGTAGTACTCATCCCACAGTGGTTGAAACGCATCGGCCAGCGAAAACTCCAGCGGTGGCGGATAGGCAGTTTCCGATCCATCACAGAGCTGGACGGGGCTTGTGAAGCCCTCGTCCTCGCTCTTCTGCAACACGTATCCCATCGCCATCGGCACCTCGGTCCAGCGCCAACCGAGGCCAAGCTTCGCCCTTTCGAGCCGTGGCGGCTTCAATGCGGTCTTCTGGCCGGGCCACTGCCATTCGAGCCCGAACGGGTTCACGTCGGCGACCGCGGCGTATTTGGCGTTGATGGTCATGCGCTCGACCAGGTTCTTCTCAGCAACCGGGGCGGGCTTGATCGGTACGCTGACCTCCTTCTTCAGGAATCGATCCCGTAGCTTGACCATCGCAGGTTCGAAATACTCGTTTGGCACACTGACGCCGTTGCGCCGGCTCAGTTCCTTGATCTTCGGCGGAAATGCCTTCCCACGAAGCTTGCGCTCCTCGCTGTCGAAGGTGAATTGATCGGCGAAGACAGGCACGATGTTCCGCTCCTGCCTGATGGCATGCTCGATCTCGAGTCGAAGCCAGTCGCTCTTGTCGACGGTCCGTTCGAGTGCGCCAGGTGTGAGTGCGACGAGGAAGTGCGCGCGCGCTTCGATCTGGTGAAGGATCACCGCCGGAAATTCGCCGCTATCGAGGTTCTCCACGTCCATGAAGACATCGAAGCCTTCCTTTTGCAGCCACTGATACACCGAACGCGCCAGCCAGACACTATGCGCACGGCGATAGCTGAGGAAGACCTTCTTGTGATCTGACATGACCACCTTCGGGAGTCGTCAGGAAGGATGACACACTCGCGGCCAGGAAGGAGCGCCTACGATGGAAGTGCGCCTCAGCGTAGTCCCACCGACTCGAATGACACCTCCGCGGGCAGCCCGACGTACTGCTCGGCAAGGCTCGTCATCGCGGCCGGCGAGCTCGTGAGGTAATCGAGATCGGCGATCTGCCGCTGGTGGTCGAACGCGCTCTCGTCAGGAGCGCGATGCAGCGTTGACGTCATCCACCACGAAAAGCGCTGTGCCTTCCAGACGCGGCGCAGACACACGCTCGAGTATTCGTCGAGCCACTCGGTCCGGCCGCGCTCGTAGAACGCCTTCACGGCGCGCGCAAGCACAAGGACATCTGACGCCGCGAGGTTCATCCCCTTCGCGCCGGTCGGTGGGACGATATGCGCGGCGTCACCTGCAAGGAACAGACGACCGTGACGCATCGGTGCAGCGACGAAGCTGCGCATCGGCGTCACACCCTTCTGAATGATGCGGCCCACGGCCGGCGCCCAGCCATCGCGCGTCGTCATGCGCACCAGCATCTCATCCCAGATCGCGTCGTCCGACCACTGTTCGATCGACTCGTCTGGCGGGACTTGAAAGTAGAGGCGCGTGATCGTCGGCGAACGCATGCTGAACAACGCAAAGCCGCGTTCATGGAGTGTGTAGACGAGCTCGTCGCACGAGGGTGGCGCCTCGGCAAGAATCCCGAGCCAGCCAAACGGGTAGACCCGTTCGTACGCGGCCAGCACACCGGCCGGAATCGACGGCCGGCAGATGCCGTGAAACCCGTCGCAACCGGCGAGAAAGTCACAGTGCACCTCGTGTTCGGTATCACCATGACGGAATCGGAGCATCGGACTCGGGGAGTCGAGCGCACCGACCGACACGTGCTCGGCCTCGAAGTAGAGCGGACGCGCGGTCGCCGTGCGCGCATCGATCAAATCGTTGACGACCTCGTTCTGCCCATAGACGGTGATGGCCTTGCCACCGGTCAGGTCAGCGAGATCGATTCGATGCCGCCGACCCTGGAAGCTGAGGTAGAGCCCGTCATGTTTCAGACCCAATCGCTGGAGCCGTGATCCAACGCCCATCGCATTCAGCAGGTCCACTGTCCCCTGCTCGAGGACACCCGCTCTCACCCGATCGGTCACGTACTCGCGGCTGCGATTCTCGACGATGACGGAGTCGATGCCGTTCAGATGCAGCAGATGCCCGAGCAGCAGCCCCGCGGGACCGGCGCCGACGATACCTACCTGGGTCTTCACGCGAATACTCGATGACATGTGTGGTGCGGTGCGAGGGGACGACGGGGCGACGGTGCGAAGGTCCAGTCCGGGGGTCCGAGGGTCCGGTGCGAGGGTCCGAAGGTGCGACGCGAGACCATCGCCCCTTCGGACCGGACCGTCGCACCCCGCGCCTTCGCCCCGTCGCACTGTGCGAAGCCCATATCAGCTACGACTCCAGAAACGGCGCAGGGCCCGCCGGTGGCTGGAGCCATTGGTGATCCTTGAAGACCAGGGCCAGCTGGTCGCGGAGCCAGATACTGCGCGGCTCGTTGTCGAATCGACGATGCCAATGCAGCTTCAGGTCGTAGGTGACATCGAAGGGTGGCAGCGCAGCGGCCACCTGCGTCGTCAGCGATGCAAACCGCGTCACCACACCGTACGGCAGCGTGGCCACAAGCTGGGTGTCCATGACGATGAACGGGACGCTCAGCACACTGGAGGTGTAGAGCGCAATCTTGCGCCGCATCTTCCGCCGATCGAGGAAACGCTCGAGCACCTCCTGGCTCCGGCCCGCGCGACGCACGACGACGTGCTCGGCAGCCGTGTAGGCGGACACGGTCAATCGGGTCTTCCAGAGCGGATGGCCCGCGCGCATCAGGCAGGCGAAGCCATGCTTCGTGAGCCGGCGCTGGCGGACGTTCCGCTGTGCGAGCGCCGGAAAGTAGCCCGCAGCCACGTCCACGTCGCCCTTCTCCAGGCTCTCGGCCAACTGCTCGTCCGGCAACGTGACCGTGCTCACCGGGCACTTCGGTGCGCGGGCTCGCAGGTGATCGAGGATCGATGGCAGGAACGCCATCTCCGCGACGTCTGACAGCCCCAGCACAATCGCCCGCGTGCTCGTCGCCGGATCGAAGTGCTCACCCTTGAGCAGATCCTCTCGCAGCTTCTGCAGGTGGGGCCTCGCCGTGCGGACGATCGCATGTGCACGCGGTGTGGGCACGATGCCGCTTGGCCCGCGAACGAAGAGCGGGTCGTCGAAGCTCTCCCGCAGACGTCGCAGCGCTTTGCTGACAGCGGGCTGGCTCATGCCAAGCTGACGCGCCGCACGGCTCACGCTCAGCTCGTCGTACAGCGCCACCGCGATCGGTAGCAGGTTGAGATCTGGTGTCTTCGCAGCCAATGGGGGAGTCAGTATCTCAGTCCTTGGTTCTTGGTCCCTAGTTCTTGGTCCGTCCTTGGTCCTGGGTCCGTCCTTGGTCCTTGGTCCTTGGTCCTCAGTCCTTGGCACTCGACATGCTCGCACACAGCTGCATGGGTGTATTCCGTTTTGAAGATCTGCGCGTCTGGCAAGCGGCAAAGCAACAGTGCGATCGAGTGGGAGCTCTGGTCAAACGACCAGCGTTTCAGGACGATCGCGAGCTATCAAGCCAGATGAACGACGCTTCCCTTTCCGTGATGCTCAACATCAGCGAGGGATTTCTGCGACGCCGCGACAAGGAGACGTTGCAGTTTCTGCGATATGCGTTCGCCTCCAATGGGGAACTGAAGTCCGCTTACTACGCCGCCGAGGGTCGTAACTACCTCTCCGCATCCGAGGTTCCCGACCTGATTTCGCTGAACGAGAGCATAGCCAAGATGCTGCGCCGCTGGCAGGCGACACTGGATAAGGACCAGGGACGGACGAAGGACCAGGGACGGACGAAGGCCCAGGGACGGACCAAGGGCCAAGCACCAGGGACGGACCAAGGACCATGGACGGACAAAGAACCAAGCACCAAGGACTAAGGACTAAGGACCTATTTAGCTTCCAAACCACCGGTCACACCTTCAATCTGGTGACCAATAGCGAGCTTGCGGGCACGCAGGATTTCCGCGGGCGAGGCGACCTTCGGATCGACTCGGGCCTGCGCGCATGTGAAGCCGCGCAGCGTGCACTCCGACGTCGTGTGGGTGATGCCGCGCTCCTTCATGACCCTCGCCATCAGCGCTACGGCATCTTCGTGGATGATCACGGCGTTGTTCGGCACGAACGTGCCGACGCCAATGGCGTAGTCGATCGGCATGAGCGGCTCGACGCTCGATCCGAACTGGCCGTCGTTCTTCTTGCCGAGGTCATGGGCGCTCAGGTCGGCCCCGACATCGATCAGATACTGAATGATGGCGACGTTGCCGTAGTTCGCTGCGGCCATCAGCGGCGTGATCCCGTAGTCGTCCGCCTGGTTGACGTCGTTGCCCAGCTCGACGAACAGCTTCACCACCTGCAGACGCTCCTCGGGTGGCTTGCCGCGGTGGTAGCCGTGAATGAACGCGAGACCCGCAGCAGCGGAGACCATCGTCTCGCCGTCGCGGGAAATGATCTTGGGATCGGCGCCGCGGTCGAGGAGCAGCTTCACGAGCTCGAGGTCGGCGGCGAATGCCGCGCGCATCAGCGCCGTGGCGAAGACGATGCGCGGAGACCCTTCGCGCATGCGTGCGCGCGGCGTATTGTTCACGACGGCGTTCGGGTTGGCTCCGGCGTCGAGCAGCTTGCGAACGAGCGGCAACGGGTCGGCGGTCACCATCCACGGAAAATTCGGCGCCGTTTCCATGTTGCGGCGATCGACCGCCCAGTAGAGCGGCGTGAACCGCTGCGCGTCGGCCTTGTTGACGTCGGCCTTGCCGTCCACCAGGAACGAGGCGACCTCGTAGTTGCCGTTGAAGATCGCGAGCGCCAGCGCGGTCTTGCCGTCGCCGGCGACAGCGTCGATGTCCGCTCGCGTCGAGACCAGCAGGCGTGCCACGTCGACGTTGCCCTCGCGCGCGGCAAGCATCAGCGGCGTCAACCAGCCGCTGGCAAACTCCTCGGGCTTGCCGTCCGTCCGGTTCGCGAGCGGCGTGCGCCCTTCGAAGCCGCGTCCATTTGCAGCCGCCACATAGTTGGAGCGCGCGTTGACGTCGGCGCCTGCGTCGATCAGCAGCTTCGCCGCCTCGGGATGTCCTTCCGACACCGCCCACATCAACGCCGTCGTGCCGCCCCAGGACTCCTTGGCGTTGACGTTTGCTCCCGCTTCCACCAACACGCGAAGCGCCTCGGTCTTGCCGGTGCGCGCCGCCATCATCAGCGCGGTATCGCCTGCCGTCGTCAGCGGCGCGTTCGCGTCAGCACCCGACTTCAACAGGCGATCGATCATCGATGCGCTGCCGTTGACCGCTGCCAGTTGCAGAGGCGTGACGCCCTCTCGCGTTCGCGCCGCCGCACGCGCGCCGGCTTTGATCAAGAGATCCGCCATTGCGAGGTCATCCCGCTCGGCCGCCCAATGGAGGGCCGTGGTGCCATCAACCTGCGGCGCGTTGACGTCGGCCTTCCGGCTGATAGCCGTGCGGACGGCCTCGTGATCGCCACGCATGGCTGCATCGGCGACGTCCGCGGCGTAGACATTCGACGCGGCGATCAGAAGGCACAGCGAGAACAGGGTTATGCGTCTCATGCGGCTACTGTCGGTCACTGTCATTCGTGCCCTTGGTGCGACCCAGCCATTCGACCAGGCGCTCCAGTTCCTCATCCTGCAGCTTTGCTCCGCGCTCGCGCATGTCGAGCGTGACCACGCGCCACCGATCCGGAGCGAAACGGGCGGCGGTAACGCGATCGATCGCATGACACGACGTGCAGGCTCGCTTCAGCAGCGCCTCACCTTCACTGTCCGTGAAGAACGTCGTCACTTCGCGCGCGACATACGTGCGAGGGAACGGTTTCGTGGCCGGTCCGAAGCGCGTCTCCAGCCAATCAAGAAGAATGGCGCGATCCTTTTCTGGCAGGGGCGCCTCCACGCCGCGGTGCTTCGTCGTCAGTAACGCGTCCCAGCCTGCCCGATCGAGCGCGCTGTAGGCGTAGTCGTCGATCCCATGGCATGACGTGCAGCTCTTGAAGATCACCTGACGGACAGCGCCCTGAGGCGGCACAACTTGAGGACGCGTTGCGCGAGGAGCGAGCTGCGCACGCACGGGGACCACGAAGGTCACGAAGCACACGAAGAAAGACAGGAAGAGCATGAGCCCCTTCGTAGCCTTCGCGTCTTCGTGGTGATGCGCCAGCATCACACCATCTCGAGCGGCTGCAGCCGTCCGGTGCTCGTCCCGATCTTGTCCATCTCGATCCCGTAGAGATGCAGGACGCTGAGCAGCATGTTCGACGTCCGCTGGGTGTTGTCTGGGAACACGAGATGACGATTCCCCTTGAACGTTCCGTCGATGCCTCCGACGAGAATCACCGGCACCTTCTCGTGCGCGTGGCGATGCGAGTTCCCCATGTTGCTGCCTTTGTAGATCAGGACGTGATCGAGCAGCGTGCCGTCGCCATCGGGGATCGCCTGGAGCTTCTCGCAGAAGTACGCGAGGTTCTGCACGTGATACCGGTTGACCTTCGAGTAGTTGGCGACGTTCTCCGGCTTGTCGCCATGATGCGACGTGCCGTGCCACCCGCCCGTGAACCCGGACTCCGGGAAGCTCGCGCCACTCAGATCGCGGCCCAGCATGAACGTGATCGATCGCGTGATGTCACCCTCGAACGCGAGCGCCATCAGGTCGTACATCAACCGGAAGTGGACGTGCTTGCTCTCGGGCAACCCGAACGGTACGTCGGCGGTCGGTTCCTTGACCGAGTTCTCCATCGCGATCTTGATGCGACGCTCGAGTTCTCGAATGTTGTCCACGTAGGTATCGACGCGCGCCTTGTCGCCTGCCCCAAGATGGTTCTTGAACGACCCCAGCTGCCCGACCACGGCGTCGAGGATGCTGGCGTTCCTCTGGCGATCGCGCCGCCGCTCTTCGGCGCTCGTGCCATCACCGAAGAGCCGCTCGAACACGACGCGCGGATTCACCTGCGTCGGCAGCGGTTGCGTCGGCGACGACCATGAGATCGAGTTGGTATAGGCGCAGCTGTAGCCCCAGTTGCAGTTGCCGAAGTTGCCCATGTCCTCGACGCCGAGCTGCAGCGACGAGAGGATCGTGTCTTGGCCGTACTTGTTGGCGATGTGCTGATCGACGGTGACACCGAGGAACGGGCTCACGGCGTTGCGTCGAGGCCGGGCACCGGAGAGGAGCACCGCGCCACGGGCATGATCGCCGCCCGGCTCGTCCGTCGTCGCCATCGCCTCGGGCATGTCGAGACCGGTGATGAGGACGACGCGATTGCGATACGGCTCCAGCGGCTTGGTGATGAATGAGAAGTCGAAGTCCTTACCTTCCTTGAGTGGACTCCAGTAGCCGGGCGCCGCGCCGTGCGGGTGCCAGATGCCGACGAAGCGACGGACGGGCGCCGCCGCAGTCATCCGTGTCGGCGTCAGCGCCGGCAGCATCGACTCGAGCAGCGGGAGCGCAAGGGTCACGCCGGCGCCGCGGAGAAACGTTCGCCGGGGAATACTTCGCTTCGTTAGAAACATGACGTCCTCTTCAATTCGTGCTGATAGCCGTCTCGCCCTTGACTCGCATCTGAAACTGAGCGCTCTTGACCACGCCGAGAACGATGGTTGAAAACCGATTGTTCTCCTGGGCCACGTCGTGGGCAATCGAGCGAACCGTCGGCATGTCGGTGTACTCGAGACCGCGACCGATCGCGTAGGTCATCATCTTCTCGATGAACATCCGCACGAACTGCGGCGAGTATCGGAGCAGCGCGTTGCGGAGCCCCACCGGTCCATTGATGTCCTGCCCGTCGTACAACTTCACCTTTGCATCAATCGGGGAGCCGCCAGCGCCGCCCTGCTTGCTGCGCCAACTCGCATCGGCGTCGAAATTCTCGAGCGCAAACCCGATCGGGTCCATGATCTTGTGACAGCCCGCACACGTCGGACTGGCGCGATGGAGCGTCATCTGCTCCCTCAACGTCAGCACCTTGCCGCTCTCACCCTTCGTATCCTCGAGCGCGGGGACGTTGGGCGGAGGCTCAGGCGGCGGCGTCCCAAGAATGTTTTCCAGCACCCACACGCCGCGCTTCACTGGCGACGACCGGAAGTTCTGTGTCCACGTCACGGCGAGGAAACTGCCCTTCCCCAATAAGCCGCGCCGGTAGTCCATCTCGGGCGGCAACGTGACCCGGCGGAATCGCGATCCGTACACATTCGGGATCCCGTAGTGCCGCGCGAGCCGTTCGTTCACGAAGGTGTAATCCGCAGTCAACAGGTCGACGATGTCGCGGTCCTCGCGGATGATGCTGTCGAAAAACAGCTCCGATTCACGTTTGAGACTTTGCCGCAGCTCGTCGTCCCAGTTCGGATAGAAGATGCCGTCCGGCGACGTGGCCGGCAAGTTGCGCAAGTACAGCAACTGTTGCGCGAAGTTCGATACCAGCGCCTCCGACCGCGGATCCGCCAGCATCCGCTTGACCTGCTGCTCCAGCACCTGCGGCTGCCTGAGTCGTCCCTGGCTCGCGACGGTGATCAGCTCGTCGTCCGGGATGCTGCTCCAGAGGAAGAACGAGAGTCGCGACGCGAGCTCGAGATCGGTGATGCGATAGGTCTGCCCGGCGCGCACCGTGGCGGCCACGGGCTCGCGCTCGGCACGCACCAGGAACTGCGGGCTCGCGAGCAGAAGGCGCAGAGCGTACTCAATGCCATCGTCGAAGGTTGCGCCCGCCCGGCCCTGATCGAAGAACGACCGCAGTATTGCGATCTCCTGCGCCGTGGGCGGGCGCCGATACGCACGGCGCGCCAGCGTCGTCAGGATCTGCGTCGAGCAGGTGCCCTCTTGCGTTGGCTGCGCGGGCCGGCAGGTGAACACCTTCTGACGACTCGCCGAGTCGACCGGGCGCTGTGCGTTGAACGGGCCCTGGATGCGGACGAATCCGATCGCCGGGTAGTACTCGAGCTGCGGGATCGTGTTGTTCTCGAGCGACTTCCGATCGTATTGGCGGATGATGTCCAGGCTCGGACGATAGTTGGTAGCGACGAACGTCGCGCCGACCAACCTCGAGCCAGCGCGGACGGGAACCGTGACTTCGAGCGTGCCGTCACTATCGGCCGTCATGCCAACCGCCGCCCCGACGCCACGGTATTTCCAGGTGTGCGCGCGCTCGCCGTCGATGATGAGCGCGAGATCCTCATTCGGAACGAAGCTCCCGATCCCGAAGTTCTGAATGGAGAATTTGTATTCACCATCGGCCGGGAAGTCGTGGCGAGCGACGATGCCCCCGCGCGTGCCGAAGGGCATCCCTTCGAGACGATGATTCTGCGAGGCATCGCTCGACGCGAGATAGGTCGCTTCGGCCGGTGCCTTCCAGTAGCCGACGGCCATCCGGGCGACGCGAGCCGCAGCGGTCGCGTACGACTCGAGCAGCGTGGGCGAGATGGTGAGTGAGCCGGCGATGTTGTCGAACCCGTTGGCGGAGTCGTCCGGCGGCAGCAGCGTCGTGACGTCGATCCGCAGATCGAGGAGGTCGCGGATGGCGTTCGCGTACTCCGTGCGGTTCAGCCGATGCAGAACGACGACGCCAGGAAGGACCTTCGTGGCCGCGGTGCGATCGACCTCGGTCTCGAGCCAGTCGCGCAGCCCCTCGTACTCAGCAAGTGACGGGCGCGGCAGATCGGGCGGGGGCATCACCCCTGCACGCAGCTTGCGAATGACCTTCTCCCAGAGCTCGGACTGGTCGGGGACCTTTGTCAGGTCCAACCCCTGGAGCGAAAGATTGGCGGTCTTCAGCCGGTCGTTGTGACAGGTGACGCAGTAATGATCGAGGAGGGCCCTGGTCTTCTCCGCTGATGTCGCCGGGGCACCCCCCGGCAACCGCGGCGGCGCGGACTGCCCGCTCAGAGATGCGATGGACAGGACGGCCACCGCGCCGAGCGCGCAGCCGACCGAAGCGAGTCGCATGCGAACGCGAGATTCGCACGATAGACACTGTCGTATCAAGATCTAAGAGCGTCATTCCCGCGTGGCATAACGCTCATCACCAATTGATGCGCGCCCTACGGCCTGGGGCTGGGCGGCTCAGGTGGAGCGGGCGTGATCACCCGGCGTTCCATCGTCTTCTGCTGGCCGTCACAGAAGCTCTCGATCAGCTCGGTATCCGGAAGCAATGAGAGAGGGACGTTGATCGTCCACGGCTTGCGAAACGCCTTCGGGTCGTCGATCGTGAGCCTCAGCGTCATCGTGCCAATGCTGCTCCGCTCGAATCGTTCGGTGACCTTGAGCGCATCGCTGTGCGGCCGACCCACGCGCGTGTCGAGCCATCCTCCGTCGCGCAGCCCGGTCGTCTCGACGACGAAGACATTCCCGACCCAGCTGCCGACGGAGTATCCCAGCCACGATGGCTCTGGATCGGCAGGCAGTGGCCGGCCGTCCGTGAAGACCTGCCGAAACATCGGTCCGGCCAGCGTCTCGTAGAAGAACGCCGTCACGCCGGGCGCGTGCACGATCTTGAACGGACCGCCCCCGAATGTGATTCGCGGAAAACCCGGCGGCAGGCAGTATCCCAGCGGGTCATCGACGTGGTCGCGACCAGAACGCTGAGCGGCAATCCCCGCCGCCCACGGGGTCATCATCACGTCCTCCGGCGGGAGATCGCGCGCGAGATCGAAGAACAGTCCTTGTTTCGGGAAGCACGCATCGCGCCCGTAGATCCCGCACTCAGAGGTCCAGACGCCGGAGAGGTCAGGGTGTCCGTCGCGGGCCACCGCCGGCGCCGAAAGATCTGGCTTGCCGTCAGCCGTTCGAGGAAGACCCGGGGTCGGGTAATTCAGCCACTGCGAGTGGGCGGGTATCGCCGCAATCATCGACGCTCCGAGCACAACGACAGTGCGCAGCGACCGAATGGTGACCATGCGGACCGTGATTATAAGTCCCGGCGCCTGCGCTCAAAGCGAAACATCGAACGTCGCAGCGTCTATTCGAGGCGAACAACCCGCGCGAAGAACTCACGCAGATCCGTGCCACTCACTTCTTCGAAGGCCAGTCGCAAGGCGTCGGTCGTCACGGACTGACCAAAGTGCCTGCGCGTGTAGAGGCGGATCGCGTTCCAGAAGTCGTCCTCGCCGACGCGCTCGCGCAGTTGGTGCAAGACGAGCGCTCCCTTCTGATAGACCACTGTGCGGTCATCAGCCGTCGGACGCTCCCAGGCTGGAAACACAAGCGAGCGGTCGTTGCCTCGGCTCACGACCTGCGCCAGCCTGCCCCGCATCGCATCGATGTCCGCGAGGTAAGTGGCGCGTCCGAAGCGGTGCTCGCGATAGGCGGCGGCCATGAACGTGGCGAACCCTTCGTTCAGCCAGAACTCCGTGAAGGAATGGCAGGTCACCATGTTTCCCCACCACTGGTGGGAGAACTCGTGAGCGAGGAGACCGATCGCCATCGAATCCTTGAGCACCGCGCGGCCGTACTCTTCGGAGACGACTGACAAACCCGCCATCTCCTGCCCCACGGTTCGCGCGACGAGTACCTGCGAATAGGTCTGTGATCCGTAAGGGACACCGGATCGCTCCTCGAAGAACCGCAGCATCTGGCGCGACTCACCAAAGATCGTCCTCATCTCATCTGGCGTAAAGCCGTTCGCGAAATAGCGCAGCGTCACCCCGCCTTCGCGATCGGTTGCCTCCGAGAACCTGCCGACCGAAAACCCGAACGTATACGCCGGCACCGGCCGCTCCTGCAGCCACTCGACCACGTCGATGCCGTCCGACGCAGCGCGGCGGGACACCTCACGTCCAGAAGCCGCTCCGATCCACGCCCGCGGCACGTGCAGTCGCAGGCGGAACGTGGCGCGCGCATTCGGTTCGTCAACAGCAGGCATCCACTGCGGCGTGGTGAATATGGTGTAGAGCTGTTCCCGTTCAGGAACGAACACCAGACCCGACGTTGGGCGGCCGTGATACGCGATCGAGATAGTGCGCTCGCGCCCACCGCGCGATGGCGGCACATCGATTTGAAGTTGTGTCCGATCGATTCGAAATGTCAGCGGCCGGTCGCCCTCGAGCACCTGGTCAATCTCGAGCGCTCCACGATTCAGAGTGACGCGGCTCACGCCATCGGGAACCCGCACGGTCAGCGCGAGCGAGCCGTCAATCGTACGCGCCTCGAGCTGAGGCCGAAGCTCGACATCGTAGTGACTGACGATGGCGGCGCGCGCGCCGGTCGGCGCGGATTGGGCGTTGACCATCCATCCAGACAGCAACAGCGTCAGTCCAACGGCGAGCGCACGCATCATTGAATTTCGATCTTTCCGCTGAATCCTCTGGCATTCTATGCGGGTTGGAGGAGCACATGACGAAGGCACGCGTATCCACCCTGGTGCTGCTGCTCGTGGCATCAACTCCAGCCGTCAGCCGGGCAGACGTGGGTCTGCTGCGCACGGCTTACGCGCTCGACGAGGCACGCGGGTACTGCCTCGATATCGCGGGCTTCGGTGCCACGCTTCGCCTCGACGATCCGCTTCAGGCGCACACCTGCAAGTACGGCAGCGAACTCGACGACCAGAGCTTCGAGCCGATGCCTGGCGGTGCCATCAAAGCCGGCCGCTACGACCGCTGCCTCGCCGTGACGGCACTCGAGCCTGGCGCCAAGGTCGTCGTGGCACGGTGCGCGTCAGTGCCAGCGCAACACTGGACGCTCATCTCAGGCCGGCTCACGCCGGACTCGAAGCGGGATCTGTGCGTGTCAGTCGCGAGCACAAAGGGTGAGATCGCGGGCACGCCGGCTCTCATTTCTCCCGTCTACCGTCGGCGCGACGTGACGCTTGAGCACTGTGACGATGAGCAGCAGGCGCGACAGTCATTCCGCTGGTCGCCGCGCGATGAGCGCTCGATCAGCAGCGCCGACGTCGTACGCACCGGCATGCCCGCGGACGTCGCGAAACAGCTCGCCGGGTTTGGCACCGAATTCGACGGCGAGATTGCCGGGCAGACAGCGAAGATCTACGCGTCGCAGCCGCGCGTGTACGAGCCGGGCGAGATCAAGGTCACGAAGAATCTCGCGTATGGCCCGCACGAGAGACAGCAGGTGGACATTCACACCGCGACCGTCCGCAGGTCCGATCGTCCGATGCCGGTGATCGTCGTGTTCCACGGCGGCGGTCTCGTAGGCGGCAGCCGCGCGGCAACGGCGAACGTCGCGGACTACTTCGCAAGCCTGGGATACGTCGGCGTCAACGGCGGCTACCGCCTTGCACCCGATGCGAAGTGGCCGGAGGGCGCGCGCGATGTCGGAGCCGCAGTCACGTGGCTCAAGAGTCATGCGGGCGAGTACGGCGGCGACCCCGATCAAATCTTCGTGGTCGGCATCTCCACCGGCGCGTACCACGCCGCCACCTATGTCTTCAGACCCGAGTTGCTGCTCCCGAACACCGCACGGCCGGCAGGAGCCATCCTTCTGTCCGGCCCCTACTCCTTTGATTTCAAATCACCGTCGAAGGGTGAGCTCGCCTACTTCGGCGAAGACGCGCAGAAGTGGCCGGACATGGTGATCCCAGGCCACATCACGCGCGCCGACATCCCGGTGTTCTTCACGACCGCGGAATGGGACAACGCGCGATATCTCTGGCCGCAGGCCGCCGTGTACAACGAGCTCGTGGAGAAGCACAAGGCGCGACCGCGGTACAAGCAAAGCCCCGGTCACAACCATTCGTCGCAACTGTTGTCGCTTGGCACGCCTGACACGAGCGTGTCACGCGAGCTGGTGGACTTCATCGAGCGCACGGTGAAGCGGTGACCGTAGAGGCGGGTCTTTAGACCCGCCTTGAAGACATCTCAGGGCCGCGTGATCCCGAGCTTTCGCATCCGGAACTGAAGCGTCGATCGCTTCATGCCCAGGCGTGCGGCGGCACCATTCGGGCCCGCCAGCACCCAATGACTGTCGGTCAGCGCCGACACTATGTGCCGGCGCTCGGCCTGTTCGAGGGTTTCAGGAGGTTCATCGCCCTGCGCATGTGCGCGTGAAGGCATGGCCACCGCCGGCACGTCGAGCACTGGCCCTTGAGACAGGATGACCGCGCGCTCGACCAGATTCTGCAGTTCCCGAATGTTGCCCGGCCAGTCGTACATCGTCAACGCCTGCATCGTCTCCGCCGGGATCGTTTCGATCGTCTTGTTCATCCGCCGTGCAAACTGCTGCGTGAAGTGACGGATCAGCAGCGGGATATCCTCACGCCGTTCGCGGAGTGCAGGCACGTGGATCGGAAACACGTTGAGCCGGTAGAAGAGATCCTGCCGGAACTGATGTGCGTCAACCAGCGCAACCAGATCGCGATTGGTGGCCGCGATGAGCCGCGCATCGGTCCGAAGCGTACGGACGCCCCCGAGCCGTTCGAACTCGCGCTCTTGCAGGACGCGGAGCAGCTTCGGCTGGAGTTCGATTGGTACTTCCCCGATCTCGTCGAGGAAGACACTTCCCCGATGCGCCAGCTCGAAGCGGCCGATGCGCTGGTTGATGGCGCCGGTGAACGCGCCCTTCTCGTGACCGAACAACTCGCTCTCGAGCAGC
>Ga0310810_10003976_pt1 | contig 16261 bp, 10 predicted proteins | sample NCmetagenome_FD_207641 | JGI IMG/M metagenome (GOLD analysis project Ga0310810, IMG submission 207641) | Soil microbial communities from experimental microcosm in Duke University, North Carolina, United States - NC | ecosystem: Engineered > Artificial ecosystem > Soil microcosm > Unclassified ... | reverse complement strand
GGACAGTCGCGCGACGCCTCATCCTTGGCAAAGTGCCCAGAACCAGTGCGCCTCCCATGGCGGCCACCGCCCCGCCATAATATCCGTTCACCCAGTTGCTGAAGAGCCCTAGTCTGAGCACCGCCAGTGCTCCGCCCAGCAGCGCCCACCCGGGTGGCAGCCATCCTTGGAGCATCCAGCACAGCGCTGCGCACATTAGCCCGACGCTTATCGACACCCCGTACCAGGGATGCCCGAACAACACTTGCCCGGCTGCGAGCATCAAGCCTTGCGCGGGGAAGTACATGGACATGTAGGTTGGCTGCTGGTCAATGTGAAAACTTTCAAAGTTGATCCACAGTGGGTGGGTGGGATTAGTCAGCCTTCCCGATGCGAAGGTATCCGCCGCCAGCAGGTAGCTGAACTCGTCGTGAATGAATGGTTGGGGAATCGGCTCCAGCGGAAGCATCGCCAACCGTAGCAAAACCGTCGCCGCGCCCACCGCGATCACCGACGCACCACGCCTCCGGGCCAAGCGCCCGAAGAGCCGCTCCATCTTGTCGAACCACCGGCTCCCGGCCTCCGGCCAGCACAGCGCCACGGTGCCCGCCATCAAGGTGAACCCGGCCTCCAGCACTAGCAGCGAGGCGTGGTCGGCAGGTTGGGCGTTCATTCTCATACGTCTCAGCACTTCCGAATCCAATCGCGACTGTAAACAGGGATGCACACTTCGCGGCCGGGTCTGTGTACACATTCCGTGGACCGCGCTGTGATAATGGAGGATTCACATGATTCCTTACGCCGACCTGAGGGCGCAGTATCACAGCATCAAGGCCGAGATCGATGCGGCCATCGCCGGCGTTCTCGAAAGCAGCCAGTTCGTGCTAGGAGCGCAAGTGGCCGGGTTCGAGAAGGAATTTGCCGCTTACTGCTCGTGTCAGGAGGCCATAGGAGTCAATTCAGGAACCAGCGCTCTTCACTTGGCCTTGCTCGCCGCCGGCGTTGGACCGGGTGACGAGGTCGTCACTACACCGTTCACCTTCATCGCGACCGTTGCAGCGATTCAGTACGCCGGCGCCACGCCGGTCTACGTCGATATCGATCCGGAATCGTACAATCTCGACCCCGGCAAGCTGGAGTCCGCTCTCACGCCCAGGACCAAGGCCATTCTGCCGGTCCACCTATACGGACAGCCGGCCGACATAGGACCCATTTTGGATATTGCGCGCGCCCGAAGCATCACAGTTATTGAAGATGCGGCGCAGGCCCACGGAGCCGAATATAAAGGGCAGCGCGCCGGGTCGCTGGCAGACCTGGCTTGCTTCAGCTTCTACCCCGGCAAGAATCTTGGAGCCTATGGCGAGGGCGGCGCCGTGGTCACGTCGAATCCGGAGTACGCCCAGACCATCCGGCTGTTGCGTAGCTGGGGTGAATCACGCCGCTATTATCACGACCTGCGTGGTTTCAATTACCGCATGGAGGGCATGCAGGGCGCGATCCTGCGCGTGAAGTTGCGGCACCTGGAGCGCTGGACCGAAGCCCGCCGAGCTCACGCCGCTCTTTACGAGGGGCTTTTGAAGGAGTCGGGCGTGGTGACGCCGCGCGAGATGCCTTACGCACGCCACGTGTACTGCGTGTACGCGATCCGCACGCGTCATCGGGACGCGCTGGCCGAAGCCTTGAAGGCTGCCGACATTCAGTACGGCATTCACTATCCCATCCCGGTTCATTTGCAGCGGGCGTATCGCGATTCCCGCTATAACGAAGGAGACTTTCCGGTCGCGGAGCGAATCGCGGGGGAGGTGCTCTCGCTGCCGATGTATCCGGAGCTCGATCTTTCTCAGATCGAGAGGGTTTGCGAGGTTGTCAGGCGGAACGCCTGAGCGATCAACTCGTAACAGCGCAACCGCGCGGCGGGATCGTGGACGATGTTCACGACAAACACTTCCTCGGCGCCGTACTCGGCCGTGACGCTTTCCATCGCCTCGCGCACACGCTCTGGCGTGCCGGTGATGATCCGGCGCTGGGCCGGTAAGGAATCGATAGGAACGTCCTCGCGTGCCAGGTAGGTCAGAGCCTTCTCCACCGGAGGAACCGGAATCAGCTGCCCCCGGAACAGGAGCAACAGCATCATCCGGGCGCTGGCCGATATTCGCAGCGCTTCCTCATCTGTATCGGCGCACAACGCCCAGATGGCCACCGACACTCTCGGCTCCTTCGGCGCACCACTCCAGGAGGCAGGACGGAAATGCTCACGATAATATGCCGTCATCGCTGCCCCCGCGGGATTTATGAAATCGGCGAACACATACGGCAGCCCGAGCTCAGCCGCCCACACGGCGCTCTGCGCGGAGGAGCCGAGAAGTGAGACTTCGGGACTCTGAAAGCGCAATTCCGCGAGCCGCCGGAACGGCCCTCTCCCTTCTCCCAGGCAGAAATAGCCTAGAAGCTCATCCATCTGCTCGCGAAAATCGTCGGGCAAGGATTGCCTGCGATCCCGCTGCAGTGCGAAGGCCACCTGGGAGCTGGTGCCCGGCGCGCGCCCAATCCCCAGATCGATGCGGCCCGGATAGAGCGCGCTCAACATGGAGAAGTTTTCGGCGACTTTGAGCGGGCTGTAGTGCGGCAGCATCACCCCTCCACTGCCCACCCGGATCCTGGATGTAGCCGCGGCCACCGGACCGATCATGACTTCCGGGCTGTTGCACGCCAAGCCCGGTGTTCCGTGGTGTTCAGCCAGCCAATACCGGCCATACCCCAGCCGCTCCGCGAGCCGCGCGAGTTCCAGGGAGTTTCGCAGAGCGTCCCCGGCGCCCGAGCCCTCGGGAATCGGGCATTGATCGAGAACGTTCAACTGCATCCAGTCCTATGGATGCACGATTCACATACGCGATTCAACTGCGACTTCAGCTTCGACGGGCGCCGTAGTGGGTATTTTGGCCGCTTTCGAACTCTGAATTACCTCGCGGTATAGGTCGGCGTAATGTCCAGCCATGTCATCGATTGAATCTGGCGCACGAACACCCTGGGTGATGCGCTGGCGGAAGGCCGCATCGGAAATCGTGAGGCGGATGGCGTCCACCCAAGACTGAATATCGCGCGGCGGGACCTTTAGTCCATTCACGCCGCTCTCGATGCGAGTGCCGAGGGCGCCGTAGTCGGATCCGATAACGGGTACGCCCCCGGCGAAGAATTCTGACAAGCTGTAGCTGAAGGTTTCCTGCACCTGGGCCGGCATGATGCCCACGTCGATCTGCGACAGGATTTCAGGAAGATCCGCTTCGCCGTACGGGCCGTGATAGTGAATGCCCAAATCCTTGCAGCCTCTGATGTACAGGGGATCGGAGGCGCCGTAGATGTGCAACTCGGCCTGATCCTCGCGGGCCACCAACGGCCACACCTTGAAGATCACTTCGATGCCCTTCACGGGCAGAAGGTTCCCCATCATGCCGAAACGAAGTTTCTTGCCAGGCTTGCGCCGCTTTGCGACTTCTTGGCCCAGAGTTTCAGGATTGCGAATGCCGTGGGGGATCACGCGGATGTTCAGGTCCGGGTAAACTTCGCGCACCAGATTCGCGGTCGACACGCTCGGCGCGACCAGGGCCGCGGCGGTCTTCAGGCTCCCTCCCAACAAGTCCCGTCGAAGAGCTTGATATTGCGCGGGCCCCTTGAAGCGATCGGGGAAGCAGGTTTCGCAGGAGTGCACGCCTGGACAATTGTGCAGATGGAAATCCGGACAAAAGAAATAGTAGTCATGCAGGGAAACAATAACAGGGATGCCGGTTGAGGTCAGTTTCGCCAGCAGGCTCAGCGGATGATTCAGCAAGTGATGAAAGTGAATCAGATCCGGACTGACTTGATTTAGGACGCTCAACCAACTTTGATCATTGGCCGGCAAGTCGGACGTGCTGAGGGGCCATCCCGCCTTTTCGTAGGGCCACTTCCCGAGCGGAACGTTGCCACAATACAGAGCCAGCGCCTCGTGCGGTGCCACACCGAAGCTGAGGAATTCGCCGGAGACCGCGGCCTCCAGATCCAGCACGTGCTTTTCGGTTCCTCCGCCGCCAATAAAGGTGTGGGCTACCTGCAGCACTCGCGGACGCAAATCGCGCGTCGCCGCCACCATCTTGCGGCGGTGTCCCATCAGAGGATCGGCCGCGTAGTAGGCCTCGATCTCGAAGCGGGCGTGCGGATAGCGCTTCTCGATCAAGGACTGATCCGCGGTGTCGGGCTTGACAATTTCCCTGAAACGCGGGGCTCCCTCGCGCCGGCACCAGCAACCGGTATCGATGGCAGTGACAAACTCGCCGGAGATCCGCATGCTGAAATCGGTTTCGGCCGCGGCGTCCGTTGAATATTCGTCCAGGAACAAACCGTACTTCCGAACAACCTCGCGTTTGATATAGATCAGATGGCTGGCGGCGATCGGCGCGATCACCACCGGCGACGCCAGTTGCTCGCCGAGTTCCCGGGCATCCGGAAGATCGGGTACGGAGGCCAGTGACGCGTTGTTCGAAACGGCCGTAACCGTGCCTATTTCAGGATTGGATCCCGCAGTCTGGGCGAGACGCCGGATGAATCCCGGCATCGGCAGCGTGTCCGGGTCCATCAAGATAATGTCGGCGGACGGCCGCGCCAACTCCGCGACAGCTACGTTGCATCCGGCTCGAAAGCCGCGACGCTGAGTGTTTCGATGCACCGTAACCCACGCGTGGCCGGAGTAATCATTGAGGGGCTCCGTCGACGCATCGTCGATCAGAACCAGCCTGTGTGTGGCATCCAGCTCCGGAAGCACGGCCTCGATCGCCTGCCGGGCGAAACTTGTCGGGTTATGAACGGGGATAATCACATCCACGTCGGCGCATTCGCCGGTCTTGGTCCTTGGGAATGCGAAGAACTGCCGGTCGCGCTTGGGCTGGGCGGCTTCGAAGGCTTCGAGCAAACGGGGCGCGGTTTTCGAAACATCGTGGTCGTCAAGTGTCGCGCGCGCGGCGTCCAGCATTTGCAGCCTGGGCCCGTCTTTCTTGAGCATTTTCCCGATCGCGCGGGCCCACGACTCCGACTGATTGTCCACCAGCAATCCATTGGAGCCGTCCTGAATCGCCTCGGCGAACGGTCCGAAGTTGCTCGCGACGGTCGCGGCTCCCGCAGCCGAATACTCGTAGAATTTGAGGGCGGACCGGTTGCGGTCAAAGTCGCTGTGCGTCAGGGGCGCTAGCGCCACGTCGAGCCGAAGCTTGTTCAAAAGCGCGGGATAATCCTGGGGGTCGCAAGGTTCCACGACTTCGGCGCTGGCCAGGACGCTTGAGAGCCACGGGGGCCGAAACCCCAGGCATACGAAGCGAATTCCCTGAACCTTGAATTCGTGTGACAGCTTCTTCAGCGCAGGCCGAAGGATTTCCACGTTGGTGAGGTGTGAAATTGTTCCGGCGAAGCCTACCGTGCGCACCTGGTTCCGAACGCCGAATCTGCCGGTTGTCCGCCACAGCTTCAGATTGAGGCCGTTGGGCGTTACTAAAACTTTGCGGTTCAACTTCTCGAGCGACGTCGCCAGCGGCTCGGTCGGCGCGGTCAGCGCGTCCACCATTCCGAAGAATTCGCGGATCGGCTCCTGGCCTATTCTGGCTTCGTCCGGCAGATCCTTATCCGCAAGAACGTCCGCGTCGAGATCCGCTACGACGCGGATACCATTGCGCTGCAGCGACCGCACCAAACCCAGCGCGCCTGCCCATCCCTGCATCCCGTGTAAAAAAACCAGGTCGGCTTCCCAGGCTTTTTCCTGCGGCAGCACTTCGATCGCGCGCTGCTCTTTCAGCCACAGAAGCGGAGTTTGACAGCGGACCAGGAAACCACTTCCGTTGTCGCCGTGCAATATCGCGATCTTGAGAGATCTCATTCAGTCTCCTGCCGCTGGTTTACTGTGCGGCTACGCGGCTTTCCTGGGCAGGTGGCCGGCGGTAGTCCGCCAGGGAAGTAATATCGGGGCCACATGTATTCCGCAGCAGTGTGAGCAGATCCAAGTGCTGGCCGTGCGCCGGCGCGCTGCCCAGCGCTCCCTGAAGCCGCGCCGGATCACAGACCCTGCGCAGGCTGCCCGATTCCACCAGGTAATGCTCGCCGTCGGGTCCCGCCAGGAGCGCTCCGTTGGGCGCGGAGAATTCGGCAGTGACATTCTCGAACGGGATTCCGTGGCCGTCCACGATGCCGTTCTGCAAGCCTTGCAGGCCGATGGGTAGTTCATTGGAATGAATCCGGTGGAGCAGCTCTTCGCGAGCGCTGACGGCGGCATTCCAGGTGAGGCTTTCCGCCATCGCCCGCCCATTGCGCCCGAGCTGCGCACGAAGTTCCGGAACCCGCGCCAGACCGTCCAGCGCCACGGCTAAATCGGACACCACGCGAGGCCGCGCAATGATCGCATTATGACCATCGATGGCGTAGTCCTCCGTACCGTAGCGCGTGGTGACTACCGCCGTGCCACAGGCCATCGCCTCCAGAGGCGTCGTGGCAAACCCTTCGTACCAGGAGGGGCACAGCGCGATGTCACTCTCCGCGTACAAGCGGCTCAAATCGTCGTGATTCAGCTCGCCATGGAACTGGTAGGGAGCCAGATCGTTATCGGGATCCAGGGCCGGATGAGGATACCCGTATACATGCCACTGAATCTTGTAATAGCGCTTCATCAGCTCGTGCATCGCCGGAACCGCGTCCTGGAAGCCTTTCCATTGCTCCGGACGGCAGTACGTAACGACGCGGATCATTCCGTCGTGAGCGCTTAGCTTGGTACGCGGATGGAACTTGGTGGTGTCCACGCCGTTCTGGACGAACGGAATGCTCTCGCCGAAACGGCGGCGAAACTCTCCTGCCAGCCAGCTTGAATTGGCGACGCGGCTTGCAGGCATCTGCAGCGCGCTGCGGCACAGCATCTTGATCAGGGGGTTGGCGCGCAGTCCCGCGGCCGAAGTTCCGTCGAGCGTGAAAGCAATTTCGTCGTAGTGCTGCGGAAAATGAACCACCTTCCCCCGCCGCGCCTGCCACGCCGGGATGACACCCTCCCAGGTTCCCGCCACCACCAGGTCCGCCTTGGGGATCGCGGGCGTCACCAAATTGAGGAACGCCAGGAAGTATTGGAGCTCGCCGGTGTAGTCGCGAGGGGACTTGTCCAGCAGATGAATCGGCAGCGTGTCGACCCTGGCATCCTTGTCGTAGAACACCGGAATCTTGGAGTCGAGTCCCGGAAAAGCCTCGTCGCCATGCCACAGGAACTTGGGCCAAGTGGTCAAGGATACGAAGTGCCCACGCTCGCTTAGCCCTCGCGCGTATTCGAGGATGGCGGCGGCTCCCGCGGTGCGCACCTTGCCCATAGGGCCCAGCACGAAGTTTATGGATAAACGCTTATCATTCATACTCATGGCCATACTCATGACTGGCTTGTTCCATCCCTTTTATGAACGCACGTGACTACAGATACGTAGTACCTTCGACCGAAATCTCCTAGGGCTTTAGCCTAAGGCGTAGCCCATCTATGGCCGAACATCCTAGGGAACATGTTTACGTATGTCGGTGAGATCGAGGAAGTTCGATACAGCACCGTTTTGGGATGGGCGGTCGATGCCATGCGGCCGGATGAGCCTCTGCGCGTAGCTCTCGCCGTAAACGGCAAGAACGTCGCCGAATCCGTAACCGACCAGGGGCATCGTTTCGAAATGGTTGCTCCCGGGCACGTCATGTCCAGCACTGCGGTCGAGGTGCTCCTCTATAACGAGGAGGGCACTCCGGTCCAGAGCCTGGTCTGGGGGGAGTCGCCCCGTCGCTTGCCACCGGAGTGGAAAAACGGTTCCCGCATGGCGTACCCGTCTTTCTTTGTGGTCGGCGCGGCCAAATCCGGCACCACGTCTTTGCACGTCTACCTGGATCAGCACCCGGACATTTTCATGTCCAAACCCAAGGAGCCTTTCTTCTTCGAGGCCGAGTACGAACGCGGGCCCGAGTACTACTATCGCCGCTATTTCGGAGGTTGGAAGGGCCAGCGCGAGGTCGGCGAATCGCGACACCGCAACCTTTACTTGCCCTACATTCCTGCGAGAATACACCGCTACAATCCGGAAGCTCGCATCATCGCCATTCTGAGGAATCCGGCCGAGCGCGCCGTATCGCACTGGTGGCACTGGTACGCTCGCGGCAAAGAGAGCCTGGGGCTATTCGACGCCCTGCAGGCCGATCTGGAACGAATCCGGTCCGGCGCCACCGTCTGGACACCCGACAAGATCAAGGCTTACGCCGCGAACGCAGGTGATGAAGGGCAAGGTACCGACCGGACCTATCTGGACACCGGCTACTACCTCGAGCAGTTGATGCGTTACGAAGGGCTGTTCGGCAGATCGAAAATGCACGTCGTGCTGGCGGATGACCTGTTCCATGAGCCCCAGAAGACCATGGCGGGAATCTTTTCTTTTCTTGGAGTGGATCCCTCGTTTGCCGCGACACAGAAGTACGGGGTCTTCAATGACGCACCGGTGGGCAAAGACCAGCAGGTCACCGCGGAGGTCTGGCAGTGGCTCGTGGATCACTACAAGCCCCATAACCAGGCGCTGGAAGAATTCCTGGGTCGTTCATTGGAAATGTGGGATCGGCCTTCCCTGCCCGCCGCGGAGGCTCCGTCACCCGCAGTACCAGCGCGAGCGGCAGCGCCCGCGTCGCTATACGTCGATCTTCTGAAGAAAAGCATTCTTGAAGATCTGTACACGGAAAACGAAGTTCGCCTGATCTACCTGCAGGAGTGCCTGGAAGGTAAACAAACCTTCCAGCAGGATCTTTATCTGGACGTGCGCCGCCGCTGGCCGGAGATGTATGACGAATACGTCAGGCTGCGCGAGTTTGGCCTGGCCTACGGGCGGCCCATGGAGCATCTGGGGTTCCCCCACACCATGCTGAACCGCCGCCGCGTGGAGAATATTGAATTCTGCCTGGAAACCATCCTTCGCGAAAACGTGCCGGGTGACTGCATGGAATGCGGGGTCTGGCGTGGCGGAGCCGTCATCTTCATGCGTGGCTATCTGGCCGCCCATCAGGTCACCGATCGGACCGTGTGGGTGGCCGACTCGTTCGAGGGAATTCCAGCTCCCACTCTCCCGCAGGAAAACGGATTGAAATTGAGCAAGGACACGCACCCGATGCTCGCGATCGATCTGGAAACCGTTCGCAATCTATTCGAACGGTATGGGCTCCTGGATGAGCAGGTTCGTTTTCTGAAGGGTTGGTTCAAAGATACGCTGCCGCAAGCGCCGGTGGAGCGCCTGGCGTTGCTGCGTCTGGATGGCGATTTGTACGAATCCACGATGGATGCGCTCGAGGCCCTGTATCACAAGGTGGTCCCAGGCGGTTTTGTGATCATCGACGACTACGGGTGTCTGGAACCGTGCCGCCGGGCCGTCACGGAATTCCGAGCGCGGCACGGCATTACCGAGCCGATCCATCAAGTCGATTGGACGGCGGTGTACTGGCGACGGGCGCCTGAACAGAATAGCCTCGACAAGGAGTTAAGCATGTTGCAGATATTGGAAACCGCCGCGCCGGCCCCTACGCTTGCGTCGCCGTTGGTCGAAGCCCATCACGCGGATGTTTCGCAGCCGTGGAGTGGGCTGGCCGAGATCGCAGTGGACGTGCGGCCGAATCCCGGCCTCGGTCCGGTGGCGCTGGAGATGTCCATCCAAAATGGCGGCGTGATCCTAGGCAAAGAAGTCCCCGACACAGGACCATCGCAAGTCCGCTTTGGCATCCAGACGGATCTGCTGCCGGACGGTCCGGCGATGGTGATGTTTACTGCGAGACAGGGCCAGTTCGTTTGGGAATCGGGCCTGGCGTTTCAGGTGAGCAATCCATCCAGGCCGGACAACGCTGCCCCCGCGGCCAGCAACAGCGCCGTGCTGTGGCGTCAGTTCGGTGAAGGCGCGCCGGTGGGGAATGACGAGGAGTTTCCCGCGCAGCCGTTCGGCTTACCGATTCCTAATATCGTTTTGCGGGAGTCTTCCAGCGTGGGCGATCTCGGCGCCTTTTTCGCAATCGGCGAGGCTTGGGCACAGATGGTGATGCATTTCTTGCCCGACAACCCTAGGGTGCTGGACATCGGTTGCTCTTGCGGAAAGCTCGCCCGCTTCCTGTATTCGAATCCGCGCTTGCACTACGTTGGCACCGATATCTTCCTGCCTGCCATACAATGGTGCCGCAAGGCATTCGCTGCGCTCGCAGGCGACCGCTTTCAATTCGATCATTTCAACGCTTACTCGGCCGTGTATAATCCGCAAGGTAAGATTCAGGCACGCGATTACCGCTTCCCGTATACCGACGGAACATTTAACACAGTCGTTTGCGCGTCACTGTTTACTCATTTACTGCAGCCGGACTGTGTTCACTACCTGGACGAAATTTCCCGCATTCTCGGTCCAGGTGGCCGGGCGATCATTTCGATCCACAACGCGCCGGCCGAGGGTACACGGTTCTCTGGAGACGAAGCCCGCATCGATATCGAGCAGGACTATTTCGTCGAGCTCGCAAGCCAGGCGGGACTAAAACTGTTTCAAGTGGTGGGCCGGGTCTATGGACAACAGGTATTGGTGTTCGAGACTGGCACGGACGGCGCTTCGAGTTGAGCACGTAAGCTCTGGATCCAGCGGGGATCGTGCCGCTCGCTAACGGATTGGTAGGCTGACACAATGCCGGCCGGGTCGATCTTCCATTGGACTCCAAGATACTGCCGGATTCTTTCAAAGAGGACTGCTGGATCCGCGACTAGATCCTCGTAGTACAGCCGTAATGGCGTTATCTGCAATGCGGTAAACACGGTCTCCCAATCGGCCTCCATCGCGCGCAAGTAACGCACAGAACTTAGAACGTCCTCGACTGTCAAATCAGGGTCAGCGGCCGGCGCGTCATGGCTATGCCACTCATTCGTCTTCACTGCACGGGCGAGAGATATGGCTTGTCCCACGTGATCCCGACGAGTCAGATAGATAGGCTTGAAGATACATTCGGGTCCCGCAAACAGGCCCTCGGAGATCAGAGGGAACATCTGGAATAGATCGCCCTTGACGCCAAAATAGCCCGAGGGAGCCTTTGATTCGAGCCTTCGCAGAACCGCCTTCAGGCTGGCGCACGTCGTCATCCACTCCGGAATCGTACTGTCGTCCGCGCGAAAGTGTTCTCGCGCGAAACCGACGCTCTCCGTCTGGCCGAGAACATCGGAAAGCATTGTGGATCCGGAACGCGGGGTGATGCACAGCAGATAGCCGCGGCCGCCAAGATGCTCGGAGACGTCCTGACCGTTTCCGGGAAATTGGCTCAGGATCGCCCGCGCGCGCCGTTCGTGATCGGGGAAAGTCCGCCGTAGCGCGGCGATATGGTCGTCTAGCCTCAAAATTGCCACGCCTGCTTGGGCTTGCGGGTCTCGTCGTTGGCTTCAAACCAGTGATAGTAGGACTCGCCAATCTCTTCCGTGGAAAACGGTTTGGGAAACGCGTTGCGCAGGTCTCCCCGCAGGCGATAGCGCGTGCGATGCACTTGGGTGATGGGCTTGCCGTTATCGAAACAGCCGTATTTCCAGGGGATCGCCGACATTGCCGTCTGTCCCATGCGTTCGCATTCGTTGAGATACCACTCTCGCAGCTCGCGGAGCGCGGGCATTTGAGCGCCATACCGGTTCAGCATGGCCTCTTGCGCGCCGCTGTCCAGCCCTGAAAAGTGATAAAACACCACCGGCTGTCCGTTGGCGGTCAGGCCGGATTCAAGCGATCCCTCCACGGTGCGATGCGTCAGGTTCCAGGTGCATACGTTATAGCCCGGATAGTGCAGAATCATGCAGCCCGGGAAGAACGATGGCGCCAGGTCCACCCAGCGCTGATCGGTGAACAGTCCGCTGGGGATATCGTCGAAGCAGAAATACTGGAGCCGGGCGGCCCACCAGCGGGCGAATTGGAGCCCCTCGGTGGATTTCTTTACGCCCACAAACCCCAGATTGTAGATGCCGTGTTTGAGCACGGAAAATTCGTTGTCGAGGATCGCTTCCACCGTTTTCTCGGGCGCGGTGAGGTGTGGTGTCAGCAGGATCGACGAGGTATTAAAATGCTTCAGGAGCCCATCCAGGCGCCGCAGGACCACCATATCGGGGTCAAAATACAACGCCTCGGTGCAGCCCGGAAGGTCCAGCAGCTTCAGCAGCGCGAAGCCCTTGATCCCGGTGCTCACCTCAACGATGGAGTGCTCAAACAGCCACTGGTCCTCATTCTCAAGGTGCAAGTCCTCGATCGTCCACACCCGATCGAACGGCTCGTCGTCAACCTTGAAGTCGCCGGGAAGCGCATCGGAAATGAACAGATGGAAGATAGCTTCAGGATGGCGCTTCTTCACGCTGTGCGCCAGGACGCGTGCCTTGGGAATATAGTTGGCGATGATGCTGGTGTAGATGTGGGTGGCCATAGTGATCCGGGGTCACTAGTGCAAGTCGCTTTCCAGAACCTAATGGATTGATTCCATGGAGATTTCAGCAGCGGCTGCGGCCGTGGATCGTCAAGATTCTGACGGAAAAAACTATTGGGCCGGCTCCAGACGGATCAGCGCGCCGTTCTCCTCATCGGTAAGAACATAGACCAGGTCGTCCGGGCCCTGCCGCACGTCGCGGATGCGCTGATGCAGATCGACCAGTAAGGATTGGCGCGACGTCTCATCCCATTTGTCGTTAAACACGAGCCGTTCCAGGTGCGGGTAGCCGGGGACTGTTCCCCCCAACTGGGCACCTACCAGAACATTATTCTTCCAGTCGGGGAACTTGCTTCCGGCGTAGAAAGCCATGCCCGAGGGAGCAATAGACGGGGCCCAGAACACGATTGGCCCGATCATGCCTTCTTTGAAATTGACGATTTGGGGTCCCGAATAATCGCGGCCGAAGCTCACTTCGGGCCAGCCGTAGTTGCCGCCGGGCTTGATAACGTTGATTTCGTCGCCGCCGGCGGGACCATTCTCGTTGTTCCACAGATCGCCGGTAGCAGGATTGAAGGCCAGCCCCAGCGAATTGCGATGTCCCATCGAGTAGATCTCGGCTTTGTATCCGGGCTTGCCGGCAAAAGGATTTCCGGGGGCTGCGGTGCCGTCGTCCTTCAATCGAAGGATCTTGCCGCGAAGACTGGAGACCTCCTGTGCGGCATTGCCATTCGATGCGCCGGTGGTCATGTAGAGCATGCCGTCCTTGCCCCAAGCCAGGCGCGAACCCGATCCTCCGTCGCCGGCCCACGAATCGCAGATCAGAATATCTTTTACGTCGACCAGTTGCCTGCCTTCCAGGCGTCCGCGGGCCAGCGTGGTGGCTACCTGGCCTTCGCCCTTCTCGGGAACATCTTTTGTGTAGGTGAGATAGACGAAATGATTCTGCGCGAAGTTGGGATGCGGCAGAACTTCCATCAGCCCGGAGAGGCGCACGGAGTGAACCGCGGGAACGCCCGCGACGGGATCCGCGTCGAGCTTGCCGTCGCGCACCGTGCGTAGCTTGCCATTGCGCTCGGTGACCAGCATGTCGCCATTGGGCAGCCACGCCAAGCTCCAGGGATGCCACAGGCCGCTTGCCAGCGTGGTGGTCTTCACTGCGGTCGCCTTGGCTTTGGCTTTGTTCTTCTCCTTCGCCTGGGGCTGTCCCTGAACCTTCGTGGGAAGGGTGGCAACAGCCACAAAAACGCCGAGCGAAAGCGCCACCAACGGGAGCGTGGCCGAAAAACTCTTCATGAAATGATCTCCTGACTGTCGCAAATGGCTGAAAGCCAGTCTACTATGATTTGGAGGGCCGAGCGCTCACGAGGGGATGTCACGAATAATCGGAATTCTATCGCTCGCGGCGGTCCTGGCCGCTTCATGCCGTAGCAATTTCGCGTCCCGAAAGCCGTGGTCTTTTGCGGAACACATCGGGATCGCGGCTCAGAGATCCGGCAAAGAATGCCTGGAGATCAGGAATTCCTTCCTGGCTCCAGATAGTCCGGTCCGCCTGGTGAACACCGCCGAGCCGCAAACAATCGAGAAGGCGAGAATTGTCAGCCGCGACGAATCCTGCCGTGATCCGAACGCCCCGGATCCGGAGTTGCAGCCCTACGCAATCGGGCTCGACCAGACGTCCGCGCATGGATTTGCACCCGTCATTGCGATCGTCAATTACGGTGCCGGATGGGAGGAAGGCGGGGAAAAGCACGGCGGACCGGTCGCTGCGGATCTCGACGGGGACGGGAAGCTCGAACACTTTCGTTCGTGCGCCAGTGCCGAGGGAATTCACCTCACCGTGTGGACGGGCCAACCAATTACCGGAATATTGCGCTGGCATCAATATCATTATCTAGGATATGACGTTACGCCGGATTGCAAAAACGAAGAAGTGGATTTAAGATCCGGTCAGTAATTCGCGTGGGAGGAGCGCCATGCCGCTGAGTGGGCCACAGTGGGTTTTAAAGTTTCCGACCAGCACCAGCCTGGACGATCTGGCCGATCCCTTTCGCGGCGGCGCGAAACGCTTCGTGGCCGCCCTGACGGCGGCGCACGCCACGGTCGTCATTAGTGATACCTTGCGTCCCCCGCAGCGCGCCTACTTGATGCACTTTTCGTTCGCCATCGCGCGGGAGTCTTTGGATCCGGCGAGCGTGCCGGCTATGCCCGCCGTGGACATCCAGTGGGCTCACGCCGATGCGGCGGGTCAGCCGGACCTGGCCGCCTCCCGGACGGCTGCCGAAGCCATGGTCCAGGGATATGGAATCGCGTTTAAACCCGTCTTGAATTCTCGTCATACCGAAGGATGCGCTCTGGATATGACCATCAATTGGCAGAACACTCTGGTGGTCGCCAAGGCTGACGGAACCACGCAGACCATTGCCAGCTTTCCCCGGACCGGAGCGCGAAACAGCGATCTGCATCTTGTCGGATGGGGCTACGGCGTCAAGAAACTCGTGAGCGATCCGCCTCACTGGTCGTCGGACGGGCACTGAGGCCCGCACTTCGGTTTATCGCTGGACAGTGATGAGGTTTCCCGCCGGGGTTGTGGAATCCCGATAGGTGCAGCTCACCACGCTGTCTCCGCTGGTCGTCCCACCCGGCACGGCCACGAACAATGCATACAATCCTGGGCCCACCAGGACGGCATTATTCACGGTCGCTGGAGTACTGCCGATCTGGCAAACCGGAAGCACCGGAAGGGATCCGGTTTGCGTCGCAGAACCATCTACCAGGGAAGTCGACGGCAGGCCGAAGCCGACCGCCCATACGATCACGACCTCTTGGGGATGCGCTGGTGTCGTCGTCGCGCCAGGAATCAGGCCGGGAGGGCCAAGCAAGCTGAAATCGGTGTGTGTGGCAAAGCTGTGCCCAACTGGGTCGAACAGAAGAAACGATGGCGCCAGGGGTTGCATGTTCACCATCAACGGCCCGGACGATACGTTTTGTCTGGTCACCACAATCTGGACCGGGCCCAGCGTGCTATCGAGCGGGGATAGCACGTTGATCTGATCGCTCTCACACGCGGCTGTGGTGGCGGAACTGCAGAACCACCAGACGTATGCGGGCCTGCCGTTGACCGCTACGCTGACTCCACCGATTTGCGTGGGCATCCGCCCCAAGGCGAATTCGGGCGCGCTGCTCCAGTAGACGCCTCCCGCGGGCGTATTGGTCGGCGCCAGGTTCAGCCCCTTGATTTCAAGCCAGGTATTTTGCGCGATGAAGGGCGAGCCAAAGGCCGTCTTCACCGACGTAATAATCGGAGTCCCCACCGCTGGCTGGGTGATGGTGCCCGAGCCAGTAAGAGTGAATGTGCTGAGATCAGTGCTCAGAGTAATGGTCGCCGCCAGCGACCCGCTCGCACCCCGGAAAGCTCCCGTGCCTCCGGTTATCGTGGAGGGCAGACTGGCGGAAAGAGCCATCGGAACAAGGGCGAAGGAGAACGACGCATTAAAACTATCATTGGCGTTGAAGACAAACGTCAGCGTGCCTTGAATTTGGCCGGGGCTCGTTACGCTCTTCATCCCTGTGAAGTTCACCATGACATTCCCGAAGGGGGCGACACTGCCCACGGGCGCCGCCGTAAGTGCACCGCTCAGGGTATTGGTTACCGACGCGGTGCCGCTGAAGTTCACCAGGGAGATCGCCGTCGTAGTTTGGCCCACGGTAATATTGCCGGAGCCGGTCAGCGTGAACGCCCCGGAGCTCGGTGTCCCAGCCGTGTACTTCAAGTCGCAGGTGACAGAACCAGTAGCACCTAGATAGATTCCCG
>Ga0310810_10003974_pt1 | contig 16263 bp, 11 predicted proteins | sample NCmetagenome_FD_207641 | JGI IMG/M metagenome (GOLD analysis project Ga0310810, IMG submission 207641) | Soil microbial communities from experimental microcosm in Duke University, North Carolina, United States - NC | ecosystem: Engineered > Artificial ecosystem > Soil microcosm > Unclassified ... | reverse complement strand
GCCCCCAGTCAGGCGAGCGCTTGCGGAAAGGGCCTTGCGCTGCTCTCGGTACAGGTAGATATAAAGACAGTCGATGACCGGAATCGTCAGGTAGAGGAAGTACAGCAGGTGGAAATCCTGCGGTCGCTGCACGTGCGGCGCGCGAATCAGCGTTCCGGTCGCATCGAATTGCATCGGCCACCACAAGTAGCAGAAGAGCGCCCCTGCCGCGGTGCCGATCATCTTCGTCCACGCGGCGCCGTACGGGAGGCCGCGCAGGGTTGGTCTCGATAAGAGCAGGTCGATAAAGAGGATGCTCTCGACGAAGTTGATCATGAACGACAGCGCGAGGCCGTACACGTCGTTGAAGTACTTCGCGAAGTAATAGACGAAGAGCGTGCTGAGCAGCACCCCGGCCACGCTTATCAGGTAGAAGTGCTTCTTCACCCAGGGGTTCGTCTGTGCGTCCTTCCCATACAGGAACACCTGTGTGACGACGACGACGTCGCCGAAGAACCAGAGACGGTTGCCCCAGACCAGCGCCGGAACGCCGGGGGCGACGAACTCGAATGCGAAGACGAACTCCCACCCGACGTTCATGAAGATGATGGCCAGCGGCAGTCCGTAGGTCTTCTCTTTGAAGCACCGCGCGACGGTCTGCCCGTAGGCAAGCGTCCACCCGCCGAACATCACGGCGGCAATCACCATGAGGGTCGGGGACAGGTCGTGTTCGACGCTGTAAAGGAATGCTGAGATAGCGGCTCCCAGCGTAATGTAGCATCGGTCAGCGCAGGAGGGGAATGTCTCGCGAGCTGTGGAGTGACGCGTATCTGGAACAAAGCCGCCACGTCGGCGATCCGGAAGCCGACGATGTCGTCGAGGAGGTGTTCGAGCACCGCCAGTTGAAGGAGCTAAACACTTTCATTGGGAGTCTGTCCGGATTGAGGGGCCTCCCCGCCGATCTTCCCCCTGAGATCCGCGATTTCGTCGTTCGCACGGCTGCGCGGCCCGACTGGGTGAAGGACATGCATCTGAGGCAGGCGGAGTATTTCTTCACCCGTCACGGCCTCGGCGCCATGCTGGCGCTCGTCTGCGCGAGCCTGCCGGAGTGCTACACGATGCGCAAGGGGGTTCGCATTCTGTCGCTGACCCGTCAGCTCGGAGCGCACGTCGATCGGCGGCTGCATCAAACGGCGTTGATGGTGCTGGCGGTCATGCAGCCGCACGGACTCGATAGGGGCGGCGCCGGTATCGCCGAAGCGCAGAAGGTGCGGCTCCTGCATGCCGCGATCCGGCGCCTCATCCTCCTCGGCGTCACTCCGGCGCAGGCACCTGCGGACCTCGGCGCGGCGCCCGGTTCCATCGCGCACGCGATGGCCCGCGAAGGCTTCATCTGGGACCTCGGTCAGGACGGTTACCCGCTCAACCAGGAGGACCTGGCGTTCACGCTTCTGACGTTCGGCTACATCATTCCGCTGGGCATGTCACGGTTCGGTGTGCGCGTGAGTGACGAGGAGCACGCCGCCTTTCTCCATGCGTGGAACGTGACCGGCTCCTATCTGGGCGTGCGCCGTGAGCTCCTGGCGGACACGCCGGAGGACGCGGCCTTTCTCTACGAACGCATCAAGGCCCGGCAGGCGGGGCCGACGCCCGACGGGGCCTTCCTCACCGGCCGCCTGCTAAAGTTCATGGAACAGGACGTCCTTCGCCTGCGCCTGTTGCGGCCGCTTGCACCGGTCCTGGTGCGCGTGCTGGCGGGAAACGAGACCGCGCACATCCTGGGCATCGATACGCGCCACAATGCGGGCGTGCGGCTCTTTCAACGCACGGTGGTGACGCTGGTACGCGGTATCAATCGCGTCGCGATGTTTCTCGGACGATTCCATCCGCTGCGCGCTCTCGGAACCGTCATGGGGCGCGACACCATTCGGTTTCTCGAGCGGTATACCGCTGATCGCTCGGGAGCGCGACTCGCCATTCCTATCGAATGGACTGGAGTCCAGCGCCGCTGACCGCATGCGTCTACTTCTCGACTCTCGAACCGTAACAGTTCGATTGTGGGATGCTGAGAGTCATGGATTACTGCGAACATTGTGCCGGGCAGCGCTTCGACCGCGCGCGTGTCCTCCGGACGCTGCGGCAAATCCGCCAGGAGCTGCGGACGGCCACTCGGCGGAAGGATGAGAAGACAATCGATCGCGCGATTCGAGCCGTGCGGGAGCTCGACATTCCTCACTTGGAGCTGGTGGAATTCGACGACGAGATCGTGCATTGAGCGCCGCGCCGGCTCAATCACCAATCACCATCAGCAGTTCTCGATTGCCGTTGTCGTGCGAGGCACTATTCGCCGGGCTCCTCCGCGTCGTGAATGATCCCGCTCGAGCAGCCAGCCTCCGCGAGCGCAAGGCGACAGTACTTGGCCTGCGCCGCGGTCACGTAAAAGCCAGCGCCATGGCGGAGCGATCCGAACAGCGTCGTGCGGCCGAGCACTTCGACCTGCGTGGCGTAGTCGACGCCGCGCGCCGTCAACAGCGCCTCGACCTGGCGTGCCTCGGCGAGAGTGGCGGCGAGATACACCTGTTCGGGCTCCGGTAGCGCCTCCGGCTCCATCCGGGCCATCCGGCGACTATAGCGCGGGTCCGAGGCACGTATGTGGCCTCGCGAACCCAACACTGGATTCATGTGCACTCGGGACTGATTGGCCACGGGCGCGTTGCAATGATCGGCGTCATTCGCCAGACGCGCCTGAACGGTCTTCGCGCGCGCCGATGGTATGAAGAAAGCATCGTTATAGCCTTCGAGCCTTGATGCCGGCCCCGAGCGCAGTCGACGGGGATCCGGTTCACCCTAAGCGATGGAGGTCACGAGCCGCGATCTTCCCGCGCATATAATCGCGGCATCCTCCGTGCGACTCTCATCCGGCGCTCGCCTCGGTCACTACGAGATTGTCTCCGCACTCGGCAGCGGCGGCATGGGCGAGGTCTACCGTGCGCACGACACGAAGCTGGGACGCGACGTCGCGCTGAAGATCCTGCCCGCCGGTGTGGCGTCTGACGCCGAGCGCCTGGCGCGATTCACCCGTGAAGCGCGCGCGCTCGCCGCGCTCAATCATCCGCACATCGCCAGCATCTACGGGACCCACGAGAGCGACGACCTTCACGCGATCGTGCTGGAGCTCGTCGACGGCGAGACACTCGCCGACCGGGTGGGACGCTCCCGGACAACCGGCGTGCCGGTTCGAGACGTCCGCGCCATCGCGTTTCAGCTCGCCGACGCGCTCGACGCGGCACACGAGCGCGGAATCGTGCATCGCGATCTCAAGCCGGCGAACATCGCGCTCACCCGCGACGGTGCGGTGAAGATCCTCGATTTCGGAATTGCAAAAGTGATGGACACGCGGCCGGAAGCGACGGACGCCGCAACCATCACTAGCGATGGCACGCATCACGGGCGGGTGCTCGGGACCGCGGCGTACATGAGCCCCGAGCAAGCGAGAGGTCTGCCCGTCGACAAGCGCACCGACATCTGGGCCTTCGGCTGCGTGCTGTACGAGCTCCTCACCGGCGGACCGCCGTTCACGCGCGCCACGGCGACCGACACGCTCGCGGCGATCATCGAACACGAGCCCGACTGGGACGCGCTGCCGCCCGCGACGCCGCCGCGAATGGCGACGTTGGTGCGATGGTGTCTACAGAAAGACCCGAAGGAGAGACTGCGCGACATCGCGGACGCGAAGCGCGACCTGCTGGATGGCGTCGAGCCACCGGTCGCAACGCGTGACGGCCGTGTGTGGACGCGCCGCCGAGCGATGACGGCCGCGGCGAGCGTGGTCGCCCTCTGCGCGCTGGCCTTCGTCGCGGGACGGGGCTTTGCGCCAGAGCGTCCGACAAGCGCGGACCGCTCGTCGACGGTGGTCCGCTTCGCCGTGCTGCCGCCACCGGGCAAGAGTTTTCTCTGGAGCTACGAGACGCCCTTTTTCGCGCTATCGCCCGACGGAACGCGGCTGGCCTATGTGGTGTACGAAGGCAACGATGTGACGCGGATCTGGATGCGGCCGGTGTCGAGCATCGAGGCGCGTCCGATTGCCGGCACCGAAGGCGCCCGGTCTCTCTTCTGGTCGCGCGGCGGCGAGTCGCTGGCCTTCTTCGCCGAAAACAAACTGAAACGCATCGATATCTCCGAGGGGTCGGTGTTCGCCATCTGCACGGTCCCGGCGACCATCGGCCTGATGGGCACGTGGGGCGCCGAACAGATCCTCTTCGCCTCGGTCGAAGGAGACGCGATTTACAGGGTGCCGCCCACGGGCGGCGAACCGGCCCGTCTCGTCGAGCGGAATCCGGCGCAAGGCGTCGCGCGGGTGAATTCGCCAGTGTTTCTGGCCGACGGCCAGCGCTTCCTGTTTCTCGCGCGCCGCAAGGATGGAAGCGGCCAGTTGATGCTGTTTGCCCGCGGACGCACGCCGAAAACAATCGCGCAGGTCGACTCGTCCGTCGCGTGGACCGACGCGGGCTACCTGGTGTACACGCGCGAAGGGACCCTGGTCGGCCAGCGGTTCGATGCAGAAGGCGAACGCCTGACCGGATCCCCGTTTACGATCGTCGGGGGCGTCGACTATGGGTTTTCAACGGCGAGAACGATGGCGTCCGTGTCGCGCACCGGAGTAGTCGCGTATCAGCCACGCCCCGATCCGGCCAAGGCGCGGCTCGTGTGGTTCGATCGCAGCGGCCGCGAGCAGGAGAGTGTGGGGCCCGCCACGGCTTACGTGAGATTCCGCCTTTCGCACGACGCCGCATCCATCGTGTTCGATCGCGAGCATCCCGACCTCGGCAGTCCGGATATCTGGACTCGCGATCTCACGCGCGGCACCGAACACCGCATCACCTCGGACCGCACCAGCGAAGCGTCGGGCGTGTGGCTGCGGGACGACCGATCGGTCGTCTACCTGGCGGACCGGGGCGGCCCGCCGCATCTCTTCGTCAGGAACCTCGAGACTGGCGACGAGCGGGAGCTTTTGCCCGCGGGACGGCTACAGCATCCGCTCGATACGTTCCCCGATGGCAAAACGCTGCTGATGGCGGAGCGTACGGAGACCGGAGATTTCGATTTGGAAACGCTGTCGCTCGAACCGGGTGCGCAACCACAGCCGCTGCTCAAATCGCCGTTCAATGAGTATCAGGCGCGCCTGTCGGCCGACGGACACGGGATCGTGTTCATTTCGAACGAGTCGGGCCGCTACGACTGGTATGTGGCGCCGGTCAGCGCGTTGAACAGGAAGAAACCACTCGCGCCCGGAGAAATTCTCGATGCGCGCTGGTCATCGCCGACCGAGATCGTATTCCTCACAGCTGCCGATGAAATGTATTCGGCGACCGTGAACTTCAGCGGATCGTCGATAACGTTAGGAGCTCCACAGCTCCTGTTCAAGATAAAGGTCCGGTGGAGCGGCTTCGAACTGTCGGCTGACGGCTCTCGCTTTCTCGCGCTTCTGCCGGATCAACCGCCCGTGCCGCCGCCGTTGGTTGCGATAATCAACGGCATCAACGAACGACCGAAGTAGCTATCGACTCGCCCGCCGCCCAAACAATGCGCTGATATCGCTAGTCGTGCTACATTCAATGTGTATGAAACGTACAAATCTTGTGCTGAACGAGGAGCTGTTGGAGGAGGCCACGCGGTTGAGCGGCGAGCGCACGTACTCGAGAACGGTCGAACGGGCGCTGGAGGAGTTCGTGCGCCGCATCAAGGCCCGCCGCATCTTCGAGCTGGCAGGCTCCGGATTGTGGCAGGGCAATCTGTCAGTCGGCCGCGAGGACCGCGGCGTCTATCGGACGAAGAGGTCGCGCGCGCGTTCGGGCGGCGCAAAGCGGTGATTCTCGTTGACACGTCCGCGTGGATACAGGTCTTCCGCAAGGGATCTCCGTTGGATCTGCCGTCCATCGTCGACGTCGAGGAGATCGTCACCTGTCTGCCGGTCATCCAGGAGGTCCTGCAGGGATTCGATGACCAGCGCGCCTTTGCCGTCGCGAAGGAGGCGATACAGGCGTTCCCGATCGTCGAGTCGCCGATGACGTTCGCCGTGTACGAGCAAGCGGTGGATCTGTATCGCGCGGCTCGGCGGGCAGGCATCACGATTCGCTCCGGTGTCGACTGTCTGATTGCGGCGTGCGCTGTCCGCAATCACCTGGAGGTGCTGCATTGCGATCGCGACTTCGACGAGCTCGCCCGCATCGCTCCGCTACGCACCCGCCGTGTTTGACTTCGTACTGGATTCCTGCTGCGCGGCTCGCTGTCGCCTGTGTTCGTCACGGTCATGGTCGAAGACCAGTCACATCGGGGGTGTTCGATACAGCACAGTCAGCGTCAGGTGCCTCGGGCTACTGTTGCACCCGTCGCGGAATATATGGCTCCCACGCTTCCGGAATGGAAAGTGCGTAGCCGCGCGCGGCCAGCGGGCGAGATAGTGCGCCCGACTGGTGCTTTGATTTCTGAAGGAGACAAGATGAAACACGTGTTCCATGTAATCGCCGCCGCACTCGTGGTGGTTTCGTCGCAGGTGGCGCCTGCAGCGGCTCAACAGACGCCCGCGGACGGGGTGACGATTACTGCGACATCGAAATCGCCGGAAGCCGTCGCGCAGTTCAAGAAGGGGGAAGCGCTCTTCGACAACCTCCGGACGACGGAAGCAGCGGAAGCGTTCGCCCAGGCGCTCAAACTCGACTCCGACTTCGTGCTCGCGCACGCCTTTCACGGGCTTTCAACGCCCGGCCCGGACGGACTGAAGGAACTCGACTCTGCAGTGGGAGCTGCGAAAGCGCTCCCCGAACCGGAGCGACTGCTGATCGAAGGCCTCGCCGCGAATCGTCGCGGTGAAGCGGCCAAAGCCACGGCGTCTTTCGTGCGGCTCACTGAGCTGGCGCCGGGCGACTGGCGTGGCCACTATTCACTCGGCCAGCAGCTGCTGCTTGATCAGAAGTACGGAGAGGCCGTGGCGTCGCTGAAGAAGGCGACCGCGCTCAACGCAAATGCCGGCGGTGCGCAGAACATGCTCGGCTACGCCGCTCTCCGGCAGGGAGACTCCGACGGAGCAATCGCCGCCTTCCAGCAGTACGTGCGCATCCTGCCGCAGGAACCCAATCCGCAGGACTCACTGGCCGAGGCGCTCCTCGCTAACGGCCAGTTCAAAGAATCCGAAGCGGGCTTTCAGAAGGCGCTCGATCTCTCACCGGCGTTCTGGACCGGGCACCAGGGCATAGCCTACGCCAGGCTCTATGCGGGCGACCTGGCAGGCGGACGCGCGGCGTTCGCCAAAGCGAAAGCCGTGGCCACGCGACGCACCGACAAGATCTCGGTCGACGACGAACTGGCGACGCTTGCGATGACGGAGCACGACACCAAAACAGCGCTGGCCATTCTGGACGGAATCGAGAAGACCGCTGGCGCGCAGCTGTCCGACATTGCGTTCGTCCCCGTACGGCGCGCCCAGATTCTGAATGATGCGGGACGATCCCGCGAGGCGCTCGCGCCGATTGCGCTCGCACTCAAGAACGCGGACAGCGCGCAGGTCACACCCGGATTCTCGCGCGGCCTTCGACGCGAGGCGCTGCTGGCGCGGATCGTCGCCGAAACACAGATGCGCGACGTGGCGGCGGTTGCAAAAACGTCGATGGCGCTCGACGACGCAGCCGTGGGCGCCGCCGGTGATCCCAATGCGCAGACGTCCATGCACTATGGCCGCGGCATGCTCGCCGCTGCGAAGGGTGACGGGCCCGGCGCACGCGCCGAGTTCGATCAGTGCTCACGCGAGGACGCGATATGCAAGTGGCAGGGAGTCATGACAGCCGAGAAGGCCGGAGACAAGGCGGGCGCCGCTGTGGCGCGTGAACAGTTGCTGAAAAACTACGCGCGCGACCCGGTGGCGCTGTTCGTTCGGTCGCGGCTCTCGCCGGCGGCCGCAAAGTCAGGAACCCGATAGCATCTACGATCCGCGCCGACGGGCGCGGGTAAACTGGCGGGCGGCCAGCGTCGTTCGACGCTGGTCGTCCTCTCTCCTATAGCACCCTGAGCACCCCCGTAGACAGGCACCCTTCGCACCTGTAGCACCCTGTTGACTTCCAATCCCTCCCCACCTATGTTCCCCCTCAGCCATGCCCTTCGACCTCCTCTACGCCGCACGCATGCTGGCGCGGAACCGCGGGCTGACCGCAGTCGCCGTCACCACGCTGGCGCTTGGCATCGGCGCCAACACGGCGATCTTCAGCATCGTCGACACGGTGGTGTTTCGGCCGCTGCCGTACAAGGATGCCGGCCGGCTGGTCAAGATCTGGGGAAGCGAGGAGCGCTCACCTGGCGACAACGTGTCGTATCCGGATTTCGCGGACATCCGCGACCAGAACGACGTCTTCGAGCAGGTCGCCGCGGATGATGGGAAGCAGCTCACGATCGTGCTCCCTGACGGATCGCGCCGCTCTCTCGACGGCGCCGTGGTCACCACCGCGTGGCTGTCCACGCTCGGCGCTCAACCGATCCTCGGGCGCGGGTTCGTGCCGGACGATGAGCAGCCTGGGCGCGATCGGGTGGTCATCGTGACGCATGCATTCTGGCGTCAGCGCCTTGGCTCCGATCCGAACATCGTCGGTCGGACCCTGGCAGCGGACGATGGCGCGGTGACAGTGATTGGCGTGCTGCCGCCCAACGTGCTGCGGTACGGCGGAGATTACCTCACGCCCCTGAAACCATCGGAGTACCCGCAAGGACGAAATCATCGCGACCTCGACGTGTTCGCGCGTCTAAAACCGGGTGTGACGATCGCCCAGGCGCGGGCTCAACTCGAGACCATCGGCCGCCGGCTCGAAGGCGCCTATCCAGAGACGAACAAGGCGCGCGGTTTCAGCGTCGCGCCGCTCGGCAAGTACTACGCGTCGACCGATGACAAGGCGAATCGGGCGCTTGTGCTGCTGTTCGGTGCGGTCGGTCTCGTGCTCCTGATCGCGTGCGCCAATGTTGCGAACCTGCTGCTCGCGCGCGCGGTGACCAGATCCAGAGAGTGCGTCATCAGGGCGGCGCTCGGAGCGGGCCGTGCGCGACTCGTTCGCCAGATGGTGGTCGAGAGTGTGCTCCTGTTCTTCCTCGGCGGATTGCTCGGCATTCTGCTCGCTCGCTGGTCGCTGGACTCGCTGCTGACGCTCGGCGTCGCGAGCGGTTACATTCCGCAGCGGATGTTCGTCGGGATGGACTGGCGCGTGCTTGCTTTCACGATGATCGTGTCGCTGATTGCGGGTCTCGTGTTTGGTCTCGTGCCCGCCTTACAAGCGTCGAAGATGAATCTCAGCGATGGGCTGCGATCGTCGAGTCTGACATCCACTGGCGGATTCCGCCGCCGCCGCGCGACGCGTGTGCTCATCGTCTCGGAGCTCGCGCTATCGCTCGTCCTTCTCGTCGGCTGCGGCCTGATGATCCGCAGCTTCGCGAAGCTTCAGGGGACGTCTGCCGGAATCAATCCCGAGAATCTGCTCGAGACCAGCTCCGACGGCGGCCGGTCGTTTCCCGAAGCGGTGGCGTTCTGGAGAATGACGCTCGACCGCGTCCGCGCGGATCCCGGCGTGCTGTTCGCTGCGGTGTCGTCGAGGCCGCCACTGTACGACTCGCGTTCGAAGGCATTCAAGATTGAAGGACGGCCAGCATTCACCGCCGGCAAAGAGCCGCTCGCCGGCGACATCCTCGTCAGCGAGGACTACTTCCGCACCATGGAAATCCCGGTGCTCCGCGGGCGTGCGTTTTCCAACAACGACTCCGGGGGCTCGACTCCCGTCGTCATCGTCAGCGACAGCTTCGCGCGCAAGTATTTCCCTGATGCCGATCCGCTTGGGAGGCGCATCAGCCTCGCCGAGCGTTCGCCGATGACGTGCTGCACGGCGGCGGGGCCGGTGGAAAACGTGTGGCGCGAGATTGTCGGCGTCGTCGCCGACGTCCGTCAGGCCAACCTCGACGAGCAGCCGGCGCAGACGATGTACCGGCCGTATACGCAGATCGTCGAGCACGACATGTTCCTGATGGTGCGTGCGCGATCGGCAGCGGATGCGACCCGGCTCGCGACGAACCTGCGACCGCAGCTGATGGCGCTCGATGCGAGCAAGTTCTGGGACGACGTGCAACCCATGCGCGACGTCATCAGCGAATCAGGAGCGGTTCGGTTCCGGCGGTTCGTCCTGATCCTGTTGGGTAACTTTGCGGCGCTCGCGGTGCTTCTCGCAGCCGTCGGCACTTATGGAGTGATGGCGTATTCCGTCGCCGACCGCACGCGCGAGATCGGCATTCGTGTCGCGCTCGGCGCCACGCGGTCGATGATCCTCACGCACGTGCTGTCCGAGACGTTGAGATTGACGCTCGCTGGCCTCGTCATCGGCGTGCTCGCGGCGCAGGCGCTGACGCGCTTCATTACGTCAATGTTGTTCGGCGTCAGCTCGACCGATGCGCTGACATATGTCGGAGTGGCCGTCGTCCTCGCCGGCGTCGCGCTGCTTGCGAGCTACGTCCCCGCGCGACGCGCCACGCAGATCGATCCTCTCGTCGCGCTGCGACAGGAGTGAGGAGCACCCCTATGCACCCCTCGCACCTGTAGCACCCCTTGCACTGCGGGCGCCGTGCGTCAGCGGCCGATGAGAATCAGCACGCCGGCGACGAGCGCGAGGACGGCCATGAGCGGCGGGGGAAGGTGCACCGCGACCATGCCCGCGAGGCCGTAGAGGATCAGCCAGAGTCCGAGCACCAGCATCCCGATGTTCCGCTGAAACCTAACGGCCACGTGACCTCCTGATTCCGGTTGTGCCGGCGTGAGTCCGCGCTGCCAGCGTTATGCTGCCAGACGCGTCGCGGCGATTATATGGTTTACGGGCGCGAGCTTGGCCTTTGAAGTACGGACTGCCGCTTAAATGTTCCGTTCTTGGCAAAAAATGCTGAGTAGAGGCGCTGCGCTGCCCCTCCTGGAGTGAGCGACATTATGCCAGCACTACCTCTTTACGCCCGCAGTCGAGCCGGTACTGCGCGCACGTGCCGGCGCTCTTCGGCGACAGCGGGGTCCATCTTCAGCATTTCGAATTTGGGCGCACGTTGTGAGTCCGGCGGGCATGACGACGCGGGCCTGGGCGCCGAAGCCGAGGATCCAGCTCTTTAGCGGCCGATCGTTGCAGACGCACAATCGCAGAAGGATTGAGCCATCGTCGCGCCGATCGATCTCCTGCGATCGGTGCCACTCGCGTCCCGACACGTACTCTGCCGCTTCCGCGTTGAATTCAATTTCGATCAATTCCGGGTTGCCGCTGTTGACGCCGAGCGAGTTCGCGAATGGCTCCGGCGGGAGCGGCCTGGGCTCGAAGTGTTCGTCCAGGACGCCGAGCGCGTGATGGATTTCCAGGCGTTTGATTTGGAGCTGCGCGCTCGTGGCGGCTCGGTGGACGTGTGGCTCGCGTATGTGGAGGGCTCGGCCGAGTCACTGATTCGCTGACGCGCACGACTGTCGGACGTTGATGCGGATAGAATCGCACCATCCATGATCCCTGGGACTCGCGTTGGCTCTTATCAAGTTGTAAGCTCCATTGGCGCAGGCGGTATGGGCGAAGTCTACCGCGCGCGCGACACGCGGCTCGGACGCGACGTCGCGCTCAAGGTCCTCCCCACGCTCGTCGCATCCGACCCCGAGCGCCTCGCGCGATTCGAACGCGAAGCGCAGGTGCTCGCGTCGCTTAACCACCCCAACATCGCCCAGATCTACGGCGTCGAGGACTCAAACGACGGAGTGCGCGCGTTGGTGATGGAACTGGTCGAAGGGCCAACGCTGGCGGAGTCCATCGCGCGCGGGCCCGTGCCAATCGACGAAGCGCTCCCGATCGCACGCCAGATCGCCGAGGCGCTCGAAACGGCGCACGAACAGGGCATCATCCACCGCGACCTCAAGCCCGCGAACGTCAAAGTCCGGCCGGATGGAACGGTCAAGGTCCTGGACTTCGGTCTCGCCAAAGCGCTGGACCCGGCGATCGCGATAAGCGGCAGCGCCATAGAGTCGCCGACGATTACGAGTCCCGCGATGACGCGAATAGGCATGATCCTCGGCACCGCCGCGTACATGAGCCCCGAGCAGGCGAAGGGACGCCAGGCCGACAAGCGCAGCGACGTCTGGGCATTCGGCGCGGTGTTATACGAGATGCTGTCGGGCCGGCGGGCGTTCAAGGGAGAAGACATCGCCGACACGCTCGCAGCAGTCCTCCGCCAGGACGTCGACTGGGCCGCGCTGCCAGAGACGACTCCATCGTCAGTGAGACGCCTTCTCGCGCGATGCCTCGAACGTGACGTGAAACGGCGGCTGCGCGACATCGGCGAAGCGCGAATCGCGCTCGACGATCCCTCCGCGCTGACGGCACAGGACGCTGTTGCCGTCACGTCAGCGGGGCCCGCGGAGCGACGCGCACTGCCGATAGCAGCGGCCGCGCTCGTCGCCGCAGCGCTGGCCGGAACCGCCGTGTGGTTCCTGACGCGGCAACAGCCCGCGGCGCCGCCCGCGGTGACTCGATCGACGATCGTACTGCCCGAAGGGCAGCAGTTCCCGATCAACCTGAGCATGCGTCGCCTGATGGCCATCTCGCCGGACGGCGCGCGCGTGGTGTATGCCGGGTCGAACGGTCTCTACCTGCGGTCGATGTCGGACCTGAACGGGGCCCCGATTGCCGGCACCGACAGCTATCAAGGGGTGAGCGATCCGGCCTTTTCTCCTGATGGGCGATCCATCGCGTTCTTTGCCTCGGGCGACAAGACGTTGAAAACGATCGAGGCGACGGGAGGCGCCGCGGTGACGATCTGCCAGGTTGACGATACGTTCGGCATCAGCTGGCAAGGCGACGCCATCCTCTACGGCCAGGGCCGCACCGGGATCATGCGCGTGTCGCCGGACGGCCACACGCCTGAGACGATCGTGCGCGTCAAAGACGGCGAAGAGGCGCACGGACCGCAACTTCTGCCAGACGGCGATCATCTCCTCTTCACCGTTGCGACAGGCACCCACCCCGCTCGCTGGGACACCGCGCGCATCGTCATGCAATCGCTGAAATCAGGAGATCAGACGACGATCATCGAAGCCGCCAGTGATGCGCGGTATGTGCCCACGGGGCATATCGTCTACGCCCGCGGCGCGAGTTTGTATGCAGTGCGCTTCGACGCGACGCGGCTTCAGGTCACGAGCAGACCGGTCCTGATGGTTGAAGGCGTCAGACGACCTCCGGGCGGCGCCACCGGAGTGGCGCAGTACGGCTTCTCGACGACAGGCTCGCTCGTTTACATCCCCGGCCCGGTCGTCTCACCGATGTCCAGACTCGAAGCTGTGCTGGTGGATCGTCAAGGACGGATCGAAATGCTCAAGCTCCCGCCGGGCCCGTACGTCGGCCCGCGTGTATCGCCGGACGGAAAGCGCATCACCTTTTTCACCGACGATGGAGAGGAAGCGATCGTCTGGACGTACGAAGTGTCGGGTGCGAGCGCAAAAGTCCGCCTCACGCACGGTGGGAACAACCGCTTTCCGATATGGTCGGCAGACGGCACCCGGATCGCGTTTCAGTCCGACCGGGAGGGAGACCTTGCGATCTTCTGGCAGCCGGCGGACGGCACAGGCGCAGCAGAACGCCTGACGAAGCCGGACAAAGACACCGCGCACGTTCCGGAGTCCTGGTCTTCGAAAACGAACACCTTCCTCTATAGCGTCAGGTCTGGATCCGCGCTGTCGTTATGGACCTTCTCGCTGCCCGAGCGCAAGGCCACGCCGTTCGGCGGCGTGCGTTCGCTGAACGGGAGCGGAGCGGCGTTCTCACCCGACGGACGATGGGTCGCCTATTCGACCACGGAAAGGGGATCGACGACGATCTCCGTCCAGCCGTTCCCGGCGACCGGCGCGCGATACGAGCTGTTCGGGAAAGATGGCGACGTTCCGCACATGCCGGCCTGGTCGGCCGATGGCAAGGAGCTCTTTTTCGATCCGAGAGCCGGCGGATTCGAGGCCGTAAGCATTACGACACAGCCGACGTTCGTTTTCGGCAATCCAGTGGCGGTGCCGCATCCCTTTCAGCTCGGCCCAATCGGGGCGCGACGAGCGTACGATCTTGCGCCAGACGGGAGATTCATGGGACTCATACCTGCAGGACAGAAAGAATTCCTGACGCCAATCACACCGCAGATCCAGGTGGTCCTCAACTGGTTCCAGGAATTGAAAGACGGAGGCGGCCGATGACCCGTACTCGCACCACGATCGCTCTCGTGACAATGGTCGCCGCGGTCGCGACGACGGTGGCGCAGAACTCCGCTGACGAGCGCATCCGCCGCATCGAGAACGGACTCATACCGCCGGTCGTCCTCAAGGGCCAGCCGATCCCCACGTCGAAGCTCGAGGATCGGATGCGGGAACTCAAGATTCCCGGAGTCAGCATCGCGGTCTTCGAGAATGGGCGCATCGAGTGGACGCACGGGTGGGGAATGGCGGATGTCGCGAGCGGCCGCCGCGTCGACGCCGACACGCGGCTCCAGGCCGCCTCGATCAGCAAACCAGTCGCCGCGGCCACCGCACTCGCGCTGGTATCGAGAGGGAAGATGTCGCTCGACGCGGACATCAATACGTATCTCACCTCCTGGAAACTGCCTGACAACGAATTCACCGCGAAACAGAAAGTCACGCTGAAGCACTTGCTGTCGCACACCGGCGGCCTGACGGTCTCCGGCTTTCCCGGTTACGCCAGCACCGCGGAGGTCCCGACGCTGGTGCAGATTCTCGACGGCGCCAAGCCGGCGAACACAGCACCGGTGCGAGTGGATATTCCGGTCGGGTCCCGCTGGCGCTATGCGGGCGGCGGATACGAGATCGTGCAGCTGGCCATCGAGGACGTGACGAAGAAGCCGTTCGCCGACGTCGTCCGCGAACTGGTCCTCGAGCCGCTTGGCATGTCGCACAGCACGTACGTCCAGCCGATCCCGGCGGCGCTTCGCGACAAGGCGGCAACAGCCTATGACTCTGCAGGTGAGCCGCTTCCCGGACGCTTCCACACGTATCCGGAACAGACGGCGGCAGGACTGTGGACGACGCCTGAGGATCTTGCGCGCTTCGCGATCGCGGTGCAGCAGATGGCGGCCGGCACGTCGCGGCAGACGATCATGTCGCGCGAGCTGGCCACCGCGATGCTGCAACCGGTGTTGGAGAACTACGGTCTCGGCCTCGGCGTGTCGGGCACCGGCCGGGAAACGGCATTCGGCCACAGCGGATCCAACGCAGGTTTTCGCTGCCAGCTCACGGCATTCAAGGACGTGGCCTCGGGCGTCGTCGTCATGACGAACTCCGATCGCGGCGGCGCGATCCTGGAAGACGTCATCCGCACCGTGGCACACGAGTACGGCTGGCCGGGCGGCGCATCGATCGAGCGGACGGTCGGCACCGCCGATCCTGCCACGTACAAAGACTTCGTAGGCCGATACGAAATCCCCATCCGAACGCCTCCGGTGATCCTTTCGATTGAAGCGACCGGAGGCAAGCTGGTCGCCGACGCAGAAGGCAACCGTCTCGAACTGCTGCCCGAATCCGCGACTGTGTTCTTTGCGACACGCAGAGACGTGAAGATCGAATTCGTCCGCGACGCGTCAGGGAAAGTAACGGAAGCGCGCGTGTGGCAGGGAAGCAGCGAGCAGCGGGCGCGCCGTCTGCAGTAGGGCCTCCCCCCGAGTCGGCGTTACTTCGACGTCCCCTGCTCGATCCGGTGCGTCTCGCCGATGTCCGGCATCGTGCCGGTGATCCAACCCTTGGCAATCTCGTAGAGCACGACCGGCTGCGGCTTGTTGACCTCGAGGAACACCGCCGAGTGCACATCGACGCCGATGAGCACCATCCGTGGATCATCCGGTGTGCCGTCGCGAGCGTCGCCGCGGTCGTTGAACCACATCTTCCAGTCGGGCGCGTAGAGCTGGCGGATGAGCGCGCGATCGCGGGAAATCTTGGCCAGCCCGGCGACCGAAATCCATTCGCGCGTCCGGTCCTTGTAATACGCCAGGTTGATGTGCGGATCTCCGGCGAGATCGTCCAGCTTGCCGCTGGAATCGAGCGTCACGAACCACAGGTCGGCCCCCGGCGCGTGCTTCTGATTGGCCATCGCCCGCGAGACCAGATGCCCGTCACGGCGACGGGTCGTCAGCATGGCCGTGTCGAGCTCTTCAATCATTTCGTAGAGTTTTTCGAGTTCTTTGCGCATGGTCCCGCGCGACTGCAAT
>Ga0310810_10003973_pt1 | contig 16263 bp, 13 predicted proteins | sample NCmetagenome_FD_207641 | JGI IMG/M metagenome (GOLD analysis project Ga0310810, IMG submission 207641) | Soil microbial communities from experimental microcosm in Duke University, North Carolina, United States - NC | ecosystem: Engineered > Artificial ecosystem > Soil microcosm > Unclassified ... | reverse complement strand
CCGACCCCCGCGAGCGCCGCTCCCGTCGTGCTCGTGGACGGCTCCAACGTCGCCCACTCGAGCGAGGGGGAGCAGGCCCTCCTCGCCAACATCGTCGCCGTGTGCGAGAAGCTCCGCGAGGAGGGGTACGAGCCGGTGGTGGTCGTCGACGCGGCGCTCCGGCACCAGATCGACGACCGCGCACGCTACGAGCGGATGGTCGACGACGGCGAGATCCGTCAGGCGCCCGCCGGCACCGATGCCGACTACTTCATCCTCTCGTTCGCGCGCGAGCTCGAGGCATCGGTCGTCTCCAACGACCGCTTCCGCGACCGGCTCAAGAGCTTTCCCGACGCCGCGCGCCGGCTCATCCGCTTCATGGTCGTGAAGGGAGAGGTCGTGCTCGAGCGCCGGACCGGGCGCCGCACCGACTAGCGGCACCCGGCCCGGCGGCGGCGGTCACAACGTCTTCAGATACTCCACCAGATCGCGCTTCTGCGAGGCGGTCAACGAGAGCTTGAACAGCGTCACGTAATGGTCGACCGCCGCCTCGAGGGTCGGCGCGCTCCCGTCGTGGAAGTACGGTCCCTTCAACTGCGGCGCGTGCCACAGCCCGCGCAGCGGAGTCGTGCGGTAGAGCTTCGTCGCGCTCCGCTCCGCGTACGCCGGATCCTGCCCGACGTCGCCGGCAGGGTGGAGCTTGCCCGCGTTGACGTCGCTGAGCGAGCCGGCCAGATGGCACCGCGCGCACCCCGCGCTCCCCTGGAACAGCGCATGCCCTCGGCGCGCCGCCTGAGGATCGAACGTCCCGGGCACCGGCTGCGGCGCGCGCAGGCTGAACTGATACTCCCGCAGCGGTGCGAGCTTCGCCGACACCAGGTCCGGCGGCGCGTTGGTCACGTTCACGCCGATGCGCGGATCGGAGAAGTCGCCGTGGCCGTGCATCTGCGTGATGGCGACGTACGCGTTCCAGTACGAGACCGGCCCGTCGCCGGTGTAGATCTCGCGCGCGACGTGCCGGAGGCCGAACGCGGGCGGGATCACCACCGGCATGTTCTTGCCGTCGATGTTGAACCGGGGATCGTACATCCCCGGGCCCCACGAGCCGTACACGGCCTTCTGCTGCGGGGTGACGACCGGCGAGAGCGAGATGATCGCCCCGACGTCGAGGTCGCGGTTCGGCCAGCCGTCGAGCCGGCGTCCGATGCCGGTGGTGAACGAGTTGTCGACGGTCGAGTGGCAGAACGCGCAGGTGACGCCGACCCGGGCCAGGGAATCGGTCCCCGCGGCCGTCCGGACCACGGTGCCATGAAGACCGACGACGGCGCCGAGCTGGAGCAGGGTCACCGTGGTCGCGGGGGCGTCGAGATCGACCGTGCCGTCCTGGATCCCGCGCTTCACCGGATCGGGAAGCGCCGTCGCGTCCACCTTGAGCCCGACCTTCAGCGCCGTTCTGGGACTGACCGACGAGGCGATCACCTCGTTCATGTGAAGGGTGTCGGTCCAGAAGGTCTCGTCGCCGAAGGTATCGAAGCGGAAGATCGACTGGCCTGTGGCCAGGTTGGTCGGACTGAAGGAGCCCGACCCCGCTTCGAGATCGTTCTGCGTCGTGGACAGGGCGACGAGGGTCGGGTCGTCGCGCGAGCAGGCGAGCAGCGACACGACGACACCGCACAGCAGCAGGGCACGTGACATACGGTCCTCCGGCGGGGTGGAAGACAACCGAAAATGTCAACCGCAACCTGCTGTTATTGTGCCATCGCCTCGCTATTCGCGGGAGCGAATGGCTCCGCTCGCTGGCCGATTCAGGCGTGCGTCGCCCGCGCGCTCAGGCCAGCCGCGCTTCGGGAACTCTGGGTGACCAGAGCCGGCGCTGGAGCTCGATCCAGAGCACGATCAGCGGCACCGTCTTGAAGCGCCAGCGATCGAAGAAGCCGCGCTGGATGGCGTCGGGCATCGCATCGGACGACGCGAGGATGGTGCACACGACGATGAAGACGAACAGTGCCCACTCCCAGCGCGAGCGCCGAGCGAGCGCGGCGAACCAGATCGCGACGCCGGCGAGCGCGACGACGAAGGTCGGGCTCTCCGCCTTGTGGTTGAAGATGACGCAGAAGACGAGCACCGAGCAGAGGTAGAGGCGCCGCCGTTCCCATTCGTGCCAGCGCGAGCGCTGCAGCAGCGGCGCGAGGAGCACGAGCGCGCCCAGGAGCTGGACGGGCCAGTTGGGCCACGCGCCGTGGTGCAGGTAGTCGAGCATCTGCATCACGGTGTAGCCGCGGTCGTGCGCGTCGGCCGCCTGGATGGCGCGCCAGCTCGCGTACTGCGCGAGCAGCGTGGCGGGCGGGGTGACGACGAGCGGAAGCAGCGCGAGCCCCGCCGTGGACAGCACGACCGCGACGGCGACGCGGAGCTTGCGCGGATGGAAGGTGGCGAAGCTCACCCCGACGATCGGAAAGAGCTTGACGAACGCTCCCGTGACCGCGGCGAGGCTGCCGAGCGCGGTGTGACGGCGCTCGTACGCCGCGAAGGTGAGCACGATGAGCGCGGCGACGAGCGCGTTGCTCTGCACGTTCTGCAGCGAGCCGAGCATGTCGAGGAAGACGATCGCGCGCGCGACCGTGGCGGCGCGGCGGGGCAGCACCATCCCGAGCGCGACGTACAGCGTGCCGGCGTTGAGCGCGTTCCAGAGGAACATCCCCGCGAGCGGCGGGAGGAAGGCGAAGGGCGCGAAGAGGAGCGCGAAGGTCGGGCTGTACTTGTAGAAGTCCGCGTGCTCGGCGGGATACGCGGCGTAGAGGTCCTGGCCGGCGAGGAGATGGCGCGAGGCGGCGCGGAAGATCAGGAAGTTGTTGTGCTGGTGCGTGCCGCCCTGCTGGAGCGTCGCGGCGACGATCGCGGCGAGCCAGAGCAGCGCGACCAGCCAGTCCACCCAGTGACGCCGCTCGGCGCGACTGGCTGGTGCGGGGGCGGGATGCTCCTGGGAGGCCGGCGTCATGCGAGGCGAAAGATACGCGGAAGTCCGCGCGAGAAGCGCGCGATGGCGGCACCGATCTTGACCGAGGTCCGGCATGGCCACGCGACCACGCGCGCCCGGCGGCGCCCTCCACACCGTGCTGCTCGACGTCGACGGCACGCTGATCGACAGCAACGACGCGCACGCCCGCGCCTGGGTGGATGCGCTCCGCGCGCACGGCTACGTGGTGCCGTTCGAGCAGGTGCGCCCGTTGATCGGGATGGGAGGCGACAAGCTCCTTCCCGAGCTCACCGGACTCGATCCCGACAGCGGCGACGCCGCGCGGATCGGTGCGACGCGGAGCGAGCTGTTCCTCGGGCGCGAGCTCCCGACGCTGCGCCCGACACGGGGTGCGCGCGCGCTGCTCGAGCATCTGCTCGCGCGCCGACTCGAGCTGGTGGTCGCGACGTCGGCGAAGTCGAACGAGGTCAGTGCGCTGCTCGAGCAGGCCGGCGTGGCGGACCTCATCGAGCTCGCGTCGTCGGCCGACGATGCGGAGCGATCGAAGCCCGACCCGGACATCGTCCGCGCGGCGCTGCGGATGAGCGGGAGCCAGGCCGCGCACAGCGTCCTCCTCGGCGACACCCCGTACGACATCGAAGCCGCGACGCGCTCACGCGTCCCGACGATCGCCCTCCGCTGCGGCGGCTGGTGGAGCGACGACGCGCTGAAGGGGGCGGTGGGGATCTATGATGATCCGGGGCAGTTGCTGGAGCAGATCGACGATTTGATGCTGTGAGACGGTGTGTTGGTGTGTTGGTGTGTTGGTGTGTTGGTGTGTTGGTGACGGCAAACGGCCTCGGGACGCAGGAGCATCCGGAGGCCGTCTACCAACACACCAACACACGAACACACCAACTACACCGTTTTCAGCAGCCCCAACCTCAAACAGAACTGTACATAGTCCGACCTGTGCGACAGGCCGAGCTTCTCGGTGATGCGCTGCTTGTAGGTCTCGACGGTTTTCGGGCTGATGAAGAGGCGCTCGCCGATCTCGGAGGCGGAGTAGCCGCCGGCGACGTGGACGAGGACGTCGCGCTCGCGCTCGGTGAGCGACTGGTAGGCGGCGCGCTCGTCGGCGTGCTCGCCGCGCTTCGAGACCTGGCGCGCGAGTGCGCGGGCGGCGCTCGCCTGGACGTAGCTGTCGCCGGCGGCCACGGCGCGCACCGCGTCGGCCAGCTCGCGGTCGGCGGCGTTCTTCACGAGATAGCCCGCCGCGCCGGCCTCGAGGAGGTTCACGAGATACTCGTCCTCGGTGTGCATCGTGAGGATGAGCACCCGTGTCGGACTGTTCCGCTCGACGAGCTCCTTCGTGGCCGCCATGCCGTCCATCTGCGGCATGTCGAGATCGAGCACCGCGACGTCCGGCGTGAGCCGCTCGACGAGCGCCACCGCATCGCGGCCGTTCGACGCCTCGCCCACGACCTCGATGTCCTTGCTCGTGCTGAGCAGCGCCTTCAGCCCCGCCCGCACCACGAGATGGTCGTCGGCGAGGATCACGCGGATGATGTCGGGACGGGTCATGGGGGAAACCGGGTTAGTCGGTGAACGGTTGGTCGGTTCGACGGCCGACCTCGGGAAACAGGGGTCTCCCGAGGTCGGCCGTCAACCGTCAACCGATGAACCGTACAACGATTCGTCGGGCGGAATGGCTCGTCAGCCTCACACGATCTTATCCTGCACGACCAGCGCCGTCACCATCCCGAACATTCCATGCTCCGACTCGGCGTGCGGGAGGATGTGGCAATGGAAGGCCCAGGTGCCCGGGTTGGTGCAGTTGACGATCACGTCCCACCGTTCGCCGGGGGCGATGTTGAGCGTATCGCACTTCCACGGCGCCGGCACGTCCCACCCGTCCTTGGCGATGACGGTCTGATGCATCCCGTGGAGGTGCATCGGGTGGATCATCATCCCCTCGTTCATGTAGCGGATGCGGATCCGCTCCCCCTTCTTCGCCACGATCGGCACGGTGGCCGGGAAGCTCTTGCCATTGAAGGTGTAGCCGTGCGCCCCGTCGTTCAGGATGAAGACGATGTCCTGGTCGACCTTCGGCTCCTTCCCCGCCTCCCTCGGCTCGACGATGAATGCGCCGAGCAGGCCGAGGCCGACCTGGTAGGCCGAGTTGTGATGTGAGTGGTACATGTGGGAGCCGGCGTTCGGCACCGTGAACTCGTAGGTCCTCGTCGCACCGGGCTTCACGGGGGGCTCCGTGATGTACGGAACGCCATCCTGGTCGTTCGGAAGCTCGAGCCCGTGGAAGTGCATCGCCGTCGACTGCTTGAGCTCGTTCTTGAGGACGATGCGGACCCGGTCGCCCTCCCGGACGCGGAGCTGCGGGCCTGGCACCTGGTCGTTGTAGGCGAGGGCCGAGACCTTCTGGCCGGGCGCTGTCTCCCACTGGATCTCACGCGCCGTGAGCTCGAACACCTTCACGCCGCCGACGAGCTTCGGCGCGAGCAGCTGGTTCCCGTGAATCGCCGTCTTCGCGGGGAACGCCTTCATCCCCTTCTCGTGCATCGCGTCCATCGCGTCGGCGGCGTTGACGGCCGGCGCGGCGGCCGGCGCCGCCGGGGGGGTAGCGGGAGCGGCTTCCCCGCTCTTCCCGCAGGCGACGAGCGCGCCGCCGACGGCGGTGAGCGAGGCGTTGCGGAGAAACGCGCGGCGGCTGGTGGCCGCCTCGGCGAGGGTGGTCAGCTCTTCGTCGCGCGACATGGACTTCGACATGGGTCTCGACCCCTCGTGAGTGTGTGTGCTGGGCACGGGCAATCTCACGGGTGTCCGTCTTCCGTCATGTCGGGTACGCACCCGATATTTCGTCTCGCCCGCCCCGACGCGGGCTCCGGAACTTTCCCGACACGCCACCGGCCGACGATGTCCGCACCATCGACCAGATGAAAGACGCGATCGAGGCGGTCGAGCGGGCGTCGATGCGCCAGACGCTGCCGCCCGAGCTCTACTCCAGCTTCCTGGCCATCTCGGCGGACGCGGTGATCGCGGTCGACGACGAGCAGCGCATCATCTTCTTCAATCAGGGGGCGGAGCGGATCTTCGGCTGGACGGCGAGCGAGGTGGGAGGGAAGTACCTCGCGATGCTGCTCCCCGAGCGGTTCCGCGGGGCGCACCGCGGGCACGTACAGGGGTTCGGCGCGGCGCATGGCCGGGCGCGGCTCATGGGCGAGCGCCAGGAGATTTCCGGCCTGCGGAAATCGGGAGAGGAGTTTCCGGCCGAGGCGTCGATCCAGCGCATGGAGCTCGACGGCCGGAACGTCTACGCCGCCGTCCTGCGCGACGTCAGCGCACGCTACCGGGTGGAGGAAGCGCTCCACCAGGCGATCCGCGCGCGCGACGAGATGATGGGGATCGTCTCGCACGACCTGCGCAATCCGGCGAGCGCGGTGAAGATGCTCGCCGGCAGCATCCTCGCCGAAGCCACGGAACGCGGCATCCCCGGCGACGTGGCCGAGCGGGTCGAGGTGATCCGGCAGGCGGCGGTGCAGATCGACCGGCTTATCCAGGACCTGCTCGACGTCACCCGGCTCGAGGCGGGGCGGCTCCGTGTGACGGCACGCGACTCGGAGACGCGGCCCCTCGTCGAGGCGGCGCTCACGCCGCTGCGCGCGCTCGCCGAGAGTGGGGAGGTGGAGCTCGTCGTCACGTACGTCGAGCCGCTGCCCGCGGTGCACGCCGATCCCGATCGCGTGACGCAGCTACTCTCGAACCTCGTCGGCAACTCGCTCAAGTTCACGCCGGCTGGCGGGCGGGTGGAGGTGCGCGTCGAAGCGTACGACGGAGGGGTGCTCGTGAGCGTGGCCGACGACGGCGAGGGCATCCCCGCGGATCAGCTACCCCACGTGTTCGACCGCTTCTATCAGGTGTCGCACGCGCGGAAGGGCGTACGCCACGGCGCCGGGCTCGGGCTCCCGATCGCGCGCGGGATCGTCGAAGCGCACGGCGGGACGGTCTGGATCGAGAGCGCGGCGGGGGTGGGGACGACCGTCCGGTTCACCCTGCCCGGAGCGCGGGACGACAACGGCGCCATCTCGGCAGGCGGATAAAACGGTTCTTCGGTTTTTCGGTTCTTCGGTTCACGGCCGGCCTCGGGACGCGTCTCGCGCCTTTCCGCCCGCCGTTGCAGTTCCCGCCTGCTAACGTGAACCGCCAACCGAAAAACCGAAAAACCGAAAAACCGAAAAACCGAAAAACCGAAAAACCGAAAAACCGAAAACCGTCCCCGTTCCCGCTCACAGCAGCTTCAACGCCGACCGCCCTTCCTGCTCCACCTGGGCGAGCGTGCAGCGGCGCGGTGGCTTGTCGGGGCGCCACCGAAGGAACGAGGTGCCGTGGCGGAAGCGGCCGCCGGAGAAGTGGTCGTACTGCACCTCGACCACGAGCTCGGGGGCGAGGGGTTGCCATTCGCTCGAGCGTTCGGTGCTCCACCGGCTCGGCCCACCGGGCGCCTGGCCGGTGAAGCCCGGCGGCTGCACGAGCTTCTCGAGCTTCTTCGTGAGCGCGGGCTTCATGTCGCGCGGGATGTTCGACGTGAAGCCGACGTGGTGAAGGAGCCCGCCGTCGTCGTAGAGGCCGAGCAGGAGCGAGCCGACGAGCTTCCCCTTCGACGCGTAGCGGAAGCCGCCGACGACGCACTCCGCGGTGCGCAGGGACTTCATCTTCTCCATGCCGTCGCGCGTGCCTGACTGGTACGGCAGATCGAGCCGCTTCGCGATGACGCCGTCGAGCCCACCGCCGATCGAGCGGAACCAGCGCTTCACGGTCGTCATCGACGTGGTGGCGGGGGAGAGCCGCACGCGGAGCGCGGGCGGGACCTCCTTCGCGACGAATGCCTCGAGCGCTTCACGACGCTCGGCGAGCGGCTCGCCGGCGAGCGAGCGGCCCTTCGCGTCGACGAGGAGATCGAACACGACGAGCGTGGCGGGACTTTCGGCGGCGAGCTTCTCGACGCGGCTCTTCGCCGGATGGATGCGGAGCAGCAGCTCGTCGAAGGAGAGGACGCCGTCCTTCGGCACGACGATCTCGCCGTCGAGCACGAACCGCTTGGCGCGGACCTCACGAAGCGTCTCGACGAGATCGGGGAAGTAGCGCGAGAGCGGCTTCCCGGCCTTGGACATGACGTCGACCTTCGTGCCGTCGCGAAAGGCGAGGCAGCGGAAGCCGTCCCACTTCGGCTCGTACTGCCACTGGCCGCCGGTGGGAAGCTCGTCGACGAGCCGCGCTTCCATGGGCGCGTAGGTGCGGGGGAGCGGGAGCGTCACAGCACGCGCTCCAGACGGAAGCGCCCGCGCGCGACGAGGAGCGGCTTCCAGAGGTCGCCGAGCGTGCGCACTCGACCGGGCACGTTGGAGATGTCGAACTCCTCGATCGTGATGCCGCGCTCGACCTCGTCCCAGGTGACCGGCGTCGAGACCGTGGCGCCGGGCTTCGGGCGCACTGAATAGATCGACGCGAGCGTCCGCCCCCACGCGTTCTGGTTGTAGTCGACGAGCACGCGCCCTTTCGGGCGGTCGGCGATGCGATACTCGGCGGTGAGGAGCCTCGGGTGCTTCGCGGCGAGCGTCCAGGCGAGCGCCTTCGCGAACGTCCAGACCTGCTTCTGGAGCGGCCCGCGCACGATCGGCACGTAGAGATGCATCCCGGAGGAGCCGGTCGTCTTCACGAGCGGCGCCATGCCGAGCGCCTCGAGTGCGTCGCGCACGATGAGCGCGGCCTCGAGCACGCGCGCGAACTTCACGCCAGGCCCGGGATCGAGATCGAAGTGCAGGTAGTCGGGACGGTCGACGTCGTCGCAGCGCGCGTACCACTGATTGAGGTCGATGCACCCGAGGTTGACGACCCAGAGCAGCGACGCGAGGTCCTGCACCATCGGGAAGTCGATCACGTTTCCCGACTTGTGCTCGATCGTGCAGGTCTCGATCCAGTCGGGGTGCGGCTCGGGGACGCGCTTCATGAAGAAGCACTTCCCGCTCGCGCCGTTCGGATAGCGCTTCATGACCATCGCGCGATCGCGCAGATGGGGGAGGAGCGCGGGCGCGACGTCGGCGTAGTACTGGAGGAGGTCGCGCTTGGCGATGCCGGCCTCGCGCCAGAAGAGCTTGTCGAGGTTGGTGAGCTTCACGCGCTTGGGGCCCAGCTTCAGCTCGACGTCTGTCTCCTCGATCGGAATCGGAACTCTGCGCGGCTCCATGGCGGACGGGAGAGCAAGACGAAGGCCGACCCCACACTCGAGAACGGTTCGCGCATTCTCGTTGCGCGGCGTTCGAGGTTTGCGCGCCGAAGCGACGGCGGGTTCGGGCTTCGTCGCGGCCGATGGGTGCGGGTACTCCTTCCGTCGTCGCTGCGCGCTTACACGCTGCGAGCCCGGGCTCCGCCCGGTCTCTTGCTACGCGCGATGCTCCTCCTCCAGGAGCACCCGCACCCCGGTCCGGTTCGGAGCCGTAGCTAGTCGCGCGCGGCGATGGCTGGTAAACGCCGCATCCGCTACGCAGTCGGCTCGCCCCCCGACCGCCCCCACCCAAAATCCGACCCGCAAACGCCCGCTGGCGCGGGCAGCAGTCCGCACGCCCGGAAGCGCAGCCCTACTCCGATGCCTCTTCGGCGTCGTCGCCGTGCTTCACGATGTCGCCCTTCTTGAACAAAATCCCCTTCAGCACCTCGCGCCACTTCGGGCGGCTGCGGAGGAGGAACTCGAGGTCCATGCCGAAGTGCTTCATCTCCTCGTGCTGCGCGTTCCTCATGATCGCCTTGGCCTGCGGGTCGGCCTCGACGGCGAGGCGCTGCTCGTACCAGCCGATCGCCTCGGCTTCCTCGGTGAGCGAGGCGATCATGCGCGCGAAGGTGCGCACGTCGGCGGGGAGCTCGCTCGGCGGCTCGTGATACTGGTCGAATCCCATGCGATGGCGCGGATGGAGGGTCGTGGACGCACGCCGGCGGCGCGCGTCAGTCGTCGCGCGCGACGGGTCGTGGAGCGGTGCGCAGCACCTTGGCCGTGGTGACGAGCTGGCCGACGTGCCGCTGCGTGTGCTCGGCGGCATGGAAGAGCAAGCCCAGTACCGTGGAGGGCAGCCGTGCGCGACCGACCTCTCGCGGCTCGAGGAGCGTGGCCGGATCGGTGGCGCGGAGCTGCGCGAGCGCGCGCTCGACGGCGGCGTCGAACTGGGCGACGAGCGCCGCCTGCGCGCCCTCGCTCGGGTCGCTCTGCGACTCGGTCTTCAGCGCGGCGAGCTGCTCGGCGGAGAGCTGCTGGCCGCGCGCGTAGGTGAAGAGCCGGTCGAGCGAGCCGATGGCGTGGCGGACGTGGTAGCCCGGGGTCGCCGCCTCGCCGACGCGCGTCCAGAGCTGCGTCGCGGTGAGCGTGGGCACGGTGGCGCGCACTTCGAGGCGGCACTGGAGCAGGCCGTGCGCGACGGGCTGCAGCATCGCGGGGACGTCGGGAATCGGTCCACGCAGCCAGACTTCGGGCTCGGACATGGGATCCACGGGAGCGGAGCGAGTCGAGGGCGATCCGCGCGCGCTGCGTGTCGAGCACGGCGCGCGCGGTGGCGAGGTCGATCGAGGTCTGCGTGCTGCGAAACTCGCGCCCGGCCGCGGGATGACGAGCGCGCGCGAGGATCGGGCCCGGATCGGTCGCGGCGGATGTCCACCGATGCGCGCGGCCTATATTATCGGCGGTCGTGCCTCGGCGCGACGAACCTCACCCGCAACTCCACTGCATGGTCTGGGAAGAGCGCTGGCACCCGCTCCGCCGCGAGTGGGTGATCGTCTCCTCGCATCGCAACGATCGTCCCTGGCTCGGCGAGACGGTGGACGACTCGCGCGACGCGCGGCCGCCGTACGTGCCGGACTGCTATCTCTGTCCGGGCAACGAGCGCATCTCCGGCGCGCGCAACCCCGACTACTCGTCGGTGTTCGTGTTCGACAACGACCACCCGTGCGTCGGTCCCGCGGCGCCGGAGGTGGTGGAGCACGGTTCGGGGATCTTCCGCCGCCGCCGCGCGGACGGCGTCGCGCGCGTCGTCTGCTACACGCCGCGCCACGATCTCACGCTCGCCGAGCTCTCCCGGGCCGACATCGTGCGCCTGCTCGAGACCTTCGCCGAGCAGTACCGCGAGCTCGGCGCGCGCCCCGAGGTGCGGTACGTGCTCACCTTCGAGAACAAGGGCGAGGTCGTCGGGGTGAGCAACCCGCACCCGCACGCGCAGATCTACGCCACGAACTTCGTGTTCACCACGATCGAGACCGAGGCGCGCGCGGCCGCCGAGCATCACGCGGAGACGGGGCGCGCCCTGCTGCGCGACGTGATCGACGCGGAGGAGTCCGACGGGCGCCGCGTCGTGGTGGAGAACGGCGGCGCGCTCTCGTTCGTGCCGTATTTCGCGCGCTACGCGTACGAGACGTACGTCGCGCCGCGCGAGGCGCACGCGAGCCTCGCCGACCTGTCGAAGGAGGAGCTCGCCGACTACGCCGACGTGCTCCGGCGCACGCTCGTGCGCATGGACAACCTGTGGCGGATGTCGTTTCCGTACGTGATGGTGCTGCATCAGGCGCCGACGGACGGCACGCGCTACCCCGGGTTTCACTTTCACGCGCAGATCCATCCGCCGCTGCGGAAGCCCGGCCTGCTCAAGTATCTCGCCGGCCCGGAGATCGGCGGCGGCAACTTCCTCAACGACACCGCGCCCGAGGACAAGGCTGCCGAGCTGCGCGCCGCGTCCGACGTGCACTACCGCGCGGCGGCATCGTGACGACGGACGCACGCCGGCTGCTGCCGGCGATCCTCGAGCTGCACGACCGGATCCGCGGCAGCGTGGTCGACGCGTTCGCGGCGCAGCGCAACGACGAGCTGAGCGAGGTCGCCGGCGATTCCGCCGGCGACACGATCTACGCGGTGGATCGGGTCAGCGAGGAGACGCTCGTCGCCGGCCTCGACGCCGTGGCGCGCGACGAGCCGCTCGTGCTGGTCGCCGAAGGATTGCCGCCGGAGGGGCTCGTGCTGCCGCGCGGCGCGCGTGCGGGCGAGTGCCGGTGGCGGCTGCTGGTCGATCCGATCGACGGCACGCGCGGGCTGATGTACCAGAAGCGGCCGGCGTGGATCCTCACCGGCGTGGCGCCGAATCGCGGCGCGGACACGAGGCTGCGCGACATCGTGCTCGCGGTGCAGACGGAGATCCCGCTCGTGAAGCAGCATCTCTGCGATCAGCTCTGGGCGGTGCGCGGCGCAGGGGTGGAAGCGCGGCGGCTCGATCGTACGACGGGACGCACGGAGCCGCTCGCGCTGCGTCCGTCGCGCGCGGAGACGATCGCGCATGGCTTCGCGTCGGTGAGCCGGTTCTTTCCCGGCGCGCGCGACGTGCTCGCCGCGATCGACGACGAGGTGGCGGCGGCGGTGCTCGGTCCTCCGGTGGAAGGGAAGGCGGCGTGCTTCGAGGATCAGTACATCTCCACTGGTGGCCAGCTCTACGAGCTGATGGCGGGGCACGACCGCTACGTCGCGGATCTGCGGCCGCTGCTCGAGGGAGTGATGGCGGACCGCGGGCTTCCGCGTCCGCTCTGCTGCCATCCATACGATCTGTGCACGATCCTCATCGCCGAGGAGCTCGGGCTCGCGATCACGGGCCCGACGGGCGCGCCGCTCGACGCTCCGCTCGACGTCGAGGCGGACGTGGCGTGGATCGGCTATGCGAACGCGGCGCTCCGGCGCGTCGTCGAGCCGGTGCTGCTCGAGGCGCTGCGACGCCGCGGGCTGCTGCCGCCGGTGTGAGCGCGCGCGTGAGGCCGACGTCCGTCGACTCGCTGCGCGGCACGCGCGAGCTGCACGACGTCGAGCGCGCGCTCGAGCGGGCACGCGCGCTCCGCGCGAGCGACGACGCCGCGCTGCGCGACTTCTTCGACGCCGGGGCGCCGCTCATCGTGGCGCGCGCGCCGGGCCGGCTCGACGTCATGGGCGGGATCGCCGACTACAGCGGCTCGCTCGTGCTGCAACTTCCGCTCGCCAGTGCGACGACCGCCGTGATCCAGCCGACGGCGGATCGCACGATCGAGCTCGTGTCGCTGCGCGCGCGTGGGGCGGCGCGGTTCGGCATCGGGCTCGACGAGCTGCTCGAGGGCCCGCTGCGCGATCCGGCGCGACTGCGCAGCGTGCTCACGCGCTCGTCGCGGGACCGCTGGGCCGCCTACGTGCTCGGCGTCGTGCACGCGGGGCTCGTGCGCGGCGGCAACGAGTCGCGCGCGGCGGCCGGCGGATTCCGGCTGCTCGTGCACTCGGAGGTGCCGGAGGGGAAGGGGGTGAGCTCCTCGGCGGCGCTCGAGGTGGCGTGTCTCGCCGCCGTCGCCGCGCGGTACGAGATCGCAATGAGCGCGCAGGAGATCGCGACGGCGAGTCAGTGGGCGGAGAACCACGTCGCGGGCGCGCCGTGCGGGATCATGGACCAGATGACGAGCGCGTGCGGCCGGCGCGATCGGCTGCTCCGGCTGCGCTGTCAGCCCGACCGCGTGGAGGGCCACGTCGCCATTCCGGAGGGCTTCCGGTTCTACGGCATCGACTCGGGGGTGCGGCACGCGGTGACCGGCTCCGATTACGGCACGGTGCGGACGGCGGCGTTCATGGGGTATCGCATCATCGCCGACGCGGCCGGTTTGCCGGCGGCGTTGCACGCGTCGAACGTGCGCGAGGTGGACACGCGCTGGCACGGCTACCTGGCGAACGTCACACCGGTGGAGCTCGAGTCGCGGTACGAGGCGCGTCTGCCGGAGACGATGCGGGGCGCGGATTTTCTCGCGCGGTACGACGGGATCACGGATACCGTGACGCACGTCGAGCGGGATCGCGAGTATCCCGTGCGTCAGGCGACGGCGCATCCGGTGTACGAGAACGCGCGCGTCGAGCGGTTCGCGGAGGAGCTCGGCGCGCTGCGCGCGGGCGACGTCGAGCGCGCCCTCGCCATGGGACGTCTGATGGGCGAATCGCACGCGAGCTACTCGGCGTGCGGCCTGGGGAGCGACGCGACCGACCGGATCGTCGCGCTGGCGATGGCGGCGGGTCCGGCGCGCGGCGTCTACGGCGCGAAGATCACGGGCGGCGGCAGTGGAGGCACCGTGGCGGTGCTGGCGCGCGCCGATGCGCGCGACGTGGTGCGCGAGATCGCGGCGGCCGTGGGCGAGGGGGAGATCATCGAAGGGTCGTCGGACGGGGTGGTGCTCGTGAACGGCAACAGCCGGTAGGTGGTAGGGGTACTGGGTAGCGGGAAGTGGGTAGCGGGAAGCGGGAAGTGGGTAGTGGGTAGTGGGTAGTGGGTAAGGAGTACGAGCCGCGACGGATCTCGATGAGCTCTCACCGATGATGGCGCAGCGGCAGCTCGAGATCGCGATGGCGGCGATTCCCGCCGTATACGCGTGGTGGAGCGCGTGGCGCGTCGTGAGGGCGCGCGACGATCCGACGCTCCCCGAGCGGCTGTTCACCCGGATGCGGCGCGTGGCGGGGATCACGGCCGCGTTCGCGGTCGCCCTCGTGCTCACCGGGAACATCGTGCTCGCGCTGGCGACGATCGTCGTCGTGCTCGCGGCGAACTATCCCGTGCGGCGCGTCGTGTATCGCGACGAATGGTCGCTGTTCGGCTACCTCGGCTACACGATGGCGTGCGGCGTCGCCGACATGGGCGCCGCCGCGCTCCTGTTCCTCGGGCCCCTCGCGGCGCTATGGGTCGCCGGCACCATCGCGCCGCCCGGACGGGCGCGCGTGGTCGCCGCGCTCGCGGCCGGCGTCGTCGACGCGGTGCTCCTGCTGGCGTGGTATGCGCGCGCGACGCGCATCTGGCTTTTCGCGCGGCGGGCGTCGCCGCTCGACGCCGCCGGATCGCGCGCGGCGCTCCTGTCGCGTCTCGAGGCCGTGCTCGACCGCGCGCGCGAGCGGCTCCCGCGGAGGCCGGCGCTCTACCGCTACGGACCGCGCGGCGGCCACGAGGCCAACGCGATGGCGCTCATGTCGCGCGCCGAACCGGCGATCGCGATCAGCGACACGCTGCTCGACGCGCTCGATACCGACGAGACGACGGCGATCTTCGCGCACGAGGTGGCGCACCTCGAGGAGCACGCGGCCGGCGACGTGCGCGCCGAGCGGCGGAACGTGCTGCTCGTCGGCGCGATCGTCGCCGTGCTCCCCGCGCTCGAGCTGTCGGGGATCGTCCCCGTGCACCCGATCTTCGTGGTGGCGACGATACCCTTCTTCTTCCCGGCGATCCTCACGGGCGGGCGGCTCACGCCGCGCCGGCGCGAGACGGCGGCGGATCTGCGCGCCGTCGAGCTGACCGGCGACGCGGAGCCACTCGTCCGTGCGCTCACGACGCTGCACCGCGTGCAGTTCCTGCCGCAGAGCTGGGGGGCGGACGTGGAGCATCGGATGACGCATCCGAGCCTCGCGCGACGGATCAGCTGGATCCGGGCGCGGAGCGGCGCCGCGGCACACGCGGCATGGGACGCGCTGGTGTTCGCCTCGCCGGTGGCCGGCACGTTCGTGGTGCTCGAGCACGGGCGCGCGCACTGGTTCGACGGCGTGCCCGCGGACACGCCGCTCGAGCTCGCGACACTGCGCGAGCGGGCGCGCGGGCGGCGCTCCGTGGCGTACGAGCAGCTCGCCAGCCTCGCGCTGACGGAGGAGGACGGATCGCGCGTGCTGCGCGCGACCGACTCCAGAGGTCGCGTGTGGAGCACGCGAGTCCGCGAGGAAGACGTCGCCGCCCTCGAGGCCGCGCTCGACGAGGTTGACGCTCGGCGCACGGACGCGCGCCGGTCCTCGCTCGCATTGCGCCCCTCCACGGCGCGCCTCGCGGCGTTCGCCGTGTCGGTGGCCGCGGCCGCCGCGCTCGTGTGGGGACCGGTGACGCTGGCGGCGCTCGTCGTGCTGTGCGTGCCGTCGACGTTCGCACTCGCGTCGCTCGCAGTGCTCGCCACCGGCACGGCGTTCGCCGCGCTCGCGGGATGGATGCCGATCGTCGACCATCCGCTCGTGGCGACGGCCGCACTCGCGCTCGCCGGCGCCCTGTGCGGCTGGCTCTCCTGGCGCTGGCGCGCGGTGCGACGCGCGCCGCGCACGCGCGCCGAGCGGATCGGCGCGATCGTGCTCCTGGTGATTCTGTCGTGTTACGCCGTCGTGGCGGCGATCGCCATGCTACCCGGCCGCAGCCCGGTGCTGCGCGATCTCGTCGGCGCGCCGGCGTGGGTGACGCTGGTGCTGGCGCTAGCTGGCATTGGGGCCGGGTGGG
>Ga0310810_10003972_pt1 | contig 16265 bp, 10 predicted proteins | sample NCmetagenome_FD_207641 | JGI IMG/M metagenome (GOLD analysis project Ga0310810, IMG submission 207641) | Soil microbial communities from experimental microcosm in Duke University, North Carolina, United States - NC | ecosystem: Engineered > Artificial ecosystem > Soil microcosm > Unclassified ... | reverse complement strand
ACCCGAGTTTTTCAGCAGCCTGCTAGAGTCGCACAAGGACGGCAAGTATCGGATTTCACAAGATGTGGCTGGGGCCTTAGGGGTCGAGGCTGGTCGGATTGCGACGTCGGTCAGTCATGCCCTCAGAGCGAAACGATACACAGGGCTCACCGTGGCGCAATTCGAGTCCGAGGTGCGGCGTCTGAGGCCATAGCTCCACGAGGGCGCTTCAAATGAGCGCGCTGTCGCGCAACCTCGATATCTATTTGGTGATGCTCCTCGTCAGAACGCTGCTGGCCGCGTCGAACGTGTAGCCGCTCTTGGCGACGTTCGTCACGGTGAGCGTGTACGTGCCGCGGCCGCTCTTCGTGGCCGACCGTGCCGGATTCCAGTCGATCTCGCAGTTCAACCGCGTGTTTCGGCGTCACGCACGAACGTCCCCCAGCGCCTACCGAAAATCGCTGCAGCCCCGCGCGTAATCACTCCGGCCTCCCGCCAAGATTCGCGCAGAAAAAGCCAATCGCTGCGTAGACGCGGTCCGGCCCTGGCACCATGCTGTGTGATCGGACCTGTCGATTGCCGGCCATCGGGCTTGGGAGTTGTCATGAAAGCGATCCACGGATTTGTGGCGGTGGTCGTCGCGGTCGCGTCGATCGGGACCGCGCCGGCTGGCGCCTGGGCGAGCGAACAGCTGTTCTCACAACTGCCCGATGGCCAATCGACATACGGGCCGAGCGAGTCGTGGGCACCGGCGGGCATCAACAGCGAAATCGCCGACGACTTCGAGGCCACGGGCAATATCGATCGCGTGTTCGCCAGCGGCTTTATCCGAGCTTCATACGCAGAACCATTCACGCCCGTGCTCATCGAAGAAGACTCCGGACGATGGGAGTTCGCACGGGTTGTGCCAGCCTCCGATCTGTGGCGGTTGCCTGGTCCGGACGACGCAAGCGTTTCGGGGATGTTTGCTTTGCAGGCAGTAATCTGACTAGCCGGAGCGGAGTCGCCCACAAATCCGCCACGGTCGCTGGGACGGAGCGCTGACCTTCGACGCCGATGCGACATTCCGGCGGCAGTTGCCGCCACTCCGGCAGGGAAGCCTTCGGCGCACTCTTGCCCGCTCGGGAAGCCGTGTATTTTTCGTGGTGCGACAATTGCACGAAGGTCAGTTTCTGCCGGGATGGCAATACCCGCGACGCGGATGACCGGAGTGGGAGCGACGCTCACACCGGACGCCACGTAGCACTGACGGCTGGAGCTGAAGCGGGACGCTCCAAGAACGCCGAAGTCCTGGAGGCACCACGGTGCTAGCCACGGCGGTCGGCCCGTACGAGATCATCGAACGGCTCGGCGCCGGGGGCATGGGCGAGGTGTTCCTCGGCTATGACCCACGCCTGCGGCGCAAGGTGGCGCTGAAGCGGCTGAACACCCGCGAGCAGTCCGGCGCCGACATCCATGCGCGCGTCCTCCATGAGGCGCGCGCGGCGGCGCGCCTCACCCACCCCAACATCGCCAGCATCTACGACGTCATCGAGGACGCCGACGGCGCCGTCATCGTCATGGAGTACGTCGACGGCGAGAGCCTGCGCGCCCGGCTCGCGGGCGGGCCGCTCCCGCCCGACCAGGTGCTCGCGATTGGACGCCAGCTCTCCGACGCCGTCGCCACGGCGCACGCGCACGGCGTCATCCACCGCGATCTGAAGCCGTCGAATGTTCAGCTGATGAGCAACGGCGCCGTGAAGGTGCTGGACTTCGGCGTCGCGAAGATCGTCACGCCGGTGGAGCCGCTCGACAGCCCCACGGTGACTCGCGAACCATCGCTCATGCTGGACAAGGCCGGCACGCCGATCTACATGGCGCCCGAGCAGTTGATCGCCGGCGACGCCGATGTGCGCTCGGATATCTACAGCCTTGGCGTCGTGCTGTTCGAGATGGCGACGGGACGGCGGCCGTACCCCGAGACCGACGCCGTCGCGCTTGCGGTCGCGATGTCGACCATGGCGGCGCCCGCGGCAGATGCCATCGATGTTCGCGTGCCGCGCGCGCTCAGCGCGGTCATCGCGAGGGCACTCGAACGGGAGCCGCGCAATCGGTACCAATCGGCGGCGGAGCTGGCCGACGCGCTGAGATCGGCGCGTGATGGACCGCCGAACCGAACGACGGTCGCGCGCTCAGTGCTGCGGGCGGCCGCGTCCCGACGCTGGCTCCTGGCGGCAATCCTACTGGCCATCGTCGTTGGCGCAGGGGTTGCTACACCGCTGCTGCTGCGAGGGCCGGCTCGGCATCGCGTCGTCGTGACAACAGGGCCGCCGGCGGTGGTTGCCATTCTGCCGGTGGACAATCGAGCCGGCGACGTTCGCGGCGACTATGTCGGCGCGGGGCTCGCAGCCGTGGTCGCCACGAACTTCGGGTCGGTGTCAGGGTTGACGGTACTGCCGATGGCGGTAACCGGTGAATTGCGCGATCGGCGGGCGGATCTCGACCAGGCGCGCCGTGAGCTTGGCGTGACGCACGTCATTGCGCTCACCGTACGCGCCGTCGCGCCGGCAACCGTCGTGGACGCAAGGTTGCGGCAGAGCGCGACAGCCGCCGATGTATGGACGCAGACCATTGACGGCGACCTGCTGAGCGTCGAGCGCGTGCTGCTCGACGAACTTGGGAGGGCGCTGACGCGGGACGGCGCCTTTCCACACACGTTGTCGCCGACCGAATGGGCGCGCATCCGCAAGCTACCGACGTCGAGCGCCGACGCGCTGCACGCGTACTCGGAGGCACGCGCGCTGCTCGATCGATACGACGTCGCCGGCAATATCGAGCGCGCGATCGAGCTGTTCAACCGGGCGACGGCCCTCGATCCGCGCTTCGCGACGGCATTCGCGGCCCTCGGTGAGGCGTTGTGGAAGCAGTACACGGCCGACAAACGCCCGGAAGTTGCGGCCGCAGCCACGGCGGCCGTGACCAGGGCCCTGACGCTGGACGATGACCTCGCGCCGGTCTATTACGCGCTGGGCCTCATGCAGTCGCAGACGGGTCACTATGAGGAAGCGACCGGATCGCTGCGCCGCGCGCTGGCGCTGCAGCCCGACAGCGACGAGACGCACCGGCTGCTCGGCCGTGTGCTCTCTACGATCGGCGATCACCCGGCGGCTCTGGTCGAGCTGAACCAGGCCATCGCGCTGCGGCCGTTCTGGAACAACTACTATTCTCTCGGCCACGTGCTGTATGCGAGTGGCAACTACGACGGTGCGCTCCAGGCCCTGAAGAAGACGACGGAGCTGCAGCCGACGTTTTCGGGGGCGTACCAGATGCTCGGCACGACGTACCACATGCTGGGCAACCTGCCGCAGGCGATCGGCTACTACGAGCACGCGGTGAGGCTCGACGCCAACTCGGCGGCGTTCGCGAATCTGGGGCTGGCCTACTACACAACGAAGCAGTACGAGCAGGCGCGGCAGGCGTACAGCGACGCCATTGCGCACCAGCCGCGGAAGGCGACGCTGTACAAGTCGCTCGGCGACGTGTACGGGCGGCTCGGCCGCAGCGCTGAGGCACGGAAGGCCTACGAAGACGCGATGACGCTGGCGCGAGACGATTTGCACATCAACCCGCGTGACGCGTTTGCCGTGGTCCTCCTCGCCAATTGCGAGGCGAAGCTGGGACACCGTGCGGAGGCGGAGCGGCATGCCGCCGAAGCCGCAATCCTGGCACCGAACAATCGCGACGTCTGGATTCGGACCGCCAAGGTGTATGCCGCGCTCGACGAGCGTTCGGCCGGAGGTGAAGCGGTGCGCAAGGCCGTCGCCCTGGGGTACGAGCCGAACATGATCGCTGCCGACGACGAGCTGCAGCCGCTCGGCCGAGCCCTCAAGCGGGCGATTGACGCGGGCCTGGCGGCCCGCGAGAAGAAAGGAGTCACGCAATGAGCCACATTCTCGACGACGAGGTACAACGGACGAAGCCGAATTCGATCGTGTTTACGATCGCCGGCGGTGCAATTGACTACGACAACGGCGATCCGACGGCTGCGGACCGCAAGATCGTGTGGGCACGAGCTGGCGGAAAGGCGGTTTTCACCGTCCAGAACAACGGCGACGATCCGTACGAGGTCACAATCCCGTTCGGCGAGTTCCAGCCATCGAAGAAACACGGCGACGCGCCGGCCGAACCCATCGACAAGCACTCGAGTCCGAGAGATACCGTACACGTGCCGGCGGGAGGCGTCGACGCCCTCGTGTACGTCATCAAGCCCGCGGCGCATTTCCGCTTTTCGGCATCGACTCCGGCGGTCACCTACAAATACACGCTGTATTACACGAATGCCCGCACGGGTGTCAGGACGCCCCTGGATCCCGACCTCGAAGTCAGTCCGTAGTCTCTAACGAAACGCCAGATCGACGAACGACCCTTTCCCGGGGTTCATGTCGCCGTGAGTACTCCGCGGTTCGCGCCTACCCGGTCAGTAACAGGAACGAGGTAGGCCGCCACTGCCGAAGATTTGTGACCGTTGGATGCGGCGGTTCGAGTGATCAGTACAAGAAGCCGGATCATCACGAGCACAGAGACCTGAATCGCGATCGCCGCGGCGGTGGGCGCAAGCAACGTCACAAACAGCCAATAGACGCACGTCCAGAACCTCGCGGCCTCCGGGCTCGGACCGCGTTCTTGCACGTACGCGCCGAACCATATCAAGGGGAGGACAAGGACCGTCGCGTCGTACACGATCAAGTGGGGGCTCACCAGGACGGAAGCGAGGATCACCACGCCGAGTCGCACGCGCACCGGTGCGCTCGACTTCCATACCTTGACGGTCCATACCAGGACGATGGCACTGAGCGCGATCCATGCCGGCACGCCGATCCACAGCGGCGCCAGGCGGGTGAGCGCACGTAGCGAGTGACTTTGAAAGGGCTTTGGCTCGAGCAGGTCGGCGTACTGCATGATGACCGGGACGAAGCGGCCGTAGGCCTTGAACACCGACCAGCCGAGGAGCATGGGAACCGCGGCAACCTGAATGGCGATCACCGTCGCGGCGCCTGCGAGCATTCTCCACTCGCGACACGCCAGGACGACGACTGTGATGGGAATGGCGAACTGCGGCTTGATGAGGAGTAAACCCAACGCCATGCCGGCGGCAAATGACTTCCGCCGTTCGAGCGCCAACCACGCCATCCAGAACGCCGTCAGGATCAGGATGGTGGCCTGACCGTACAGCACCAGGCTCCAGAACGGCGGAAAGGCCGCGGCTGAGGCAAAGACGAACAGCGAGTCGGGAAGAGACTTCGCGACAGGCTTCCACGCACTGCGGACGATCAATCCGAACATCGCGATCGTCAATACGTTCCACAAGAGAGTCGCGTGACCGAACGACAAACGGCTCAATGGCGCGAACAGCAGGGCTGTTTGTGGAGGGTAGACCAGCGGATAAAGCTCAGGACCGGATTCGGGAACCAGCGCGACTTGTGCCTGATGAAAGGCGTTGAAGTCGTAAAGCCTGTCTGTCTGGCCGGTTCTGACCAGCGAGCCCATCGTGTAAAACTGGAGGAAGTCAGGTCCTTTGATCGTGCCCGCAATGTTTCGGTTGCCAGGCCCCGTGACGAACGTGACGATCAGTGCGACCCAGAGCACGATCGCCAACAGGATGGCGTGGAGTCGTGCCTGACGCGCTGAATGCGGCCACTGGCATCGCATACGAGGTCATCGTTCCCTCACGCCAATGTCTACGTCGTCAGCTTGATCGTGATCTGCACCGTCTTGCGGAACTTCACCGCCACGCCGTTCTGCGTGGCCGGCCGGTAGCGCCAGTTCTTCGTTGCGGCAATCACCATCTGGTCATAGGCCGGCGTCACCGAGCCGGTCATCGTCGCAGACTCGACCACGCCAGACTCGTCAATGACCAATTCCAGCCTGCCGTTGCGCGGGATGATGACCTGGCCCGGAAACGGCGGCAGTGCCTGGTTGACGACGATGGGCGGGACGACGCCGGTTTCACCGCCGGTGTAGATCCTCGGCGTCAGGGGCGCAGCCGGCGGCAGGGGTACGGCGACGGGAGCGACCGCCAGGACGGGCGGCGGCGCCGACGCTTTCGCTGCGAGCTCCTGGAAGCCGCCGGCGAGCGTGCGCAGGTCCGCCAGCGGCGGTTGCCTGGCTTCGACGGCGACGTCCTGGTCGGCGAGCGCGGCCAGTACCTGGGTGAACCCATCGTTGGCCGCGGCGAATTCCTTGCGATCGAACGCCGCCTTGGCCTGCGCGTACTTCTGCTGGATGATCGACGGCAGCATCCGGCGCCGGACCGAGGTGAAGGCCGAGCGGATGCGCGGCGACGCGTCGGTTTCGCCAGGCTGGAATGTCGGCTCGGCGACGACCACCGCTTCGATTGCCTGCTCGGCATCGGTGGATCGGCCGAGCGCCAGCAGACAGAACGCGCGGTACTGTTCGATGGCGCGCAACTGGCTCGCGGGATGATCCGACGAGCGCAGCCGGTTCAGCACCGCCAGCGCATCGTCGTAGGCGGCCGAGGCGTAGAGCTCGCGGGCCGCGTTGAGATCGCGGTCCTGGGCGAAGGCACCGGTGGACGTGAGCAATATGCCTGTGATGAGAAGAGCTTTCATTTTTTCCTCAAGTCGACGCTGAGGCGCGCCGGCGAATTGAGCGTGACCGTTGCCGCGTGGCGCTGCTCGCCGAGATCTGGATGGCGGAAGACAATTTCATGGGGACCGATGACCAGCGACAGATTGCCGATCGGCGTATCGCCGACCTTCTCGCCGTCGACCCACACTTCGGCCCACGGCACGGCGTTCAGTGCGATGGTGCCTTTCGGATAGTCGATCTTGATGGGCGTCACCTTGCCCGGCGACACCTGCACCGTGCGCGCGGCGCGATAGCCGAGCGTTTCGTTGACGATTTCGATGTCGTGACGGCCGGACGAGACCATCAGGCGATCGCTCTGGCTCGTGCCGATCAGACGATGGTTCTCGAAGACCTGCACGTCGGTGGGGGCCGTGACCGCGATCCAACCCGACACCGGCGCGCCGTCCGCCGTCCCGAGCGGGACCATCAACGAACCGGTCAGGCCCGCTTCGACGAGGACGATCTGCTTCACCGAGCCGCGCTCGCTTTCGAGCAGCACCGCATGCTCACCCGGTGTGAGGTCGGCCACCGTGACCGGCGAGGTGCCGCGCGCGACGCCGTCCACGCTGACCCGCGCGCCCGCCGGTTCCGTACGCACCTGCAGTTGGCCGAAGGTCGACGCGGTCTTGGGCAGTTCGATGTACTGCGACACCTGCGCGCCGGCGGTCATCAAGATCGGCATCAGGCGCGGCGGGCCATCGCCGCGCAGTTCCAGCGCGTGCGAGCCGGCCTTCAGCGGCACCGTCAGCGGCGTGACGCCCCGCTCGACGCCGTCGACGAACAGCTTCGCCCCGGGCGGGTTGGTCGTCATGATCAACGTGCCGTCGTTGACCGGCGCGGGCGCCGTGGCAAACCGCCGCGCCGCCGTGACACCGGCTCCCGCCAGCGCCACCAGCACCACCGCGGCGGCGGCCAGTGTCCATTGCTTCCGCGTGCCGGCCCGTTTCGGCGCGACGATGTCCTTGGTTGAGAAGTCGAGCGGCGCGTCAAGGGGCGCCGGCTCCTGGCGTACCGTCGCGGGCGGAGCCGGGACTGCCGTGGTGACGTGCGCGGACCCGGGCGTCGCCGAGGCCGCAGGCGTGTGTGTGTGGGCAGCGTGGTACGTGGGCTCGCCCACGGCCGGATGGACCGCCGCGGTCAGAGGTGCCGCCGATCGAAGGGCGGCCGTCTGAACGGGCTCGCTGTCCACGCGTTCGACGTAGGAACGGACGCTGTCGCGCTGCGCGCCTGGGCGAGCCTCACCGAAGCCAGGCGACGGCGTGACACGGTCGCCCCCCAGGACGATCGGGTTGTAGACCGGTTCGGGGACGGCAACCCGGGCCTCCGGCTCGGTCGCGGCGCGGTAGCGCTCGAGGAACGCCTCGAGCGTCGCCGGCGCCGCCAGGTAGTCGCTCTCGCCGAGCACGCGCTCGAGCTCGGACTGCGCGTCCATGGCCGATCCGAACGAGTGGCGCGCATCGAGCTGTAAGGCGCACATCAACCAGGAACGCAGGCCGGCCGGGAGCGGCTCGAGGCCGCCGCGCGTGGAGACGGCCCACGCCGACGACACCAGATCGCCCAGCCGCGACGGTCCTTCCTCGTCCTGCAGGCGGCGTCCGAGAATCAGCGACAGCGCGACGACGCCGAGCTGCGTGACGTCGGTGCGTCGATCGAACCGCGGCATCCCGCCGGATCGCGGCACCGCGACGCGCAGCTCGCGCCAGTACCGCTCCTGCGAAAAGCGCAGCTGTTCGAGCGCCGATCCCATCACGTGCTCGACGACGATCAGGCGCGCGCCGCTGGTGACGATCAGGCGTTCGGCCGCGATGGCGCCGTGCGCGATGTCGGGCATGTTCTCGTGCAGCATGGCGACGGCCGGCACGAGCTGGCGCAACAGGCAGAGCGCCGCGTCGATATCCAGCGTCACGTCGGCGGCTTCCGCGAAGCGCAGGATTTCCGACAGCCGCACACCGGCGGTGGCGTCGGACACGAGCGCGAGCGTCGACGCGGAATCTTTCAGACGCTCGACGCTGCGCACGTGCCCGTAGCAGGCGTGGCTGAAGGCGGCGAGGTGGCTGACGCGCTCGCGCAGCGCGAACTCGAAGGACGGCACCGCGGTGAGCTCGGCCCGCAGGCAGAGCATTTCGACCGTCTCGTTGCGCGCGCGATCGAGCGCGAGGCGGCGCGTGCCGAGGCCGTCCTCAAAGGCGACCGGTGCAGGCGTGGAGGCCGACGCGAGTGCTGGATCCATACGGGCGCCGGATGCGTAAAGTGTGCCGCCGCCGTTTCGTGCAAGTCAGGCCAATTTCACGCAGCGACGCTTTGACGCTTACGAATCGGTCCGTGCAAACCCGAATTTGGAATTACAGATTTGGCGGTCCCGACCGGAGTTGTAAACTACGCAGATGACAACGACGAAGTGGATCGGTGCAGGCGTCGGGCTGATCGTATGCGCCGCGGCGCTCGTCCGCGCTCAGGAGGCTCGCGTGCCCGATACCCAGACGCTGCAGCAGATGGCGGCGCGCTTCGCCCCGACCGACATCACCGCGGATCTCTCGAAGATGTCGGACGCCGACCGCCGCGTGCTGGCGAAACTGGTCGAAGCCTCGAAGATCGTCGACGCGCTGTTCCTCCGCCAGGTGTGGTCGGGCAACGAGGCGATGCTGATGGACCTCGCGCACGATGCGTCGCCGGAGGGGCGCGCGCGCCTGCATTACTTCCTCATCAACAAGGGACCGTGGTCGCGCCTGGATCACAACGCGCCCTTCGTCCCGGGCGCCCCGCCCAAGCCGGCCGGTGCCAACTACTACGCGGACGGCGCGTCGAAGGCCGATCTCGAGCGCTGGATCCAGTCGCTGCCCGAGGCCGAGCGGGCGCGCGCGACCGGGTTCTTCACGGTCGTCCGCCGCTCCGGCGACTCCTTTACCCTCGTGCCCTACAACGTCGAATACCAGGGAGAGCTGGCACGCGCCGCCGCCTTACTGCGCGACGCGGCCCAGCTGACGAAGGAGCCGACGCTCGCCGCGTTCCTGAACAAGCGCGCCGCCGCCTTCCTGTCCAACGACTACTACGACAGCGACGTCGCCTGGATGGAGTTGAAGGGCGCGATCGAGCCGACCATTGGTCCTTACGAGGTCTACGAGGACGAGCTGTTCAACTACAAGGCAGGGTTCGAGGCCTACGTCACGGTGCAGGATCCGGTCGAGACCGCCAAGCTGCAACGGCTCGCGGCGGAGCTGCAGGACATCGAGGATCACCTGCCGATCGATCCGAAGCACCGCAACCCCAAACTCGGCGCGCTCGCGCCGATCACCGTCGTCAACGAGATCTACGCGTCCGGCGACGGCAACCGCGGCGTGCAGACCGCGGCGTTCAATCTGCCGAACGACGAGCGCGTCGTGCGCGAAAAAGGCGCCAAACGCGTGATGCTGAAAAACGTGCAGGACGCGAAGTTCGCCAAAACGCTGCTGCCAATCTCGAAAATCGTCCTGCCGGCGGCCGACCAGCAGGCGCTCTCGTTCGAGGCCTTCTTCACCCACATCGTCGTGCACGAGCTGATGCACGGGCTCGGGCCGCACGGCATCACGGTCAACGGCCGGAAGTCCACGGTCAGGCAGGAGCTGAAGGAGACGTACAGCGCCCTTGAAGAAGCCAAGGCCGACATCTCCGGCTTGTTCGCGATCCAGCACATGATCGACAAGGGGGTGATGCCCAGGAGCCTGGAGGCGTCGCTCTACACGACCTATCTCGCGTCTGCGTTCCGATCGATCCGCTTCGGCGTCAACGAGGCGCATGGCAAGGGGATCGCGATTCAGCTGAACTCCCTGCTGGATCAGCGCGGCTTCCTGATCAACGGCGACGGTACGTTCGTGGTCAACAAGGATCGGATCAAGGAAGGGGTCGCAGGTCTGACGCGCGACATCATGACGATTCAGGCCGAGGGGAACTACGCCGCCGCCAAGGCGCTCGGCGAGAAAATGGGCGTCGTGCGCCCCGAGATTCAGAAGGCGCTCGACAAGCTCCAGACGATTCCGGTCGACATCGAGCCGCGCTTTGTCACCGCCGACGAGCTTCTGAAGCGTCGATGACGCTGACGCTCGCTGAATATGCCGCGCACGACGCGCTCGGCCTCGCCGCGCTCGTCGAGAGCCGTCAGGTGTCGCCGAAGGAGCTGGCGCTGGCCGCCGCCGCGGCGATCGCCGCCCTCAATCCCGCGCTCAACGCCGTCGTCGAAACCTATGCCGATCGGATTGACGGGCTCGACGAGCGCACGCTCGGTGACGGGCCGTTCCGCGGTGTGCCGTTCCTCATCAAGGATTTCTTCGGCCACGAGGCGGGACGCACCATCGAGTTCGGCAGCCGGCTGTGCCGCGGGATGGTCGCGGAGCAGAACACCTATCTCTACGAGCTGTTCAGGCGATCCGGGCTGAACATCCTCGGAAGGTCCGCCGCTCCCGAATATTCGATGGCGGGAACTACCGAGAACGCGCTCTACGGCCGAACATCCACGCCGTGGAAACACGGCTACTCGTCCGGCGGATCGACCGGCGGCGGGATGGCGGCCGTCGCCGCCGGCATCGTCCCGATCGCGCACGGGTCGGACATCGCGGGCTCGATTCGGATTCCGGCCAGCTTCTGCGGCGGCGTCGGCCTGAAGCCGTCACGCGGGCGCGTGTCGGTCGGACCGCTGCAGGACGAGAACGGTTACGGCCTCGGACAAAATTTCGTCCAGACCAAGAGCGTCCGTGACGCGGCGGCGATGCTCGACTGCCTTGCGATCCCGCAGGTCGGCGATCCGTTCCTGATCCCGACGCCGCAGGAATCGTACGCGTCGCTCGCGCGCGGCCGGGCACCAGCGCTTCGCATCGGCTGGTCGACGCGCCCGCTGATGGGCGTCGAGGTCGACACGGAGGTGGCGAAGGCGGTCGAATCCACCGCGATGCGGCTCGCCGAAATGGGGCATCACATCGTCGAAGAGAGCCCGGAGTTCGACGGCCTCCAGGCGATGCGCCACATGACCGACGTCTGGTTCTTCGGGTTCGATCTGCGGCTCGAAGGCTACGCGAAGCGCAGCGGTCACACGATTGGTCCGGACACGCTCGAGCCGATCACGTACAAGATTTACGAATACGCCCGAGCGATGAGGAGCGCCGCGTTCATCGCGGCCATCGCCGGCATCAACACGGCGCGGCGGCAACTTGCCCGTTTCTTCACGCGGCATGACGTCTGGCTCTGCCCGACGACGGCGCGCGTAGCGGAGCCGTGGGGTACCTACAATCTCGGTCGGACTGACGTGGAGATTGCGGATCTCGCCGAGCAGATCTTCCGCGGCCCGTGCCAGTTCACCCTGCCGCACAACGTGCTCGGGGTGCCGGCGATCTCGCTGCCGCTGGCGATGCATTCCAGCGGTTTGCCGATCGGCGTGCAGCTCGCCGCCCGGCATGCGCAGGAACATGTCGTCCTGCAGCTGGCATCGGCGCTTGAAGAGGCGATGCCGTGGGCGGCGCGGGTGCCGCCGCTGCACGCGTCTACCGCATCTTCGCCAGCGCCGACAGCAGCGCCTGCCGGGCCGTCTCGCCCGTAGCGGTCGGCGCCGACTCCATCGACAACGCGGCGTGCAGACTGCGCATCACCTGCTTGGCGTTCTCGATCACGACGAACCGCCGCGGATCCACCTGAGGTCCATGTGCCCAGAGTTCCTGATGCGCTTTGACCCAGGCCTGCGTCCAGGCGCTCAGCGCCGTGGTGTCGGCGTCGGGCCGGCGCACCGCCGCATGGAGCGCGAGCGCCACACGATCGTTCTCGCCCCAGGCGAACACCGCGTCGTGCGATTCGAGTTTCGCGCGCACGGCGGCCAGCAGCCGCACGTCGCCACCGGCCGCGAGCCGGGGATTGCGCGCGAGGAACTTCAGCGTGTCAGACGTATGCGCGACCGTGTGCATCCACCCGTGCACGGGGTCGAACCCGCGCAGGTCGCGCTCGCGCTGAAAGTAGTCGAGCACCCGATCGAAGAAGGCGTTGACTTCCAGCGGCTCGAGAAACGGCGCCGAGAGATCGGCCGCGGCAATCACCGACAGACTCAGCGCCGAAAACGATCGCTTGAACACGCGGTCGTCACCAGCCGAGCCGACGCCGTCGTCCAGGTTCGCGGTCCACAGACGCAGCAGCGCGCGAAGGCCGGCGGGCGAGACGCGGTGCTCGCGCTGAATCCAGCGCTCCGCCGCACTGAACGCGACGTCGTCGCGAAGGATCGGGTCGGTCGACGCCAGCAGGGGATTCATCTCGACGAGCATGTCGCCGGCGTCCCGCCCCGGCGGCAGCACGAATCCGCCCTTGGCCAGGGCGACCCAGTCGGCCTGGCTCGGCTGGGCCAGCAGCAGGGCGATCAACGCGAGGATTTTCATGCGCTGATTATCGACGAAGTCTCTGTCGAGACAATCCTTTACAAGGATGGACGAGCGAGCATGCCGTCGTATACTTTTGAGGTTTCCGCCTTCGAGGGTCGGCCATTCCTTATGCCTGCATTGATTTTCCGTAACTCGTGTCGAACGCCGTTAGCCGCCGCCATCGTCGCCACCGCGATGACCGCCCTCGGCTGCTCGAAGACGGAAAGTGCGCAGGCCCGCGGGCGCGACGCCGCGGCCAAGCCGGTCACGCTCGAGACCGTCAAGGAAGAGACGGTCAAGCGGGCCGTCGATCTGGTGGGGACGCTGGCGGCCGTCGATCAGGTGACCATTTCCTCCGAGGCCGACGGCAAGGTGAGCCGCATCCTCGCCGATCTCGGCGATCGCGTGAAAGCGGGGCAGCCCCTGATCCTCGTCGATCGGGAAAAGCAGCAGTACAACTTCGATCAGCAGCGCGCGACGCTCGAGAAATCGCTCGCGCAGCTCGGCGCGCCAGACCCGCAGCATCTGCCGGAGGCCGAGAAGACGCCCGACGTGCAGAAGGCCGCCGCCGATCTCGCCCAGGCCAGGCAGGCGCACGATCGCGCGAGCCAGCTGTTCAAACGCACGCTCATCCCGCAGCAGACGCTCGACGACGCGGCGACGACGCTGCAGTCGAAGCAGGCGAGCTACGACCTCTCGCTGCAGAATGCGAAGAACCTGCGCGCCAGCATCCAGGCGTCGGAAGCGAGCATGAAGCTCGCCGATCGTCAGCTGCGCGACACCGAGATCCGCGCGCCGTTCGACGGCTACGTCGAGAAACGGCTGGTGAACCTCGGCGAGCTGGTCAAGACGCAGATGCCGGTGATGGCCATCGTTCGGGTCGATCCGCTGAAAGTGATCGCCGAGATTCCGGAAAAGATGGCGCCGTGGATCAAGGACGGCCAGCCGGTGCAACTGCGGGTCGACGCGTATCCGGATCGCGCCTTCACCGGCAAGGTGTCGCGCATCAGCCCCGCCGTCAACACCGCGACCCGCGCGTTCCCGTTCGAGGCGCTGGTGCCCAACCAGGACGCCGTGCTCAAACCCGGCACGTTCGCCCGTGTGCACATCGAGAGCGACAAGACCGACACGGTGCTGACGCTGCCGTATTCGGCGATGCAATACCGCTACGGCGTGAACCGCGTGTTCGTCGTCGACGGCGACAAGCTGTCGGTCCGCGAGCTGAAAGTCGGCGACCGGCTCGGCGAACGGATCGAGATCCTCGGCGGCGTCAAGTCGGGGGAACGTGTCGCCGTCACCGACGTTGACAAGCTCGCGGATGGACAGAAGGTCACGACGAAATAGGGGCTAGGGGCTGGGGCTAGGGGCTAAGCATGCTGTCTGAACTGTGCGTCCGCCGTCCGGTGTTCGCGACGATGCTCGTCATGTCGCTCGTGGTGCTGGGGATCTTTTCGTTCCGCGAGCTCGGCGTCGACCTGTTTCCGCGCGCCGACCCGGCGACCGTGAACGTGAACCTGTCGCTGCCCGGCGCCAGCCCCGACGAGATCTCGTCGTCGGTGGTCGAGCCGATGGAGCAGGCGATCAGCGGCGTCTCGGGCATCGACGAGATTTCGGCCCGCATCAGCGAAGGCAAGGGCAACATCACCGTCCGGTTCGTGCTCGAGCGCGACCTGAACGACGCCGTCAACGACGTCCGCGAAAAGGTCGCCGGCGCCATCAAGAGCGTGCCGCCCGAGCTGCTGCCGCCGGTGATCACCAAGGTCGACCCGGATGCCGATCCGGTGATGTCGCTGATGGTGTCGTCCGACGCGATGAGCCTGCGGACGTTGACCGAGCTCGCCGACAAACAGGTGTCGCGCGCGATCCAGACGGTCAACGGCGTCGGCCAGGTGACCATCGCCGGCAGCCGCGCGCGCGAAATCCACATCGTCGTCGACATCGAGAAGCTGAACTCCTACGGGCTGTCGATCACCCAGGTGCGCGACGCGGTCATCAACGAGAACGTGGAGATTCCCGGCGGCGCGGTCGAACAGGGCAAGGGACAGCTGCTGCTGCGGACGATGGGCCGCATCGACGCGTCCGCAGACTTCAACAACATCGTCGTCGCGACGAAGAACGGGACACCGATTCGCGTGTCGGATCTGGGCTACGCCGAGGACACCTCCGAGCGGCCGACCTCGTCGGTCTGGTACGGCGACAAGCCGGCGGTGCTGCTCGACATCCGCCGCGCGATGGGCGAGAACACGGTCTCCGTGATCGAGGGGATTCGCGCCAGGCTCGAGGCGATCCAGCGGACGCTGCCGAAGTCGGTCAAGCTGACAGTCGTCCGCGACGACTCGAAGTTCATCTACGCCTCGGTCGCCTCGCTCGAAGAGCACCTGATCTTCGGCAGCCTCTTCGCCGCGGTGGTCGTGATGTTCTTCATCCGCAACATCCGCGCGGTCGTCATCGCTTCGCTGGCGATCCCGGCATCGATCATCTCGTCGTTCACGCTGATGCGCGTCATGGGCTTCACGCTGAACAACATGACGCTGCTCGGCATCACGCTCGCCGTCGGCATCGTCATCGACGACGCGATCGTGGTGCTCGAGAACATCTTCCGCTACATCGAGGAGAAGAACGTCACGCCGTACGAGGCGGCGATTCAGGGCACCCGCGAAGTCGCGCTCGCCGTCATGGCGACGACGCTGTCGCTGGTCGTCATCTTCCTGCCGATTGCGTTCATGAACGGCTACGCCAAGCGTTTCATCAACCCGTTCGGCTGGACGATGGCGTTTTCGATTCTGGTGTCGATGCTCGTCAGCTTCACGCTGACGCCGATGCTGAGCTCGCGGTTCCTGAAGCTGTCCGACGCCCTTGCGGATCACAAGACCAAGGAACACGGCATCTTTCACTGGATGGATCAGTTCTACTCGCGGCAGGTGCACTGGGCCCTCGACCATTCGTGGGTCATCATCGCGGTGTCCGTCGTGACCTTCCTCCTGACGTTCCCGCTGAACCGCATGGTCGGCCGCGACTTCGTGCCCAACGAGGACATGGGCGAGTGGACGGTCCACATGGATTCGCCGGAGGGGACGGCGCTCGAGGGGACGGAGGAACTCGCCTTTCGGGTGCTGAAAGACCTGCAGGGGATCGAAGGCGTCGCGGAGATCGAACCGATTGTCAATCCGGGCGGCAGCGGCGCGGCTGGCGGCGGCGGCGGCGGATCGGCGACGCACTTCCACTTCAACTTCCAGGCGACGCCGGCCGAAGACCGTAAGCGTCCGCAGAGCGAGATCATCAAGGAAGTGCGCC
>Ga0310810_10003971_pt1 | contig 16266 bp, 13 predicted proteins | sample NCmetagenome_FD_207641 | JGI IMG/M metagenome (GOLD analysis project Ga0310810, IMG submission 207641) | Soil microbial communities from experimental microcosm in Duke University, North Carolina, United States - NC | ecosystem: Engineered > Artificial ecosystem > Soil microcosm > Unclassified ... | reverse complement strand
CGGCCGGGCGATGAAGCCCGGCGACATCCTGACGAGCGCGGAAGGCAAGACCGTCGAAGTGCTGAATACCGATGCCGAAGGGCGCCTCATTCTCGGCGACGCGATGTGGTATGCGCGCAGGCTGGGCGTCACGCATCTCGTCGATATCGCCACATTGACCGGCGCGTGTGTGGTCGCACTCGGCAAGACCACAAGCGGACTGTTCGGCAGGCCGGCCACGTGGGTCGAGCAGGTCCGGCGTGCGAGCGAACGCGCCGGCGACCGCAGCTGGCCGATGCCGGTGTTTGACGATTACAAGGATCTCCTCAAGAGCGAGATCGCCGACTTCACCAACACGGGCGGTCGTCCCGGCGGCGCGATCAGCGCGGCGGTCTTCCTGAAGGAATTTGCGGGCGACCTGCCCTGGGTCCACATGGACATCGCAGGCACCGCGTGGGCCGAGGAGACCAGGCCGTATCAGCCGAAAGGAGCGACCGGCGTTGGCGTCCGCACGCTCGCCGAACTCGCGCTTGATGCGGATTCGTGGGTGAACCTCAGGTAACCGCCGTGCGTCAGCAACCCGCACCCGCACCCGCACCCGCGCCTGCTCCTAGTCCTGCTCCCCAGAGCACACCATCACCGGGCTCCGAGTCAGGCGCCATCATCGTCCAGACGGTCCGACAGCCGCCCGTCACTCGCGAAATTACGATGGGCGACGTCGTGCTTGGTGCAGTCGGCTTTGTCGGTCTGGTGATGATTGCCGCCGCTGTGGCGGGGCTGCTCGTCGGTCTCATCGTGGTGGTCAGGAAACGTCTGCGGGACCGCGACGCCGGTCCCACCGACCCCGGCCACGCCAAGCTGCGCAGTTAGCGCCGGCTGTTAGAAGAGCCGACAGCCGCCGTTATTGGATGACGGCGGGCGAAATTGCGGCGCATCCGCGCCGCGTCCTCCGTTCGCTCCAAAGGAACTCACGCTATGATGAGCGCCGCAACCCTTACCTTCATCCCGGGCTCTGCGATGGCACGACGACCATCTTCACAGTCTGTTCGCCGGCCGAAGGCTTCGGCCACCGCCAGCGCGATGGCCTCGATGGAGCTGCTTGCCCGCGCCCGGTCGGGGGACTCCGACGCGCTCAACGACCTCTGCGCCCGTTATCTGCCCCGGATGCAGAAGTGGGCGCACGGCAGGCTGCCGGCGTGGGCGCGCGGTGCGCTCGATACCCACGACCTGGTCCAGGACGCCCTTTCGCAGGTCATCCAGCGCCTCGGATCGTTCGAGCCGCGACACGATGGCGCGTTCCAGGCCTTTCTGAGGACCGCGCTTCTGAACCGCATCCGCGACGAGATCCGCCGGGCGCACCGGCGCCCGACCGACGTGCTCGCGAGCGATCGTCCCGCAGACGGCCCGTCACCCATTGAAGAAGCTATTGGCAGCGAAGCCCTCGAGCGGTACGAAGCGGCGCTTCAGCGCCTCAAGCCGACGGATCGCGAGGCCATCATCGCGCGCATCGAGCTCGGTCTTCCGTACACGGAAGTGGCGCAGGCGCTCGGCAAGCCGAGCGTCGCGGCGGCGCACGTCGCCGTCAGCCGGGCGCTGCTGAAGCTGGCGAAGGAGATGTCGATCCAGCGCGAGGAGTAGGAGCGATGTTGTTGCGCCGACCTTGAAGATCGGCCTACTGGGACGCGACCGTCGCGTCCGTCTTCAGCGATCGCTGATATCGCATGACGCCGTTGAAGAGCGCTTCCGCAATCTGCTGACGATACGGCGTGCCGCGAAGCAGTACCGCCTCCTGCGGATTGGTGAGGAAAGAAATCTCGGCAAGGATGCTCGGCATGGTGGCGCCGATCAGGACCATGAATGGCGCCTGTTTGACGCCGAGATCCTTCACGTTCCCGTTGCCGCGCTTGAGCCGTTCCATCATCGCGGACTGAACCAGCGACGCGAAGTCGCGCGACTCGTCGATCTTGTTGTTCAGCGCGATCGCTTTCACGATATCCGGCAGCTGGCGCATGGTCCGTGCCGACGCCGCGTTTTCGCGCGCCGCGATCGCTTCAGCGGCGGGGTTGGGCGCGAAGTTCAGGAAGTAGGTTTCGATTCCCCGTGCGCGGTCGTCCTCGCTCGCGTTGGCGTGGATCGACAGAAACAGATCGGCGCCGGCGCGGTTCGCCATGGCCGTTCGTTCCTCGAGCGGAACGTAGACATTCCCGCGGCGCGTGAGCACCACTTCGACACCTGGTTGCTGGACCAGCAGACGCTCCAGCCGCATCGCGACATCGAGTACCACGTCGGCTTCGCTGACCCCGTCGTTCATTGCACCCGGGTCGTAGCCCCCATGGCCGGCGTCGATGACGATGCGTGCGACGCCAAGTCCAAGTTGCCGAGAGAGCGAAAATCCTCCACGTCCATTCACGGTTGGCGGTTTCACTGCCTTCGCCTCGCCGGTGCCCGCCGTCTTCGTGTCCTTCGAGCCCGCAGAAATGATCTTCGTGTCCTTCGTGGTTGCCGCGGCGACCTTCGTGTCCTTCGGGCTCTCGCGCGCGAAATCGATCACCACGCGATACGGGTTGTAGAGCGCGTACACCGTGTGCGGTGCACGCGCGCTCAGGTCGAGAACGACACGCGTGCGGGTCCCCGCCGGGGGCCCCACTCGAATCTGACGCACGACGTCGTCCGGGAACGTCTGCGTCGCCTCCTTCAATGTTTCAGCGGGCCGCGTATTCTGCAACTCGATGAAGAGCCGTGGCTGTCCTGCGACCTCCTCGTCGTGGAAGATCGCCTCGCCCTCCAGTTCCAGTGTCACGCGCATGCCCCCGGCCAGCGCTTCTCGATGGATCGTCTTGAGGACCACAGCTGCCGGATTCGGGTCGTCGGGCCCCGGTCGCGCCGCCTCGAGCCGTTGCACGTGCGACCCGATTTGTTTCAGCAGAGCACTTTTCGGATAGCGGGTCGCGAGTATTTTGAACAAACGCAGCGCGCGGGTCCGATCGTCCTGCTCGCCGAATTCCCAGAACGCGTCGGAGGCCAGGACGGCACCATGCCACAACGAATCGTCGCCATACGGACTTGCAGGAAAGAGCTGGGCGATGTCTTCGTACGCGCCGGCAAGGACCCGAGTGCGGTCGAGCAGGGGAGTGGCAGGCGTGCCGGCACCGCGCGTGTCGATCTCTTTCCGCAATGCCGTCTCGCGCTTGACTGCCTCGCGAAACAGCGCCGTCGCATTCGAACCCTGTGCGGACATCGTTGCCGTCAGCGCGAGACAGACCGCCGCGATTAGCAGGAAGGTCCGCCGCAAGGCGGAGCCCACGGATGGTCCCTGCCGGATCCATTCACCCTCCAGCTTCCGGCAGCGATCCGCGGTGGGGTCCGGCTTTAGCCGGACCTTCCGATCATCTGAGCTGGGCATCGACTTCTTCGAAGTAATTCTTGTCGACCAGCACCTCGCGCGGCTTGCCGCCGGCACCGGGCGACACGAGCCCTTCCGCCTCCATCATGTCCACCAGCCGCGCCGCGCGGCTGAAACCGATGCGCAGCTTCCGCTGCAGGTACGAGATCGACACCTGGCCGCTGCCGACAACGATGCGCGCGGCCTCGTCATAGAGATCGTCTTTCTCGAACTGCAGCCCGTCTGTTGCCGACTTCTCGTCTTCGGCCGTGATCGACTCATCGAAGATCGGCTTGCCCTGTTTGCGCAGAAAGCTCGCCAGCCGTGCGCTCTCCTGCTCAGAGATGTACGGACCATGGAGGCGAATGCATCGCGATGAGGCGGGCGGCAGAAACAGCATGTCGCCTTTGCCGAGCAGCTGCTCGGCGCCATTGCCGTCGAGAATCGTGCGCGAGTCGATCTTCGACGACACGCGGAACGAGATCCGCGACGGCAAGTTGGCCTTGATCAATCCCGTGATGACGTCGACCGACGGCCGCTGCGTCGCAAGGATCAGATGGATGCCGACGGCGCGTGCCATCTGCGCGAGACGCGCGATCGACTCCTCGACCTCGTTGCTGGCGACCATCATCAGGTCTGCCAATTCGTCAATCACGACGACGATGAACGGCAGCGTTTTCGGCCCGTCGGGATCCTTGTTGCCCGTTTCTTCGAGAACCAGCCTGATGTTGCGGTTGTACTGCTCGATGTTGCGGACGCCCTCCGCTGCAAGAGTTTTGTAGCGCTCTTCCATCTCGCGGACGGCCCAGCGCAGCGCGTTGGACGCCTTCTTGGGATCCACGACGACCGGAGTCAGCAGATGCGGTATCTCCTCGTACATCCCGAGCTCGAGCCGCTTGGGGTCGATCATGATCATCCGCACGTCGTCGGGCGTCGCGCGGTAAAGGATGCTCGTGAGCATCGCGTTGAGGCCGACCGATTTGCCGGTGCCCGTAGACCCCGCGATGAGCAGATGGGGCATCGTCGCAAGGTCAGTGACGTACGGCTCGCCGTGGATCGTCTTGCCCAGAGAAAGCGTCAGCTTCGAGGTCGATCGTTCGTAGGCCTCCGACTGCAGCAGCTCGCGCAGCGATATCGCCTCGCGATTCGGATTTGGAATCTGAATGCCGACCGTCGACTTGCCGGGAATCCGGTCGATGAGCACCGATTCGGCCTGCATGGCCAGACACAAGTCATCGGCAAGGCTAGTGATCTTGCTGTACTTCACTCCGGCTTCGGGCTTGAACTCGAATGTGGTGACGACAGGTCCAGGATGGATCTGCGCCACCTGCCCCTCGACGGCGAATTCACGGCACTTTTCCTCGAGCTGCCGGGCGGAATCCATCAGTTCGCGTTCGTCGATCTTCTGTTCTGCCTTCGGCGGATCGAGCAGCGACAACGGCGGCAGTGTGAATGCACCCTGGCGGCGTGGCACCTTCATCGGTTCCGGTTCGGGCAGCGGCAGGGGAGGTGCAATCGTCGCGCGTTTCCTGGCGACCGTGGTCGCCGGCGTGGGCGAATCCTCCTGTTGCGGTGCCTTCGGCGGCTCCTTGACCGCGGGAACGGCGACGGTGGCCTTCTTCGTGTGCTTCGCGATCACTTCCTGGCGCTGCTTCTGCTTGCGCCGATCCTCGAGCCAGCCGCGGAGGAACCCGACGCCGCGCGCCGAAAGGTCTCGCGATCCCTGGCTCGCGGTGGCAAACATGCGGCCGAACGAGAACTGTGTCGACAGGATGACCGAGAGCACGATGCACGTCAGGATGACGATGATTGAACCGGTGCGATTCAGATACTCGGCGGACCAGGCACCCAGCCAGGCGCCAATCGATCCGCCCGCCTCGAAGGTCTTGCCGGAGACGTCCGCGCTGCCGAAGACGAGGCTGAGAAACGCGCTGCTGCAGGCGAGGAGCAGCATGATCCCGAACCCCTTCGTGTAGATCGCGTCGAATGGCTGGCACCAGAAGTAATACCAGCCTCCCCAGGCCATGGCCGCCGGTATCAGATAGGCGCCGTAGCCGAGGAGCTGAAACGAAAGTTCAGACAGGAACGCTCCTACACGTCCCACGAAGTTCGCGGGCGGATGCAGGGCGTCGGTCGTGAAGAACCAGACGGGGTCGGTCGGTTCATAGGTAACGAGCGAAATCAGCCAGATGAGCGCCAGCGCGAAGAGCGCCACGCCCAGAAATTCGCTGATGCGCCGCGACAAGGTCGATTGAGGCATCAGATCTCCATCAACATCGGCAGCACGAGCGGCCGGCGTCCCGACCGCTTCTTGAAGAACCTGCGCAGCTCGACACGCAGTTTCTCCGTCATCAATCCCTGATCGGCGCGTTCTTCGACGCCGGACGCCTGGATGCACTCCGCGATCACGGCCGCGGCGTCTTTGAAGAGCGATTGCGCTTCGTCTTCGGCGACAACGAATCCGCGCGCGACAATTTCGGGCTCTCCGACGAGCGTGCCCGTCTGCCGTCCGATCGCGACGACGGCGACAATGACTCCGTCGCCGGCCAGGTGTCGACGATCGCGCAGCACTTCATCGCCAACCTCGCCGACGCGGGTCACATCGATCAGGACACGGCCGGCTGGTGCCTTGTCAGCAATCCGCGCGCCTCTCGAATCGAACTGGATGATGTCGCCGTTCTCGGCCAGCAGCACCTGCAGCCGCTCGTCGGCGCGGCTCATCACGCGCTTGGCGACGCGGGCATGCTGCGACAATTGCCGGTACTCGCCGTGAATCGGCACGAAATAGCGGGGGCGGACCAAGGAGAGCACCAGTTTCAGTTCCTCTTCGCTTCCATGTCCGGATACATGGACGTGTTTCATCGAATCGGTAATCACGTCAGCGCCACGTCGGGCGACGTGGCTCATCACGCGCGCGATCGCCTTCTCGTTGCCCGGAATCGCACGTGCCGAAAAGACCACGGTGTCGTCCGGGCCAAGCTTGACGAAACGATGGTCGTTTATCGCGATACGGGGCAGCGCCGCCTGCGGCTCGCCCTGCGAGCCCGTGGTCACGCAGAGCACGTCCTGCGATGCGTAGTTCTGGACGTCCGAGTCGCGGATCTGCACGCCCGCGGGAACCCGGAGATAGCCGAGCCGCTGGGCGATCTCCGCGTTCTGCACAATGCTGCGTCCGACAAACGCCACCTTCCGATCGAACTGCGCCGCCAGATCGACGAGCACCTGCATCCGGTAGACGCTCGACGAAAACGTCGCGACGACGAGCTTTCCCTGGGTGCTCGTGAAGAGCTCCTCGAACGCATCGATGACTTCGATTTCGGGACCCGTGAACCCCCGGCGGTCGATGTTCGTGCTGTCCGCGAACAGCACGAGCACACCCTGCGCACCAAGTTCCGCGAAGCGATGGAGGTCGAAATGCTCACCGTCGATTGGCGTCTGGTCGATCTTGAAGTCGCCCGTGTGGACCATGATGCCCACCGGCGTCGTAATCGCCAGCGCGACGCAGTCGGGCATGCTGTGCGTGACGCGGAGAAACTCGATCGTGAAGGGCCCGATCGTGACGCGTTCGCGCGGCTTCACCGTTTTCAACCGGTCCTTCGCCTCGATGCCGTGCTCTTCGAGCTTTGGCTCGATGAGCGCCAGCGTCATTGCGGTGCCATACACGGGGCCGTCGAACTGCGGGAGCACGTGGGGGACGGCCCCGATGTGATCCTCGTGACCATGGGTGAGCACGAGCGCCTTCACTTTGTCGCCACGCGTCTCCACGTAGGTGAGATCCGGAATGATCAGGTCGACCCCGAGTTGATCCGGCTCGGGAAACATCACGCCGGCGTCGATGAGGATCGTGGTGTCCTCCCACGACACGGCCATCATGTTCATGCCGAATTCGCCGACGCCGCCCAGCGGGACGACTTCGAGCGTGGCCGGAGACCCACCTTCGCGCGCCAACGATGCATGGCGCGCTTCGGCGAGGTCTCGCCGAAGCCCAGAAGCGGAGGCGGACACGTCCGGCACGGCGGACTGATTCATTTAGAGCCCAGCTCAATTCGGCCGCCCAACAGCGGCCGCTACGTGACGATCGAATCGCGGAACACGCCCCTGGCGGGGAGCATTGCGCGTGGTTCAGGCCGCCGGGAAGGGCCTGACCCTTCGACCTGCTCGACATTCAAGCGAGCCTGATCGAAGAGCAAAAACCGGGAAGGCTCAACGACTTGCGGGGAAAACTATAGCACAGCTCGCGAAAGTCGGGCGATGTCGCCGAGTGTCAGCGCCTCCGGCCGTAACCGTCCGTCGACGCCCGCTCGCTCGAGCAACTGCATGGCCGAATGACCCAGCGTGTCCGCCACGGGCCGAAGCGCGTTGGCAACTGTCTTTCGACGCTGGAGGAAGATCCCGCGGACGATGCGCTCGAATACCAGCGGGTCGCCGACATCGACGGACGGCGGGTGGAAGTGGAGGCGAACCACCGCCGACGTGACCTTCGGCGGCGGCCGGAACGCGCCTGGCGGGAGCGTCAGCAGGTGGTGGACGTCGGCCGTCAAGGCGACCTGAATCGCCAGCGCACCGTAATCCTTGCCGCCGGGTGTGGCGGCTAGCCGGTCGGCGACCTCCTTCTGCAGCATCAGCGTGGCATCGATGAAAAACCCGCCACCGTTCGCGGCCTTGAGGAGCCTGAACAAAATCGGAGAGGACACGTTATAGGGCAGGTTCCCTGCGACGCGGAGCGGCTGTTGTTGGTCCTTCAGCGCGGCTTCCAGATCGAGATCGAGGAAGTCCGAGCGGATGAGTCGTAGGTTGGGGATGTTCTCGGCGGCGAGTGTCGCGGCCAGGTCGCGATCGATCTCAACCGCAACGACGTGGCCCGCGCGTCTTGCAAGAGGGCGCGTCAGCGCTCCTCGACCGGGACCGATTTCCAGAAAAGCCTCGTCGCGGGTGGGATTGATCGCGTCGACGACCTTGGCGACCCAGACGGGTTCGAGGAAATGTTGCCCGAACCGTTTCCGCGGCCTCCTTACTCGAACTTCATCCTTCCGACTTCGCGCGTCTTTCTTCCCCCTTCCCCCTTCCTCTTTCTTCCCCCTTCCCCCTTCCCCCTTCCCCCTACTCATCTTCACCTTCGCCGCGCCAGTACCGCTCCTCGATTTCCTCAATCTCCTCTTCGCTCAGACCGAAGTAGTGGCCGACCTCGTGAATCAATGTTTCGCCGATGACCGCGCGCACGTCGTCGTCGCCCTCGCAGTCTTCCTCGATCGGCTTTTGAAAAATGGTGACGCGGTCGGGGAGGGTGTTGCCGTAGCTCCACGCGCGTTCGGGCAGCGGCGTCCCCTGGTAAAGACCGTACAACGAGTCGGGCGGCTCGATCTCCATCTCTTCGAGCAGCGCCGCGCTCGGTTCGCCTTCGACAACCACTGCGATATTCCGCATCTCACGGCGGAAGCGTTTCGGGATGAGCGTGATCGCTTCAGCGACGAGTCGTTCGAATCTTTCTCTTGTCACGTCTTTCAGGCGGACATGAAGGTCCGCCTCTACTTCCGTCTGCCACCAGTGGCGCGAACCATTACGGTTCGCGACGCCGGGCGAGGTAATAGTCGCAGTCGTCCCGAACCGAACACTGGTCGCACAACGGCTTCGGCTTGCAGACGCGGCGGCCGTGAAGAATCTGGACGTCGGACGCCAGCGTCCACATCTCCTTCGGCAGCGCGGCGCAGAGCTGCTCTTCGACCTTCACGGGGTCATCGCCTTCGGCGATGCCGATGCGATTGGAAACGCGCAGCACATGCCGATCGACCGGCAGGCCAGGCACGCCGAGTGCGTGCCCGAGGACGACATTTGCGGTCTTCCTGCCGACGCCCGGGAGTTTGGTGAGGAGCTCCATGTCCGCGGGGACGCTGCCCTTATGCTCGGCGACGAGTCCCTGCGCCATGCCGATGAGCGCTTTCGACTTCTGGCGGAAGAAACCGGTCGAGAGGATGACCGGCTCGAGCTCGCCCGGCGTGGCTTTCGCGAGCGCGCGAGCGTCGGGATACTTGTGAAAGAGGCCGGGTGTCACCATGTTCACGCGCGCGTCGGTCGATTGCGCGGAAAGGATCGTCGCGACCAGCAGCTCGAACGCGTTCCGATAGTGCAGCTCCGTATCGGCGTTCGGATGCTGCTCCGCGAGTGTTTCAATGATTCGCCGCGTCGTCTTCGGGGATTTCACTCAGTGCACGGGTCCTTTGGACCAACCGACGTTGGAATAGGACTCCGAGAAAACCCGCATATGCTCCTGCAGCGCCGCCACCAGATTGGGGACGAACTGCACCGGAACGACGACGCGAGCGCGAACGGGCGCGCGCACGACATGGTCCGTCTCGGCTTCCCGCAGCTCCTTTTCCGACAGCGGCATCACTTCGCAGAACGTGAGCGTGAAGTCGAAGGGCGTATGCGCAATCGAGCAGAAGTTCGCGTAGGTGCGCGGCTCGCCGGGTTGGTCGTCGGGAACGATGGTGAAGTTAATCTGCTTGCGCTGCGGAGTCTCGTCGGCCATAGACGCCAATACTAGTCCACCGGCGGACCAACGCGAACCACTCGATTTCACGCAAGTCATCGAAGTACGAGTAGACGACAGGCGTGACGAGGAGCGTCAGCAGCAGACAGAGCAGTTGCCCGCCCAGAATCGTGACGGCCATCGACGCGCGTGATCCTGCGCCCGCGCCGCGGCCGAACGCAATCGGCAGCATCCCGGCAACGATCGAAAGCGTCGTCATCAGGATCGGCCTCAGGCGCACGTGGTTGGCGGCGACAATCGCGTCGTGCCGTTCCATGCCCTGTGCGCGCAGCGTGTTGGTGTAGTCGACCTGCAGGATGGAGTTTTTCTTCACGATGCCGAACAGCATCAGCATCCCGATAGCGCTGTACACGTTCAGCGTCATCCCGAAGGCCATCAGAGCCAACAGGCCGGCGGGCACGCTGAGTGGGAGCGACGACATGATCGAGAAGGGGTAGATGAAGCTATTGAATTGCGATGCCAGCACCATGTAAATGAACGTCACCGCCAGGAAGATGGCGATCACGAAGTCATTCGATGCTTCGTTGAGCGTGCGGGCGTTGCCGCCGAACACCACCTGGTAGCCGGGCTTCAGGTGCATTTCGTCGACCTTCCGGCGGGTCTCATCGAGCACGGTGCCGAGCACCGCACCGTCGAGAGTTGCGTTGACCGTGATCTGGCGCTGTCGATTGTAGCGATCGATTGAAGCGGGTGCCGAACCCATGGTCAGCTGCGCCACGTCGCTGACGCGCAGCGCTCGCTGCGTCGTGGATGGGACGAGAAGGTTCCCCATCAACGTCGGGTTGTTCCTGAACGGTTCGTCGAGCCGCAGGACGACGCTGTACTGATCGTCGCCGTCCTTGAACTTGGAGACTTCCTCGCCGCCGATGAGCGTCCGCAGGTTGGTCGCGAGCGAGTCGATCGGGACGCCAAGATCGGCCGAGCGCGCGCGATCGACGTTCACGCGCAGTTCGGGCTTGGTGAAGTCGAAGTTCGAGTCCACGTCCGCGACGCCGGGAATTTCTTTCACCTTCGCGAGCAGCTCGGTCGTATACACCTGGAGCTGCTCGAGATCGGGCCCCTGGATAAGGGCCTGCAGCCGGTTGCCGCTGTAGCCGCCGCCGGTTGATGCCCCCGAGATGTCGGTGCCGCCGTTGATACGCGTACGCGCGGCCTTGTACTTCGCCAGCGCCGCGCGCGCCCGTCGCATGATGTCCTGCTGCGATAGCGATCGCTCTTCGAGCGGCTTGAGGCCAACGTAGAAGTTGGCGTTCCCGGCGTTCACGTTCGAGAAGATTAAGTCGACACCGGGGAGCCCCTTGAGGTCGCGCTCCATGTCGGCCGTGTACTGCTCCGTGCGCGGATAGCTGGTCCCGGAGGGAAGCTTCACATTGACACTAAACTCACTCTGATCGTCGTCAGGAACGAGTTCCTTGCCGATGTGCGGATAGAGCAGAACGGCGGAGCCGGCGACAGCGGCCGCGATGCCGGCCATCCGCAGGCGGTGCGTCAGCGCCCAGTGCAGCATCCGGCCATAGCGGGCATCGAGCCAGGTGTAGAAGCCGCGCGACTTCGACGTCACGCCGTGGGCGTGCGAGTCGCTCTTCTTCAGCCACAGTGCGCACAGCGTCGGCGTCAGCGTGAAAGAGACGAGCATCGAGATCAGGATGGCCGCGGCCGAGGTGATACCGAAGCTGTAGAAGTAACGGCCCACCTGGCCGGTCATGAACGCGACGGGGAGGAAAATGACGCACAGCGACAGCGTCGTCGCCATGACGGCCAGCCCAATCTCTTCGGTGGCCTTGACCGCCGCCTCGTGCGGCGTGACGTGCTTCTCTTCCACGTAGCGGAAGATGTTCTCCAGCACCACGATCGCATCGTCGATGACGATGCCTGTCGCCAGCGACAGCGAGAGCATCGTCATGTTGTTCAGCGTGAAGCCGAACGCTTTCATCACCGCGAACGTTCCGACGATGGAGGTCGGGATGGCGAGCGCGGCGATGAAGGTCACCTTGGGGTTCCGCATGAAGAGGAACACGACCAGGCTCGCGAGAATCGATCCGAGGATCAGGTGCAGTTTGATGTCCTCGAACGAGCGACGGATGAACCGCGACTGGTCGCGAATGGGCTGAATCCGGACGTCGGTGGGCAGCGTTCGCTTGATCGATTCCACGCGGGCGAGCACGCGATCGACGACATCGACGGTGTTGGTGCCCGACTGTTTCTGGATCAGGAGGGATACCGCGGGCATGCCGTCGAGGCGCCCGGCGCTCCGGATTTCTTGGACGCCGTCGACGACCCGGCCGACATCACCAAACGTCACGACGGATCCGTTTCTGTACGCCAGGATGATCCGATTGAAGTCCTCGACGTTCTGCATCCGTCCCATCGTCCGCAAGTCGATCTCGGCAGGTCCGGAGATGAAACTTCCGCCAGGCACTTCGACGTCCTGCCGTTGGACCGCGTCTCGCACTTGATCGACGGTGAGGCCGTAGGCGTTCAGCCGATCGGCATTGAGCAGCAGATCGATCTCCCGATGCCGATCGCCGATGAATGTGATGGCGCCTACATCCTCGACGGTCTCGAGGATTTGCTTGACCTGTTTGTCGACGATCGTCGTGAGCTCCTTCGGCGTGCGCGATCCCGACACGACCAGCGTCAGCACCGGCGCGGCGTCCGGATCCGCCTTCGTGATCACCGGCGGCAGCGTGTCTTTCGGGAAGTAGCGCGCCGCCGCGCCGATCTTGTCGCGCACGTCCTGCGTGGCGCTTTCGATGTCGCGTTCGAGCACGAACGAGATGTTCAGATTGGCCCGGCCGGGATCCGAGCTGGCGCGGAGTTCATCGATGCCGTTGATCGTGTTGACGGCTTCCTCGAGCGGCTTGGTCAGCTGCGTCTCGACTTCCTCTGCGCTGGCGCCCGGTAGCTGCACCTGCACGTTGACCACCGGCACGTCGGTCTTCGGCATCAGGTCGAGGCCGAGCTCACGGTACGAGAACCACCCGACGACAAGGATTGCCGCCGAGATCATGATTGCGAAGACAGGGCGGTGAACGCTGACGCGAGAGATGATCACGGCGTCACCGGCCTGGCTGTCACCGCGACGCCCGCGGAGAGCTGATTGAGATTCGACGTCGCGACCGTTTCACTGCCGTGCAGGCCGTCGACGATTTCGATCAGATTGTCCTGGTGTACGCCGACGGTGACGTTCTGAGGCCGAACTTTGCCGTTCTCGATGACGTAGACGGTCGACACACCGGCCAATGTGGAGACGGCATCTTCAGGGGCCGCAATGACGTTGGCGTCCACGTGAGTCAGGATGGCGCCTTTGGCAAAGAACCCCGGTTTCAGACGGTGGTCACCGTTCGGCAGCTCCGCTTCTATCGCAAACGTCCGCGTGGACTGATCGACGGCGGGGCTCACGGAGACGATGCGGCCGCGGAAGGTGTCGTTCGGGTATGACTCCACACGGAACTGGATTGGCATTCCCGGCTGGATGACGCCTGCAAACTTCTCCTGGGCCGCCGTAATGACTTTCAGCGGATCCATCTGGACCAGCGTGATGACGGGCGTGTCTTCCTTGATGAACTCGCCCGGCTGCACGAGCCGTTCGGCCACCGCCCCCGCAATCGGAGCGCGGATGATCGCGTCGTTCAGCTTCTTCTGGGCAAGCTGGTACGCCGCACGGCGGTCCTGCAGGCTCGCTTTGAGACTGCGTACGGTTTCCAGTGCGGATTCATACGCAGCCTCGGCCACCTTCAGTTTCGTGCGCGTGGCTTCGACTTCGGCGCCGGCGAGCAGCCCCCGCGCCGCAAGCTGCTCGGCACGCTGGTTCTGCGTCTTGGCGTCGTCGAGGTTGGCAATACCGGTTCGAATGGCTGCGATCTGATCGTCGGGAAGCGGGTCGCTGCTCTCGTCGGACATGCCGAGCTGGGCCTCCGTTTGACGCAGGGCGCTTTGCGCGCGTTCGAGCGCGAGCTCGAGCTCCCGGGGCGCAAGCCGCACCAGCTCCTGGCCGCGAGCGACGTTATCGCCGAGCCGCACCGCCACGCTCTCGACGACACCGGCCGCCTCGGCGCTGACCTTTGCCTGGTCGGGCGACACCAGCGTGCCCGCGAGATCAACGCTTCGTTGAACCGAGATGTGGTGAACGGGAGCCGTGGAAACGGCTATTGGGGAAGAACGGCCTGCGTCACGGCGGGCCTGGCCGGAGGCACCAGTACAGCCCGCGACGACGAACAGGGACAAAAGTACACCTGAAAACGACCGGTACAGCACGCAGCGTCCGCCTTAAAACGAATGTATGAAGCCGTGGTCGCCCGCGCCGTATAGAACGGCGAAGGCCATGTATGCAGGTAAATACGAACGGCGCGGCCAGATTGTTTAGAGTGCTAGTACTTCCGCATAACGCCGACGATAACGCCCTGCACTTGGACGCGGTCCGGTTCCAACATGATCGGCTGCATCGCTGGGTTGGCGGGCTGGAGCCGCACGCGCCCATTTTCGCGATAGAACTTCTTCAGCGTCACGTCGGTGCCGCTGACGAGGGCAATCACCATTTCGCCGTTGTCGGCGGTCTTACGGTCTTCGACGATGACGAAGTCACCATCGCGAATCTGCTCGTCGATCATCGAGTCGCCCTTGACGCGCAGGACGTAGGCATCGCGCTTGCCGGCAAGCGTTTCGGGCACGGCGATGGTTTCGTTCCCGGGCACCGCTTCGATAGGGGAGCCGGCAGCAACAAAGCCAAGCAGTGGCAGCTCCACGGCGCGGCCGCCACCGCGGGTCGGAACGAGCTCGACCGACCGGCTCCGGTTCCAGGCGCGCCGGATAAATCCCTTCTCCTGCAGGTTCGATAAATGTTTATGAACGGTTGCAAGAGACGAGAGGTTGAATCGCCGCCCGATTTCCTCCAGGCTCGGCGCGTAGCCGTGGTTCTGGATGAACTCGTTCAGATAATCGAGGATTTCACGCTGCCGTTTGGTGAGCGGGAGCATTTCATTCCTCCGGTTGCACTCCGCCGCGCCGTCGCGTCGGGACCCCGCATTTGGTCGAGGTGGCGAGACTATAATGCGAACAGAAGGCGAAGATCAAGATACCATCGTGCATTGCGCGCTGCGAGGCAGGCCCGCCATCGCGCGTTGCGCTTCGGCGAGGCACGTCCTACACTCGAAAAGCCAGCCCCGGAGAACACGTATGAAGCATCGATTGTCGGCGGCGGTGGTTGTCGGGATGCTCGTGGCGGCGGGCGTGGCGTTGCCGAATCTCGCGCTGCAGGCCGCGGCAATTTCCAAGCAACAGGCTGATCTGTTCGCGCGAAAAGTCGCGCAGATCGTCGGGCAGGGTGATCGCAATCAGAAGCCCGGAACCCGCCGAACCTCTGTCAGCGAGACCGAGCTGAATTCGTGGTTCGCCTATAGCGCCACGCCACTGCTGCCGGCCGGCGTCGCCGACCCGCGCGTCACCATGGTTGGCAATGGAAAGCTCGCCGGGAAGGCCGTCGTCGATCTCGACACGATCGCAAGAAAGAAGCAGAGCGGCGGAACGTTCGACTTGTGGAACCTCATTGGCGGCAAAGTTCCCGTCAACGTCATAGGCACACTACGGACCAAGGATGGGCAGGGCAGCTTCCTCCTCGAGAGTGCCGACGTTTCCGGTGTGCCTGTGCCGAAGACGTTCCTGCAGGAGATGGTGAGCTACTACTCGCGCACGCCGAACAATCCTCGGGGCGTGAACCTGGAAGATCCGTTTGCGCTTCCCGCATCGATTCGGCAAATCGATGTCGGCGCCGGGCAGGCTGTGATCGTCCAGTAATTGAACGACTTCCTTGACACTCCGATTCAGTTTCTGAAAGGCGTCGGTCCGCGCAAGGCGGCGGACCTCAAACGCGCCGGTCTCGTTACGGTCGAAGATCTCCTGTACCGCCTCCCGTTTCGCTACGAAGACCGCAGCCAGATGCAGCCGATCGCCTCGTTGCGTCCCGGGATGAGGGCGGCCGTGCTCGGTGAGATCAAAAGTGCACACCTCGCCATCACGCGTCGCCGCGGTTTCAAGATTTTTCACGCGGTCATCGGTGACGGAAGCGGCGCCATCCGATGCACCTGGATGAACCAGGCGTTCCTCCAGGACATCCTGAAACCGCACCTGTCAGTGGTGATCTTCGGTGACGTGAAGTTCGACTCGACGGGGATGCACTTCATGAATCCCGAGTACGAGCTCATGTCGGAGGACCTTGAATCGGTACGCACGGCGCGCATTGTCCCGTTCTACGAGAAGACCGGCACCGTCACGCCGAACATGCAGCGCCGCATCGTCCGTCAGGCGCTCGATCAGCTGCCCGCGGAAATTCCTGATCTGTTGCCGTCGGATATGCGTGTCC